>Ga0315902_10011092_pt1 | contig 11870 bp, 10 predicted proteins | sample LakEriMetagenome_9_FD_203523 | JGI IMG/M metagenome (GOLD analysis project Ga0315902, IMG submission 203523) | Freshwater fungal communities from buoy surface, Lake Erie, Ohio, United States - Buoy 12 MA117 | ecosystem: Environmental > Aquatic > Freshwater > Lake > Lake biofilm | place: USA... | reverse complement strand
AAAACAAAGAAGAAGAAACATACTCTTTAACATTAAAGGGTTTGCTTTCCATAACCATTGAAGATGAAGATGTATTGAGGAAGACAATTGATACATTAGAATTATATCTCCGCAGACATTATTCTAAAGGCGGACACCCTGCAATAGTTTTAGATTTAGATGACAACGAATTTAATTTTGTAACAATAAATAAATTATGATTAGCCCAAAAGAAAAAGCAAAAGAGTTAGTAGATAAAATGATGTTGGGCAGTAAAGATAGAATGTATTTAGGATTAGCCAAACAAAGTGCTATAATAGCAGTTGATGAGATACTTACATACAACACTTTTTGGGATAAAAAAATTGCAAATAGACCTGAAGATACAGAAGAATTTTGGACTGAAGTTAAACAAGAAATAGAAAAACTATGACACCAAAAGAAAAGGCAGAAGAATTAATAGAAAAATTTGGCACATACGCAGTTATGTGGTCAGGAGGTATAGAAGTAGAAAGACAAAATGTAAAACAATGTGCTTTAATAGCAGTTGATGAAATCATTAAGTTTGGAAATCAAATGGGTATTAGAGAACCTATGATGTATTGGCATAATGTAAAACAAGAAATAGAAAAACTATGAAAAAAATAATATTATCGACATTGGTTATGTACCTGTCGTTTACATTTGTAATATGGGAATACAATCCTGTATATTGGCAACAAGAAGATAGACTCATGTTTGTGTTAATACTTATATCAACATGTGTAATACTTTGGTTAATAGATAAATTATTTATAAGAGAATGAAAGCAACAATAACATTTAACCTTGATGACTTTGATGATAGTCATAGGTTCGCAGTACACAATAAGGCTGAAGATATGGGTCGTGTAATATGGGAGTTTGTTTATAACTCAAAGAAAAAGATTTCTTATGAAGTAGAAGAGCTTGATATTAAAGATCCTTATGAGGCTATTGAAAAGGTTTACGAACACTTCCTTGAATTACTAGAAGACTCAGATATTAATCCCGATAAACTATCAATATAATGGAACTACTATATGATTATGTTTTGCACTACAACCCATATCAAGAGCTGTGGTTTGCTATACCTAGAGACAAGTACTTAGAGTATTGGAGTTCTCAGGAAGTAGATGGCGTAATGTCCGCCAAAGATGTAAATGTTTTGATTGAAGTAATATGTAAAAAAATAAATTTCAAATGATAAAATGTATTTGTGTAGATGACAGCAACAGACCTTCAAAAATTCCTGCAAGCAAGTGGGTGGTTGAAGGAGTAGAGTACAATATTGTTTATGCAACATATGTGCTACCTCAGCGTAAGATAGCTGTTCAATTAAAGGAAGTTAATCTAGATGAAAGTTGCGCTCCTTACGAGTACTTCTTAGCTGAAAGATTTTCTTTTACTGATGATCAGTTGGTTGAACTAATAAACCTAATAAGGGATTGTATATATGCAGATGACTCAGTTAGAAAATTAATTAATCAAAATGAGAGAGCAGCAAATACAAAGTAAAAGAATAAAGGAGCTTGAGAAAGAAGGCTACTATGTAATTAAATTAATTACCACAAATAAGAATGGTATACCTGACTTAATAGCCATACCTCCAAACTCAGACGTTCTTTTTGTTGAGGTTAAACAACCTACAGGTATCTTAACCAAGCTGCAAAAATTTAGGATCAAAGAATTAAATAATCACGGAATAAAAACAGAAGTATACAGAGGACTATGATAACAGAAAATATAAAAAAAGAAATGAAAGACCTTGAAGAAATAATCAATAAGGTTTTTAGTGTAGAAATAGTATCAAACATAAGAAAGAGAGACTATGTCTATGGAAGAATGATATTCTCAAGCATCATGAAGGACAGGGGTCACAGGCTTGAGCTTATAGGTGGACACATAAAAAAGGACCACTCAACAATTACATACTATAACAAAATAATAAGTCACCTGTTTGATCAGGACCCAATACTTATGAGTAAGTACTTAGAGTGTAAGAAATGTTTTAATGATGGTAGAGAACCCGGTGTTTATCTTACAACAGAGAACAGTATGAAGACCAAGTTAATTAAACTTCAGGCTGACCTTGATGCTGCGCTACTTGATAAGCAGAAGTTATTAGCTGAACAGGAAAAGATTAAGAGACTTAATAGAATAATAAAGCTAATAAATTTTAATACCCCAAGTGGACATGAGGATGATGTTGAAAAAAAGATTCAAAGAATGTTTAACTTAATATGAAAGATAAAAAAGAAAATGAAAGGGCTGAAAGAATTTCTTCTAGGATAGAAGAGTACCACAGGATACTAGCTGATGTATATGAGAAGCTAGTTGATAGGGAGTTTAAATCCGTTGAAAAGGATATTAAGTTCCTTATGATGGAGCTGAGGTTTACTTTAAAGTCTACTGAAGATGATGATTTTTGAAACACAAGAAGACCTAGACAGAGAGAAAAAAGCCATATCATTATTTGTAAATACGTTCGGTGGGTCCTTCAAAAAGTTGGATAGGCTTGACGTTGACTACAAAATATTTGATAAGGACGGTAATCTCATAGCTTACGCTGAGGTTAAGGGTAGGATCCGTGTAATAAGGGATGCCTATCCTTTACCTATAGCGGCAAGGAAAGTTCTTAAGTTAACAGACAAAAGAATAACGGGCGTTATAATATGGGCTTGCGACGATGGTATAATATACGGTAAGGTAGAAAAGTTGATTGGTCAGGTTAGGTTAGGTGGCAGGAAGCCAAGAGAGGGGTCATACAATGATAACGAGTTAATGGTTTATTATGAGAAGCAGGATGGGGTTAAGTACGTTCGGTACTAGAACCCCTCGCTTCCAAATCCTTTAGTACCGAATCCTTCTGATTTAAACCCACCACCTAAGAATCCTTTTTGTTTTTTATTTTTCTTTGGCTTAGGTATATACTCCATCTCTTCGTCTTTTATTTTTCTTTCTAATTTATTATATGCCTTATTTAATAGTACCTCATCTTTATATTTTTCATAGAAGTCAGATCCCTTTCCAAAATTTTCTTCATAAAGTTTAGGATCATATCTCTTCATCTCATCCATACTCTTGTATCCTTGTAATAATTTTTGTTTTTCTTCTTTCCTAAATTTTCTTTTTTCTTTCATTTCTTCAGAAGAACTTTCTAGTTCAATTATACGCTTATCAATTGCGTCTATAATATCAGGATCAGTTTCTGTTTGTCTTAACTCATTTAATAATAAACGACTTTCTGTTTTGTTTTCTTCTGTCTTAACTTCTTTTTCAATTGTCTCCTGTGTTTTGCCTGTTGACTTTGCAATCTTTATTGAGTTCCTAACGACATTGTTTGCCTCTGATGGAGCTAGACCAATATTCGTTAACAACGCAACAGCGGTCATACCTTCTAAGTAAGCTCTGCTATTTTCAGATATTTTCTTTGTATTTCCATAGCTATCAGTATACTCTCCTGTGCTTGCTAAATCATATAGGTCATATAATTGTGCTGCTCTTTCTGCCGCTATCCCGAGTGTACCTAGTGATTTAACCATGTCAACTTTTGTGTCTCCATATATAGATAGTCTTTCTTCTTTAGCTATATCCATAGCTTCTTGAACTTTGTCCATCGCCATATTTACTCCGGCAGCTATTGGCTTATCTAAGAATGGTATTGGTGAAAGTATATCAGTAACTCTTCCCGTCATCTGACCCTTTATCATATTACTAATTCTTCTTTCTTCCTCTTCTTCATCCTCATCTTCTCCCATAATACCCTTACTTAGTTCATAAAGCAACATTGTTGCTGCAGTAGATATCATTGTGAATGTAGCAACCTCAACACTGTACCCACCTAATGACCATGCAGCAATAGCCCTATCTTCTTTTGATGAAGTCATACTTGTAAGTGTAGTTATATCATTTGTTAACCTCATAAATTGATTCATTCTAAAGTTTGCAAATGGTAAAAGTGTCTTTACAAATATTTGAGATAGTGGAGTTTTACTAGCAAACATCTTACCTTGAAGGTCTGCATCAGATATATTCTGTTGTCTATCAACCATTGTCTGAGCATAGTCAGCAGCCTCCTTGTTTATCTTATGAGTATTGTAGTCTATTCCACTTGGATCAATACCTTGCTTTTTAAGTGACTGTTCATAGTATGACATCCATGAAGCTCTAGCTACAAAAGAATCAGGCTTAACTAGGAATATGTCTAGCCAAATTTTATTTGCTTGTTCAATGTATTTTAAAACCTTTATTCCCTTTGATTCAGCAGCTAAGTCCATAAGTTTATTGATAGACTTTAATTGAGTCTGTGATTCAATACCACGGTTAGCTATGGCGTATCCTGAGTTATCAATGAAGTTCATCTTTGCAGAACTAAATATAGATCCTATATCTAATCCTTTTGCGTTAACCAACGTATTCATTGCAACAGGTATAGTTTGTTTCAATGGCTGAAGTATTCCGCCTAACGCCTGACCAACACCAATAGCTGATATGGTATTTAGTTTCCTTACCATTGCAGACATCTCATCATTATCAAACACATTCTTATTTCTTATGTTCCTTACATATAACTGAATCCTATCCTTTAAAAGTTTAGCATCTTTAACCTCAGGAACCATCTGATCAAACCCTTCAGAATTTAAGAACGCTTGAACTTGTCTTATAGGTCCGGCTGTATTTATATCAACCAATGCGTCATACATAGAATTAGCATTGTTTTTATCAAATGATAAATCAATATACATCATAGGCTTCTTTCCTTTGTCGTCCTTAGGTAAGGACTCAGGTCTTTCTGCCTTCATTAACACACCTGTTTCTTTCTTGTAAAGAGTATTTGTATTACCGTGGAATATAGATTGGTCTGAATCTAAATCAATTTTTTCCTGAGCCGTTTCAAGTCTTGTAAATCTATCAGGAGTATAATCAGAATCCTTATCTAATATTTTATTGTATACATTTTGAGACACATCAGATAACTGATCATAAATAGAACTCCATTTATCAACCCAAAAGTCCACAGCTTCTAAATTTTTCTTGTCTACATTCTTTCTTAATTCAGCTACACTATTTGCATCCTTTAATATCTTTTCATATGCTGCCTTATATAACTCTGCTTTCTGCCTTTCTTTTTCAGAACCTTTAGATAATGCATTTATAGATTCTTCTATAAGTTTTTTTCTCCTATTGAAATCTTGTTGAATCTGTTCTTCTGTACCCGTTAAAGACCTAGACATAAATGCAGTCATACCACGCTCAACAACATTTGCTTCTGTATTGAATGACTCACCATTAGCTTTCTGTTTATAGAACTTATCTACATACTCTTCAACAATTTTATTTGACTTTGTTTCAGCGTCAGCTTTTCCATTCTTTATATCTGTAAGTCCTGATGCATTTTCTATTTTAGAACCCGCCATAACACCTTTAAACATTCTTTCAATAAGAGATGGCAAAGATGCAAATTGCTCACCAAAGAATCTACCTACTGACTTTATCCAATACATTTGTAATGGCTTTGACTTTATTCCTTTATCAGCTAATCTTTTTGCGTTGGTGTCTCCTGTATATTCACGCACAACAGTCTCCATCTTAGCAGTTGACTTGTTAACCATAAAATTATTTAAGGCATCAACTGCTTGCAACGCTTCTTTTGGTGTTAGTTTATTAAGGTCCATCTCCATGAACTTCTTAATCAATTGCTTTTGAGATACTTTTAAATCAATATCATCACCTGTCATTGGGTCGACACCCGTCTCAATCATACTATCTATCATTGCTGAGTAGACATCAAACATTCTATTGATGGTGTCTCTTATTATTCCTTCATTATATTTTGTAATTGGTTCCTTGCTTTCTAATAGTTTAAGCATTTGTTCATAGCTTAAATCTGATGCATCTACACCCATCAATTCCTGTATCTCGGCAGCCTTTAATTCAGCCATCTTCTTATCCTGAGCCTTCATTATTTTCTCAGTATAATCCATAGCTTCATTCACATTAACCATCTGAGCGGGCATAACTACACCACCTCTGTAAGTTGAACCCTTTATTGATTCTTTTATTATTGATGCCATTTCGTTATAAGCATCAATATCATCAACCATTGCCGGATCTATTTGTTTAAACTTTTCTCCTAGTGCTCTTAGGTTTGCATCCTTATCTTTATTCTTTGAAAGTTTTGATATAGCTTTTCTAGACTCTAATGCTACAGATAATTTGTTTGCATATTCAGCATCAGCAAATACCTTACCCATGTAATCAATATATCTTCCTATCGATTCACTACTTAATACATTAACACTTGAGAATTTCCTAAGCACATTTGCTGCTTGAGTAGTTGTTATCTTTCCGGACTTTCTCATGTCCTTCACCATCTTAGATACAACGGCACTAGCTTTCCTCCAAGCAGATAAAGCATCTTTAGCTCCTCTTATTGCTGATTTTATTTGAGCATTTCTAGCTTTAGATTCACTAACCTCTATTATGTCAGTAGTTGCATTTTTAATTTTTTGATATATATATTCAGCCGCAGCATCTAAAGTCTTTTGATCTTTAACTGTTTGTATCTTGTTAAGTATACTGATTATATCAGCCCTTGTTAAATTACCTCTGTTCTTTATTTCGTTAAAATATTTTGTTATAACTTTTACCGCTTCGGTAACAGATTTAGCTCCTTCTTTAGCTGCTCTTGCCTCTAATTTTATTTGATCTTCTAGAGATATAGTTGTCTTATCCGGTTCCTTTATACCAAGTATCTTCTCTGTTTTAGGCGATGGCTTTTGCTTTATACCAAACTTCTTTTCAATATCACTGATAATCTTCTCACGCTGTACATCTGTTGCGTTCTCGTATGCCTTTGAACCCATGACATACTTCATCACATTGTCAGCTATCTTCTCTTCAGATACACCACGCTCCTTTGACTTGGTTACTATACCTTCAACCTGCTCCATCATTCTGTCAAATCCCGGCAACATCTCTTCAGATACTGTAACCTTCTTAGCTGCACCCTTCTCAGTTTCCATTGCTGCATTTACCTCAGCGTCTGTGAATCCCTTTTTCTTAAGTACAATTTTAATTGCAGCATCAGAATAACCTGACGCTCTACCCTTTTTAATTATATCGTTTAAATCTTTTGAAGCAGATAATCTAGCCTTCATTGCAGTCTCAGTAGTCTCAGGTGCAAACTTTGCTGAGACCTCTTCACCTGAAAATAAATCTGCTAGTCCAATATTTATGAAGTCATCCAACTTCATCTTAGCTATTTTCTTTTCATTAAAGTCTTTAAACCTTGTGAACTTTTCTTTTATGTATTTGAATACAGCATTAAGCCAAGATTTAAATTTAGATTTTTTTGCAGCATCAATAATTGACGCACCTTTATTTGCCATTAGTTCAACGAGTGCTTCCTCTAAAGCTAACTCAGTATCACCATACATTTCTACAGCTTTCTTATGTGCCTCAGTTCCTCTAACTAATTTTAATCCTTTATTTAATAATTGTGTTCCTTTATCTCCGGATGCTTTTGATCTTAAGAAGTCTATCCATATATGTCCAAATTCATGTATTGGTGTTTGAAGTGCGGCAATCTCAGGATTTAAATATATCTTTCCATCCTTAGTAAGACCATAAATAATTTTACCTTCAGATACTCTTGTCCTTACATCAGGACTTTTTATTACATTATCAAACTCTTCTTTACTTGTTGAAACACTAACTGTTGGGAAAGCAAATCTAAGTTTACCTATTAATAAATTAATATCTGATATAACTCCGGCAGAAACCTTTGTTCCTCTGAATGCTTTGTCTGTAAAAAATGCACCACCTGTTTGTTGTGCAACAGCCTCTTCAGTTGGTAGCTTACCTGCTTTAGTCTCTTTAAATACTCTTGCAGCCTTGGCTTTAAATTCAGGGAACACATCTGTACCATGCATTGGATTTTCTATGAGGGCAATCATTTTACCCTTTGGTCCAAAACCATAGTTACCATGTTCTACATTTACTACTCCTCCATTCTTAACATCTATACCAACTATAGCAACAACTTCTCCTTGCTTTGATTTAAGCATTGATGGTTCACCTATAGATTTGTATATAAAATCTGAAGTAAATATTTTGTTTTTAGAATTATCAGTTCCGCTTAATAACGCTTTTATTGTAGGCTTACTTGCTGTCTTTATACCACTAGGTGCAAATATAGAATCGTATATTAAAGACCTATGGTCTAGATTTAGTTTAGCATCTTGAGAACCTTTAGCTCTTTTATTTGCATCAGATATTATTTCTTTAAAGAATTGATCAAGAGACTTTATATTTTTTTCTTTAATAAAATCAAGAATCTTCTTAGCTTTTTCTGCATCTGCCTTAGTGTTGAGTTTCTCATTCATAGAAGCTACGAAAGCATCCATGGCTTTTACTCTATTCTCTTTAGGTAAACTTTCTATAGTTGGAAGAACCCATCTGAATACAGCTTCATTAGAATTGACAGCGGTATCAGACATACGCATAATAGCCATTGGTACATGACCATTAGGTAGTTTCCCTTCAGCCCAAAGTCTATCAAATAATTCTTTATTAGCTTCGTATAATTTTACAGCATTATCGTACTGAGCTTGAGCCCCATCTTTTGTAACACCTGCCCAAGCCGCATTTTTATTTTTACCTAATACATTAAATAATAATCCACCTTCCACATCCATATCGTTACCTGCAGAGTCTTTTATTTTTCCTGCAGCCAACATATCAGACATACCCATTATTACAGGTACACCATTAAATTCTTGTATTGGCTTAAGTAATTTATCCGCTTCTTCTTTTGGTATCTTAACTGTAGAGTTTGATTCCTCAACAGGGTTTACCTTTAATCCTTTTTGAGAAACAGATGGCTCAGTAAAATTAATCTCTGCCTCAGGCATACTGTTCATTTCTTTCTCAATCTCTTCTGTATTTGCTAATGGCTGACCTTCTGTCTCTTCAGCCAACATAAATCTTGGTGCAGCCTTTTGTTTGCTTTCTAATGCAGCCTTCTCGTCCTGTAACTTCTTTATTCTATCATTATACTCAGCCTCAATATTTGATGTCTGTGTGGTTTGAGGTTTACCTTTAGTTGGATTGAATTCTCTATTAGTTTTTCTAAATGCCTCTTTAGTTATACCACGTAAATTTGGATTTATCTTTTTACTATTGTTAGATATTTCAGTAGCCTTATCTATAAGTGATTGACTAACATCATCTATACCAACATCAGTATCTTTTGGCATTGATAGTGAAACAGAAAAATAAGCAGGTCTTTTAACATGGTCTGCTAAATACCCTAGATCTTCAGTTTGATTAACTAATAATGTAATTGTTTTTTTAGAACCATCTTTAGTTGTAGTTTCAATTATTTTTCCTGTTAATGTTTTACCATCAGAAGAAGTAAATGTTTGCTCTGCATTAGATGCCTCACCCCTTAAATCTCCAACACGTGCTTCTGTAAAATTTTCATATCCACCACCCTCATCAGCACCAATACCTTCAACAATAAATTCATTATCTATAGACTCTAGATTACTCTTTGGCTGAACAGTTGGAGCTTTACTTAACGCATTTTTTTTCTCCTGCTCTAACGTAGCTATCTGATTATCTATCTCAGCTATCTTAGTTTTTTCCTCTGCTGTTGGAGTTACTTCTTGTTTACCTTCTAGAGCAGCTAGTTCTGCATCATATTTAATTTTATTTTCAGCAGTAAACCCTACTCCTTGTTTAGCCACGGTCAATAATTCTATTCCTTCTTTTTCAGCAAACTTCTTTGCTTGTTCTTCAGTTTGAAAATTATAAACTTTTATTTCTCTTCCTCTGTCTTCATGTTTTATATAATATTTACCATCTGCCCCTTGTATTAAATGATATGTTTCTTCATTCCTAAATCTTTTACCATATTTTCTTTCCAATTCATCTTTCTTAGAATCTATATCACCTATTTCTTTTTGTTGTTCAGGAATAGATACTTGCTTTTCTTCGGCAATAACCTCAGGTCCTCCAAGTTCACGCTCAAACCTTGTGGCTTCATCTAAGACTTCTTGCGGGATCTCAGGAGTGATTTGCTCTTGGATAGTTTCTGTGGTAATGACTTCAGGTTTTGGTTGGGGTTCTCCTCCCTCCATTTCTTTGCCAACTCCGGTTGTTGGCTGAACAGGTACTTGACCTGTTGCTTGCTTTTGAACGGCATATTCTTTTGGTTTTGTAAATTTTGTTTTCTCGTTAAAAAATTGTAGCGCATCAGCCTCGGCATTATCTGCCTGAATACTTGAAGACATAATCTCTTCTGCATTCATTGAGCCTATCTTCTGCATCCAATCTTTTTTATTGTATTCTGTTCCATTTATAACATACTTAGGTGTAGCTATTACTTTTGGAGCAGACATTATACCTCTTATCTCATTGTTTATTTCCTCTACTCTTTTCTTTTGAGGTTCAATTAATACTTCATCCTTACCCTTTATTGAAGACTCTATTTTGTTTCTTTCTTCTAAAAGGTTAGCTATCTTAGCTTTGTTATTGTCATCAACATCTAAACCATTAACAGCACTTGCTAATCTTTGAACTCTATCAAAGATATACATAGATTGCTTGGCATCATCACTTGACATTTCACCACTCTTAACCCTAGCCTTTAAATCAGATTCAATTATGTCTCTAGATAAATCTGCACTAGCAATCTTTATTTGTTCAGGAGTTATTTGATCATTCTTAGATACATTAAATACGGTATTTAATTCTACATCCTTGTCAGATAGTATATTACTTATTTCTTTTCTTGTTTCCTGTTTTTTTATAATATTGTTTACTTTACTTTTTGCTTTCTGTAAACTCATTGGTGCAGTATAAATAACACCACTGCCTGCACCCGTAGCAAAAGCATCTGTAACACCTTCAAATGTTGGTCTTCCTGATATTAAATTTTGTGTTATTTGTGTTGCCGCTTCTTCTATCCCTTCTCCTAAAAAACCTGCTGCTCCCGGATATTTTTTTATAGCAGCTTTATACATATCCACTAAACCATTTTTAAAAATTCTTGACCCATTTTCTAATCCTTCTTTTTTAATTATATCTTTATATACAGCACCTATCTGCCCCTCTCCTACAGCCGTAAACACAGACTCTGATGCAGCCATTCCTAATGCTTTTACGTTTCTTTCTATCTCAGGCATATTAGGGTTCTCTTCCATTGACTGCTCCATTTCTTTTCCATAGAAAGCAAGAGTCGATGCTCCCGCTAATTGAGCAGGAGTTAACATAGCACCACCTGCCATCATAGCTATACTAGTTGGGGCTGACTGAGCTATTCCTTGTCCTAGTAATTGAAATGCATCATTGTAATTCCCATTTGATACAGCCTCAGATAATGAAGATGTACCATACTTTTCCATATTAAACTTTGAAAGATCTTCACTTAGTCTTTTTGTTTCTTCTTGATAATATTCTAATGCAGGATTTTTTATACCTAGATTCTTTTTAAATTTCTCTGAGTTTGTTGCAATGTCTATCCCTGTAGATGCAGCAATCGCATTTTGTGGTATTGAAAAAAGATTATATATAGCCTCAGGTATTCCTGTTATAATTTCATTAAGATTACTTAATCCTATTACAGTTGATTTTTCAACTCCTTTCAATCCACTTAACTGTTCGTCTATTGCTTTTGTTAAAAAAGATTTACTAGGTTTCTCTTCATATGGAACAGAAGTATAAATCTCTGTAGGTTGTTCCACCTTTGGTTTCTCTATAGGCTGATATGGTATCTCTACCTGAGGCGTAGGTTCCATTTCAGGTTCAGCCTTCTGCTGAAGATAGTCTGTGATCCTAGTCGGCTCTTCTTGTGAATCCAAAGAA
>Ga0315902_10011086_pt1 | contig 11878 bp, 12 predicted proteins | sample LakEriMetagenome_9_FD_203523 | JGI IMG/M metagenome (GOLD analysis project Ga0315902, IMG submission 203523) | Freshwater fungal communities from buoy surface, Lake Erie, Ohio, United States - Buoy 12 MA117 | ecosystem: Environmental > Aquatic > Freshwater > Lake > Lake biofilm | place: USA... | reverse complement strand
CGTCGTCGTAAGTTAATTGTTGGTCTGCTCAATGAAGTGCCGGGATTCCAATGCCCAACACCAACAGGTGCTTTCTATGTCTACCCATCTGTAAAGGGCGCACTTGGCAAGCCAATCCGCGGCAAGGTTGCAAATACATCTGCAGAACTTGCAACGATCATCCTTGAAGAAGTTGAGGTCGCTGCAGTTCCTGGAGAAGCATTCGGGCCTTCTGGTTACCTACGCTTCTCTTACGCAACGAGCGATGAAGATATTGTCGAAGGTATCGGCCGTATCAAGAAGTTGTTGAGCGAGTAAGAATTAAAGTTCTACACCAATTAGATTAACTTCAGCAACGAGATTAATTCCAAACTTCTCGAATACGCTCTTGTGAGCTAACTTTGCAAGTTCTGCAATCTCTGTTGCAGTTGCATCTCCTGAATTAGTTAGTGCCAGAACATGTTTTGTTGAGATTCGTGCACCACCATGTGTATCGCCTTTATGAATTCCTGAATTTTCAATGAGCCATGCAGCGCTTGTCTTTACCGAGCCATCTGCCATTGGCCAACGTGGCGCACCTTCAGGGAGTCGATCAGCGACTTCCTTGGAAACTATTGGGTTTGTGAAGAATGAGCCTGCAGACCAAGAGTCAGGATCATTTGGATTGAGAAGCATTCCCTTTGCGGCGCGAAGTTCTAGAACTGTGGCACGCACAACTTCAATAGGGGCTTTCTCACCGACTGCAATTCCCAATTTAGTTGCCAGCTCTGAATATGTAATTGCGGTACTGAGTTCGCCTTGGCGCAAATTGAATTGAACATCGAGAATCACATAGCGACCCGGATGAGTTTTGAAATGTGAATTTCTATATGAGAATTCGCACTCTAAGTTTGTGAAAGTTTTGGTTTCTTTCTTCTGGCGGTCATAGGTACGCACACGAGTTATGAACTCAGAGACCTCATGCCCATATGCACCAATGTTTTGAATTGGTGCAGCACCTACTGTTCCTGGTATTCCACTTAAGGTTTCCAGCCCTGCAAAACCGCGTTGAATGGTGGTTGCAACAAATTCATCCCAATTTTCACCGGCTCCGATTGTCAGAGTTGCACCGCTACATGCATCAACTTCAGCTTGTAAAGAGTTATTGACGATACGAATGACTGTGCCTTCGTAGCCAGAATCTGCGACCAAGATATTTGTTCCACCGCCGATGATGAGAATTGGCGAATCTCCCGCAGCTTCAATCGCAGCGATGATCTCGGATTCAGTGCCAACTTCAACAAATTTCTTTGCAGGTCCGCCAACGCGCAGTGATGTGTAATCGCGTAAATCGGCCATGTGCTTAGGCTACCTGCGCGGGCTCAATATCGCAGTCTTGCCTCTGAAACGTTCGAGGATACGGTCGTAATTCTTCTTAGATTGAGCATCACGATATTCAGGGTCACTGTCGTGATAACCGTGGTGACGCCCTTGCTCGAGTGGTAGATCCATCTGTAATAGCCGCCCATTGGAACGTCTTAAGTTAAGTGAAAATTCAATATCTGCATTTCGATAAAAGAGTGCGCGATTACTAAATCCACGTACCGCTAAAGCATCCTCACGATGCATCGCGATGAAGTAACTAAAGAGAACATCTACTTCGCCTGGGCCTTTATCGTCAGTACTGCGCCAATCATCTTCAAGGTTTACAAGTCCCCCGCGCCATCCGACTGCTACAAACTCGCGCTTCTTTAACTCCTCAAGTACTGGAGTTATTGCATCGCCGGTAAATGTTGTTGAGGGATCCAGCACAACGACATATTCGCTCGTGATATTTCGAAGTAGCGCATTGGCATTTTCACCCCAGCCAAAGTTCTCATTAACCTGAACCAGAGATGTTCTTGCATCTAATTCATTAACCAGGGCACCGGGATCGCCAATTACTAGAACTGCGATAGCGCATTCACTGTTGGCTTTAATTGATTGGACACAAGTAACTGCATCTTCTATAAAACCTTCAACAATAATTGCTGCTGTGATCTCGAACTTGCCAGAGTTAATCGGGCGAATATCACGCGTGGATTCATAGATAGGAAAGCGCTTCTTCGGGCGAAGTTCATACTCACCTGCGACATCAACTACCTCGAAACCTTGTGCCGCAATCTCATCACGAAGTTGATCAGAGAGTGCAAAATTCTTCTCTGCTCGAGCAGCTTGTCGTGCAATCGCTAATTCATGAACTGAATCTGGAGCGGTCATTTCTTTACTACTGCTTTCGCCATTCCTAGAACCTTTACACCTGCAGATGTTGCACTGAGTGTGAGCGAAACTTTTCCATCTGATAATTCGGTGACCGATGCGGAAACCGTGAGATCAACCTTCTGGCCTGCAGGAACAATCACGGGCTTTATGAAACGAGCACCGTATTCAAGTACGTTGGCAGATCCACCTGCGAAATCAGAGACATACTTTCCAACAAGGGCCATCGTTAGCATGCCGTGGGCAATTACATTTGGAAGTCCGACAGAGAGTGCAAACTCTTCATTTTGGTGGATTGGGTTTTGATCGCCAGATGCATCGGCATATTGCTTCAGTAGTGCACGATCTACATAGAAAACTTTCTCAGGAAGTTCTGTTCCGACTTCAATCATGCGCGCACCACCAGAGTCGACCAAGCAGAGATAACGCGAGCGCCTGCGCGATGGAGATCTGAGCGAACTGTGACAATTTCATTTCCTGCAGCTACACGATAGCTTTCAATAGTTGCATTGCAGGTAAGTTCATCTCCGGCCTGAACAGGTGAAACGATTTCAAACTTTTGGTCGCCATGAACAAGCCGGGTCCAATCGAGGCCGATTTCAGGTTTGGTCAGAATCTCTTCAAATTGGGTAAGAGTTATTCGGATTGTGAAAGTTGGAGGCGCGATTGTTGTATCACTTTCACCGACAACGGCGCAGAAGGCATCGATTTCAGATTGAGAAATTGTTATTACATCTGTACCCGCGAAGGTACGCCCGACCGAATCGGGGTTGAGCATTAGCGGGTTTCGCGGTGAAGAGTTGAAGACTTGCAACGTGGACAGAACTTCTTGAGTTCCATACGGTCTGGATCGTTGCGGCGGTTCTTCTTGGTGATGTAGTTACGCTCTTTGCAATCAACGCAGGCCATGGTGATCTTTGGACGAACGTCCGCGCTCTTACTTGCCATGGTCATTACTCCTTCGTTGATGATGCTGTAACAGGCGCTCAGATTACCCGAGCGTGCTTCAATGGTGAAATCCGTGCGTATTTCGAACGGATTTGGTACTAGTAGCGGAGGCGGGATTTGAACCCACGACACAGCGATTATGAGCCGCTTGCTCTACCAAGCTGAGCTACCCCGCCAAGGGCGTGCACGTACATATTAAATTGTGTCGAACTTTTCTTGCGAGCCCCCCACCAGAATCGAACTGGTGACCTTTTCCTTACCATGGAAACGCTCTACCGACTGAGCTAGGGGGGCAGTGGTAGAGAGAGAAGTCTAGGGGTTAAGGCTCAAAGTGAAAAATTGCGGTTATTACAGCGCAGGATCCAATGCAATTTTGCCTACAGATTCACGAGCGAGCATAGATTTATGAGCAGAGCCAGCTTGGCTCAATGGATATGTAGCCCCGATAACTGGTTTCAATTTCCTATCAGAGATCAAAGTAAAGAGCTCTTCAATCACATCGTTGAATAACTCTTTCTTACCAAAACAATTTGCGAGCCAGAATCCTGCAACAGTCTTTGAACCGTGCATCAGCGCGCCAGGATGAATTGGAGTTGGCGCCGTACGAGATGCCATTCCAAATGTAATTAGCTTTCCAAATGTGCCGAGTGCGAGAAGGCTCTGATCAAATGTCTTTCCACCGACCATCTCGAGAATCAAGTTAACGCCACGTCCGCCATTTGCATCTCTAATTGCCTTTGATAAATCTTCACTCGCTGCATCGACCACGTGATCGGCGCCTAACTTCTTTGCAAGCTCTGCCTTTGCATCTGATGATGTAACTGCGATGACTTTTGCGCCCCACAATTTTGCAAGTTGAATTGCGATTGTTCCAACGCCACCGGCTGCTGCATGGACAACCACGGACTGACTTTTTTCTAGCTGCCCCATCGTTTTAAGTAAATGCCATGCAGTTGATCCCTGGACCAACATGCAGAGCGCTTCTTGATCTGTAACAGAATCTGGAACCGGAATCATGACGCTCTTATGTGCAATAGCTTTCTGCGCGTATCCCCCAGATGAAACGCTGGCTAGATATCGCTTGCCGCCGTTCGTCCCTACGACTTCAATTCCAGGAATCATTGGCAAAGTTTGTGGAGAAAGATAACTATTCTCAGTTTGATGGGTATCTGCGTAATTGATGCCTATGGCTGTGACATCAAGCAGTACTTCATCAGTTCCTGCAACTGGATCTGGCAGATCCAGATATTTCATTACATCTGGGCCGCCGAACTCAGTTATCTGAATAGCTTTCATCGAGGACAGGTGCAGCGTTCCTCTGAAGCGACATCGTGCAGAGCGTCCTCTATATGCTCACCGCAGCCTTGCCACGTCGGCTTTCCACAACTCTTGCACTGAACTTTGCTACACATGGAGTCTCCCTAGAAGTACTTTCTTACGCTCTTCTTAATCTTATTCCAATATTTCCCAGTTTGCTTTCTTGGTGAAACCTTTAGGACTTTATCTTTAGCAGGCTCATCCGGAGTAAAAACATCCGTGAGTGCAGGTGAATTCTGGTCCAGGGAGTCCGCGATGATTCCAATATTTGCAACGATTGATAGGCCTCGAACGATCTGTTCTTGATCCACATCTTTTCCATCTTCAATCAGTGTCTCGGCAAGAACTGACCCCGCTTCACGAACATCATCGGTTGGGGTAGGGCCAAAGTCTGAAATGTCATCAGGGGTTTCAATATGGGATGAGATTGCATAACTAGCTGCAGATAGCGCTACTGCAATCTGCTTCTTAGTTGAATCCGCAATTCCGCCTTCGACTGCAGAATCAAAGAGAGTTCGGGCAATTGTGCGAACTTGAACCAGGGTGTGTTCAGCTGCAACACCTTCAATATAAATCTCTTCTGCCTCATCTTTTTCGGCAGTTGGAAACCATCGCGCATGGCTTCGCGCTTCAACAGATTGCGCTCTGATTGCAGGTACTTCTTCAACGAGCAGTCGTGCCCGAGCAAGCCAACTTCCAGCATCTTTCTTTGTATATCCCGCCGCAACTCCTTCGGACATTTCCGCAAGAAGTGCAGCAGCTTTTGTGCTGACGTTTTTAATCTGAATTCGCGCACGACCAACAGGTGTATTGGGATGAGAGAAGTATGAGAAGAAGATTGCGATAGTTGCACCGATGAGGGTTGATCCCAATCGACTTTCAGCCGTACTCTCGGATATTCCTGGGCCAATAACAATGAGCGCAGTTACCGGAACATTTACAGATGCAACTTCTCCAAGGTGTAATGCGCGAGCAATAACTGCGCAGAGAATAATCGTTGTGGCGATTGCCAAGAATCCAAAGTTAAAGAGATGGACGGTAAGCAGGGCTATACCCGCACCGATTGCAGTGCCCACAATCTGTCCAAATCCTTCTCGCATGGACTTATGCAGAGAGATGCGGATACTTAGGGTGGAAACGATGGCAGCGACAACGCCACCATTAGTGATTAGTAAGTCACCTACAAACCAAGAGACGCCACCCGAGATTCCAGCGACAATTATCTGACGAACCCAGTTCTTGCGGTTCTTGAATAAGTTGATGAATTTCCTGAACATTAGGCTGAGTTTACGCCTTTCAACTCCGATTAGGATGGCGCCATGACTGCAACAGCCCCATCTGATGAAGAGATTCGTGAACTTTTACTCTCGACTAAAACAATTGCCATCGTTGGTGTTTCAGCAAATACAGATCGAGCGAGCTATCACGTAGCCCGTTATCTTCAGGGCAAAACAGATTACGAGCTATTTTTCGTCAATCCAGCAGCCGAAGAAATCCTTGGTCAAAAGGTTTACAAATCTTTGAGCGAGATTGAGCAAGAAATTGATCTTGTTGATGTCTTTCGCAAGCCTGCCGATTGCTTGGCAGTGCTTGATGAAGCAATTGCAATAAAAGCAAAGTCAGTCTGGTTACAGCTGGGGATTTCCGTCCCTGAAGTTAAATCAGTAGGCGAAGCGGCAGGTTTATCTGTGATTATGGATCGTTGCATCAAGATTGACCACGCACATTTACTGAAGTGATTACTTAGGGATTCTTAGACCCTGCATTCCGCCATCTACCACCAAAGAAGTTCCGGTAGTTGAACCCTGAAGTGGGCTCGCCAAATAACACAATGCACGAGCAACTTCTTCTGCACTAACAAGTCGGCCTAGTGGTTGACGAGCTTCAAGAGCTTTACGTTCTGCAGCAGGATCTGCTGCCTTTGCTAACAATCTCTGTACCCATGGGGTATCTGCTGTACCTGGGTTTACGCAGTTAACGCGAACACCATCAACAATATGATCATTTGCCATCGCCATCGTTAATGAAAGTACTGCACCTTTACTCGCGCTATACAGGGCGCGATTTGGAATACCTGCTGTTGCTGCTACTGAACAGACATTTGTCACAGATGCGCTCTTGCTCTTTCGAAGCAACGGTAGTGCTTCGCGCACAGTGCGCACGATGCCAACAACATTGACGTTCATGACCTTATGCCACTCATCAGATGGATTAGATTCAACTGTTCCAACTGCACTGATAGCAGCACTATTAATAAGTATGTCAAGTGAAAACATCTTAGAAAACGCTGCTGCGACAGATGCATCATCGCCAACATCGCATTGAAGCCAAGTTCCATGTTCTGCAATTCCACCTTCGGCGATATCAAGACCATAAACAGTTGCTCCACCATCGGCGAGAATCTTGAGAGTTGCTAGACCGATTCCAGACCCAGCACCTGTAACAGCTGCTGTTAAACCCTTGAACTCTGTTGTCATGCGTTAACCCACTCTTTTCCTGTCGGGAATGTGAAATCTGAAATAGTCTGAGCAAACATCTCACCACCTGCACCTGGTTCGGTCGGCGGCATGTAATGTGCATTCTGAATATTGGTTGGAACTACAAAGTGCTCATGCAAGTGATCAACGAATTCAACCACGCGATCTGGGTGGTGACCAGATACAGCCACCGCATCAAACATCGCAAGATGCTGAACTAGCTCGCAGAGGCCAACGCCGCCTGCGTGTGGACATACCGGAACTCCGAACTTTGCAGCCATCAAGATATTTGCAATGTTCTCGTTGACACCAGCAACGCGGGTCGCATCTATCTGCATAAATGAGAATGACTTCGCCTGAAGCATCTGCTTAAAGAGAATGCGGTTCATGCCGTGCTCGCCTGTCGCTACACGGATAGGTGCAATCGCCTTAGCAATAGCTGCGTGACCGATTACATCATCAGGATTTGTTGGCTCTTCAACCCAGTGAAGATTGACATCTCCAATTCCCTTAATCCATTCGATTGCTTGATTAACATCCCATACCTGGTTTGCATCAATAGAAATTTTGATATCTGGACCCACTGCTTCGCGGGCTAACTTAAGGCGACGCTTATCGTCTTCAAGAGATCCACCGCACTTAAGTTTGATTAATTTGTAACCGGCTGCAACTGCTTCCTTTGCAAGACGGACCATCTTCTCATCTGTGTATCCAAGCCAACCTGGAGTAGTTGTATATGCAGGAAGACCTTCTGCGCGAAGTTTTGCCTCATTTGCTGCGCGATTAGGTACAACCTTCTTCAGCATCTCGAGCGCTTCTTCAGGAGTAAGTGCATCTGTGATGTAACGGAAATCTACAAGTTCAACAATTTCCTCTGGTGACATATCTGAGAGGAATTTCCAGAGAGGCTTCTTTGCATTCTTTGTAACTAAATCCCATGCAGCGGTGATGACTGCACCTGCCGCCATCTGTGTGACGCCTTTTTCAGGGCCGAGCCATCTAATCTGCGAATCACGAACAAGGCTTCTTGCGAAATCTCCCATGCTCTTTGCAAGATCATCGACATCGCGACCTACTGCATAGGGTGCAAGCTGTTCGATTGTTTGGCATTGCAAATCATTTCCGCGACCACATGTAAATACAAAACCATGTCCCTGAAGTTTCGGGTCATCTGTTTCAAGGATAACGAGAGCTGCCGAATAATCTGGTTCCTTATTCATTGCATCTGATCCATCTAACCCGCGTGAAGTCGGAAAGCGGACATCGACAGTTCTGAAGCCAGTTATCTTTGGCATTGTCATCCTTTATACAAATGAATTAATGAAAATTGGCTATTAGTCTGGAGAGAAAAATCCTATATGATGAATTTATGGCGCGAAACGGCGAAAAGGTGAAAAAATGAAAATCTCAATACTTAAGACCCCTGATAACCCATACCAATTTGCGGTTACAGAAGATGGAAAGCATTCAACAATTGAGGGTATCCCAACCCTGACTGAAGCTTTTCACCTCACACTTGCCGAGCTTAAGGATGCAGTTGAAAAGGCAAGTGGGGAAGTTAAGGGTGAGCTTGCAGCGCCGATAGCTCCAGAAATTGAATTGTGGGGAGCGGGAGTTACATACCTTCGCTCTCGCGATGCACGAAAGGAAGAGTCAGGGGTACCTGATGTTTATCAGCGCGTATATGAAGCAGATCGTCCAGAGCTATTCTTCAAATCAACTGCTGTCCGTGCTCGCGGAACAGGTGCGCCAATTGGAATTCGCTACGACTGTGCAGCATCTGTGCCTGAACCAGAGGTTGCTCTCTTTATTAATAAGTATAAGGAAATCATCGGATACGGAATTTGTAACGATGTAACGTCTCGCACCATCGAAGGTGAAAATCCTCTTTACCTTTCACAAGCAAAAATTTATGTTGGATCGACATCTCTAGGACCAGATATCACTCCGGCTTGGCTTGCTCCAACAGCAGCTGAAATGACAATTAAGGCGAAGATTCTTCGAGGTGCTTCTACTACTTGGGAAGCGCAGACTTCTTTAGGCCAGCTCAATCGCACACTTGAAGATCTCGTTGATTATCTCTTCCGTTGCCAAGATTTTCCGCATGGCGTGATTCTTTCTACTGGTACTGGAATCGTTCCACCTTTGGATATCGCACTTGCTGCAGGCGATATCGTCGAAATCGATGTAGCCGGTGTTGGCGTGCTTTCCAATGTTGTTGAAGTAATTCCCGAGAGAGTGAAGTAAATGGCAGAGATTAGAGTCTGGACTCAGTGGTCTGATTTAACTGTGCCACCAAGCGTAACTCTTCTCTCCCCCGAAAATTTTCCGCTGGATACTTCAGATCTTTCACAGGTCGATATCTATGTACCTACTTATATGACGGGCGCTAAAGGTCTTTCCTACGTAGCGAAGATGACTAATCTCAAAGTACTGCAGATGCCCAATGCGGGATATGAAGATGCTCTAGCGCACCTGCGTCCTGGCTTAACCCTCTGCAATGCAACTGGCGTTCACGATGCATCGACTGCAGAGCTCGCAGTTGGTCTTGCAATCGCTTCACGTCGCGGCTTTGCTGAGTTTATGAAGGATCAGAACGATGGAGTCTGGAACCACAGAAGATTCCCGGCTCTCTCCGATAGCAAGGTTGGAATCGTTGGCTTTGGTTCAATAGGTAAAGAGATTGCTAAGAAGCTCTCTGCATTCGATGTCGAAATCACTGCATTTACCCAATCAGGTCGTGATGGTTCCCTCAAGGTTGAAGAACTTGATGCGCACCTTCCAAAGCTCGATATCGTCATTTTAATTCTGCCTCTGACCGACACTTCTCGCCACATGTTCGATGCAGCGCGACTTTCAAAGATGAAAGATGGCGCACTGCTAATCAATGTGGCTCGTGGTCCCGTAGTTGTCACCGATGCACTTGTTGCTGAACTTAATTCAAAGCGTCTCTTTGCCGCCCTCGATGTAACAGATCCAGAACCATTGCCAACTGGGCATCCACTGTGGAAGGTGCCAAACCTGATTCTTGTTCCGCACGTTGGTGGAAACTCTGCTGCCTTCGAACCGCGTGGTCGCAAACTTATTGAATCTCAACTGAAGCTTCTGGTGCAGGGTAAGGCTCTTGAACATGTGGTTGCCCAGGGCTAGATTTCGCAAATGAAAATCGATTCGCATCATCACCTTTGGGATTTAGCTGCCCGTCCACAGGAATGGATGGTTGGCGACAACATGGACCCTGTTCGCCGCAACTTTCTCGTAGATGATTTACGTGCAGCGATTGCGGGAACAGGAATCGAAAAAACTATTCTGGTTCATGCAACTAAAACCCATGATGAAACCTACGAGATGCTCGCCTTAGCGCAGATTGATCCGACAATCATTGGCGTAGTTGGCTGGGTACAAATTGATTCACCGGATGCAGTCAAAGAGTGCGAGAAATATTTAGAAGCAACCGGTGGCCACTACTTAAAAGGCATTCGCGATGTTGCCCAAGATTTACCTGACTCTAATTTCTTAGCAAAGCCTCAATCAATTAAGACAGTACAAGGGCTTGGAAAGTTGGGATTGACTTACGATATCCTCACAAAGACTCCAGAGCTTCGCGCTGGTATTGAATTAGTTCGCGCTTGCCCTGATGTGCAATTTGTTTTAGACCACATTTCCAAGCCGTACATTGCAAAAGGTGATCTCGAACCCTGGAAATCTATGATTACAGAACTTGCATCATTTGAAAATGTTTCGTGCAAGATTTCAGGAATGGTTACTGAAGCAAAGTGGCATAACTGGAACGATTCAGATTTCGCACCATATGTCGATCACATCGTTGAAAGTTTTACGCCGCAGCGAATCATGTTTGGATCTGATTGGCCGGTGGCTCTCTTGGCGACTCGGAGTTACTCAGATGTTGTAAACCTTGCAGAAAAGCTCACTTCTCAACTTTCAGATAGCGAGAAGCAGGGTTTCTGGGGCGGCCACGCTATCCAGAAGTACAAGGTAACAAATCAATAACAATCACTGTTTTTAGTCCTAATTCACCCCAAAAAAGCGAGGTTTCCCTTGCGGCTCCTATGGGAAACACCTAGATTACGAGCACAGCAATTCGGCTGCTTTTGAAGGAGAAATACATGAAGAAAGGTCTACTTTCAGTAGCTGCAGTAGCAGCACTGGCTCTCGTAGCGGGAACTGGTTCACCAGTTGTAGCTGCAGAAAAGACTCTTAAGATCGAATTGATCTCAAAGGGCGAAACACACCAATTTTGGCAGGCAGTAAAAAAGGGTGCTGAGACACAAGCTAAGAAGATGAACGCAGAAATTAAGTTCATCGGACCAGCTGCAGAAACAATGATCGATAAGCAACTCGAAATGCTTGATGCAGCAATTGCAGTTAAGCCAGATGCAATCGGTTACGCAGCACTTGGTACAACACAGTCACTTCCAAAGCTAAAGGCTGCTAAGGATGCAGGAATTCCTGTATACATGTTCGATACAGCTGCAAGCTGCCCAGGTGGAGTTCCAGCTTTGGGTCCAGACTCAGACTGTGCACTTGGCGTTGCATACACAAACAGCTTAGCTGCAGGTTCACTTGCTGCAGATAAGATGGCTGCACTTCTCGGCGGTAAGGGTAAGGTTTTGGTTGTTGGTCACTCACAGACAAACCAGACAGGTATCGATCGCGCTAAGGGCTTCACAAACCGCATCAAGGCAAAGCACAAGGGCATCAAGCTCCTCACAGTTCAGTACGCTGAAGGTGGAGATGCACTTAAGGCACAGGAAATCGTTAGCGCATCACTCGTTGCTAACAAGGACCTCAAGGGTGTTTACGGAACTAACGAAGGCGTTTCAATCGGAGCTGGCCAGGCATTCAAGGCAGCTAAGTTGAAGAACGGCGCAGTTAAGTTGATCGGCTTCGACTCAGGA
>Ga0315902_10011079_pt1 | contig 11884 bp, 32 predicted proteins | sample LakEriMetagenome_9_FD_203523 | JGI IMG/M metagenome (GOLD analysis project Ga0315902, IMG submission 203523) | Freshwater fungal communities from buoy surface, Lake Erie, Ohio, United States - Buoy 12 MA117 | ecosystem: Environmental > Aquatic > Freshwater > Lake > Lake biofilm | place: USA... | reverse complement strand
CAGATACAGAAATAGTAAGTGAATTAGAATACGATGATGGTTCGGACGAGCCAAATACCTCAAATAACCTAATAACGGTAAGGTATCTGTACTGTAACAATTGTGGGGAGAAACATTTCTGCTAACGAAAAAGTATTTGTGTCTGTTGGCGATTTAACCACAGAACTTAATTTGAAAAACCAAACTTGAAAATATGGAAAAAGATAATTTGAAAAACGAAACCGCCAATAGCACAAATACGGTGTTATCGGCAGTTCCATCGCAAAAGGAAATTGAACAGGCATCATTTGACGCTTCATACAAATTCAGAGATGAACCAGTTCAAAGGATGGATGATTACGCAAATGGGTTTGAAGAAGGAGTACAATGGCTATTGGAACGACAAAGGAATTGCCGATAACGTCCGATGATAAACAATCGTTTTAATGTTGTTTATCATTTGTTAGGTTTTGTCATTAATTTGTTTTACCTTTGTAAAAAATAAGAATATGAAAACAGGAATAATTATTTATTTAACACTACAATTAATTTGGTGTGGTTTTGCAATGTATAATATGAAAAAAGAAATAAACTCAAAACAAATTAATGATTGAACCTAACTATAATATATCAACACCTATTCAAAAACCCTTATAAAACAAGGATTTAAAGATGAAAAAGACGAATTATTACGAAATTTGTAATCAAAATTTGAAGTAATATTAAACCTCAGATCATTAAAAAGTTTTGGGGTTTTTTGTTTATTAAAAATTAATCTTTATATTTGTGGTATGGAAAAAACGACAGATAAAAACGGAAGGGACATCAAAGTAGGTGACTATGTTAAGGTGGTTAATAGGATTACAGGATTGGTGGAAGATTATGGTATGATTACCAAAATTGAAGGTAATTATATTCATCTTGGCAATGGTAAGAATATTGACGGAATGGTAATTAGTGATGTTTATTTTAGAGACCAAGTAATTAAATCATGAAGGGAGAAGTAAAAACTAAATTTGGAACATATACAATGGAAACAAAAAACAGCACAAAAATAAGTACTGATAAACTTGGTGTGTTTATTGAAAGGCTTAAAAAAATAGGAATTGATGTAAAACTATCAGGAAACTTTCCTTGGATTTATCTTAATGAGATCTGCGGTAAACGAGTTACCGAAACCTTCCAAGCAAATCACGGATTTACAGTGATGTTTTTACCAGGAAGAAATGACTCACCACCATCAGAGTTTACAGACATCAAAGAAATATTTAATTTAATTAGAAAATATACAAAAAAATAAATTATGGGAAGCGTTATTAGTTATGTTGAATGTCCAAGATGTAAATCTGAAAGTTGTTTTGAGGATTTCTATTACAAAACAGGTGAGTTATTTTCATCTTGTCCTGATTGTGGTTATCACAGAAGTGCGTTTTATAAAAGAAATGATGATGGTAAATTAGTTAAATTGGACGAATCAAAGGGTTTTGAATATGATAATTTGATTATTGTTGAAAAACACCACACAGAACCATATGGTTCTTATAAGATAAAGATGATTAATGGTGGTGGATCTATGTCAGGAACATTAATTACCCAAGAAGACTTTGATGCCCTACAACAAGAAATTACATTACTACAAACTTCAGAAGAATCTGTTGAATCTTTTGTTGTGTCAAGATTTATTGATGGTGTGATAGTTAAAGAAACAATAATATAAAATGGAAAATCAGAATAATATGAAACATAATACGGGTGATAAATTCATGGATTTTATTTATGACATTACAAAACAAATGGAAGATGATGCTATACCATGCCCTAACTGTGGATCATATGATATAGCCACCGATGATAATGGAGACTATGAGTTCTACTTCTGTACCAATATGGATCCGGAATGTGGATGGGAGTCAGAGTCGGGAGAATATGGTTTAAAAGTTTATGATAAATAACATGAAAAAATTTAGAATACCAAGAAAGAAAAAGAAGAAGATAAAAAAAGGATTTTATTTTTATCCTATGGATCCTTTTGAAAAGACCTTTTTATCGGCATTTCCAAGGGAAAATCAAGAAGACTTTGATGCGTTTATGACGGGTCAATTACTTGATTTTCTTAATGAATTGAAAAAATTAAATAAGTATGAAAGGAAAACTAATTAAGACAGGAAATCAATATCTATTGAGATCAGAGTCAGGAGATGTTTTAGGTATCACTGGTGGTAGTACCGATGGTAGTAAACTATCCCTCAAAAACTGCCAAGCAATTGAGCGTGGTTATGATTTGGATGAGTTGGCTATTGAATGTATGAAAAATACTATAAATCAAGAAACAGGTGGTGATAATCATAAGTTAAGTCTTATGTTAGGGTTTCAAAAAGGCTTCCAAAAAGCACTTGAAATTCTTGGTGATAAGAAGTTTACGGAGGAGGATATACGTGAAGCATTTGCAGTTGCAAGACATATAGGCAAAAATAGTATCGCTTATGAATTTGAAGAGTGGTTTGACAGACATATGAAACAACAAACTGAATGGGATGTTGATATTGAGATGGAGTACATTGGCGAATGTAATGGTAACAATGATGATGGTTGTTTTCAAGATTCACCAGCTCATAATTGTGGGTGTTTTGAAAGAAAACCAAAACTTGACCAAGATGGATGTCTAATTTTAAAACGTATATAATATGGAAAATCAAAATAGTGTTGCATATATAGGTAAAGTTGGAGTACCAACTCAAATACCTGGTGCTGATAATATAGAATTAGTAAGTGTTAATGGTTGGATGGCAATAACCAAAAAGGGTGAATACAAAGAAGGTGATCTTGTAATCGTTACAACAACTGATGCGGTAATACCCAAAGAGATATCTGATCGTATGGGTGTTACTGGATATCTTCGTAAAGGACAAAGAGTAAGAACCGTGAAACTTCGTGGAATTTACTCTGAATGTTTGATCTTACCAATAAGTTTCATACCTGAAAAGTATCGTTACGAAGGTTCTGATGTTATGGAACTATTGGAGATATTCAAATACGAACCACCAGTTAAAATGGTAACTTTGGGTGGAAATGGACGTAAAGTAAAAAGAAATGAAAACCCCAATTTTCACATCTATTACAAGTTCCCAAATATGAAAAATGTCCCTGATATGTTTAACGAGGAAGATGAGGTAGTTATCACTCGTAAGATACACGGAACTAATGCCCGTTATGCTATTTTAAGGAAACAAAAAATATCTTTTATTGAAAAGATGAAAATATTCTTAAACACCAATTTTGGTATCGGTGGTGATAAATGGAAGTGGTGTGAATATGAATTTCATATAGGAAGTCATAATGTTTTAAAAGATATACAATCATTATGATATTTATAATATTATAGGTTGTACGAGAACTTAAATAAATTTATTAGAAACCCTATTGAGTTAAAAAGCTCGTACCTTTTTAGTTTCTTTAGGGATTTCTTTTTTATGGATTATGAAAAAATATACAACCAATTAGTCTTTCGTGCAAAAAATGAAAATAGAAAGAAAAAACAAGGTACATCATACGAAGCTCACCACATAATACCCAAGTGTTTAGGTGGTGAAGGAGAATGTCACCAATGGAGAACACACCCCAATATTGTTTTATTAACTCCTAGAGAGCATTTTATCGCTCATTTATTACTTTTAGAAATATACCCAAAAAATTTTAAATTAAAACACGCAACGTGGTTTATGTTATTTGGGAAAAGTGGTAGTCAAAATAGAGACTATAAAGTCAGATCAAGAACATACGAAAGATTAAAAGAAGAAAAAAACAAAGCCAATTCTGAATCACTAAAAGGACGAATAAGCCCATTGAAAGGTCGTATTCCTTGGAACAAAGGAATACCTAATTTATTTGCCAAAGGAAAGGAACCTTGGAATAAAGGAAAACCTAACGGTAACAAAGGTATAAAAAGACCAGACCTTTCAGAAATGAATAGAAAAAACACAAAACCAATAAATCAATTTACTAAAGATGGTAATTTTATAAAAAGATGGGAATCAGGTGCTGAAGCATCAAGGGTACTTAATATTGACCAGGCAAATATCAACGCCAGTTGTAAAAATAAAGTAAAATCTGCAGGTGGGTTTATTTGGAAATATGTATGAATTTAATTATCTTTGGATAAAAAAAGTATGAAAAGGTTATTTAGTAAAATTTTTAAGAAAAAACAAACACACTGTTATCCAACAGACGTGTGGTCTGAAGTAAATGAAAAATATGACATAAAAGAAAAAATGTGGCAACATATTAAAGATACTTACAATCCTGAAGATTTAGAACAAGGTTTCATAATCTATGGTGAAATATACGGTAAGGGAATACAGAAAAACTATGAATATGGTTTGGATGAAATAAAATTTGTCGGATTTGATGTTGAGGTTGATGGTGTTTACCAACCCCATCTTGAAGAAACCGTTCATTTTGATTGTTTGGGACTCCCAAGTGTTGAGGTATTATATAAAGGAACTTGGAACAAAGAAGAACAAGATAAACACGTATTCAACAACTTTATAGAAGGGACTAAAGTTCCACATGAAGGTGTTGTTGTGAAATCTGTAACTGGTGAACGTAGTAAAGTTGCAAAAATAATAAATCCTGATTACAGTATTTTCAGTGAAAAACATAACGTTGGTGACTCCCATTGATGGAGTCATCAATTTTTATTATAAATATAAATATGAAACAAATTAGACATCATGCAAATTTCTATACAAACCGTCTCGCAACCGAATGGTTAAAGAATGGAAAGATTATAATTGGTTGTGATCTTGATGATACTATTATCCCATATAATGAAGAAGTTAAAGAGAATTGTCAGAAGATGGTTGATCTTATATTGGAGTGTCAAGAAGAAGGTATTATATTTTTAATTAATACCGCAAGGGCTGATCATCAATTAGAAAGAGGTAAAGAACAAGTAGAGGAACTTGGAATTGTGGTACATGGGGTAAATCAAATGCATCCAGAATGGGATAAACATTATGGTGTGAGTGGTAAAATATATGCTAATATTTTTCTTGATGATCGTGGTGGTTTTTGGGATTCATATTGGACATTATCAAATGCTTTAACTATTGTTAAACAAGAAAGAAAAAAATAATATTATGGGAACAAAACATCTAAAATCTCAAAATCCTGGTTTGAGTGTTAATTTTATTGATTTAATTTCTAAATTTGATCCTACACCAACAAAAAAAATAACACCTTTTTTGTTGAAAGTATTTAAGGATAGATTAAAAGAGGAGATGGAATATTTGGGTAAATATGTGCTTGGCGAACATTTTTATATTAAAAATATTTTTGTAAATCAAAATAATTTGATAGAAAAATATTTGTTGAGTAGAGTATTGTATGATATTTTTCGTCCTGAAAATATTGAGAAAATACCGGAATTTACTGAACTTCTTGAACGAGATCTTATTGAGAATAATGACATAACAACTTATAAAAATTTTGATGAAATGAGTCGTCAGATATCCATGGCTTCAGTTAAATCTCTTCTTAAAATGAAGAAGAAAGATATTATTATTGTTCATGATGATGAAGAATGGTTATTTATTAAACCTATGACACATGAAGCGTCCGTTACATATGGTTATGGTACAAAATGGTGTACATCAATGATAAACGAGCCACATTATTTTTATAAACATTCATCTAAAGGAGTTCTTATCTATGTAATTAATAAGAAAAATAAAAGGAAGTTTGGCGTTTATAGTGATATTGAAACAAAAATTTCAATATATAATGAAAAAGATGATAAGGTGGATTCATATGAAATGGATATGAATAGAGAACGATTAGATATTTTGGTTAATTTAGTAGACTTTTCAATTAACCCTAATAATTATGAATTGTTTTCTGAGGATGAAAAGCAAAAATCAAGAAAACATTTTTATGAGATAACACCAGAACAACGATGGAGTGAAGAAGCACCTATGGTGGCGGATGAACCTGAAATGGGACTACCACTAATAGAACGTATACCTCTCTATAGGGGAGATAGAGTAATTGAAATGATGGGGCGCAATAATACTGACGATCTACCATAAAAAGTTTGTCATTTAAAAATAATATCATTACCTTTGGCAAATAATTTAAATTTGGTTTATGAAGATGTTTAATGGTATGGTAAAATACAGGATTGTTGAAGAAAAAAATAATGACAATATAAGATATGTTATTGAAAAAAAGATAAATCTTTTATTCCATAAAAAATGGAGTAGAAATTATTTGAGTGGTAAGGAAAAACATTTCCATACCACAGAAAAAGATTCGGCAAAAAAAATTGTGGATATTTTAAATGGTAAGTATGACAAACAAAGGGTTATATGAAAGGACTGATGATAGATTTAAACATTTGATCGGAAAAAGGGTTGAGTGTTTAAATAGTGAAGGTAAAAGGATGGTTGGTGTTCTTGATTTTGCAGGAATTAACAATTTACTACATCATAAATTCCAAGTAACAATAAATAGAACGCCAATTTGGCCTGTGGATCCTAAAACAATAAAAGAAATTTAATTTTTTTTATGAAAACACTTGATAGTGTAAAATAAATTAAATATCATTTCACATATAAATTAAACAATATGACAATTAGACAAGCACTTAAGTTTAAAAACAAACTTATCAAGGAAATCACCGACAAAACCAAACTACTACAGGAGTATAATTCTGTTGAGGCTGGTAATCCAAGACCATATGATCCACTTACTTTGGTAGATCAAATTAATGAATTGACCCAACAATTGATTGAGTTGAAATCAAAAATTCACAGAGCAAATGTGAATGTATTTGAAATGATCTTTGAAATGTCAGAGCTTAAATCAAATGTGAAAGCATTGAAAAAAATGGATTGTACCGAAGGTAAATCAACTGGCGATAGATATCGCTTTGATGCGGAATCAATTAAGGAATCTGTGATTTCAGTTCGTCGCAGAAATGAAATGATTGATGTGATTGAAAACAGAATTGAAGAGTTGCAGGACAAATTGGATCACCACAACGCAACAACAGAAATTTGATGTGGATTGAGGTGGGTAGGCGTTTTTAGTGTACTTCTTGATCAGAACCGGCTATGGTTGATGTAAGATAATGATAATGTTTCCCAAACTCAAATTTCAAGAGTTCAACATTCGTTATATTTAACACTTAAAACTCTTTTTTCTAACTAAAAACAAATCTCACAATTAATTCATATCACAGATCCCCAAATGAAAGTTTGGGGATTTCTGTTTATAAAAAAAATAAAAAATGAATTATAACGTTATTATATTTTTATTGGTTTTTATCTGTATCTTTATAATTAAAGGTAGAGATTATAATCACCCATTTAAAGATAGATTTAAAGATGAGTAATAAATTAAAAAAAGTATCATTTGACTTTGACGGAACTTTATCTAGACCTGATGTTCAGAAGTTCGCTAAAGAATTGGTTGAACAAGGACATGAGGTTTGGATTGTTACTTCAAGACATTCTAACCAAAGCGCAAAGTCAAAAGCTTGGTGGTGGATTATTGAACAAAACAAAAACTTATATAATGTTTCTGAAAAATGTAATATAAAAAAAGAACATATTCATTTTACTAATGGTGAAGATAAAATTGTCTATTTAAAAGATAAAGGTTTTGTTTTTCACCTAGATGATGACTTACACGAATTAATTCTTATAATGGAAAGTAAAGATACTTGTAAACCATTAAATGTTGATCATCCTGATTGGAAAGAAAATTGTTTGGAAATTTTGAATGAATTAAAATAATTTTTGTATATTTGTGATATGGAAAAACTAATTCATCTTAAAAACGATTTGGGGATCAACAAGTCGGCTATTTGGAAATCCTACGAGGAGGACGGATCTCACCTTCCAGAAAATGAACATACCGAAAGAGGGTTTGACAAACTAAAAGAATTGTTGGATAGGAGAACTCAGAAATATACCAAAGAAGAGTGTAAAATTTTGCTTGGGGGATATTTGTCCTCGCACGATTATTGTGTTACAGATAACTACGATGAGTTTTCCCACCTTCAAGTGTATCATGCTAATCAGAAGTATGATCGGCACGAAAAAGCACTTAACAAACTAAAACAATTTTAATATGAAAGACAATCTCACATACGGTCAAGTTATGTCCTTGGCTAAAATAGAGGATAAAGTTATTGGACACATCAAGGAAAAATATCCTAATAACTATTATGGTAATCCTAATAATATTCTTGGTAGATACGGGCACGGTCTATCAAAAACATCTTGGAAGAAAGTTGAAAAATTGGCAAAATTTGATACGATCCTAACCTGTCTTATTTGTGAGTATAAGTTGAAAGAATTAGAACTTGGTATATTTTAAAAAAAATAATATGAATATAATTGGATTAATGTGTGTGGGGGCTTTTTGTATGATCATTGGATATATTATAACAATGGTCTTTTATGTTAGACCTAAAGAAAGAAAAGAATTAATAAATGAAAAGATCCGTCAATCACAAGAGCGAGAGAGATTGCTTAAAGAGTACGGTAAAGAACTTGATAAATTATTAAATAATGATTGAATCAAATAAAGAATAATATGACCAGCATACATCAGATATTTGAAGGGAACGAACATTTAATGGACTTACATCCTGTTGAGATGCTTATTGATTATTGCCGAGAACTTGAAGGTGAAAAATTTGAAAGAGATCTCAAGGAAGATAAGGAACATATTTATAAATCAATGTTACAGGATATTTTGGTAAGTTGTGATGAACTTGAGGAATCCAAACTATTATCTGAAAGATATCCTGAACTTTATAAAAAGATGGATGCCGAAGAAATGGTTAAGAATCTAAAGAAATATATTTTGGATATGAATAGAACAAGTAATTTAGGGTTATGAATGAAATTATAATAAGTGAAGGTTGTTTTGGTCAAGACGTAACAATTGATGGTGAATCATTATTCATGCATGAATATGATAATAGAGATCCAAAAATGATTGAAGATCTTCAAGATAAGTTGCTGAATAAACTAACCGAACTAAAACAAGGGTTAGGTATGAATGACTGGGCTGAAATTGCTAAATGGGTTGTCCAACTTTCAGGTGAATATGAATACAATACCGAAAGATCTGATGATGGTGATTCTTGTAATCAATGTGGGAATTATAATTGGACTGAAGTCTATGAAAAGAAAAATTAAAAACTATGGATATGATACTATTTGAACAACTTTTACATTTATTTGCCGTATCTTTTACGGTAATCGTTATTGCAATACAAATAATTTTGGATAAAATAAATTGATAAATTGATTTATAATTTCAATTGTTTTATCTTTTAAAAAAAAGTTATGGTAGAAGAAATAAATGAAAGATTCCCAGATGAAGAAATTTTGTTAGCAACAGGTTTTGACGATGCGATCATTGGGATTGATGAGTACTCTTTGAGAGTAGTATATTCCGTTAAAAAATGTATTGAAATATTGGTTTCAGAAGGCGAAACAATTGAGAGTGCTCTTGAACACTTCTATTACAATGTTTCAGGATCCTATGTTGGAGAAAAAACACCAATTTGGTGTTATGATATGTTTGAGTATTAATTTTTTTATTATCTTTGTAAAAAAATAAATTATGGAAAATAAAAAACCTTGGTTATTAAGTCAAGAACTTAAAATCACATTTACTCAAGATTCCGATTGTACAACATCTAATGAACAATATTTAACCATTAAAACGGATAATGGTGGTGGAGGAGATTTCTTTGTTATTGAAACGGAGAGATGGTCATTTGACACAATTGAAGAGTTCATAAGAATTTTATATGAATTCAAAATGAAACACGATAAGATCAAGGCGAAGGAAGATGATAAATCAAAACAAGTAAACGAAAACACATGACAGAAAAAGAAGTACAATTATTGGGTTTTGAAAAACAAGTTGAGGATGATCCTCAATTCCCATTCTATTATTACTCATATAAAGTGGTGGATGGATTTGAACTCATCTCAAACGCAAATGATGAATTAAAAGAAGATGAAGGATGGTATGTGGATTTCTTTGAATCAGATCCGATCATCCGTTTCCATAAATTTGAAGAAGTCCAATCATTGATTAATTTACTAGAAAAACGAGTTATAAAATGATAAAATGGTTTGAATTAAATTGGGGGATCTTATTTATTCCCCTACGTAAAAGAAATAGATACGCAGCATACTTAAGAAAAAAATATGGAAAATAGACATTACCCACAACCAGGAGAAAAATGGCAACATTATAAAGGTGGCCAATACGAAATTGTTTGTATGTGTAACCATACAGAAACAAATGAAATACTTGTAATATATAAATCACTTTCGTTTGGAGGATTTCACGCTCGTCCGTATAGTGAGTGGCATGAAAAAGTTAGAGAGGAACAAACACAATCTCATCCATCCATCAAGATAGCAATTTATAGATTTGTAAGAATGTAAAGTTATGTATAAAGAATATTTTGAGAGTTTAGGGTTTAGATTTTTAGGTGGTCCATGTAAAAAAGATAGTTATACCATTTATTTTAAAGAGTTTGATGATCATTATATACGAATCAAATCAGGAAATATGCAAATATTTAAGGGTCACGTCAAAAATATAAATGAATTACCAACCCTATTAAAACAGTTAGGTATCTTAAACCAAAACAAAGATAAAGATGAGTAAAAAAGAAGTACTAAGAATTATACTTGAGATTCCTTTTATTATTTTGGGTCTTATTTGGTTTGGTGGGTCAATGTTGTTTTGTTATTTATGGTGTAAAATTGTTGGACATAAATTCACGGACGCACACTATTCAAAAGAATGTGATGGGAGTATTGAATTATATGAAATATGTGAACGTTGCTTAAAAGAAAAACACACAACGTTTTATGATTGTGATGATTATTCGCCTGGCGATTTAATAAATGTTGTAATAACAGAAAACCAAAACAAAGATGAATAATATATGGTATTATAAAGACAATGACGGTGAGTGGATTAAACTTAAATACAGATCTGATTTAAGTACCCTTGAAGATGTGTTTGAGTTTATGGAAGATAACTTACTAAAAAGGTTTAAAAAAGGAAATACAATAGACATATATTATGGTAGTGTGGGGAATTTAATAGAAAGAAGAGAGTTATTAACAGAAGAAGAATTTTTAAACAAAGATAAAGATGAGTAAGCATTACACTCTCACACCACACACGTATATGTTTAATTATTATACAGGACAAATAAAACCATTAGACCCCAATAAATACTGGGACACCAAATGGAGAGTAGTTACATCCGTTTCATACCCATTCTCAGTATATGATGTTAAAAAACATATACCGAATGCTGAAAAAGTATTTTTCTATCGTTCACCTAAAGGTTATTTTGATGTGGAAGATGATGAAAATTTCTATGGGTATGTGGTGTCAAGAAATGGGGGTATTTTACAGTCTGAATATTATAATGGATAAAAATGCATAAAGAACAATTGAAAGAAAAAGTAGATAAAATAAACCAAACAATAAATGAATAAAGAAATATACAACCAGATTATTGATGAGGCGTATGAGAATTACAAGAAAGAAATTATTCGTCAAAGGGAAATACAGAAAGAAGAAGTTAATAGATTAAGGAGTCAAGGGAAACGAGTAAGAGTTATTCTTATTGAATTATTATCAAAAGAAGAATTCATCAACAAATGTAAAACCGATTCTGAGTTCTCTGAAAAGTGGGGATTAAAGATTGAAGAAAGAGAATTGAGTGAAAAAGAACGAATAATTTTTGCTGGATATGATTACGAAAATGGAGGTGGAATTGGATGGAATATGATTAGAGAAACAGTTGATATGGACAATTCCATACCCAGAAAACTGATCACACTAA
>Ga0315902_10011077_pt1 | contig 11885 bp, 11 predicted proteins | sample LakEriMetagenome_9_FD_203523 | JGI IMG/M metagenome (GOLD analysis project Ga0315902, IMG submission 203523) | Freshwater fungal communities from buoy surface, Lake Erie, Ohio, United States - Buoy 12 MA117 | ecosystem: Environmental > Aquatic > Freshwater > Lake > Lake biofilm | place: USA... | reverse complement strand
CATCGACCGGCCCCTCGACATCCTCCAGGGCTTCGGCCACTTCCCGGGCATGGCCCCGGCGCGCGGACAGTCTCGCAAGCTCCTCGGCCAGGCAGGCGCGTGCCAGATCGGCATCGCCCGGGCGCCGGACCGCAGGTATCAGCGCGACATGGCGCTCTGACAGTACCATTTCAAGGGCAGGGACACCGATCTCTTCGGCCACGGCCGCGCGCAGGTCCGGTTCGCCCGCCCGCGCCAGGATTGCCCGCCGCAGTGCTTCGTGCCCGGGGCTGTCGCAATCCATCCGCCCGATCTCGTCCTCGAACTCGGCCAGAAGGTCCGGATGGCAGAGGATGACGGCAAGGATCGCAGCCTCTCGCAACTGGTCCTCGACTGCCGCCCCGCCCGTGGCCAGCCGCGAGGCGCGGGCCGCCTGCGTCGCCGCCGCGCGGGGCGTCTCGCCGCGATAGGGCCCGCGAAACCCCCGTCGCGCCCCGGCCCCGAAAAGCTCCGCCCGCAAGCCCCTGATCGCCTCGCCGTAATGCGCGCGGATCGAAGGATCGGCAATCCGTGCGATCGCCGCGCGCAGGGTCTTGTCCAGCGCGGCCCGCCGCTCGGGGCTGTCGAAGTCGCGCCCCTCTGTCTCGCGGCGCCACAGAAGCCGCACCATCGGCTCGGCTCCGGCGATGACCGCCTGCATCGCCTCCCTCCCGCCTGACCGGATCAGATCGTCCGGGTCCATCCCCCCCGGCAGCATCGCAAAGCGCAAACCCTTGCCCGCCTCGAGCAGCGGCAGCGCCAGATCCACCACCCGCAGCGCCGCCCGCAGCCCCGCCTTGTCGCCGTCAAGCGCGATCACCGGCTCATCGGCCATGCGCCAGACAAGGGCCAGCTGATGCTCCGTCACTGCGGTGCCAAGCGGGGCCACGGCTGCAAATCCCGCCTCGCCCAGCGCGATCACATCCATATAGCCCTCGGCCACGATCAGCGGCTGGCCCTTGCCCACCGCCTCCCGCGCGGGGCCGTGGTTGTAAAGGCTGCGACCCTTGTCGAACAGCGCCGTCTCGGGGCCGTTGATGTATTTCGCCTTTGCCTCAGCGAGGAGCGCCCGCCCGCCCAGCGAGATTGCCCGCCCCCGCGCATCGCGGATGGGAAAGATGATCCGCCCGCGGAACCGGTCATAGGGTGCACCACCCCCCTCGGGCCGCAGGGCGAGCCCCGCCGCCTCGACCGCCTCGGCCGCCACGCCCTTGCCGGTCAGGTGGCGGATCAGCGCGCCCCGGTCGTCGGGCGCAAAGCCGATCTCCCAGCGCGCCTGCGCCGCCTCCGACAGGCCCCGCCGCGCCAGATAGGCGCGCGCCTCGGCCGCCGCCCCGGTGCGCAGCTGCAAGCGGTAGAACTGCACCGCCTGCTCCACCACCTCGGCCAGCCGGCTGCGTTCGTCCGCCCGCGCCTCGGCCCGTTCGTCGCGCGCAGGCATCGCCATGCCGGCCTCGCGCGCAAGGATTTCGACCGCCTCGACGAAACTCACGTTCTCTGTCTCGCGGACAAAGGTGATGGCATCGCCCTTCGCATGACAGCCAAAGCAGTAGTAATACCCCTTCCGGTCATCGACATGGAACGAGGCCGACTTTTCCTGGTGAAAGGGACAGGGCGCCCAGAAATCGCCCTTGCCCTGATTGGACTTGCGCTTGTCCCAGACGACCTTGCGCCCGACAACCCGGGCGAGGCTCAGCCGTCCGCGCAATTCATCGATGAAGCCGGGGGGCAGACTCATGCCCCCACTATCCCCCGCCCGGCTGCGCAAGTCAAAGCGCCCGCACTGCGTTCACCGCCCGTACCTCTCGCAGACAGCTGCCGCCGGGAGTGTCGGGGGGTGTCGGGGGGTGTCGGGGGGCCCCTCCGGCCCCCTGACGCCGGGGGGTGCGGGGGGCCGGCGAGGCCCCCCGCCGCTCCCCGCACGCTAATCCCGCGCGCGGCCCCGCAGCCCCTGGGCCAGCGCAAAGATCCCCAGCGCAACCACCACGATCGAGGGCCCGACCGGCGTATCCGCCCGGAAGGCAAGCCACAGCCCCCCCAGCGCCGAGACCGCCCCGATCGCTACCGCCGCCCCGGCCATCTCCTCGGGCGTGCGCGCCAGCGCCCGCGCCGCCGCCGCCGGGATGATCAGAAGCGCCGTGATCAGCAGCGCCCCCACCACCTTGATCGCGACCGCCACCGCCACCGCAACCAGCAGCGTCAGTACCAGCCCCTCGCGTGCCGGATCGATCCCCGCGGCATGGGCGAGTTCCGGGCTCACCGTCGCCGTCACCAGCCGCTGCCAGCGCCAGACCAGAACCCCCGCCACCAGTGCCCCCCCGCCCCAGATCACGGCAAGGTCGCCTGCCCCGACCGTCAGCACATCGCCAAAGAGATAGGCCTCGAGGTTCACCCGCGCCGCCGGCGTCAGCGCCACGGCCACCAGCCCGATCGCCAGCGCGCCATGCGCCAGAACCCCGAGCGCCGCATCCATCGCCAGCCCGCGTTGCGCCAGCACCCAGATCAGCCCCGCCATCAGCACCGCCACCCCCAACACGCCGGCAAAGACCGAGACGCCGAACCCCAGCGCCAGCGCGACGCCAAGGATCGCCGCATGCGCCGTCGCATCGCCGAAATAGGCCATCCGCCGCCAGACCACGAAACTTCCCAGAAGCCCCGCCGTCACCGCCGTCCCGACCGCCGCCAGCGCGGCCCGCAGCAGAAAATCGTCCAGCATCACCCGGCTGCGCCGTGGTGGTGATGGTCATGGTGGTCGGGATGGTCGTGATGGTCATGCGCATGGCGATAGAGCGCCAGCGCCCCGCCCGTCCCCGTCCCGAACAGCTCCCGATAGGCCGGCGCGGCCGAGACATGATCGGGCGTGCCCTCGCAGCAGACATGGCCGTTGAGACAGATCACCCGGTCCGAGGCGCCCATCACCACATGCAGCTCGTGGCTCACCATCAGCACCGCCGCGCCTGTCGCGTTGCGGACCTCCTCGATCTGGCGATAGAAGGCCGCGGCCCCCGGCTGGTCAAGGCCTTGCGTCGGCTCGTCCAGCATCAGCACATCGGGCTCGGCCAGGATCGCGCGCGCCAGCATCACCCGCCGGAACTGCCCGCCCGAAAGGCGCGCCATCTGCCGCCCCGCCACGCCTGTCACACCCGCCCGCGCCAGCGCCGCCTCGGCCCGCGCATCGCCCACCCGCACCGGCAGGTCGAGGAACCGCCGCACCGTCAGCGGCATCGTCGGATCGACATGCAGCTTCTGCGGCACATAGCCGATCCTGAGTCCCGCCTCGCGCACGACCCGCCCGCGTGCGGGCCTGACCGCCCCGATCAGCACCCGCAGCAGGGTCGACTTGCCCGCCCCGTTCGGGCCGACGATGGTGACGATCTCGCCCCGCGCGATCCGCAGCGATACCCCGCGCAGCACCGGCTCACCGCCCAGCACCACATCCACATCCTCGGCCGCCAGGATCGTCACGCTGCCTCCTGGCAGGCGGGGCACAGGCCCTCGGCCTCCATCACCGTCCGCTCGATCCGGAAGCCCGCCTCGGCCGCGCGTTCGCCCAGCGCGCCGCCCATGCCCGCCTCGGCCTCGGCCACCGCCCCGCAGCCGCGGCAGATCATGAAGGCCGGCGCATGCGCGCCCCCGGGATGGGCACAGGCGACAAAGGCGTTGAGCTTCTCGATCCGGTGCGCCAGCCCCTGTTCGACCAGAAAGGACAAGGCCCGGTAGGCCACGGGGGGCTGCTTGCCCATGCCCTCGGCATCGAGCCGCGCGAGCACGTCATAGGCGCCCATCGCCCCATGCGATTCGAGCAGGATTTCCAGCACCCGCCGCCGGACCGGCGTCAGCTGCGCCCCGCGCGCGGCACAGACCGCCTCGGCCGCCGACAGCGCGCCGGCAATGCAGGCGGCATGGTCATGCGCGCCAAAGGCCGTCTCGGGCAGCGGAGTCATCTCGCCTCTTGTTATGTTATAACGTAATTAGTATAGACCTTCGCATCACCTGTCACAAGAGATTCCCATGCTGCGCCTGACCACCGCTCTCGTCCTCTCTCTCGCCCCCCTGTCGCTCCGGGCCGAAGTGCCGCGCGTGCTGGCCGACACGATCCCCGTTCACAGCCTTGTCGCGCAGGTGATGGGCGATCTCGGCTCGCCCGACCTTCTCCTGCCGCCCGGCGTCTCGGTGCATGACTACCAGATGCGCCCCTCGGATGCCGCCCGTCTCTCCGGTGCCGACGTGGTGATCTGGACCGGCGCCGGCCTCACCCCCTGGCTTGCCGATCCGGTCGGCACACTCGCCCCCGATGCGCTGCATCTGGAGCTTCTGGCCACAGAAGGCTGGGACGCCCTGCCCCTGCGCGCCGGGACCGCCTTTGACCACGGCCACGACCATGACCACGCAGAGGAGACGGCCGGGGACGACGGCCACGACCACGGCGGGGACCACGACCATGCCGAAGAGGACGGTCACGACCACGGCGGGGACCAGGACCACAATCACGGCGGGGACCACGATTCTGCCGCCGCGGAAGGCCACGACCATGCCGCCGAACACGGCGACCACGGTCATGACCATGCCCATGCCGCCGGCGGCACCGATCCGCATGCCTGGCTCTCGCCCGCCGTGGCGGCGGTCTGGCTGGGCCATATCGCCGCCGCGCTGGCCGAGGCCGACCCCGCCAATGCCGCCACCTATCGCACCAATGCCGCAGCCGCGGCCGACCGCCTTGCCGACCTGCAATCGAGCCTCGCCGCCGACCTCGCGCCGCTCTCGGGCCGCGCCTTTGTCGTGCCCCACGATGCCTACCAGTATTTCGAATCCGCCTTCGCGCTGCCCGCCGCCGGGGCTGTCGCGCTCTCGGATGCCGCAGCGCCGGGGCCGGCGCGCATCGCCGACCTGCGCGACCGGGTCGAGGCGGGCGACATCGCCTGCATCCTCACCGACCCGCAGACCAACCCCGAATGGTCCGCTCTCCTGACCGAGACAGGCCTCGCGCGCACCGCCCGCGTCGATGCCGACGGCACCGACATCCCCCCCGGCCCCGACGCCCATGCCGCGATACTGACGGGCATCGCCGCCGCGCTCACGGCCTGCCTCTCGGACGGCTGAGCTCTGCTCAGACGTCCAGCATGATGGTGACCGGCCCGTCATTGACGAGGCTCACCTTCATGTCGGCGCCGAACCGCCCCGTGGCAACCGGCACGCCCTCGGCCCGCAGCGCCTCTGCGAAGGCAAGGTACAGCCGCTCTCCGGTCACCGGATCGGCCGCCCCGGAAAAGCCCGGGCGGTTGCCCCGGCTCGTATCGGCGGCCAGCGTGAACTGGCTGACCACCAGCGCCGCGCCACCTGTATCCTTCAGCGCGAGGTTCATCTTGCCCGCCGCGTCGCGAAAGACGCGCAGCCGCGCGACCTTGGCGGCCAATGCGGCGGGCCGGCTGTCGTCATCGGCGGCCATCGCGCAGACCAGCACGAGAAGCCCCTCTCCCACCGCGCCCAGAACCTCGCCATCCACCCGGACGGCAGCCTCGCTCACCCGCTGGATCAGCGCCCTCACAATTCGTGGGCCCAGGGCGGGTTCGCCCCCGGGCGGCTGACCGTCACCGCCGCCGCGCGCACGCCCAGGCCCAGCGCAGCCTCAAGAACATGATCCTCCAGCGCCGCAATTCCCGCCTTGGTCAGGCATTCCGACTGCCAGAGCGCAGCCAGGAGTCCCGCGCTGAACGTATCGCCCGCGCCAACGGTATCGGCCACCTTCACCCGGGGCGCCGCCACATGCACCTTGCCCTGCGCGGTGTGGCCCGTCGCCCCCTTCGCCCCCTCGGTCACGCAGACCAGCTTCGGCCCCTGCCCCAGCATCGCCTGCGCCTGATCCGTCGGGTCCCCCGGCCCCATGATCCAGTGCAGGTCCTCGTCGCTGACCTTGACGATATCGGCCCGTTCGATCATCCGGGACATCCGCGCACGGTGTGCCTCCGCGTCGCGGATAAAGGACGGGCGGATATTGGGGTCAAGCATGATCACCCGCCGCGGCGCCTCGCGAGCCTGCAGCGCCTCATAGGCCGTCCCGCAGGGCTCTCCGACCAAAGAGATACCGCCGAAAAACAGCGCCTCCGCCTCGATCTCGGGCAGGTCTTCCGGTGCCAGCATCCGCCCCGCGGTATTCTCGTCATAGAAGGCATAGCTTGCCTGCCCGTCGACCAGCCGGACAAAGGCCAGCGTCGTCGGCCGGTCGCTGACATGGGCAAGCGACACATCGACCTGCGATTCCGCAAGCACCTGCCGCAAGAGATCGCCGAACAGGTCGGATGACAGCCCCGAAAAGAACCCCGCCGGCGCCCCGAGCCGGCCAAGCGCGATCGCCGTGTTGAAGACCGCCCCCCCCGCATAGGGCGCAAAGGCGGGTTCGCCCGCCTGCGACAGGCGCGGCAGCATGTCGATCAGCGCTTCGCCACAGGCCAGGATCATTGCCGTCTCTCCCTCTTTGCCGCGCCGCTGCGCGCTGCATTTGACATGGGTCAAAGCCGTTCCGCAACCGTTGCGGCAGCCTTGTCGCATCTTCTGAAAGGAGGTTACCAGATGGTTGAGAAAACCGATGCAAGCACGGCCTGGCCTGCGCTTTTCGATCCTTTCCGTGGCTTCGGGACACGGCTTTCGGACTGGCTCCGGCCCGCCTCGGACGCCTCGTCGGACGACAGGACCTATCACATCACGCTCGAACTGCCGGGTGTGGCCGAAGACGACATCCATCTGACGGTCGAAAACGGGACCGTCTCGATCCGGGGCGAAAAGAAGGCCGAACGCGAGGACAAGGGCAAGGACTGGTACTTCTCCGAACGCCAGTTCGGGTCCTTCCAGCGCAGCTTCCGGATGCCCGCCGATGCCGATGACAAGGCCGTCGCCGCCGACCTCAGGGACGGCGTTCTGACCGTCACGATCCCGCGCAAGGCGCCCCCTCGCCCCGACACACGCCGCGTCCCCGTCAGAAAGGCTTAGATGCGCGCCGCGTCCCCGCCACAGGGGGCGCGGTCGCTATCGCGGCATGTCCTCGCCGAAATAGAGCACCAGCGCCATCAGCACCATCGCCATGAGCACCGCAAAGGCGATCTTGACCTTGCTGTAGGGTCTCTCGCCATCCACTTCGCCGGTCTGCCCGTTGACGACAAAGCGATAGCTCCTCCCGCCATACTTGTAGGCCGCAACCCAGATCGGCAGGAGCACGTGCTTGAACGTGACATTGCCGTATTGCGTCTCGAGCGAGGTGATCTGCTGCACATCCCCGCCGATGTCGCGCCGCACATCGCCCTCGATCACCCCGCGCATCCGCTCCTGCGCCACGCCAAACCCCTCGTCGAGCGGGATCTGATAGCCCTCGGCTCCGAAGCCGGCCAGATATTGCGCCTGATACGGTACAAGCTGCGCGAGGTCCCAGGGCTCCAGCTCCTCGGTATAGCTCCTCGGCAGCGACTTCGACGCCATCACCAGCACATCGTCGAAATCCCGGGCAACCTGCCCCGACGCCGCTCTCCAGCGAGTCTTCTGCACCCGGATCTGCTCGCGCCTGCCGTTGCGGACCACGGTCTGCGTCTCGTAATAATGGTCGCCCCGCCGCCCGCTGTAGCGGCTGCGCGTATCGGCATCATAGGTCCAGTAGGGCACATAGACCCCGTTCATCGCCCGCCCGCCGCGGGCATAGGCGCGCAAACCGTTCGGCGCGAACCAGAGCCGGCCCAGCCAGGCGGTCATCTGTGCCCGCGCCTCCGCCTCGCTCAGCCGGAAGGGGATGAGCGCGCGCGGCTTGATGTAGCGGTGCGTCCCGGTATCGGTCACCACCGGCGTGTCGCAGAACGGGCAGCGTGTCGCCTGCACCGCCTCGTGCAGGTCTGTCTCCGCCCCGCAGGAGGGACAAAGGACGACCGGCGCTTCCACCTGGTCGGCCCCCTCGGCCAGACGGCGCAGCATCGCGCGGTAGTCGTTTTCGGCCAGCGCCGCCTCGCGCCCGGACCGCGCCGCACCGATCTTCTGCACATGGCCGCAATGCTGGCAGGTCAGCTGCGTCGCACCGGGGCTGAAGCGCAGGTCAGACCCGCAGTTCTCGCAGGGAAAGCGGTATTCGTTCCGCGGGACCGCGGGAATGTCGGTCATGGTCCGCGGTCCGGATCAGACCGGCGGCGGCGGCGGCACCTGCGCGAAAAGCGCCGCCAGCTCGGCCACATCGCCGGCCAGCTTCCAGCCCTCCTGCCCGGCCGTCCAGACATGGGTCGCGCGCGTCAGCGTCCCCCCTCGGGCCATCCGCATCAGCTCGGCCCGGCCAAAGGGGCCGCTCGTCTGCCCGTTCGCCGCGACATGCCACAGCGTCTCGGCCGGGGCGGCCGGCGGCGGCGGCGGGGCCACGGCGGGCGACGCGCCCCAGGGCCCCTGCACCATCATGTTGCCCATCGCCATGCCGACGACCGCACCGGCCGTCCCGGCATTTTCGGCCGCCCGTGTCATCGCATCCGCGGCCGAATACTGCGCAAACCGGCCCAGGTCGCCCGCCATCCCCATCGACGTCCGCTTGTCGAGCGCCTTCTCCACATCCTGCGGCAACGAGATGTTCTCGATATAGAACTCCGGTATCGCCAGCCCGTAGGCCGCGATCGTGGGCTTGATCGCCTCGGTCACCAGCTTGCCCAGCTCGGCCGTGTTCGCCGCCATGTCGAGCACCGGAATCCCCGAGGCCGCAAGCACCCGGCTCACCTCCTGCACCACGATGTTGCGGATCTGGAAGCTCACCTCGTTGGTCGTGAATTCGCCATCCGTGCCCACCACCTCGCGAATGAAGGTGCCGGCATCGGTCACCCGCATCGCATAGGTCCCGAAGGCGCGCAGCCGCACCGGTCCGAATTCGGGATCGCGGCACATGATGGGGTTCTTGGTGCCCCATTTGTTGTCGTTGAACCGCGTCATGTTGACGAAATAGATTTCGCTGCGGAACGGCGACTTGAACCCGTGGTCCCAGTGCTGGAGCGTGGTCATGATCGGCAGATTGTTGGTCTCGAGCATGTAGAGACCCGGCCCGAACACGTCGGCCACCTGCCCCTCGTGCACGAAGACGGCATTCTGCCCCTCGCGCACGGTCAGCTTGGCGCCATACTTGATCTCGTTGCCGTAGCGTTCAAAGCGCCAGACCATCGTGTCGCGCGTGTCGTCGGTCCAGTCGATCACGTCGACGAACTGACCCCTGATGAATCCCAGAACCATCGCTTTTCCCTCTTCGCGCCGGACCGGTCCGGCGATCCATATCGCTCTGCGCACCCCCGCGCCCGCCGCATAGGTGGCGCTTTTCCCGCCGTGACGCAAGCGCGCCCCGGCAAGTTCCCGCCGCCGGACCTCAGCTCCCTTCCAGCAACTCGGCCGCGATCCGGTTCACGACCGGTGCCGCCTCGACCGGGGTCATCCCGGGGGTCAGCCGCCGGTCGTAAAGGATCTTCAGCAGCATCTCGTCATGCCCCGTCAGCAAGGCGAATTCCTCGTCATCATTGAAGATCGACGGCCGCGCCTGCGGATGGTCATTGGCAAGGCCAAGACCCTGTGCAAGCTCCTCGTGGACGCAGGCTGTCCGTAAAAGATCGGGATGTTCGGCACGGATCACGACGATCGCACGCGTATAGACCGGACTCCCGCCTTCCGAAAACGCTGCAACCATGCACAACGTCGACCGCGGCATGTTCAGGATCGTGCTGACCGTGCTGTCGGCGATCCCCGGCGCGATGCGGCGCAACGTGTCCGACAGCCCCCGCCGGTCATCCTCATTGACGACAAAGACATGGAAATTCGCCCCGGTCTCGGTCTGTGTCACGGGCAGACCGATGATCCGCGACAGCCGCGCGGCATAGGCCGAGATCATCGCCCGGTCCTGCAGCTGCCGGTCCTGGGGAACGGTCGCGCCAAACCGCACATCCATCCGCACTGGCCCTTCCCAGCGGCGCAGACGGCTCATCACCGGGCCGGCAGTCCCGCCCGGCGCGCCGGGCGCGTATTCATCATAAAGCGCGATGCGGACAAAATCGCGCGCCAGCATGACATCGGTATAGGGCGCATCCGCCCCTCCGCCATCACCGCGCAGCAGTCCCCGTGACAGCAGGTCAGCCTGCAGTCGCCCGTAGTAGTCCGCCAGCGCCACGCTCGCGGCCGATCTGGGCAGCACCGGCTGAGTCCCCGGCGGGGAGAGTGCCGGCGCCGGGGCGACAGGTGGCGGGGCTTCTGGCGCGGTCTGCTCGGGCACTCTTTCGCCGCAGCCTGCGGAAAGGCCAAGCGCCACGAGCGCCGCCGCCCATCCCCGCCCGCGCGTCACCGCGGCTCAGGCCCCGGCCGATCCGCCGACCGCCTCTCCAAGGCCCGTCTGCCGCGCGCGGGCCGAAGCAAGCGACATCTTCAGCTCCTGCTCCATCTTCAGAAGCTCGCTCTCCGCCGCGGCCCGCTTGGCCTTGCCGGCATCGGCGATCTGGAGGCTCTCGTTGATTGTGGCGATCAGGTTCTCGTTGGCGGCCTTCACGGCCTCGATGTCGAAGACGCCCCGCTCCATCTCCTCGCGGATGGTGCGGTTGGCATCGCGCAGGTTCTCGGCATTGCTGCGCAGAAGGTCGTTGGTCAGGTCATTGGCCTCACGCACCGCTTCGGCCGCGTCCTTCGACCGCTGGATCGTCACCGCCTGCGCCAGCTGCGTCTCCCAGAGCGGGACGGTATTGACCAGCGTGGAGTTGATCTTGGTCACCAGCGACTTGTCGTTCTCCTGCACCAGCCGGATCGAGGGCAGCGACTGCATCGTCACCTGGCGCGTCAGCTTCAGGTCATGTACCCGCCGCTCCAGATCGTCGCGGGCCGACCGCAGGTCGCGCAGCTCCTGCGCCTTCATCACGCCCTGGTCCTCGGGGGCGGCCTGCACGTCGTGCTCCTTGGCGGGGATCGTGACGGTATCAAGCTCGGCCAGCTTTGCCTCGCCAGCCGCGATGTAAAGCGCAAGCTCGTCATAGAAGGCCAGCGTCTTGGCATAAAGATGGTCGAGCGATTCGATATCCTTCAGCAGCACATGTTCGTGCTTCAGCAGGTCGTCGGTGATCCTGTCGATCTGGCCCTGCACCTGCTCGAACCGTGCCGCGAACTTGGCCAGCGGAGCCGCCTGGCCGGTCAGCCTTTCCCACAGACTGCGGTCGCGCCGCACGTCCAGCTCGTCGACCGAAAAGCCGCGAATCGCGGTCACCATGCTGCGCAGGCTGTCGCCCGCCGGGCCCACATCCTTGTTGCGCACGCCCTGCAGCATCGACTGGCTGATGACCTGCAACTCGGCCTGCGCCCGGCTGCCGAAGCTCACGATCGACGTCGTGTTCGACAGATCAAGCTCGGCCATCCGCCGGCGGATTTCGTCGCTTTGCGCCGGGGTCGCCTGGGCCAGCGGCACGATCTCGGCCCTGGGTTCGGGCAACAGCACCGCTGTCACTTTCTCGACCTCGGCGAGGGTTTGTTCCACCGCCTGCCGCGTAATCTCGGACATGACTTTCCCTTTCCTGATCTTCAGGCCTGACCGGCCGTTATCCCTTCGCGCGCCAGACGATCCCGCAGGACCTTGATCTCGATATCGAGGTCCTCCTTGCCGCCTTCGAGCATCTTTTCGGTGCGTGCCGCGAAATTGGTCTCCAGATCGCTCAGCAGCGCCTCGTAATCGGTCCGCGCCCGGGGGTCGCGCGTCCGCTTCCAGTGTTCGGCAAACTTGACCGACGCATCCCGCGCCCCCATCAGATAGACGGTCAGGAACTTGCGCGCCTCGGTCAGGTCGCGGGGGTCCTCCTCGACCGTACGGATCATCTTGCGTGCCATCGCCTGGAACGCTGCGACCCGCG
>Ga0315902_10011072_pt1 | contig 11887 bp, 13 predicted proteins | sample LakEriMetagenome_9_FD_203523 | JGI IMG/M metagenome (GOLD analysis project Ga0315902, IMG submission 203523) | Freshwater fungal communities from buoy surface, Lake Erie, Ohio, United States - Buoy 12 MA117 | ecosystem: Environmental > Aquatic > Freshwater > Lake > Lake biofilm | place: USA... | reverse complement strand
TAAACTTTTCTCTAGGGTATCAAAAAAATTAACACTATTTGTTGAAAAATTATTTGTGGCAGTAGGAATTTCTAGTTTCAAAACATCACTGAAATTTAAAATTTTCCATGGTTCTTCCAGCCAAGTTATATAATCAGGGTGACCGATAACTTCCTCTTCGTTTTGATTCCGCCAAAAGAAAGTATTTAATATTTTAAGATATTCTTCTCTATCAAAAGTTGTTCCTAAATAATTCCACTCAAAACTAATTTTTTTAGATTTCAAAAAACTAACTTCCTGATTAATATTGTGATGTAATTGTTTCAATTTGTTTAAACCATCAATTACATTTTCTAATTCAAGCCTACCAAGTCCCCAAGTTAGTTGTAGCCAGCTATTTTCTTCAGGCTCTTCCGTGTCCCAGTGAAGAATTAAACCAAAATTGCTTAAGTTCTTTACCACTATATTTCTTAGCAAAAAATTATTGTTGTTCATCATATTGATTGTAATTGGCTAATAAGCCAAGCAAAATAAAAATTGGCATTATGTAAATAGGCGAAAAAGTAAACCACTGAATTAGGTTACAAATTACTGCTAAAATTATTGAAAGATGTATGCTTTGAATTAAATTAAAACTATTTAGATTTTTTAGTTTCGTAATACCTGTTGAAATTAACCATACTAACATCCCAATGAATATAATTAAAAAGGCTATCCCCTGTTCTAGCCAAATTTCCAAATACACATTGTTTACTATGAAGTACTGGTTAGCATCTGTTTTAAGCGATCTAAGAGGTCTTTCGGCCAGAATTCCATATTGACCAGAACCCACCCCAATTATGGCTTCAGGCTTTAATAAATCGAAGGCTAAACTTTGAAAATTGTCTCTTTCTGTAAAAGTTGAGGAGGTGCCCAGTATAGTTTCAGAAAAATTTTCAGTTACTTTATTTAAACTATTTTGAAAACTTGGAGAGGTAAAAGAAAATAGAATTGCTAATGGAAAAATTAAACAAATTAACACTACAATTTGGAAAAACAGTTTCTTAAAATTAAGCTGATTCCAAGTTCCAAGAACAAAAAATGGTAGCACCAGCATGATAGCAAACCAAGCACCTTTGGCAATTGTAATTGTAAATAATCCGACAAACAATAATAACAAAATTAGAGATAAATTAGAGATAATAAACTTTAGAATTTCAGAAAAAAACTTGTTTTTAATAGTTCCCACATGCCCTATAATTTGTTTACTTAATTTCAAATTCAACTTTGGATTGAGATATATTATCAAACAAACAAAAATTGGTAAAAATAACATTCCTGCGAAATATAAAGGCTCTTGGGCTGTTGAATGCACTCTTGGAAAACCAAAAACTGCCTTGGTGTAGGTTTGTTTTAACAGAGTAATACTTATTGGTGCACCCAATAAATCTGCAAAAAATTGAAAATATCCAAACAAAGAAACTACTGTAAATGAGACTATTAAGCCGAGTATCGCGGTGATTCTATTTTTCAGAAAATTTGCTATTAAAAAAGCTGCACAAAAAACAATTAAAGTTGCAATTGTGGTAATGAAATATCTATTCCAATTTGTAACATTAAACAAACTTGGTGTTGTGGCGACAAGTAAAGCAATTAACCAATAATTAATTTTACTCCATTTAAAATTTAAAAACTGCTTCTTAAAAAATAATATGATAAAAATACCCACACCGATTAAAGTAAAAACCTGCGAAAATCTTAAGGTAATTCCCATAACTTCCAGGCTTGGTATTCTTTCAAACGGCAGACTAAAAATTATTAATAAACTAATCCAGTTTAACCAATTCAAATCAGCTTTTTTCCAGGCCCAAAAAACTATCGGGATTGAAATAAGTGCTAATAAAGTAATAATGCCAGCGGTCATTACCAAAATAATGTATTGACAGTAATTAGTGGTCAAGAAAGATTCACTGTGTGAACCAGACCAAAGCAAGAAATTTAAACAAACAACCTTATTCAATTAAAAGTAATTTAAGAGAAATAGTTTACGGAGCTAATGATGGAATTATAACCACTTTTGCTGTAGTAGCTGGTTTCTCGGGATTTCAAAGTAATACCACAGGAAGCATTGCGGCTGTTTCCGTTCTAGTTTTTGGGTTGGCAAATTTATTGGCCGATGGTCTATCTATGGGTATCGGCAGTTTTCTTTCCACAAGATCTTTATCTCAATTATTTAAAAGCACCGAGAAGGATGGTGAAAAAGTTTCGAATATCAATCAGTCTGTAGTTACACTGACTGAAAATGGTTATTCTGAAAAACAAGCTAAAGAAATAAGCATTTTATTAAGTAGTAATCCTCAATTTCAAGAAGATTTTAATTTGGAAAGTTCGTTAGGTGTTTCAAAACCTAGTTTAAAAGAATCTGTGTACGGAGCCCTAGCCACATTCATTGCCTTTATTATTTTTGGAAGTATTCCTCTTCTTCCTTATATATTTAGCATAAGTATTGGTAGCAACTTCCTGACTTCCATTATTTTATCCAGTTTATCAATGGTTTTACTTTCCTTATTTAGATGGCGAATCACTAAAGAAAATTTATTCTTTTGCATTTTGGAAGTTTTAGGACTGGGAATTTTAACCGGCCTAGTTGCTTTTTCAGTTGGAAACTATTTTAAAATATAATTGGGGTAGCACTTTATTAATCGAGATAAATTTAGAGGATGTGTTATAAAGACACTCAACTAAACTGTAAAAGTTCTTTCTTTAGAAAAATTATCTGGAATTTTATTGGAAATTAAATCTTTAAAATAAGTAGCTAATGGATAATAATTTCTGTTTTCCCCTACTTTAAAATGATGCTGTGTGTGATAAAATCTTGAAATATCTATGCTGTATAGAATTAGGCTTACAAACATATTTCTTTTTAAATTATCCCTGTTTCTTGCTTCCCATTTGGAGATATAGTGTGGAAAATAAAAAAGATAAAAACCATAACTAAAGCCAACAAGTAAGGCTGGTAATGACCAGTAAATTAACAAGTATTGAAGCTTGTACGACAAAATTATGAATATTAAAATTGCTAACTGGATCAGCCTATCTTGAATATACATTTGTTTGTAACCTTTAGCTTTGGATAGGTCGGTTTTCCAAAAATACTTATCCTTCACCCAAATTCTAAACGGCAAAGTTAATAGGCTTCCAGACTTGGTTAATAAATAGTCTGGGTCTTTGTCTTTATCACCAGGATAACTATGGTGGCTTAAGTGAGTTTTAGAAAATTCAGCATAATTTAATCCTCCTAAAATTGCACTTATTCGGCCGATTAATAAGTTAATTTTTTTATTTCTTGATATTAATGAGTGGGTTGCTAAATGCAGTGTGTTTAAAAAATAATGTAAATTAATTCCAATGATTATAAAACTTGGAATAAGCCAAATATTGAAAATATTATCTTGAGAAAACAACAAATAAAAAACGACTAAAAAACAAAACAAATTAACTAAAAAAACTAATTGATTTAAAGTATATTTGTTTATCATACGGGTTGACTTTTATTTTAAAACTAAAGAATGTCAAAGCATGAATTCAAATTTAGAATATTTCATGGTTTTATTCCTATGTATATTCTTTCCATTAGGATTATATTTTCATCCAAAATATCCTTTAAAAGGGAAGATGTTAATAGCTTTTAGCTCTATTACAATAAGTGCTTTACCCTATTTATTATGGGATGTATGGGCAACAGACCGTGGACATTGGTCGTTTAATCCTAAATATATTACTGGCAATTTTATATATAATTTACCTGTGGAAGAAGTGCTATTCTTTTTCGTTATACCATTTTGTATTTTATTTTGTTGGACTCTAATTTCAACCACTTCAAGCTTTAAAGATTTATTTAAAAAATTCCTAAGTTTTTAATTATGTACGAATACACAATATTAGTTATTTTAAGTTTATTAATTATTTTCGTAATCGACGTTATTTCAGGAAACTTTTTATTTACCCAGAAAAAATTTTGGTTCTTAATTTTGATCACAATTTTTGCTCAAACTCTTGTAGATAATTATTTAAACGGTCGGTGGCTAGCAGCCGATGGAATAGTTTACAAGTATGATTTAAACCACTATTCTGGAATTAGAATTTGGCACACCCCGCTTGAAAATTATTTTTTTGGAATAGGTTTAATTTGGCTAAATATAATTATTTTTGAAACCTTCGTTAAAAAATTTAACAAAAAATAGGCTAAATTTTATTCAGTTTCACAAACCATTTAAACAAAAGATTTGGACCAAATACTTGACATGGTTTGGCGTTTAAGTTTGTTTGGCAGCATGACCAAATCAGTTAAAAGTGAACCTAAAAAGAGTTCAGAAAAGAAAGTAGTTGCCGGTAATAAAGCAACTAAACCAGAAGCAAAAAAGGTTGAAAGTTTAGCCTCCACTTCCAAGAAAATTGTTAGCACACAAGAGGTTGAAAAATTGGAAAAAGCAGAACAACATTTAAACAAGAAAGTTGAAGAAAAGAAAAAAGAAAAAAAGGACAAAAAACCTTTTTCAATTAAAAAACTTATTGCAGTATTAACCGGTGTAGCTTTATTACTTGTAATTTTAGGAGGAGGAGCTTGGATTTGGGTTCTAGGAACACCAGAATATACTTATTTCAGAGTTTACACTGCAGCCAAAGACAAAAACTTCGACAAATTTATGGAGTATGTTGATGCCACCGCTACTTCTGAAGATTTAGTAAAACAAGAATCTGATTATTTGAAGCAAAATAATATTAATGAAGTACAAGCCAAATTCAGTATTAAAGGTACATTGGAATATACTTTTTTCCAATACATTGACACAGAAAGTTTAACCAAAATCTTGCCTTTTGATGCTAGTGACGGTTGGCTAATATTCAACAATAAAGATATTATAAAAGAAAAGGATTCATTCACTATTAACCTAAAAAGTGAACCAAAATTAAATAACACTGAAGGAATTTTTGGATACAAACAAATTGTGTTTAAAATGAAAGGTAATAAGTGGGTAATTAGCCAATTAAAAGATAATCCAGGTTTAGAAAATGCTAAAAAGGAAGCTGCAGCTCAACAAGCTGGTCAGAATACTAGCACTCCTCAAAAATAAATTTGAACAAAATAAATTAGGGCTTAGGCCCTTTTTTGTTTGCCAAAAAACTTTTTCACGCTAAAATTATATTAATCTTTTTAACAAAACAATATGACTAAAAATGCTATAGTAATTGGATCTGGTTTTGCCGGATTAAGTGCGGCTTGTTATTTAGCCAAAGAAGGTTTTAAAGTAACTATTCTAGAAAAAAACAACGACATCGGAGGAAGGGCTAGGGTTTGGAAAAAAAATGGATTTACTTTTGATTTAGGGCCAAGTTGGTATTGGATGCCAGATGTTTTTGAAAAATTCTTTGCCGATTTTGGATATACTATCGATCAGCTTTATGATTTAAAATTATTAGAACCTAGCTACAGAGTGTGGTTTGATAAAAATTCTAAGCTGGAGCAATCGTTCTACAAAACAGATTATCCTTGTGTGGATGTTCCATCAAGTACTGAAGAATTTATAAAGCTTTGCGAAAAAATAGAAGTTGGAAGTTCTGAGAAAGTTTTGAAACTTCTTAACCACGCCAGTTTTACATATAAGAAAGGTGTTTCCGATTATATGAGAAGGCCGTCAACAAAAATTTCTGAATTTTTAGATTATGAATTTATTAAAGGTGTTCTTTCGGCTGGTATTTTGAAATCTTACGGAAAAGAAATTGACAACCTGTTTAAGTCACCTCAACTTCGTGATTTACTTAAATTTCCTACTTTGTTTCTTGGAACTACCCCTGATAAAACTCCATATTTATATAGCTTAATGTTGCATGCTGCCATTGTTGGCAAAACCTGGTATCCAATGGGAGGAATGTTTAAAATTATCGAAGCCATGACTAAAGTTGCCAGCAAACTTGGTGTAACAATTTTACCAAATTCTGAAGTTACAAAAATTAATGTTAGGAATGGTAAAGTTATTTCAGTCTCAACAAAGGCAGAAGATTTTGAAACAGATTTCGTTGTAGCCAGTGGTGACTATGCCTTTATTGAACAAAATTTATTGGATCCAGAATACCAAATTTATTCAGAAAAATATTGGAACACAAGAACACTATCACCTTCTTCGTTAATTTTTTATTGGGGAATCAAAGGAAAAGTGGAAAATTTCCTACATCACAATTTATTTTTTCATGAAGATTTTAAACAACATTCTGAAGAAATATATAACAACCCCGAGTGGCCTACCAAACCCTTGTTCTATGTTTGTAACCCTTCCAAAACTGATTTAAGTGTTGCCCCAGAAGGATACGAAAATATGTTCGTGTTAATTCCAATTGCCCCTGGTTTAAAGGATGATGCAAGTACAAGAGAAAAGTATAAGAAAATTGTATTGAATAAAATTCTAGAAATTACTGGTCAAGAATTAGCTGGCAGAATTGTTTTAGAAAGAACCTATTGTATCAAAGATTTTGAAGCAGATTATCATGCTTTAAAAGGTAACGCCTATGGCCTAGCTAACAGTCTAAAACAAACTGCAATTTTCAAGCCAAGATTAAATCATCCAAAAATTAAAAACCTGGTTTTTGCTGGTCAGCTTACTGTGCCTGGGCCAGGCATGCCCCCAAGCTTGATATCAGGACAATTAGCCGCCAATTACTTTATAGAACAACAATATGCTTCATCCACAATTTAAAGAAATATTCAGAGAAGGATCTAAAACCTATTACAACAGCAGTTATTTTTTTCCTTCAAAAGTACGAGACCAGGTTTTTGTTTTATACGCCTTTGTAAGAACCGCAGACAATTTAGTAGATTCAATACCTTCCCAAGCTTTAGAATTTAAGCAGTTCAGAAATGAATGGAGCATAGCCAAAAAAACTGGGAAAAGTGATAATCTGATTATTCAAGAGTTCATAAATTTAAGTAAAGAATTAAACTTTGAAAATGAATGGACGGAAGCTTTTTTAGATTCCATGCAAATGGATTTAGATAACAAAAAATATAATACTTTAGCAGATATTGAAGAATATATTTATGGTTCTGCAGAAGTAATCGGTTTATACATGGCCAAAATAATGGGACTTCCAAACGAAGCCCAAAGCGGTGCTATGAAGCTTGGAAAAGCCATGCAATTTATTAACTTCATAAGGGACATCGCCGAAGACAATGTTTTAGGGCGCTCATATTTTCCTTTGGAAGATTTTAAAAAATGCAATTTAGAATCATTGGATATTGATTATATTTTCAACCACACCGAAGAATTTGAAAAATTTATTCACATTCAATTAGCTAGATATCAAGATTGGCAAAATGAGGCAGAAAAAAGTTTTAAATTTATTCCTAAAAGATATTTAATTCCTATCAAAACAGCCTCTGAAATGTACAAATGGACTGGTTTAGAAATTGCAAAAAATCCAATCAAAGTATTAAGCAATAAAATTAAGCCAAGAAGATATAATATATTTTGGACAGCAATTAAAGAATTTATATCTAACTAAATTATTGACAGGCAGAGAATAAATTCCTAAGTCTAAACTGATGTTAGCCCCTAACAAGCAAAACCTGCTTCTACTAAAAACAAATTTGAAGAACCAGAAAAATGGTTTAGCATTGTTAAACGAAAAAAGAACAGGTTTAATTATTGTTTTCTTGCAGTTATGCAACCAAGGCAAGCAACTTGAAAAAAGTGTGAATGAAAAAAGAAAGGTTACTATATCAAATTATTTAAAAAATTTACTTCTGGTTAGCCCCACAAATTTAAATTTAAGTCTGCATCAAAAACCTTCCTTAGAAATAAAATTAAGCAAGAAAAAAATTTCGGGAGTTCATTTAAAACAAATTGATTCTTTATTGAATATTCCTAATAATAAACATATTAGGGTCAAAATTCAAAATTCATTAATAAGCTTTGCGATTATTTTTCCAAAATTAATTTCACTTAGTAAGTTAAAAGATAATTGCCTTAGTTTAGCTTTGGAGATTAAAAAAGTAAACCGCCAAATACTGAATTTGGAAACCAAAATTGAAGAAACAAATGCTAATGTAAAATGGATTCAGCAATCCTTGATGGAAAAATCTAATTTAGAAAAAGCAACTTTAATAAAACTATTTACTTAATTATTTGTTATAAAAATAAAACTTCATTAGACTATAACCGTACTATCCATTTATGAATCCGAACAATTTAGCCCAGAAAATTATAGAGTTAGAGAAAGAAATTGAAATACTTAAAGATAATCTGGAAGTATCTGAACAAGAGATTAAAGAGATTAATTTATCAAACCAAATGGAAATTTCTTCTTATGCAAGCCAGATTGAACTTGAAGAAATTAACAACAAAGTTGAGGCTGTTGAAGGTTCTGAGAAAAAAATTAAGACCAACAAAATTGATGACAAATTAATTCAGCAAGAATTGAAAAAAATATTTAAAATTTAACTAATGTCTATTTCATCCACCCAAGCTTATTTAATTGATATTAGTAATGCTAGCTCGACCACTGTTTTTAATAGTTTAATGAATTCTAATTTACCAATCGAGCTGCTTAACCCTTTAGAACTTGGTGGAGAATGGGTTGAAGTAAGTTTAGAAAATAATTTATCAATTGTTTCAAAAAATATTGAGATTAGAAACACTATTGAATCAGCGATTAAGCAATATTATAATAAAAGTTTTTTTAGTTTTTTAATTGATGAAAAAGATGTGGTGGATCAAGATAAAATTGATAATATTAAGATTAAGCAAGATTATCTTCTTGATAAAGTTAATAGGATGAACAGTTTAAATGCTTTAAAATCTGAACTTAGTTTTGCAAAAAAACTTAATCTAAAATCTGGCACTCAAATTTGGGCTGGAGAAAAATTAAATAATATTGAAGAGACTTTTCAAGAATTTGTAGATGATATTTTGTTCGAATTTAAACAAGTTCATCCTGAAGAAAATTTAGAATTAGAACTTCCAAGCTTGCATGTAAATAAGTTGGAAATTCATGAAATTATAACAGTAACCAAAGATAAGCAAAATCTGTTTGGCGAATTTATTCATCAAACCAAATTAAAATATTCAAATCTAGAAAAGTTTATTAATGAACTATCGGTTAAAATAAACAATCTGGAGACTGAAATAGGTATTATTAACGGTAAACCAAACCATGAATTAATTTCTGATTTAAAGCTTTTACATACTCAAATGGAAATTGAAGACAATTTTTTTCACTTCCAAAGTAATATATTCAGCCCTTTTGAAAAATCTCAAGCTAAGTTCATCTTTATAAATGTGCCCAACAGATGTTCTGCTAGACTCGAAAAAGTTTTAACTGAAAATAATATTACTTTCCAAAAAATAAACTGGAATCAAGAGGTTATTGATTGGAAAAATAACGAAACTTTAACCCCTTTCCAAAATATTACTCAAAGCTTAGGTACAGCCAGTAAAACTGAAATTGATCCAAGTATATTTGTAACATTTTTCTTTGTTTTATTTTTCTCAATGGCCTTAAATGATGCTTTGTATGGTTTGATAATTGCCTTATTTACTGGTTATTTTATTTACTTTGCTAAGCTAAAAAAGAATTTTAAAGATATTTTTAATTTATTCTTCCTTGGCGGAATTGGTAGCATAGCTTGGGGTGCTTTAAGTAATAGCTGGGCCGGAAACTTATTCGCCAATTCTGCAATAAATCCTTTTCTGGAATCTTTTCAAATTATCAATCCTTTGAAGCTGGAAAGTAATTCTATTGTTAACCAAATTCTAATAAATAATGGTGGAATAAGTCCTATTGTTGTGTTGTTGGGTTTTTCTATTTTGATTGGTTTAGTACAAATTACTACTGCTTATTTACTTAAAACTGTTAATGCATTTAAGAGGGAAGATTCAGTGGAAGGATGGGGAGAAATAAGTTGGTTAATTTTTATTTATGGCGGAATTGCTTGGATGTCTGCAGGTTTATTTTTCCCAATATATTCTTATTTGGCCATGGGAGTATTTTTAATTGGACTAGTTGGAATGTTTATTTTCAATCATGGGAAAGGATTTGGCGGCAAAATTTTATCCGGACTTATTAAACTTTACGAGCTAATTGCTTTTTTGGCAGACTTACTTTCATACACCAGACTTGTTGCCATTGGTCTTACCGGGGCCATAATCGCCGAGGTAATAAACTTACTAGCCAATTTAGTTGCTAGTTCTTCAGGACCAATAATAGGTTTTATTCTGGGAGTTGTTATTTTAATAATCGGCCATACATTTAATATTGTTGTGGGTTTGTTCGGCGCATATATCAATCCGCTTCGTTTGCATTATGTAGAATTCTTACCGAAGTTCTTTTCTGGAAAGGCCAGAAACTTTAAACCATTGCTAATTGATCTAAAATATGTTTACATCAAATAATATTCATTAAATGTACAAATATGCCCCTATCGCAAGAATTAATAAGAAAATACTGGGATCAGCAGGAATCAACTTATGCCAAGATTTACAAACTTGGAATGCGAGAATTTGTTAACCAAAACACAAATTCCAAAGATGCCTTTACATGCTACGATGGGAAATTATGTTGCATAGATGAGGGCACAACCGGACAAGAACATTTAGCGGGGGTTGGAATTCTTTGGGAAAATCAGGAAGAGCTAAAAATTTATATTAAAAAAGCTAAGATTAAAAAAATATTCAGCCATGCAAATTGTGGAGCAGCGGTATTGTATGCTAAGAAAAATAATTTAGATGTTTCAAAAAGTGATGAATACAGTAAAGAATATGCCAAAAATTTAGCTAAAGAATTAGGTTTGGCTTGGGAACATATGGAGGAAAATAATGTTAACAGGCCAAAAAGTTTTCATGTTGCAAGAATAATCTATTACGATGGAACCAACCATTTTGACTATACCCTAGCCAAGTGCTTTCCGCCGGGTTTTGAAGTTAGTAGAGGTATGACAAATGCTAAAAATGCTTTTGAAGAAGTTAAACTTTGTTGCAGTATGATTCTAGATCCAAACTATGGTTTTGGTGCTTTTGTTGATGAATTCAATCCAATTGTAATTTGTCCTATCGGAGACTGCAACAATCCAGAATTTACTAGAGGTGCTTTAACTGAAGAAATTGCTAATTTTCTTCCAAAATTAAATGCCGAATTTGGTAGGAAGTTTATAATCAGTGGTTTCACAGCTCCAAAGCAAACTTTGCTTGACAAGATAAGGCTGCCCCAATACTTTCAAGACAAATTATCAATATGACAACCGCAGCCATTTTAGCAATTATCGGAGTTGCCATAGCCTCAGTTTTAGGAGCTATAGGTTCATCTTTCGGAGTAAGTTCAATTGCAATTACAGGCGCTGGTTTATTATCTAAAGAGCCAAATAGATTTCCCCAAGTATTAGCTTTGTGTGCCTTACCTTCCACCCAAGCCCTTTACGGTTTATTGTTTGGATTCATTGTTTTAATTAGAATTGGGCTTTTAGGCGGAACACCAATTGTTTTTTCTAACGAAATTGGTCTAGCCTTTTTATTATCTTCGCTGCCTGTAGGTTTTGCCACACTATTTTCAGGCATCACCCAAGGCTGGGTAGGAGCTGCAGGAATTAAAATTCTAGCCACAAAACCAGAAAACTTTTCTCAAGCCATCGTTCTAGCTTCCCTAATTGAATCTTTCGCTATTTTCGGTCTGGTAATTTCGCTGTTGTTAGTATTTGTGGGGATTGTGGTTTAATAGATTTTTGGGAGTCAGTCATGAACTTACAAGCCTGCCATTCTAAATTTAGGAGTATCGTCATCCTTGTATATGTCAGAAATTTCAATGACAGAATTCTAATTTTCTTTTAAGATTAGTTCTGTTAAATTTTTAACTATATACTCCCTTAACTTAATATGCGTTTAAA
>Ga0315902_10011071_pt1 | contig 11887 bp, 12 predicted proteins | sample LakEriMetagenome_9_FD_203523 | JGI IMG/M metagenome (GOLD analysis project Ga0315902, IMG submission 203523) | Freshwater fungal communities from buoy surface, Lake Erie, Ohio, United States - Buoy 12 MA117 | ecosystem: Environmental > Aquatic > Freshwater > Lake > Lake biofilm | place: USA... | reverse complement strand
GCCAACACTCATGATGGCAAACCGTGCCACTACACGCAATCCCGCGCCACGCTTCTAACTCGTTGATTTCATTGAGGCTGACGCAGGGAAAGCGTCAAGAATCGGAGTTTGGTGTCGAACTCGGGGGGGCTGTCGGCAATGGCGCTGATGCGCCAGCTCGGCGTGAGCTACCGCAGCGCCTGGCTCATGCACCACAAGATCATGCAGTCCATGGCCGAAGCGGACGCGCAATGCGCGCTGGCGGGCAACATCCAGCTCGATGACGCCTACCTGGGCGGCGAGAAGCCCGGCACCCCTGGCCGCGGCTCGGAGAACAAGGTGGCGATGGTTGCCGCAGTCGAACTCAGCGACGATGGACGGCCTCTGCGCACCAAGATGACCGCTCTGCAAGGGTTCACCTCGCAAGCCGTGACGGCCTGGGCACGCATGAACTTGGTGTCGGGAAGCGACGTCCTCAGCGACGGACTGGCGTGCTTCGCCGGCGTCATCGACGCGGGCTGTTCGCACAGCTTCATCGTCGTGGGCGATCGCAAGCCCCGCGAGATCCCCCGGTTCAAGTGGGTCAACACCTTGCTCGGCAACCTCAAGACGATGATCAACGGCGCCCACAAGCACTTCGACTTCGTCAAATACCCGCACCGCTTCCTCGGCAGCTTCGCCTACAGATTCAACAACCGCTTCGATCTGCGCGGGCTCGTGACTCGCCTGATCGGACACGTGGCGGCAGCCGGCAAGATGCCTGAACGCACGATCCGAGGCTCGGCGGAGAGTCATACCTAATCAGGTGGTGGCATGCGGTGACTTGGAGAAATTTCAATCGTCGGGATACCTTGGCCGGCCTGGGTAGCTTGGCCTTCACGGGTTGTACCGCGGAGCCGTCGGAGCCGTCAGAACGGGTAGATACCGCGCGAAGACTGGTTACCGGCGCGAATCCCTTCTCCTCGTTCGATGTTCTTGCAGCAACGGACCGTAAGGCATTTGTCTTACAGGAGGTATTGTCCGAATCGTACGTTGGGGCCACGAACGGCTCAGACCCATCTTCGAATCTACTCCCTCCGGAGGCTTCTCGCTTTCTTGTCGTACCACCGAAGAGCATTCAGAGAATGCCCAAGGGCTGGCAAACGACCGACAACTTCCAGCGCCTGGCGCCCGACCCACTCGATCATTCGCCCTCGTACCAGGATCTGCGCGACGAGCGCCAGTTTGTCGTCAAAGGCAAGATGACTTTTCGGGGCGCTCTAATTGATACCGGAGAACTCTGGATCAATGTTGTGGTGTTCAGCGCAAAGTCCAACCGCCTCTATATCGTCACAGGAAGAGGCCCCGTCAAAGCGCTGATGTTCAGCGGGCGCGCTGGGAAGAGCTACCTCGATGTTTTCGAGGCAACCACTGGTGGAAGGATTGGGAGCCGCTTGTACTTGGGCTGGGGCGATGTTGAGGCCAACGTGAGAAACATCCAGACCTTCGACAATGAACGCATACTCTTTGTCCGCGGCAATTCGATTCCGGATGTGGCGATCTATTTGCCGGGCGAGTGGCCGAACGTTGGCTAGCGCCTGTGCTTTTGAGCCCAGGGAGACGAAGCATGTTTGATCTTGACTTTCACTGCACTCGCAACCGCCTAATTCCCGAGCAAGTAGGCGATGCCGCCAGTTCGGTAACGAGTCTCAGGTCGCGCGAGTCGGGTTCGCGGCGACGCGGGCGCCTCTTGGCGACCAGCCTGGTAGTTGCGAGCACATTCCTCGGGGCGCCCACCCTTGCTCAACAGGCCTCAACTTGGCTGTTGGCTTCCGAAACCCTTTTGCATCGACTGCCGGCCGGCCTGCGACAGGGAGAATTGCGCTTCGGGGTCGATCTCGGAACGCAGTGGCTGACGGTCGAGATCCAAACGCCACTACCCAATCTGCTGCAGTCCGTGCGCACCCCTTCGGGCGCTGTTCTCACGCCCGACAACGCCCAGGCCATGGGTGGCGGGTTCGTCCGCTTCGCGCAGAGTGCCAACGGACTGCCCAGCTTCCCGTACGGCTCGGCAAATGCGACTGTGTATCGATGGACCGTGCCGATCACCCAGCCGGGTTGGGTGACGCTGAGCTTCGACAACGGCGTTGCCGTGACAGAAGACACCCCGGTCGTTGCTCAGACCGTTTCCGACAGTCCAACCCGTTTGGCAATGATCCCGCCACCCACTCAATTGGCGCCGGGTGGGCCAGTTGCCCTCGCGGTGGCGGTCGTGAGCGGCTCGCAGCCGCTGCGGGCAGCGGACGTGCAGGCGGTGGTGATGGCGGGGAATCGGATCGAGTCCACGCTCACGCTGGTGGACGATGGCGGTGAAGCTGACGGCGCCGCAGGAGACGGCATCTACAGCGCGCTCTACATCCCCGCCTCGGACGGAATCCGCACAGTGGTCGTTACGGCCAGGGCCTATGTCGGCGGCGCGGCCGTCACACGCCAGGCCAGCGCGAGCTTCGATGTCCGCACAGCCGGGGCTCGCTTCAGCGCGGTTTCCCCGTGGGGCATGTTCGACTCCAATGGCAACGGCAGGAAAGATCTACTGATGTGGTCGGGTCAGATCCACGTCTCTAAGCCCGGCCGCTACGGCGTGGCCGCAACACTGAAGTCCGGGCAGCACATGCTCAGAACGCAGACCGTGAGCGAACGGAATTCGGGATTCTGGCCGGCGTCGCTGGTGTTTCCGACGAGTCGTATCGAGGCGGAAGGCGTCGGCGCCGGGCGCTACATTGTCGACTCCATCGAGCTTCAAGACTTGTCCGGAGCCGGCGCTGACGTCCTTGATCTAACCGGCACCGGAACCGTAGTCGACCTGACGGGAGTCGTCTTCGATCGCAAACCGCTTTTGCTCTCAGGTAGTGCGCGGTTTTTTGGCAGTGATCCGAATAGCCGCGGGCTTTGGCGGAAGCTCGTTGTCGAAGTTGAAGTCGACTCGACGGTTGCCGACTTCATCACGGCGTCGACCTTACTGTTCAGTGGGACGAGGACGGTGGCGACATGCTCAGGAACGGGGTACGCAAAGGTAGGCGTTTCCAAGGTCGGCATCAATTGCATTGGCCGCGACATTGGCAGCCTCGGCATCGACGGCCCATATGAAGCTAGAGAACTTTGGGCCTACCGTGTGAACGCAGGGCCTCCCGCCACGCTCCAAGTCAACGGGACATTCGCTCGCTCCGGCCCCATCCGCGCCGCCGAGTTCGAAGGCTCGGACCGTCGCCGCGAAGACGTCAACGCCGACGGGAGCGTCACCTGCTTCGATCTGAGCCTCGTGAAGGCCGATGTCGGAGTGCGGTCCGCAGACCCGGCATTCGACCCTCGCCTTGACATTGACCGCGACGGCGTCGTGACCGACGCCGACGTGGAACTCGTGCGCCGTGCGCTGCCGGCCGGGGTCGTCTGTCCAGGCATGTGAGGGCCGAAGCGGGCGGGCCTTCAGCCCCAGATCACCTTCTTGCGCGAGCCGACCCACTTGTCGTAGTTCGCGGCCCAGCGGTCCTCGATCTTGTTGCGCTTGACCTTGAAGGTCGGCGTGATGAGGTCGTTGTCCACCGTCCAGGCGTCGGTCGTGACGACGATGCAGTCGAGCTGCTCGTGGGGATCGAGCGACTGGTTGATCGTCGCCAGGTGCTCGGCGAGCGAGGTCTCGAGCTCGGCCTTGCCTTCGGCGGTGGCCGCCTTCTTGGCCGCGTCGGGGTTGAGCATCAGCAGCGCCAGCGGCTGGCCGAGGTTGGCGCCGGTGACGCAGCAGGCCTCGACGGCGTTGTGCATCACGAGCTTGTCCTCGATCGGCGCCGGGGCGACGTACTTGCCCTTGCTGGTCTTGAACAGGTCCTTCACGCGGCCGGTGATCTTGAGGTTGCCCTCGCCGTCGAGCGCGCCCTTGTCGCCCGTCTTGAGCCAGCCGTCGGCCGTCATCGTCTCGGCCGTGGTGTCGGGCTGCTTGTAGTAGCCCAGCATCAGGCACGGCGCCTTGACCTGGATCTCGCCACTGGCGGGGTCGAGCCGGCTCTGCACGCCGTTGTACGGCAGTCCGACCGTGCCCGGGCGCTGCTTGCCGGGAAGCGTGGCGTGGCTGAGGCCGCAGTTTTCGGTCATGCCGTAGACCTCGACCAGATCGAGGCCGAGCTTGTTGTACCAGCGCAGCAGGTCCGGTGGCATCGGCGCGGCACCGCCGGCGGCGAACGTGCACTCCTGCAGGCCCAGTGCGGTCAGGATCTTCTTGCGCACGATGCCGCCGAGGATCGGGATGGACAGCAAGGTGTTGAGCTTCTTGGGCGGCATCTTCGCGCTGATGCCCTGCTGGAACTTGACCCACAGCCGCGGCACGCTGAAGAACACCGTCGGCCTTGCGCGCTGAAGGTCGGACGTGAAGGTGTCCAGGCTCTCGGCAAAGAAGACGTGCATGCCGGTCGCGAGCTGGCCGTGCTCGACCAGGGTGCGCTCGGCGACGTGCGACAGCGGCAGGTAGCTCAGCATGCGCGCGTTGCCGTCGATCGCCTTCACGCGATCCAGGCCCGACTGCACGGCCCAGGCAAAGGTGCCGAAGCTGTGCATCACGCCCTTGGGCGCACCGGTGGTGCCGCTGGTGTACATGATGGTCGACAGCTCGTCGGCCGGGCGCACCGGCTCGCCGCCCAGCGGCTGGACCTTGGAGACCAGGTCGTCCCAGGCCGGGTAGCGCTTCTTGGCGTCGTCGGGCGACAGCGGGTGCGAGATGCAGGGCAGGCCGTCCGGGATGCCGGGGCGCATGCCCTCCCAGCCGTCGAGCTTGCCGACGAACAGCAGCTTGGCTCCGCTGTGCTCGAGGATCTGGCGGATCGTGCCGGCGGCCAGCGTCGGGTACAGCGGCACCGAAACACCGCCGGCCATCCAGATCGCGAAGTCGGTGAACATCCAGTGCGCGGTGTTCTTCGAGATCAGCGCGACACGGTCGCCGGGCTCGATGCCGCTGGCCTTCAGGTGGGCGGCCATTCGCCGGACTTGGTCGAGCGTCTCCTTCCAGGTGTAGTCGCGGACCTGGCCGCCGCCCAGCGGCTGCGTGTAGGCGACGCGGTTCGGGATCGTCCTCTCCCAGTGGTACAGGCGCTGGAGGGCGAGCGTTTCGGGGGTGGCGGCGAACGACATGGCGCTTGGGTTGGCCCCGGAACCGGGGCAACAGACTTGAAAGGGTGGGCGAGCCTAACCACGCCGGCACCCGGCGCCAATCGGGCTTGCACGGGGCTGGTGCACCGGGCCCTCCGGTGGGGGGCAGGGTTGCCCCGGGGGCGGGCACGCGCTGGCGCGGCGCCCGGCCGTGCGGGTCAGCGCCCGTTTCCGGCCGCGTCTTCGAGCTGCTGGCGGACCTGGCGCAGCGCGCGCAGCACCAGAGTCGCGTCGAGTCCGGCTTCGGGTGCCAGCCTGGCGACGCTGTCGTCGAGGCCCTCCGGGTGCCGGTCGGCCACGTGCACCCAGACCGACAAGGCGCAGATCGAGCGCCGGGCGGGCATCTCCGGCAGCCCCAGCCCCGCCTGGGCAAAGACGTGCTGGCGCACGCTGGCCACCGCGGCCGCCCCCAGGCCCCAGCTTTCGCAGAGCGCGGCGCCCAAGGCGTCGTGGCTGACGCCAAAACCCGCTTTCTCCAGTGTCACGAGCTCACCATCGTCGCCACCCGCGGCGCGCAGCATCGCGCCGTAGTGCTGGGTCGAGTGACGGAACAGCACGGCCTTGCCACATTCCTCGAACAGCCCGGCCGAGTGCGCCGCCCAGCCGTCCAGCCCCAGCCGCGCTGCCAGCCGGCCCATCAGCAGTCCGCGGCGTGCGGCGCGCTGCCACAGCGGCTCGAGCTCCGGCGAGGGTGGGAACGCCGCCCGCAGCCCCATCTCGAAGGTCACCGCGGCGACCTCGCGCATGCCCAGGTACGTGACGGCCTGCTGCACGCTCTGGACCCGTCCCTTCAGCCCGTAGAGCGACGAGTTGACCGCCTTGAGCACTGCGGCGGCCAGGGCCATGTCGCTTTCGATCAGTTCGGACGCTGCCTGCAGGTTGACCTCGTCGTCTGCCAGCAGCAGCGACAACTGCACCAGGGACTGCGGCTGCGCCGGGATGTCGATGTCGAGCGTGCGAAGTTCGGGGTTCACGGACACGGGCATTCCTGCTAAGTCGGGCTGCGATCTCAGCGTGCCAGGTGGCTGCCGAGCACGGGGAAGAGCTTGACCAGGCCGTCGGCGAGCAGCTCGACGGCCATCGCCGCGAGGATCAGGCCCATCAGCCGCGTCATCACGTTGATGCCGGTGCGGCCCAGCACCTTGGCGATGCGCCCGGACGCCGAAAACGCGAGGAAGGTGACCAGCCCGATGACGACGCCGTAGCCGACGAGCACCGCCAGCTCCCAGGCATGGCGGGTCTTTTCGGCGTAGATCACGACGGTGGAGATCGTGGCAGGCCCGGTCAGCAGCGGGATCGCCAGCGGCACGACGGCGATGCTGGCGCCGGCGTCGGCCTTGGCCTGGCCGTCGCTGACGTCACCCGGCTTGCTCTCTGCGGGCTGAGCGTTGAGCATCGAAAGCGACGAGATCAGCAGCAAGGTGCCGCCACCGACCTGGAACGAGGCGATCGAGATGCCGAAGAACTCGATGATGCGCAGCCCGGCGACCGCGCTGAGGGCGACGACGCAGAAGGCGGTGAACGAGGCGATCCGGATCGTGCGCAACCGCTGCTCGCGGGTGAAGCTCTGCGTGAAGTGGATGAAGAACGGCACCACGCCGATCGGGTTGACGATCGCCAGCAGCGCGATCAGGGGCTTGAGCAGGTCCATGCAGGGATCATCGGCAGGCGAGGGCGGGACTTGTGCAGAGCTTGAGCGGGGCTTGTTGCGGCACCCGCCATTCAAGGGTTAGCACGGGGGCCGCAAAAACAACACCGCCCCGTGCCGGCTTTGCAGTGTGTCTCATGCGGGGGACATAATCGCAATTTCGTGTCTGGCCGGTTCCCCCTTTGCCGTTTTTCGAGAGTTGCCGTTGATCGTCGACGTCGTATGCAGGGTAGAGGCTCCGCAAGGCTCCAAGTCGAGGTGCGCCCCACGCACCCGGTGTTTCCAGTGTTCCTAGCGTGTTCTGATCGAGGGCTCCCCTGTGGGTAACAAACTTTACGTCGGCAATCTGTCCTACTCCGTTCGCGACGAGTCTCTGCTCCAAGCGTTTTCCCAGTTCGGCAGCGTGACCTCTGCCAAGGTCATGATGGACCGTGAGACCGGCCGCTCGAAGGGCTTCGGCTTTGTCGAGATGGCCAGCGATGCCGACGCGCAAGCGGCCATCAACGGCATGAACGGCCAGCAGCTCGAAGGCCGTGCGATCGTCGTCAACGTGGCCCGCCCGCGCGAAGAGCGTCCGGGTGGCTTCGGCGGCGGTGGTGGCGGCAGCCGCGGAGGCGGCGGTTACGGCGGCGGCGGTGGTGGCTACGGCGGCGGTGGCGGCGGTGGCAACTACGGCGGTGGCGGTGGCGGCAACTACGGCAGCGGCGGTGGTGGCGGTGGCAACTACGGCGGCGGTGGTGGTGGCTACGGCGGTGGTGGCGGCGGCGGCACCGGTGGTGGTGGTGGCGGTGGCCGCAGCCCCTACGGCGGCGGTCGCAGCCCCTACGGCGGCGGCGGTGGTGGCCGTGGCGGTTACGGCGGTGGCCGTGGCGGCCAGGGTGGCCAGGGCGGCGGCGGCCAGGGCGGCTACTGATCCTGAACCTCGCCGGACGTTCATCCGTCTGGCGAGTGGCACAAAGAAGGCGCGGTGGCGGTTGCTCCCGCGCTTTTTTGTTGGCCGATCGATGTCCTTGAGAGCCCCCGCGGGGACTCAATACCGCTCCGGCCGCAGCACCTCGACCTGGGCGAAGTACAGCGCGACGCTGTAGTGCGCAGCGTACTGAGTCAGCACCTGCTCGGCGATGGCGTCGGCCACTTTCGGCTCGCAGATCAGCTTCAGCTCGATCGTGCGGTCGGCCTCCCAGGCGCCCTCGCGCACGCCTTCGTGGTTGGCGCCACGCACCTCGGTCAAGGTCCAGCCCTGGGCGCCCAGGCGCTGGGCGTCGCGGATCAGGCTCTTCTCGAGCACCGCCTCGGCGACGACGACGAGCAGGGTCTTGGGGTGCTTGTGCAGCGGAGTCATGGCACCAACCTTTGCGCCAGGGCGATGTACATCGGAATGCCGATCACGATGTTGAACGGGAATGTGATGCCCAGTGCCGCCGTGATCGACAGCGCCGCATTGGCCTCGGGCACGGCAATGCGCATGGCCGTCGGTGCGGCGATGTAGCTGGCGCTGGCGGCCAGCGTCGCCAGGATGGCCACGCCGCCGGTCGACAGCCCGAGCGCCCAACCCAGCGCGGCCCCGGCCAGCGCCAACACCGGCGGCACCGCGAGGCCGACCACCAGCACCGCGACACCGAAACGCCGGACTTCGGCCAGCCTCGAACCCGCCACCAGGCCCAGTTCGAGCAGGAACAACGCCAGCACGCCCTTGAACGGATCGATGAACACGGCCTGGATCGGCGCCGTGCCGGCCTCGCCGGCCACCGCCCCGATCAACAGACCGCCCGCGAGCAGGAGGACACTCTTGCCGAACAGCACGTCGTGCGCCAGCTCGCCCCAGGCGGTTGCCGGGCGTGTCGAGCCGGCGTTGGCGCTCGACCGATTGCGGGCCCAGCGCGCAAGCAGGATGCCGGCGACCAGGCCCGGCGCCTCCATCACCGCCACCCACAACGGCGCATGGCTCTCGTACGGGATGCCCTGGCGCTGCAACGCCGCGGTCGCGACGGCAAAGGTGACCACACTGACCGAGCCGTAGTGCGCCGCCAGCGCCGCTGCGTCGGCACCGGCGAGCTTGAGCGCCCGCAGCAGCGGGAACAGCAGCAGCGGGATCACGAAGCCCAGCGCCATGCAGGCGAGCACCTGCGGCAGCAGTGCCATCAACGGCTGCTTGCTGAGCTCGATGCCACCCTTCAGGCCGATCGCCAGCAGCAGGTAGATCGACAGCGTCTCGTACAGCGCTTCGGGCAGCCGGAGGTCGCTCTTGACGAGCCGGGCGAAGACCCCCAGCAGAAAGAAGAAGACGACGACGTCGACGTGTTGCATGACAGAAGTGGGCGCTGCGCGGGTCTACAGCGGCACGCGCTGGCCGGCTTCGCGTTTGTACACCGTGGCACCGGCGTTGCCGGCTTCGCCCAGCAGGCACAGGCCGTAGCGGAACGGCGCTTCGTCGCGGCCGGGGAACCCGAAGCGCAGGTCGCGGAACCAGGCGCAACGCTCGCGCCGGCCGTCGCTGGCGACGACCTCCTCGGTGGCCTCCAGCGCCGGCACCAGCGAGAACCAGCGGTAGAAGGCAAAGGCCTCATGCTGCCAGGCCTCGGCCACCCAGGCCGGGGTGGTGGCGGGGTCGCCCATGCGCGGGGTCGCGCTCCACTCGGCCTGGGCCGCCGGAACGTAGGCGGCCGAAAACCGTCGGATGAACGAGTCGTCGGCGGTTGCGACCAGGCGCTGCTGGCGCTGGGTGTTGACGTGGGCGACGTGGTAGGTCTTGCCGTCGTCGACCGCCACGGTCCAGTTGAAGGGCGACGCCGGCCGCGGCATCACGACGATGCGCTCGACCGCCCAGCCCTGCGCCCGCGCCTGCTGGCGCCCGATCTCGACCGCCTGCTGCTGCCCGACCCAGCCCACCACGACCCAGCCTGCCGCAGCCGCCAGCCCCAGCGCCGCCGGCCAGCGCCGCCGGGGCAGCAGCGCCGCCAGCAGCAGGCCCACGATCAGCAAACCGGTGAACACCAGGTCGATGATGAAGATGGCCCCCAGGCCGAAGCGGGTGTCCGAAAAGGGCGCCAGCAGCATCGTGCCGAACTGCGTGATCCAGTCGCCCGCGATGTGCACGACGATGCCCGCCAGCGCGACCGGGTACAGGCTCTTCCAGCCGCCCGGCTGCTGCCGCAGCGCGCCGAACATCAGCGCCATCGCCGCCGCCACCAGCGCCGCCCACAGGGGCGCCATCAGCAGCGAATGCGTGACCCCGCGGTGGTGGCGCAGGTAGGCCACGTCGCCGGCAAGCTGAACCAGGGCGTCGATGTCCGGGAAGGCACCCGCGACCAGCCCCACCACCACCGCCTGCCAGGGCATCGGGGCGCCGGGGCGTCCGTCCCAGAACGCGCTGAAGCGACCCGCCGCCGGGTGGCGGTCGAACGCGGTGGCGGTGGCCGCATGCGGCGCCTGGCGGGTGGCGATGAGCCGCGCCACCAAGGCGCCCGAGAGGGCGTGGGTCAGGGTGTCCATCCGGAGGTCGACAGCGGGTCGGTCAGTGCAAGGATCAGGCCGTCTTGCTGCGCCGGGGCTTGCGGCCACGCCCGGCAAACAGCTTGTCGAACAGCGGGTTGGGCAGCAGCCGCAGCAGCTTGGCGACGACGCCCATCTGCCAGGGAATGACGCGGTAGGAGGTGCCGGCCGAGATGGCGGCAAACGCCTGGTCGGCAAAGCGGTCGGCCGGCATCAGGAACGGCATCGGGTAGGGATTGCGGGCCGTCAGCGGCGTGGCGATGTAGCCCGGCAGCAGCGTCACCACCTGGACACCCGAGCCGCGGCATTCGCCGCGCAGGCTCTCGCAGTAGGCTACGACCGCGGCTTTGCTGGCGCAGTAGGCGCCATGGCCGGGCAGGCCGCGGATCGCCGCGACGCTGGCGATGCCGACCAGGGCGCCGCTGCGCCGGTCGAGCATGCCCTGCAGGAAGGGGTGGAAGGTGGCAGCCAGGCCGACATTGTTGGTCGCCAGCGTGTCGCGCAGCACGTCCAGGTCCTCGCGCTGGGCGGTGTCCATGCCCACGCTGATGCCGGCATTGGCGATCACCACGTCGGGCAGACCCTGGCGGGCGATGCAGTCGGCCCCGGCGGCGACGATGCTGTCGAGCACCGAGACGTCGGCCGCATAGACCGCCCAGCGCTCGCGCGCCAGGCCCTGAGCCGCGGCCCAGGACTCGACCTCGCCGGTGCGACGCGCCACCAGGGCCAGCCGCCAGCCGGCCTGGGCGTAGCGGGCGGCCAGCGCCTGGCCGATGCCACTGGACGCGCCGGTGATGAAGACCAGCGGCGCAGGCTTCGCGCCGCTCATCGCCGCACCCCACCCGGTGGCCAGACGGCACGCATCGGGCCCTTGAGGTCCAGGCGGCCTGCCGGGTGGTCGTATTCGAGGCCGGCGACCTGCATCTCGGCGCTGCCGACACGCAATTGCACCGGCAGGTGGCTGCGGATGCGCTCGGTGACGAGGAAGGCGTGCAGGAACTCGCCGCGCATCCACAGCGGCGAGCCCTCGCTGCGTTCGCTGGTGACCTCGGCGCCACCGAGCAACTGCACCTCGCTGCCGTCGCTGTTGGCCACCGCCTGGCGGGCCTGGGCCAGCGTGACGCGGCCGTCGGCGGCGATCGAGCGGATCCGGACCTCGTCGATCTCGATCCGGTCCGTGGCCGGAAAGTGGCGCATGCGGGTGCCGTCCATGCGCAGCTTGAGCCGGCCCTGGCTGTCGTATCGCTCCATCGTGAAGCCGCTCATCGTGTAGTCGGGATCGCTGCGCTGCGCGGCGGGGGCTTCGTCGCCCAGTGGCCGCGGCGAGTTCTTCACCAGCCACCAGGTCACCAGCGCCAGCGCCACCATCAGCAGCAGCGGCAGGTAAGCCGACAGCCGCTCGCGCAGCGCGTAGGTCCAGCGCATCCTGAGGGCCGGGCTTGAGGGGGCCATGGTCGTGTCGGGGGCGCGGGTCGAGGCCAGGCTCAGCGGCCGTCCAGCGTCGCCAGCTCGGCGTCGAGCAGGCCGGCGTAGCGGCCGGCGGCCATCAGCAGCAGATCGCAGAACTCGCGTGCCGCACCGCGCCCGCCGGCGGCG
>Ga0315902_10011070_pt1 | contig 11888 bp, 11 predicted proteins | sample LakEriMetagenome_9_FD_203523 | JGI IMG/M metagenome (GOLD analysis project Ga0315902, IMG submission 203523) | Freshwater fungal communities from buoy surface, Lake Erie, Ohio, United States - Buoy 12 MA117 | ecosystem: Environmental > Aquatic > Freshwater > Lake > Lake biofilm | place: USA... | reverse complement strand
GGCACGGCTCGTCTGGGCACAGATCTTTGTACGGGTAATAGAGTTCCCGGTCATTCGCGAGATACACATCTATTTCGAAGGGTGCCATTATGATCGGCTTCCCCGTAATCATGAAATCGAAATAGATCCCCGAGAAGTCGGTGATAACCGCGTCATAACCGCCAAGAAAGTCATAGGTATCCATGCCGGCTGGCAACGCGTCGATGTGGGTCGTCCCAGCAATCGCGGCCTCGTCCGCGGCCGAAAGTCGCTGCATAGGATGTAACTTCATGGTCATTCGCCAGCCGATTCGACCGAGACATTCGTCGGCGGCCCGGAAGTCGAAGCCCGTCGTGCGAAAAAGCGTGAATTCTGAGCCTACAGAGCCACGAAAAGTGGGCATGTAAATCGTACGCCTCGGCCCTCCCTGCTTCGCCAATGCCTTGACCGAGCGGAGCAGCTCATCGTTGCGCGGATACCCGGTGATGCAGATATCCGATGCTCGGACATTGAAAGCGGTGCGATACTTTTGGGCGTCGGCATCGCCGGCGGCAATTACGAGGTCGCAGCGATCTAGGTCGCAGGGGTACAGCAGCGCACGAACTAGCAGATGCGTTTGCGAATACTGTTGCGTGTTGTCGTCGCGCCCAATCTTCTTAATCGGGATGCCATGCCAAGTTTGCACGCGGCGAACCCGTCGGGCAATCAGGGCTGACAAGTACTCGTCCGGCACCGAGTGCGTAAACACCACAAGTTCGGCACGGAGCTGTAGCCACATACCGCGCAAGCCGTATGCATATTCCGCAGCGATGCCCTCGGTTCGCAGGCACGCCACGAGAGCTTTGTCCTTCGCTATCCAGACCGCTTGGACGCCCGGTTCGTGTACTGCGACATACCGGAGGAGATACTTTGGGTTGTCTGAGTATTTGCGGCCCATCCAGGCCCCAAACAGCCACAGCTTCCGCCGTTTCGGTACCAGGTTCGCCACTGCGAATACCACATAGCTCGGGAGAACCTTGAGTGCGAACCAGAACGGTCGCATCAGCGAACCTCGCATGCGCTAACGTCCGAGCGATTCTGCGAGCAAGTCTCGCGGCTCCGCGACAACGCCGCTGTAGTTGCCCAGCCGGTCCGCCGTCTGCATCTCGGCCTCGACCTGCTGAATCTGGTCGACGCTTGCGTAGCGAAGGGCCTGCTGGGGTAGGTGGAGGCTTCCAAGCATCTCATATACAGCCCGAAACAGTTCTCGGTCACCCATGATGCCCTCTAGCGCCTCGGCGTTCCGCCGCATCAGCGCGGGCAGCGTAAAGCTGCAAGCCAGACCGTGAGGCATAGCGAAGCGAAGCGTCATCGGGTAGGAGATGGAGTGCGCAATCGCCGTGCGCGTCTGGCTGATTGCGAACCCAGCCAGCAGACTGGCGTGCTGCAAGTCCTCGCGGGCGGCGAGATCATCCGGCCGAGCAAGCACCGCCGGCAGGGCCGTCACCGCCAAGGCGAGCGACTGAAGCGCCCACGCTGTGCTGACCGCTGAGCGGTTCCGATTCCACAAAGACTCGAGCGCATGAGACACGCTGTCGAGGCCTGAATGCAAGGTCTCGTCCGCCGGTAGCGTGAGCGTCAGTAACGGGTCGAGCACGGCATGCACCGGATAGACGTTCGGGCCGGCAACCGAGTATTTGCGATGGGTCTCGCTGTCCCATACCGTCGCGAAGGGCGTAACCTCAGCGCCGGTTCCCGAAGTCGTGGGAACGGCAATCACCGGAACGCGCGATCTCCAATCCTGCGGCACGCCGCTGCGCAGCACGCGGTGGAGCGGGCGACTCTCGCCGCTCGCGAGGGTGACGCCCAGCACCTTGGCGGTATCCACCGCACTGCCGCCGCCAAGCGCGACGATGACGTCGGACTTCGCCGCAGCGAATCTCTCAGTGGCGTCATCAATGGCCGCCAGTTGCGGGTTCGGCTCGACACCATCATAGACGACTATGTCGAGATGTTGTAGTGCCCGCTGCACGCGCGCGGTCACGCCACGTTTCGAGAAGCCAGCCGTTGTCACAAGCAGTATGCGTCCGGTCAACGGGGCCAGGGCAGCGAGCAATTCGAGCGCACTCTGCCGCGTCGAGATCTGCACCGGGTTCCAGCGCGACCACCAATGGCTCGTCAGCTCAGGCATCAGCCGCCTCCATAAATGCTCGCTTGTTCTCCTCGGCGGTGCTCGTCGGGCGACCCAGATTCTCGCGCGCCGCCGTATTCAGAGCAATCTCGAGCATCACCGGCCCACGCAACTCTCGCAGCCTTTCCCAAGCCACTCGGAGCGTCGCGACATCCGTCGCCAACGCGTATGCGAGGTAGCCCGTGGCGTTTGCGATGGCCTCGACGTTCAGGCTACCCGCGACGGTGGGCTGCGCGCCGACCGACTCGTGCGCCGCGTTATTCAGCAGAATGTGAAAGAAGTTGGCTGGCTTCAGGTCGCCAATGATTGCTAGCGCTCCCATGTGCATAAGCAGTGCTCCGTCACCGTCGAGGCAAATCACGCGGCGTTCTGGCTTTCCAAGGGCGACCCCGAGCGCGATTGACGACGCGTGTCCCATTCCTCCAACCGTGAGAAAGTCCCGCTGCGGCGACCCCCGTTTGGCGCGGAGCTCAAATAGCTCGCGCGACGTTTTGCCGGTCGTCGAGATGATGAGGTCTCGTGGGCCAGCGAGCGCAAGGACCTCGCCAAGCGCGCCTTCGCGCGAAAGTATCGACCGAGGCACCGGCTTCCTCTTCGTCTTGTAGGCGGCAAAGGTGTCCTGCCGCACGAGGAGTGCCACAGGAGCGTTCGTCTCCCGAAGCGCCGAGAAGATTTCCCCCAACACGGCCCCAACGTCCGACTCCGCGTCCAGAACAACGTATGGAATTTCCAGCACTTTCAGCTGGGCCTCGGTGATTCGGCCCTGCTTCACGTGCTGCGGCTCGTCTTTCACGCCCGGCTCGCCGCGCCAGCCAACGATGAGCAGCATCGGCACTCGGTAGACCTGCGCGTCGGCGAGCGACGTGAGTGGGTTGATGGTGTTTCCGAGGCCGGAGTTTTGTAGGTAGACGACGGCAACGCGTCGAGTGGACAGATGAAATCCCATGGCAATCGCGACGGCATTTCCTTCGTTTGCAGCGATGATATGCTCTTCGCGAGTGGCATTCTCTTCAACGAACGAGCAGAAGCTCTTCAGGAGCGAGTCTGGCACCCCGACAAACATGCCTATGCCGTGTTGCTTGAGGCCGTTAAATAACGTCTCTGGAGCGATGGTCATTTAGTTCCGGGGATTAGCTCGAGGATGTCGTTGATGGAGAGGATCCGTGAGTCGCACTCCGAAGAACGGTGGTGTTCGAGAATCGACTTTGCCGTCTCGAACATTGCCGGGTACGCACTCCGCAAGAGATGATTGGCATAAATGACGATATTCACGCCGGCCGCTTGGAGCTCCTCCTCGGTAACCTTGTTATAGCTGGAAGGTACCGCGACTAGGGGCTTCCGGTTTGGCAAGTCATTATATCGGCGGCTGAACTCGAAGACCTCGTCTGGTGTCTTTTGCCTGCTGTGTATCATAATGCCATCGGCGCCAGCATCGAGGAAGGCACGAGCGCGCTCGATTGCGTCGTCGATGCCGCGACCAAGGATAAGGCTCTCGATGCGGGCGATAATCATGAAATCAGCAGTCGCCTGTGCACGCTTGCCGACGCCGATTTTGTGGGAAAACGCCTCGATTGTCTCCTGAGTCTGCTCCACGTCGGTGCCGAAAAGCGAGTTCTTCTTCAGCCCGGTCTTGTCTTCGATGATTACGGCAGATACGCCGAGGCGCTCCAGTGTACGCACGGTGAATTTGAAGTGCTCTGGCTTGCCGCCCGTGTCACCGTCGTAAATCACCGGCTTCGTCGTCACTTCGAGCACTTCGTTAAGGGTATTCATGCGAGCCGATAAATCGACAGCTTCGATGTCCGGCTTTCCCTTGGCTGTGGAATCTGTGAGGCTGCTGCCCCACATGCCATCGAACTCGCGCCGACCGTTAGCCGTGTCGATCCCGACATTCTCGATGATTAATCCGCTAAGCGCGTTGTGGATGTCGAGGAAACGAAGCAGCGGCTTCACTTGGAGCATGCGGCGCAATGACTTGAGTCGCACATCCGGCGTAGTGCCAACTTCTCTCAGCGACGCATGCATCGCTGTTGAGGAGACACCCTGCGTGTACGGCACTTCGACCAACTCTCCGCCCCACTGCGTAATCGCGTCGATTACGCGCTGACGCGTCTGTGCTTGGACCCCAGTACGCCAGTCGTCGCCATGGACCACGTAGGCCGGCTTCACCTTGTGGAGGTTGGGCACGTAGTCCAAGGTCGTTTGAGGGATCACTTTCGTGACGCCCTTGATGTTCTCGATTACCTGCCGACGCTGGTCGAACGTCATCAGCGGGACGCGCTTATAGCTAGCGATTGCCTCGTCAGTGAGTAGTCCGACAACGACGTCACCGAGTTCGCGTGCCCGCTTGAGAATGTTCAGGTGGCCAGGGTGCACCATATCGGCGCTCATCCCGACGTACACAATGTTATTCATTTTTGTTATGGTCGAGTGTTGTGATGTTAGGTGACGACAGTGGTTCGGTCTGAGGCCCGTTGCCGAGAGTACAGGCGCGTTGCGCCGGGAATCAACGCGATTGAGCGATGAAGCAACACATACGCCTCCGCGACCACCACGAGCCACGCAAAGGTCACAGGCGTTGAGCGAGCTGTGACAACCAGCGTCGCTGCCAGCGAGAGATAAAGAACAGATCCCCAAAGCACCGAGCGATTGGCAACGTCCAGCCGATTCAATGCAGCGGCCAACGGATAACCCGCGAGGACCGTTACTACGTGCACCGCCAGAGCTACAAAGAACACGTTCATCACAGCTGCCGACGAAAGCCATTCGGGCCCGAAAATCCTTGCAATCATCCACGGCGAGATGAAATGCCCCGCTACCCCGCAGGCGATGGCCGTGGCAGCGAAACCCAGCGCCACCCTTCCAAGGAGTAGCAGGTCCCGCTCGCGCGCCATGTAAGGATACAGAGCCTGAACCACCGGCCCGAACAACGACTGCAAAGCTCGGTAAAGTTGCTCGGCAAGCGCGTACGTCGCTACAAGTGCTGGCGTGGTCACGAGGCCAAGGAGAAGGATTGCCGACCCAGAGTACGCCGTCACCGCCAGCCGCGACATGTAGAAGCCGCCGGTTAACCGCACGGCGTAACGCAGGTATCGCCGTGTCGGCAGTGCGATACGATATCCAGACTGATAAATCAAGAAAACACCAATCGCCGCGCCCGCCAACTGTGCGATACCATCCGAAAGAGGCACCCACAGGTAGTCGGCCTCACCTTGGACGAATCGGTAAACGAGTCCCACGTACGACATCTTGGTCACGATCATGAACACAGTCATATATCCCATGCGCTCGATGCCGGAAAAGAACCATATCGGCTGAAGCGTATGACCAAGGAGCGGCAAAAGACTGAGCACAAACAGCATTGAGTAGTTCGCGTACCTGTCCGTCAGCATCGCGAAGGCGGTAATCGCAACTGCAGTCGACAGAAACGCGACGAGCTTGATGCAGAAAACAGCACCGGACAGCCTAGCAACAAAGTGGTGCCTTTCGCGCGATACGCTGATTTTCTGCGTCGCGCTCAATAGAAACCCCACGTCCACGATTACCGCGCCGATCTGCACAATACCAATACTGAATGCGACGACACCGTACGTGGAGACCCCGAGAACATCGGTTAGTCGCATCAGCACAAGAAATGGCGCGACGTACCCGACTATCTGAACCAGACCGAGCGCAATAGCATTCCGGGAAACGCGGTGCCCAAGAAAGTCTTTCAGCGATTCAATCACGCTAACACTGCTAGTTTCTGCGCAAACGAGACCATTCGCTAAACAGCGATTCGAGGTCAGGATCCGGTCCATCACGTCTCCGTCGCTCCACCGCGTCGAGCCCAAGAACGTAAAGAAGCCCCAGTGCGAGACCGAGTATCGCCCCCATCACCACAATTGCGACCCCTCCGCGCGCATCCGCAAGGACGGGAACGCTTGGCGCTTCGACAACGGTTATAACTGGAGTGTCACGAACTTCATTGATTCGAGATTGTTCGTATTGCTGCGCGAGAGAGCCAACGACTTGACGCTGGAGATCAACGGAGCTTTGGAGACGTTCCCGCTCGAACCTAAGTGCTGGCGACGACTCAGCGCCAATTCTATTCGCTTGAAGGAACGCCTGAAGAGAATCTTCGACCGTCCGCAAGGTAGAACGCGCGGCCGCGAGGCTTCGTAGGGTAAAACGACTCTCCTCTCGCGCCCGTGTCTGGAGAGTTGACAGGTTGAAGCGGTTAAGCCCATCGAGCAAACGCAGAGCGATGTCACGGGAAGCGATTGGCGACACGGTGCGTACACTCACCGTCACCACCCCCGTCGTTCGACTTGCCACGCTAGAGCTGACAACTTCCGAGCGGAGAGCGTCAATTGTGCGCGCAAGTCGAATTTGTGAACTTCTTCCTTTCACTTTAAGTATATCTGAAATGGGAAGACGTGTTGATTCGTCTTCTAGCAAGAAGCTATCACTGGCGATGGGGGCAAGGATGTCGCGAGTCCTAAGCAAATCAGCGTACATCTGCGGAGATTGCTGTGCTCCACCGGCGACAAATCCGAGCGGAATTCCAAACTGACCGGCAAGGCTCGCAAGTCCGGCGCGGCTTTGTTCTTGGGCTGCCTGGGGGACGAAAGAGAACGTTGCGGTGTAGGTCCGATCCTTGAGAAAAACCGCGATTGCGGCAAAGACACTCGCAAAGACCGTGAAAGCCAGCAGTCTCTTGCGCTCGCGTAGTATGAGTGCTGCAACGCCCACCAACGTGATGTCGCTTGACCCACTTGAACTCTGTCCATCAGGGGTGACAGTCATCGCTGAAAAGAAAGGTTAGAAGTGGCTACACTCTTTGGGACAGCGAACTGGCGTGCACGCTGCAGCCTGGCGGGCGGTTACGCGGCCACTCGAAGTAGCGACCGCAGGGTGGGGAAGTTAGCCCAGTTGGGAGTGCAGCTGGTGAGGCTTGAATGGCGGCAACGCGCGTTGTGGAGGGTGAGATAGCGACTGCTCTCAACCTGCTTGGCTGCGACGCTGGCGCGAGCGTGCAGGAAGACCTCCTCGTACTTAATTAGCGCGCCTGAGCCGTTCAACGAACATATTGTAAGGCCAGCAGCCTTTGCCATCCACACAGGTACCCGCTCGACAAATCGCCACACCCCTGCTTGCAGTGCTGCCTGCGTCATCCTCATGGAGCCGCTGAGAAAATGTAGTTGTCGTTGCTTTCGAGGTACTTTCCGGCCTCCGCGCACGGAGCGCAATGAATTTCCTTGTCGATTCCGTCGAGCGTTGCCGTCCACCGCTCAACGGAATCGCAGAAAGATCTTCTGTTTTAACGCGATCGAACTCGGGGAGGCGAATGCTGTGCTCATGCGATAGCGCGCACCGGACATCCACGCGCCCCGAGTGCTGCGGGGACTTAGCGGCCGCCAAACCCGGTCGCCTCGGTTAGCAAGTTCGACCTCACGAAATTTTTAGCTCGGGAATTGCCGTGACGAAGCGCACCCCACGTGGCGTGAGGAAGCTGAGCTGAGCCCTCACCTCCAGTGAAATGTTCCAAGGTAGTATGAGAACATCATCGAAGTTCTCGGTTCGTAGGGCATCGGGATGCCGAATCGGGATGTGGCTCCCGGGCATGAACTTCCCTTGCTTCGACGGTGCCGCATCGCAGACGAATGAGAGCAGGTCCGGTCTGACTCCAGCGTAGTTCAGGAGCGTATTGCCCTTGGCTGCCGCGCCGTATGCGACCACACGTCGCTGCCGTTGCTTCTGTTCGATGAGGAATGTGAGGAGCATATCCTTGGTGCGATCAGCTCGCGCTTGAAAGCGTTCGTAGGTCGTGAGATCGAGGATGCCTTCCGCCTGCTCCATGGTCAGTAACGCCGAGACTGCGTCGGAGGTCGGGCGGACATCCGCCGCATGAATCCCATAGACCCGGAGACTCCCCCCATGGGTGGTGAGCCGGTCGACATCCCAGACTCGGAGCCCGTGCGCCGCGAAGAGGCGCTGGACAGCATGTAACGAGAGGTAGGAGAAATGCTCGTGATAGACCGTATCGAATTGGTTGTGCCGAAGGAGCTGGAGAAGGTGCGGGAACTCAAGTGTGATGGTTCCCCCTGGCTTCAGTGCCTGCCGCAATCCAGCCGTGAAGTCATTGATGTCCGGGACGTGTGCGTACACGTTATTCCCGATGATCAGATCGGCTTGCTCCCCACGCCCCACCAGCGTCGTGGCCAGCCCGGTGCCAAAGAATTCCCGCACGACCGGAATGCCCAGCGATTCGGCGACCACGGCGGTGCTTGTGGTCGGCTCGATACCGAGACAGGGCACTCGGTGAGTGAGGAAGTTCCGAAGGAGATAACCGTCATTGGAGGCGATCTCGATCACCTTGCTGCCTCCATCGAGCTTCAGACGGTGCACGATCATGTCTACATAGTCCGCGGCATGGCGGAGCCAACTCGCGGAGGTAGAGGAGAAGTAGGCGTAATTCTCCGTGAACATCGCATCGGCCGCGACGAAATCTTGGGTCTGCACCAGCCAGCACGCATCACAGACGAACAACTTCAGTGGATAGGTGACCTCCGGGCCCCGGAGGTCATCCGCAGTCAGATATGCATTCGACGGGGGGACGTGACCAAGGTCAAGGAACACGTGCTCGAGCGGGGTCTGGCAGTGTCGGCAGTTCATACTGTCAGTCCGATGAAGTCAGGCGTGATGGGATCCCATTGGCCATCTCTTGCAGAGCGCTCCGAAAGATCTAATGGCCAGGGGATCGCTAGCGTCGGGTCGAGTGCATCGACTCCGCCCTCTGCCGACGGTGTGTATGGCGCGGTGTGAAAGTATAGCATCTCACAATCTTCGGTGAGAGTCTGAAAGCCATGCGCAACCCCCTCGGGAATCAGCAAGGAGCGATGATTGCCCGCGCTCAATTCCACACCGATCCATCGGAGAAAGGTGGGTGAGGATGCGCGGAGATCGACTGCGACATCGAACACCGACCCTCGGAGACACTGCACCACCTTGGTCTCGGCCGCAGGGGGATGCTGGAAGTGCAGGCCGCGGATGGTACCTCTCATACCGGTGAGAGTTCGGTTGATCTGGACGACCTGCCGAGGCCCGACTAGGTGCGAAAGATCCTCTCGGCAGTAGAGGCGCTCGAGGTAACCCCGTGCGTCTCCGATGGGCAGTCGGTCGACAATGGAGACACCTGGTAAGTCGGTAGGAGTGACGGCAAAGCGCATACTTCGGTTCTGTCGGTCTTATCTTATCATTGATGATACATCGAGCGACCCTTGCGACACCGCTTCGTAGTCTTCGATATCTCTAATGCATAGCTCACGAGCAGAGGCTCCTTCGGCGAAACTTCGATACCAGCGCATCGTTCGCCCGATGCTATCATTTAGGCGCCACGTTGGTGCGAACCCGAGCACGCTGCGCGACTTGGAGATTTCCAGTGCTAACACACTCGCCTCTTTAGGGCCATGCGCTGTATTGCCCCACACGACGTCACCCAACCCAAAGTAAGTGCGTGCCTGCTCCACCACCGTTCTCACCGACGCAGCAGCATAGGATTCAGGTCCGAAATTATAGGCATCTGCCAACGACGGCCGCTCCCACACGATTCGTGCAAGCGACAAGTACCCGGCGAGCGGCTCTAGCACATGCTGCCAAGGTCTAGTTGACTCGGGACGTCGTACTTCGAGCGCGGTGTTGGCCATCCAAGCTCGGACAGCATCCGGAATCAGGCGATCTTCAGACCAGTCTCCGCCCCCGATCACATTCCCGGCCCTAGCACTAGCAACTGCCACCCCCTTCTCCCGAAAAAACGCTTCCCGATAGCTCGCGATGACAATCTCTGACGCGGCCTTGCTGGCGCTGTACGGATCGTGTCCACCGAGCTCGTCTGTTTCTCGAAAGGGAAAGGGAGATTCGCTGTTTCGATATACCTTGTCCGTGGTGATAGCGACGATCACCTTGGTGCTTCTTGTCTCTCTCGCCGCGTTAAGAACATTTGCCGTACCCTGCACATTGGTGGCGAATGTCTCCAGCGGGTTCCGGTAACTTGCTCGAACCAATGGCTGCGCCGCCAAGTGAAATAGAATCTCGGGGTCGCTATCTGCAATCACGCTGGCGATGGCGTGTACGTCCCTAATGTCGCAGAAATCACTTCGCCGACATATCGAGTCAACGGCTGCCGATTCGAAAAGGCTGGGCTGGGTGACTGGAGGCAGACCAACACCGTACACCTCGGCCCCGAGACGGTGAAGCCAGATACTCAGCCAGCTACCCTTGAATCCGGTATGGCCAGTGACCAAGACTCGCTTGCCCTGCCAGAACTCGTTGGTCATTACGATTCGTTCACTGAGGAGAATCCCATGTCTTCCAAGGGGCCCGCCCGGCAGTCCACAGCTCATCCAGTACGTTCTTGTCCCGAAGCGTGTCCATCGGACGCCAAAAACCGCGGTGCTCAAAAGCCCGAAGCTGATCCATGGTCGCCAACTTCTCGAGTGGTGCGGATTCCCACATAGTGGAATCCGCCTGGATGAGATCGAGGCATTTCGGGTTTAGGACGAAAAATCCGCCATTGATCAGCGCCCCGTCTCCCCGCGGTTTCTCTTGGAAACCATTGACGCGTGGTCCATCCAGATCGAGCGCGCCGTAACGCCCAGGAGGTGAGACCGCCGTCACGGTCGCCCACCTTCCGTGCGCCTGGTGAAAACGCGTCAGCGCCCCGACGTCGATATCACTGACCCCATCGCCATAGGTGAAATGAAAGGCCGCGTCATCCTGCAGGTAGGCGGCCACGCGTTTTAGGCGACCACCGGTCATCGTACTGTCACCGGTGTCCACGAGTGTGACACGCCATGGCTCCGCCTTCCGCTGATGGACCTCCATTTGATTCGTTCCCATGTCGAAAGTTACATCCGACATATGCAAGAAGTAGTTTGCGAAATACTCCTTGATCACATACCCCTTGTATCCACAGCAAATCACGAAGTCGTTGACGCCATGCGCGGAGTAGATCTTCATGATATGCCAGAGGATTGGTCGCCCGCCGATCTCGATCATGGGTTTTGGTCGGACGCTCGTCTCTTCAGAGATTCGGGTTCCGAGTCCGCCGGCAAGAATGACCGCTTTCATAAAATCGATGGATTGAACGTTTGGGACAGACCGAGTTGAGCTATGATACCCAGACATGGACAGTCCAGAAAATACGGCGGCAGGGTCAGTCCCAATTGGTGACTGTCCCAGCGAGTGCAGCACCTGTCAGTCGCGCGCCTAACTCGCCAGCGTGCGTGCGTCGGTAATCCCCGCTTCACGGGCGAGGATATCAATCTCCTGCTGCAACTGTTCGTACTCCGCCACCTTCCGCTTGAGAAACCGGCGGGTCAACTTCGCCTTCTCCGTCAGCCCCTTCGGCGTCAGGAGATAGGCATACCCGAGCCGGTTGGGATTCCGGCTCACGTTCTCCACCGTCACCCACCCACGGGCCACCAGCGCCCGGATCACATAATTCGCCTTCCCCAAGCTGACCCCGAGCGATTCGGCCAGCGAGCGCTGGTTCGCCACCGGCCCCTCGGCTAACCGCCGGAGCGCCTGATATTCGAGCGTCTCGTCCGTCGTCACGCCGCGGCCCCCGTTACCCGCGTCACGGCGGCATCGCCGAGCGTGCAGAGGAGCCCCCGCCCGATGCTGGGGATCCAGACCACGAGCCGCCGCGCCCCCTTGAGCTCCGTCACCTGCCCCCGGAACCCCGCCAACGGCCCCT
>Ga0315902_10011068_pt1 | contig 11888 bp, 12 predicted proteins | sample LakEriMetagenome_9_FD_203523 | JGI IMG/M metagenome (GOLD analysis project Ga0315902, IMG submission 203523) | Freshwater fungal communities from buoy surface, Lake Erie, Ohio, United States - Buoy 12 MA117 | ecosystem: Environmental > Aquatic > Freshwater > Lake > Lake biofilm | place: USA... | reverse complement strand
CGCGGATCGAGATGAATTCCTTGAACCGGCCGGTCAGCAGCTTGTGCGGATAAATCTGGTGCCCGGTGTCCCAGATGAGTCGGTCGCGCGAGAAGTCGAAGACGACGTGCAGGGCGATCGCCAGTTCGACCACCCCCAGGTTGCTGGCGAAGTGGGCGGGGCGGCGCGACACGACCTCGCACAGGGCTTCGCGCAATTCGCCGGCGAGTTGCACCAGTTGCTCGTCGCTCATCCCGCGCAGTTCGCTGGGGGATGTCAGTTTCGACAGGAGCTCGCTCTGCATGTCGTGTCCTTGCTGCATGACTCTCAGTGATCGCGATCCAGAACAAATCGCGCCAGTGTTTCCAGTGGCCGGGCCCGCTCGCCAAACATCCCCAGCGACTCCAGCGCCTGGGCAATCAGCAATTCGGCACGCATCTGGCTCGCTTCGATTCCCAGCAGGCTGGGATACGTCTGCTTGCCTCGGGCGGCATCCTTCCCCACCGCCTTGCCAGTCGCCCCCTGGGTTCCCCGCACATCCAGCAGATCATCGGTGATCTGGAAGGCGAGTCCCAGGCAACGCCCGTAGTGGGTCAACGCCAGCCGTTGCTCTTCGGTCCCCCGGGCAATCCGGGCTCCCAGCGACAGGCTGCACTCCAGCAACGCACCGGTCTTGCGACGGTGAATCGCTTCCAGCTCTTCAATCGTTCCCAGCACCTTTCCCTCAGCTTCGAGGTCGGCCACCTGGCCCCCCACCATCCCCGCGTAGCCCGAGGCCTGTGCCAGGTCCAGGCAGCACCACGCGGCGACTTCCGGAGGCTGCACCTCGCGGGCCACCACCTCAAACGACAGGGTCAGCAATCCATCACCCGCCAGGATCGCCAGCGCTTCACCAAACACGACGTGATTCGTCTTTCGACCCCGACGGTAGTCGTCATTGTCCATCGACGGCAAATCGTCGTGGATCAGCGAGTATGTGTGGATCATCTCCAGGGCACACGCCGCTGGCAGCGCCAGCCGGCGATCCCCGCCGCACGCTTCACACGCCAACAGCACCAGCAGGGGCCGCATGCGCTTCCCCCCCGCCAGCAGGCTGTAATTCATGCTCTCCAGCAGCCGGTCGGGAACTCCCGCCTGCGGCAGCATCAACCGGCTCAGCTCGGCGTTGACCTCCTGGCGATAGCGCTGCAGGGCTTCGTCAATTGTGGAGGTGCTGTGCGTCATGCTCGTTCGGAGTTGGTCCACGACTTCTGATCGAATGATCAGGGTGTCGGTCAACAGGCTCCCCGTGAAATCACGGGATGCTCCCGGCGGAATTCTAGCGTCCCGGCAATGGTCGGAAAATGGAGCAGGTCAAGGAATTCGGGAAAACACGCCACCTTCCGGGGCGTCCCTTTCCCCCGATTCGCCATACTTCGGACGGCCGACCGAATGGGGAAAAAACCTTACACTTCCCCGGTGGCCAACAGCATCGCAATCGCACAGCCGTGCAGGTAATCGTCCAGCTGCAGCGTCTCGTTGACCGTGTGCACGTGCTGCTGCCCGCTCCCCAGGGTCACCGTCGGCAATCCGCGGACCGACAGCCAGTTGGCGTCGAGGCCGCCATTGCTGATCTTGGTCTCGGGCTTCAGGCCCAGCCGACCAATCGCTGCCAGGGCCGACTGCACGCACGGCTCCTGAGCCGGCAGTTCAAACGACTCGTACTTGAGGGTCGCCGTAAACCGGATCTTCCCCGTCTGACCCGCCGCACTGCGAACTTCGCCCGCCGCCCGCTCGAAGGCCTGCTTGAACTCGGTCACCAGCTTTTTGCGGAACTTCGGGTCGTGGCTGCGCACTTCGCCCCGCAGCACCACCCGCGAGGTGACGACGTTGGTGGCGTCGCCCCCCTGGATCACCCCCAGGTTCGAGGTGCCGGTCGACTTCCCCTTGATGATCAACCCATGCCAGCCATTTTTCTGCAGGTCGGCAATGGCCAGGCCAGCGATCGCGATCGCGCTCACCCCATCTTCCGGATGGACCCCGGCATGGCTGGCCAGCCCCTCGACCTCGATCAGCAGGTCGTAGGCCCCGGTGGCCCCGATGGTGGCCATCGCCGCCGAGCCACCGTCCCAGTTGAACCCCAGTTTGGGATTCCCCAGGTGCTTGAGGTTGACGAAGCGGGCCCCCAGCAGGCCGATCTCTTCCTGGACAGGCCAGAAAAACGTGATCGGAGGATGGGGCAGCTTCTGCCGGGCCAGCTCGATGGCCGTCGTCAGCAGAACCGCCGCCCCGCTGCGGTCGTCGGCCCCCAGGGCGGTGGTCTTGTCCTTGGATTTGACCACATTCCCCTTCAGGGCGGGCTTGCAGCCAACACACAGGGGGACTGTATCCACATGCGCCATCAACAGCCGGCGGGGGGCCTTGAGTGTCCCCGGCAGGTTCAGGATGAGGTTCCCGACCTCGCCCCCGGCTGGGCTCTGGCGATGGACATCATCGATCGTGATCTGGCTCTCGGCATACCCCGCCTCCAGGAGGGCCGTCCGAAGATGCTGCACGACCAGGCTCTCTTCGCAACTCTTGCCCGGGATCTCCATCAGGCGCAATACGCGGTCAACAGCTCCCTTGCGGTCAAAGGAGGGAATCTGGGTGGGGCGAGGCATGGGGGCTCCGGCGAATTGCAGCGCGGATTCTCAGGGGGAATCAACAGAACCGGGGGTTTAGCAGAGTCGCCCGGTGGGAACCAGTCTGCGGCTCGTCTCACCCCCATGGAGACCCAATTCCACGGATGACAGGCGCCAGCCCGGCTGTCACCCACTTTCCCTCGTCGGGAGATCGACTCTCATCGACACAGATCGTTACTGAACTGATGAAGTCTTCATAGACCAAGTCTCGCCAACCGTTTTTTCGACAGACGGTCGGCGGAACGGGAGAGGCCGGGAAGCCCCGGCACGGCCATTAAAAAATCCCGAGTTGGTCGCGGGCCTCGTCGGTCATCCGGTCGGGAGTCCAGGGGGGGCTCAAAACCAGCTTGATTTCGGCAGCGGTGATTCCAGGCAACCGTTCCAGCGACTGTTTCGACTGCTGCACAATCTGCGGACCAGCCGGACAGGCCGGGCTGGTGAGCGTCATCTCGACCTTGGCGGTCGAACCCTCCAGCAGGATTGCGTAAACCAGCCCCAGGTCGACCACGTTGATCATCAACTCGGGGTCAATCACCTTCCGCAGGGCATCCAGCAAATCTCCCTCGGTCGGTGGAGCCCCCTGGGTCATCTCACCCGTGGCAGGCTGGGAACAGCAACTGCCGGTTGCGGCCTCGGCTCCCGGGGCCGCCTGTGCGGTCGAGCCACTGCAGCACGAGGCTGCCTCCGGGCCGGGGGTGGTGACAGGGAGGGGAAGGGTGGGATCAGACATTACGGCACCTTCAACAGGATCTGGTCCCCCGAGACCTGAACCTCGTAGACCTTGATCGGCTCAATCGCGGGCATGCAGAGGGGACGCCCCGTCTTCAAATCAAACCGGGCTCCGTGACGGGGGCATTCCACGGCCCCCTCAAACACCGGTCCGTCGGTCAGCGGTTGGCCGTCGTGCGAACAGATGTCTTCGACGGCATAAATATCGTTCCCGATGCGAAACACCACCACGGCCCGATCGTCGAAGACCAGCGACAGGCGGTCGCCCGCACCAAAGTCATGCAGCCAGGCAACGGGGACAAAATCGTTCATCACTCAGCACTTTCGGGCAGGCCTGATCCCTCCAGGGAGGGGTCATCCAGTGGGTCACAAATCGGGGGGCGAGGAACTGTCACGAACCCATTCCCTCCGGTCCCCCGGCAAGTCTTCGCGTGGCAAGTGTTCGCGGTGGGAAGGGGCCGGGAAAGGGGTGAACTTTACAGGCCAATCCCCAGCTTCCTCTCGACGGATCGGCTCAGTGTCTCGCGGACAACTTCAACGGCGATCCGGTCATAGATCGAATGGAAGAACCCTTCCACGATCATGTGCATCGCCTCGTACCGCGAGATCCCCCGGCACATCAGGTAGAAGATCTGGTCTTCATCAACCCGACCGGCCGTCGAGCCATGGGTGCAGCGGACATCGTCGGCTTCGATTTCGAGGCCGGGAATCGAGTCGGCCCGTGCGTCGGCACTCAGCAGCAGGCTGTCGTTCCGCTGGTAACCGTCGGTCTGCTGGGCTCCAGGTTCGACCCGGATCATGCCGCGCCAAATCACCCGGGCCTGGTCACGAAGAACGTCTTTGTAGAGCAGGTCGCTGTGGGTGTTGACCGCCCGGTGGGTCTGCTGGGTGTAGTACGAGAGCAGTTGCCGGTCGGTGGCGAAGGTGCAGCCATTGACCTCTCCCGAGGCACCCGGGCCATCGAGGACCACATCCTGGTGCACGTGCGACAGTCGGGAACCGATCCCCCCCACCGTCCACTGCAGTGACGCGTCGCGGGCGACCCGGCCCATCTGGTGGGCGAAGTGGAAGGTCTGCTGGTTCCAGTTCTGCAACTGCACGTACCGCAGTCGGGCTCCCTGGCCGACCAGCAACTCCACGGCCCCGACATGCAGGCCGGGACGGTCGGAGGTGGTGGAGGCGGTCTCTTCGAGCAGGGTGGCCTGGGCACCGTCTTCGAGGATGACGAGCGTGTGGCTGAAATCGGCCGCCCCAGCCTGGTCGAGACCGATCAGGCTGTACAGCGGGGCCTTCAACTCCACATTGCGGGGGACATACAGCACGGTTCCCCCGGTGAGGAACGCCGCGTGCCAGGCCGCCATGCGGTCGGCATCCGGGCGGACAGCTGAGAAGAGCTTCTGACGCAGCAGGTCACCATGCGTCTTGGCCAGCTCATGCAGGCTGCCAAACAGCACTCCGCGGGAGGCGAGTTCCTTGTCGAGCCGCGACTCCACCCGGTGTCCGTCGACGTGCGTGACGATCCCGCCAAACTCGGCGCGGGTGTCCATCAGCGACTGGAACTGGGCGGGAACGGGCGAAGCGTCAACGAGCCGAAACTTGCCCGGCAGGAACGAACGGAGATCGACCCGCTTCCATTCCTCGGGATCGAGGGGACGCGTCAGCAGATCCTGGTAGCTGGCGAATGCCCCCTCACGCTGCTCTCCCAGCCAGGCTGGTTCGCCAGCCCGCCCGGGGTGGGCTCGCAGTGCCGCTTCACCGAAGGTGGGGGGAGTCTTGGACACGCTGGTAGCCGTACTCATGATCAGCCAATCGACCCTTCCATCTGCAGCTCGATGAGGCGGTTCATTTCGACCGCGTATTCCATCGGCAGCTCTTTGACCAGCGGCTCGATGAACCCGGTGACGATCATCGACGACGCTTCGGCCTCGGTCAGTCCCCGGCTCATCAGGTAGAACAGCTGTTCGTCGCTGATCTTCGAGACGCTCGCCTCATGCTCGATGACGACATTGTCTTCATCGATTTCCATGTACGGGTAGGTGTCGCTGCGGCTGGCCGAGTCGAGCAACAGGGCGTCGCAGACGACGTTCGACTTGCACCCGGTCGCCCCGTTGGCCACCTTGACCAGCCCGCGGTAGCTGGCCCGGCCTCCCGCCTTCGAGATGCTCTTGGAGATGATGCGGCTGTAGGTGTTGGGGGCACAGTGCACCATCTTGGCACCGGCGTCCTGGTGCTGACCCTTGCTCGCGAAGGCGATGGAGAGGGTCTCGCCCCGGGCACCCGGTTCCATCAGGTAGATGGCGGGGTACTTCATCGTGAGGCGCGAACCCAGATTGCCGTCCACCCATTCCATGAGCGAGTCGCCATAGGCCATCGCCCGCTTGGTCACGAGGTTGTAGACGTTGGGCGACCAGTTCTGAATGGTGGTGTACCGGCAGCGGGCTCCCCGCTTGACGATGATCTCCACCACCGCCGAGTGCAGGCTCTCGCTGCTGTAGGTCGGAGCGGTGCACCCTTCGACGTAGTGCACCGACGCGCCTTCGTCGACGATGATCAACGTTCGCTCAAACTGCCCCATGTTTTCCGAGTTGATCCGGAAGTAGGCCTGCAGCGGGAACTCGATCTTCACCCCCTTGGGGACGTAGATGAACGAGCCTCCCGACCAGACGGCCGAGTTGAGGGCGGCGAACTTGTTGTCGGCCGGGGGGATGACAGTGCCGAAGTGTTCGCGGAACAGTTCGGGATGATCACGGAGAGCCGAGTCGGTGTCGGTGAAGATCACCCCCTGCTTGGCGAGGTCTTCCTGCAGGCTGCCGTAGACCACCTCCGACTCGTACTGCGCCTTCACACCGGCGAGGTACTTCCGCTCGGCCTCGGGAATGCCCAGCCGATCGTAGGTCTTCCGGATCTCGTCGGGGACGTCATCCCAATTCCGTTCCTGGCCCTGGGCGGCCTTCACGTAATAGTGGATGTCCTGGAAGTTGAGGTGCTGCAGTTCACCCCCCCAGGTCGGCAGCGGTTTCTTGAAGAACATCTCCAGCGAGTTGAGGCGGAACTCCCGCATCCACGCCGGTTCCTTCTTCATCTCGGAAATCTGGGCGACGATCTCTCGATCAATCCCCTTCCGGGCAGTGAAGACGTAGTTCTCGGTGGAATCGTGGAAACCGTACTGGTATTCGCCGATGCCAATGTCTTCGTCAGTGGTCTTCAGGTCGGTCGCCATCGCCAGTTCCCCGGAGCAGGGCTCCGTTAGAGGGGGGTGAAGCTGTGGTGAAACGGATTCGAACCGAACGCCCCGCAGGGGGGCGTGCCAGGTGATTTGCTAGCGGGACAGGGCGGGTTGCCGATTTGCCGCATCGGCGGCCGCCTGTTCTTCGGCTGCCGCATCGGGATGCCGCTGCCGAACTCCGGTGTAGCCCTGGTCGTGCAGTTCATGGGCCAGCCGGGCGTCGCCCCGCTCGACCACCCGGCCTGCCAGCAGCACATGGGTGTGCTGGGGCCGGTTGAATTCGAGCAGTCGTTCGTGGTGGGTGATGATGATGATCGCCATGTCGGGCCCGGCCAGTCGCGAGATCGCTTCGCTGACGAACCGCACCGCATCGCTGTCGAGACCGCTGTCGGTCTCGTCGAGGATCGCGAACTTCGGCCGCAGCATGGCGAGTTGCAGGATCTCCATCCGCTTCTTCTCGCCCCCCGAGAAGCCGTCGTTGAGATACCGGCGGGCAAACTCGGGCTCGATCCCGAGTTCTTCCATGCGGGCCTTCAGTTCGGCCCGGAATTCCCTCATGGGGATCAGGCCTTCCCCTTCCTTGCGGTTGGGATTGCGGACATTGGTGACCGCGTGACGCAGGAAGTCGGCCACCTTCACCCCGGGGACGGTGACGGGGTATTGAAACGCGAGGAACAGGCCCCGACGAGCACGGGCATCGGGCTCCAGTTCGTTGAGCGACTCGCCGTCGATGGAGATCTTCCCATCGACCAGTTCGTACTTGGGATGCCCCATCAGGGCGTAGGCGAGCGTGCTCTTGCCCGAGCCGTTCGGCCCCATCAGGGCATGAATCTCGCCCTGGCGCACTTCAAGGTCAACACCTTTGAGAATCAGCTTCTCATCGATGCTGACGCACAGCTTTTCAACCTTCAACACGCTCGACATGGCTGCGGCAGTCTGCTGGAACAATCAACGACGGAAAATGGCAACGACGGAAAATCGCGGCGGAAAATGGCAACGGAATCGGGACGGTCTGAACAGGACGGACGGCGACCCCCAACCAGGCACAACCTGGTGCTCGACGCAGGTGAAGCCTCTCGAGGCGAGCCGATCTCTGTACTTGCAGCCAGCCTGTGGAGAAAACTCAGCTGCCAGTTCCGGGACCGGGTTCGAACCGCAAAGACTCCGGAAACTGGCAGGAATGTCAGACACCCGCGAAGGCGGGAGGAGTGGCATAACCCGAGTGGTGGGGCACTGGAAGTTCTGTGCTCGTTCCACGGGCCAGCCGCTTCGCCTTGATCTTGTCCTGGATGCGCATCAGGCCTTCCAGAAGCGCTTCGGGGCGGGGGGGACAGCCGGGAACGTAAACGTCCACTGGGACCACCAGGTCAACACCCTTCACCACGTGATAGCCCCACTTGAAGTAGGGACCACCTCCCACGGTGCACGCCCCCATCGCAATGACGTACTTCGGATCGGGCATCTGCTCGTACAGCCGACGAACCCGACTGGCCATCTTGTAGGTGACGGTACCCGCCACAATCATCAGGTCGGCTTGCCGAGGCGTTGCCCGAAACGCACCCGCACCGAAGCGATCGAGGTCGTACCGGCTCGCTCCCGCCGCCATCATCTCGATCGCGCAGCACGCCAGTCCGAAAGTCATCGGCCAGATGCTCGCCTGCCGCGCCCAGTTGGTCGCCTGCTCGAGCGAAGTGATGATCAGGTTTTCTTCGAAGCGTCCGTCAATCCAGCTCATGGTGTTGTCTCGGGTCTACCGCCGGCCAACCGCCAGCGTCTCTCTGGGCATCACGGGATGAGACTCTGCACAGAATCTCGAACCGTCAGATCGTATCTCTCTCCAAGTTGTTTTTCGAACCGGGGTTAGAGATTCCAAGGTCTGGGAACCCCTTACGCGGTCGCCCCCAGCACCTCGAATTCGCAGCAGCGGTGTCCATCCAGACAGCATTGGGCCAGCTTGACCTCGGCCCCCAGCGCCTGCTCGAACACCTGCCGCTCCATCTCGCACACCCCACGATCCTCTTCCGCCAATTCCAGGTAGGGACAGTTGTGCTCCCGGAGCACCGGCAGAGGCGCGTCGTCAAACTCGACGTCAAACCCCCGGGTCGACAAAGAGGTCGCGAGAACTTTCAACCGATCCCGCAACCGTCCTTCCCCATGCACACCCAACCGCCGCACCATCGCTTCCCGCACCCGTCGCTGCACTTCCGAGCGGACAACGGGATTCTCGATGGCGTTCAGTTCACGCCACAAAATCAGGGCCAGATCCCCGTAGTTGTCCCCCAGGTGTCGACTGCCCAGTTCTGTGACTTTGTACACATAATGGGGCCGACCCCGGCCGTGACGCATCCGCTCACGGGCAACCAGACCACCACCTTGCAGGCGGGTCAACCGCTGTCGCACCGCCGTTGCCGTCACACCAGCCGTCTCACAGATTTCCTGCACCGTGCGCGGACCAATCCGCTGCAGGTGATTCAGGAATTCCAGGTCGGCGGGTTCGAGGCTGACACGCATCGGGAGACACTCAGGAACGCGGTCCAAGGAATCGATCACTCATCCCTCGTGGCCGAGTATAGACACTAGTTCCTTTTTTGACAACAAAAAATGCAAAAAATCGCCTGACTGGATTCTGTCCGTTCGGACTGGTGGAATCGACTCCTCCCGTTGGGACCCTGCAGAACCTCCCGCTTCCCGCAAGCAAGCTTCCCCGGTGCGTGCACTACGGACGGGCGTTTGACAGCCTTGTGAGTGCGTCTCTCTGCCGTCCCGTCGACCCCGAAGTGGATCGTGATTGGTTCCTGACCCCCCCTGGAGTGTGCAGCATGGCGTGGTTTCCCCGCAGCAAGGTCGTTGTCCCCATCGATTTTTCCGAGGCGTCGCAGCCCGCGGTGGAGGCGGCCCGCGAAATGGTCGCCCAGCCCGAAGATCTGCATGTTCTGCATGTCCTCGTCCCGCTTGATTACGCCCACCCCGGGGCGCTCACACCCGCCTTTGATGAGAAAGAACGCCTCGAAACGACCCGCAGGCATCTGGCCGAGTTCCTGGCCCGGCACCGCCTCGCTGAAGCCCACGCGATTGTCCGACTGGGAGATCCTGGCCTCGACATCACCGACTACGCGGCTGAAATCCAGGCCGACCTGATCGTCATCCCCTCGCATGGCTATCATGGGATGAAGCGGTTTTTGCTCGGCTCGACTGCCGAGCGAGTGATCCGCCACGCGGCCTGTCCGGTGCTGGTGCTGCGCCGCCCGGATGCCGAATGAACTTCCCCGCGAACCTGCCCCGATACCGACTGCATGACCCCTTCCCGCCTCGTTGGCAATGCCGACGGACTGACCCTGGAATGGCCGGATGGCCAGCGCGGCACCGTGACCTGGAAAACCCTGCGTGACCGGTGCCCCTGTGCCGTCTGCCGGGTCGCTCGCACCGAGACGACACCCCTGCCCGATCTGCCGGTGCTCAGCCTGGCCGAGGCCCGGCCGCTGCGGGCCACCGCGATGAACCCCGTCGGGAACTACGCCTACCAGGTCGACTTCAACGATGGCCATCGATCGGGCATATTTCCGTTCGACTTGCTGCGGCAACTCTCGGTGCCGTCGGTGGGTTGATCGTCTTCTCACACATGGGAGCGCGCGATGGGGCACGAACGGTCGGAGAGCGATCGCCGTGGACTGCAGACGGCGGCGGAGGTTCGTGCGGCAGCCCGCAGTGGCACGTTGACCGGGCAGACTTCGGGGCTGGCACCGGGGTATGCCCAGGCGAACCTGGTGTTTCTGCCGCAGGCCCAGGCGGCCGAGTTCCTGCTCTTTTGCCAGCGCAATCCCAAGCCCTGTCCGCTGCTTGATGTGACCTCGCCTGGAGATCCGGTCCCCCGGCGGGTCGCGCCGGAGGCCGATCTGCGGACCGATACGCCCCGCTATCGCGTCTGGCGGCATGGCGAACTGGTTGACGAGCCGACCGATCTGCTCGCGCTCTGGCAGCCCGACCTGGTTGGGTTCGTCATTGGCTGTTCGTTTACTTTCGAGTCGGCCCTGCTGCGGGCCGGAGTTCCGGTGCGGCATATCGAGCAGGGATCGAATGTCCCGATGTACCGGACCAACGTCCCCTGTGCCCCGGCGGGCCTCTTCCACGGACCACTCGTCGTCTCGATGCGTCCGATGATGCCGGCCGACGCGATCCGGGCAGTGCAGGTCACTTCCCGCTATCCGGCGGTCCACGGAGCGCCGGTCCACCTCGGGTTTCCCGGGCAGATTGGCATTGCCGACCTGCAGCGTCCCGATTACGGCGATCCGGTTCCGTTACACGAGGGGGAAATGCCGGTGTTCTGGGCATGCGGCGTCACGCCTCAGTCGGTTCTCATGGCGGCGAAGCCCCCGCTTGCGATCACCCACAGCCCCGGTTGCATGTTCGTCACCGATCTGAAGGACGAACAACTCGCTGTCGGCTGATGTCGACTGGGGACCTGCCAGTCGTCCCCGGACGCAGTCGCCGGCGCCGGTCGGTAGTGACACTGGGTGATGACAGTCGCTTTGGGGGCGATTACTGCTCGCCCGCCTGGTCAGCCGGGATGTCGTCGAGAGACGACTCTTCGGTCGTGGTATCCCCTTCCAGCGGATTCTCGAAGGTGTCGCCAGGTTGCCGGGAGAGGCCTCCTCCGTCGGCACTGGGCCCGGGGGGCTGATTGGGACCGGGCGCTGAGCCGTCGGTCCCGCGGGCGGAGGCGAGAGACACATTGACGTCGCGCAAAATCGACCGCGGAAGGAACTGGCCGTATTTGCGGATGTGGTCATTCAGCAGTTGGGTGACCAGGGGGGCGACCGGTTCGCCCGGGGCATTGATCAGCGACTCGGCCAGCAGTCCCTGGGCCCGTCGGGTTCCAAGCGACGCCAGGGCCCGGAAGGCACTCTCGGCCAGGTTCGGGTCGGTCCCCGCCTTGGCCAGAGCCTCTTCGAGGCCGGTGAGATCATAAACCCGGGTCCCCTTCATCTCGGCGATTTTCCGCAGCAGGTCGATCGAGCGACCACGCAGCTCTTCGCGCTGTCCGGCCGGGGGTGTCTGACCGAGGGCGGCGTCGATGACCGGGCCGACCTGAGTGCGCAGTTCGTCGGCTGTTTCGACGTAGGTCGCGTAGTGCAGCTGGTGTTGTCCCGGCACCGGCTTGAGGAACTTCAGGGCGAGCCGGGCGGGACCATACACCACAATCGGCAGATGGGCGGTTCGCGTGTCGTAGCGCAGGTTGGCGACGGTTTCGCTGAGAGTCCAGCGGATCACATTGGGATGCAGCACGATGAGGGCGA
>Ga0315902_10011067_pt1 | contig 11888 bp, 8 predicted proteins | sample LakEriMetagenome_9_FD_203523 | JGI IMG/M metagenome (GOLD analysis project Ga0315902, IMG submission 203523) | Freshwater fungal communities from buoy surface, Lake Erie, Ohio, United States - Buoy 12 MA117 | ecosystem: Environmental > Aquatic > Freshwater > Lake > Lake biofilm | place: USA... | reverse complement strand
AATGAGATATTCAAATGTGATCTCACCTGGCTAACTTCTTATTGGAACTGCATTTTTGGCCAGGGCTGCCAAGGTATTGATAAGGATCTCTCTGATCATGGCTGCTGCAGCGATGGCGCTTATTACTATGACAAAGAAGATGAAGAACGTGTTACCACCGCTGCCAAGCGACTACCAAGAAGTATGTGGCAAAACTTTGATGTGGCGAGAAAAAATGGCAAGTTTAATACTACAGAGTTGGGTCTAGATAAGGACCGGAAAACAAAAAAGATTAATAAGACCTGTATCTTCTTTAATGAGTCAGATTTCACTAATGAGTATTTTGGCTGCGCCCTTCATCACTTGGCTCTGGCTGAAGATAAACACTTCGTTGATACTAAACCTGATATCTGTTGGCAACTACCGCTTCGCAGATCATGGGAATCTAGAAGTGTTGGTGATAAAAAGTATGACGTGATTGTTATTGGTGAATACACCCGAGAGGCTTGGGGCGAGGGTGGAGCTGATATGGATTGGTACTGCTCTTCAAATAGTGAAGCTCATAATGGTGCTGAGCCGGTTTATCTTTCCCATAAAACTGAATTAATTAAGCTTATGAATGAATCTGCTTATGAAAAACTAACCGAGTTATGCAAAGTTAGAATTGAAACGCAAAAAAATAGAAAGGTTAAACACTTACCTCTATTTGTGATTCACCCAGCAACAAAGGCTGCAAAGAGGTAGTTCTTTATCTTCGTTTCTTTGATGTTGGCGGCAAGAGACGATCTAGGAGTTCTTGAGTAACTAGAGTTACATCACCCTTAGTTCTAGATAGATTTGCTTCAAATCCCTTTAAGATTTCAATAAGTGTTGGCTCACTCAATGATCCAACAAGGGGCCCATATCTATCTTGAAAGAGGTTATGCAAGATTCTGCTTATCGATCCTGCTAATTCAGCCCTAGCTTCATCTAGGCTGACCTCGCCTCTTAGCCCGGTATTGATCCCAAGGGCAGGGCGCTCTCTTGCTGCGCGTAGATAGGCATCCTTAAGATTTACTGAGTCCATAATCCCCCATCCTTCCAGACCACTAGCATTTGTGCTTATGAAGCAGAGAGCCTTGGTATTTCGCATCCTTGCTTTGATTTTCTCTCTTGCCTTCTCGCTTTTAACTCCAGTTTCAGCTCCAGCTCTTAGCTTTAAATCAATTCCTGCAACTAAGTGGGGACACTTATATGCTTCAGGGAAAAAAACAAACTTAAATACCTGGCCAAGAGCAGAGAGTATTGAAGTTGGCGCCCCGCGCTCTAAGTGGAATATCGAATATATCGGCGTGCCAGAGGATACAAAAGCAGCATTTAAATATGCAGTAGACATCTGGGCTTCATATTTTGAATCAACGGTTCCTATTGAAGTTCAAGCGTATTGGGAGCCTTCAAATATAAATGGAGTTCTTGGTTCAGCTCGTCCTGGTGATTACTTTAATGCCTTCGATGGGGCGCCTGATATAGATCTCTGGTATCCATCCATTTTGGCAGATCGCTTAGCAAAGAAAGATCTCGCTCCAGGAAAGCCAGATATTGTCCTGCGTTTTAATTCAAATGCGCTCTGGCATACCGCAATTGATGGCACTCCAGGACGATTCAGTTATGACCTCTCCAGCACTGTTTTACATGAAATTGGCCATGGTCTTGGTTTTCTATCAAACGCTGAATATGACAAGTTTTTTGGCACTGGATATTTAGTTCAGCCAACTCCATATGATGCATATGTTCAACTCAGCGATGGTCGGTTATTTACAGATTTTTGTGCTCGCTCAGTTGATTTAGGTAAAGCTATGACATCGCAGCTTTTCTGGAGCGGCTCGCTAGCAACAGCTGCAAATAACGGCGTTAAGCCCAAGCTCTATTCACCCCAGAGTTATGAAGATGGCTCATCAATTACCCACCTTGATGAAGCAACGTTTTCAGCTACCGGGACAAACTCTGTTATGACTCCAGTACTTGACGCTGGTGAGGTCTTTAGAAGTCCAGGAAGTATCGCTCTAGCGATGATTGAAGATATGTTGTTAAAGCCTCCAGCAAATAAGGCACAGAGCCTTCCTGCAAAACCAATTGATGTTAGAGCTTTAGTTGGCGATAGATACGCGCTATTAACATTTGATTCCCCTAATTGTCGCCGCATCGATCGAGTTACTGGATATACAGTCACTATCAGCCCTGGTGGGCTGGAGCGAAACTTTACTCAAAGCCCTGCCAAGATAACTGGGCTAAGTAATGGAAGTAGCTACTCATTTACGATTAAAGCTAAGAACGATAATGGTGAATCTGAAGCTGTTAGCAGTAATGAGGTAACCCCTCGCTCCACAGCAAAGGTTAAAACTATTGATAAGAGAGCTGATGTTAAATATCTTGCATCTGGCGTATTTAAAAAGAGCCAAGTTATTGCCTACTCTGATGCCATCTCTGGGAATCTAAAACTTGCAACACTTGTTAAAAACTCTTGGAAGACATCAATTATTGATGGAATTTCAACTTCAGGTGGAAGGTCAGATAGGAATCTAGCTGGTCCAGTATCGCTCTGTGTTTCAGGGTCAAAGGCAGGTGAGAAGCTACATATTTTCTATACAGATACTGAGAATAAAGATCTTCGCCATGCCTCATATGATGGCAAGAAGTGGCGCTATGAAACTGTAGATGGCGATGGCGAAGATGTTCAGAATTATCAAGAGAGCACCAGGCGAAAAACTGCCAGTGATGTCAGTGTCTCCAACGCCTGCGCTGTTACCCCTGCTGGAGTTCAAGTTTTTTATCGGGATGAGTCTCAAGGAATAATTCTTGGAGCAGCTCTAACTAAAAGTAGCTGGATATATGAAATTGTCGATGGAGACCGGCAGAGCGAAGGTCGAACAACTGGAGATGTTGGATTTTCTCTAAGCGCAGTAGCAAGCGGTAAGAGTGTTTATCTGATTTATGATTCAGTACTAACACTTTCCTCAAGTAATGTTGCAACTCAAGGTGAAGTAAGACTCGCTAAGCGCAACTCTATATTTCCCGAAGATTGGAGATATAGCACCCTTGATGGTCCAGATAATGGTGTTGCAGTTGCTGGTTATGATGTTTCAATAAGTAACTCCGGAAATAGAATTGCAGCAGCATGGCTTGCTGCTAGCGGTATCCGTCTACCTAACGCTGATGAAGTGCGCTTTCTAATAGTAGATGAGGATGAATTTCCTAGCCGGTTATCTCCTGAAAAGCATGGAACCCCTGGCTCTCCGCTTTTGATTGATAACAAAGGATTACTCTTTGGATGCCAAGAGCGCCTCTGCTCAGTTGGCTCATACAGCTCAACGCCTAAATTAAGCAATGGCGCCATCCTTAATAACGTTAAGGATAGCGCCATAGTCACAATCAATAAGGTCCGCTATGCAGTGACCTCAGTTTCCAAGAAGTTAGTTCTGGTAAAGCTTTAAAGCTACTTCTTGTTTCTGCGCTGAATACGAGTCCTCTTTAGAAGTTTTTTGTGCTTCTTTTTAGCCATGCGCTTGCGACGTTTTTTGACTACTGAGCCCATGTTCTCAACCCCCACCCTACTCTCTCGCCAAGGTTACCTAGAATATAGGAGAGTTGCTGGGATTTATCTCGTGTCACGCGCATAGCTATCTTGATAATCCCTCAATATCCATGGACTAAATTCCCTGTAGATCTGCGAAAAACCCAAAAAGAAGACTAGTGAGTTTGTCATACAATGCCGAATGTGAAGCACCTTCCTGACTTGGCATGTCTGCTGCACCTGTAATCACTAGAATTACCGAGTCTTGGCTTCGCTGATTGATAGCCACAGGTCTATTACGTAATTAATCATTGCTTCAACTCAACTAAAGAGCACGCAGGGTTTATCAAAAATTCCTCTGGCTTTGTGAGCAATTACTTTCGGTGGCACAAATCTCAATATTTTTGCCACTTTAATAGTGATTTTCTCGATAGTCGGAATAAGAACATTTTCTTGGCAGTGTATGTCTTTAACACCGCTATCAAGGCGTAGTACCAACCAACAAAATAAATCACTCTCCCTGAATTTACAAATTTATTTAACAGTATCTGCGCTTTTTCGATCTCTAGTCTGTCCAGATGAACATCTGAATACCCGTTAGGTTTCTCAAGAACAAAAACACTAGGGAAATTTACATGTTCTTTCTGAATGTACCAAGACAACATAAATTCGAAATCAGCTGCTACCCTATATCGAGTATTGAAAAGTTTTTTTCTCGGTAATAAGAACATGTTACAGATTATTGCTTGGTGACTCAATTTGAAATTTCCTAGAATGAATCCTTTTAACGAAAAATTGTCGAAGCTGAATGGATTCTCCTTCGTAAGCATTTCACTTCGTTGTGCATTGACCATGAGGTGTTTTCCTTTAGTCTTGCTTAGGCTCAGCGAAGTGACCAATTCTTCTAGCCCAAAAAGTAAATCGCCGGCATTAATAAACCAAAGCCACTGAGGCTCATCGCTTTCTATAGAAATTCTAGAAATTTCTCTTGCGCGCGAATACGCCTCGTTCATAGCTTCATAAATTCCACCATCTGCACTTTCTATTATCTCTATTCGCTGAATACCAGTAGTATAAATAAGCTTTCTTATACTTGGCGAGAATTCTTTTCCACCATTCTTAATGATCCAAACAATATCTAAATCTTTATGATAGAGAGATTTACCAGTTTTAAGTAACTCAGCATCGTCATTTTTAACGACTGTTATCACGTAAATCATCCATATATTGTACTAATTTAGTACTCATACTTACATCGATATGTTAGCGTTTTCACTATGAAAATTGCAATTATTGCCGCAACTGGTGAAGGAGGTAGCACAGTATCAGCTCGGTCGCATTTTGATTTGATTTCTACGATTCCTGAGTTTGATGTTGTTTATTTCGAGATTCCGAATGTCGCGCCTAAAACCCTTTCACGTAAATATAAATACATCTTTTCGAACAAGATAATCGCCTTGCTCTCTTCCTTTTTCCGTATGCCTATATCATGGGAGTTTTTCTTTAGTTATGGGCGCCTCCCTGATTTGAGTAACTTTGATATTGTGCATTTCCATTGGATTCAAAGACGTGGGATTCCTTTAATGAAAATGGATTTGAAAGGAAAGAAAGTTTTTTGGACTCTTCATGATTCTTGGCCACTTAATGGCTTGATTCATCTTCCTGATCTCAAGGTTCACTCGCGCACCAAACGCGTCGCAATTAAATGGCTCTCAAGCAGAACAAAGAAATTGCTAGGGAGTTTTGTGGAGAGGTCTAAAGTATCTTTTGTTAGCCCATCCGAGTTTATTGCGATTAAGTGCAGAGAGGCTTGGCCAAAATCTAATGTATTTACAATTAGGAATCGGCTTCATCAGACATACCTAAACTTCGATAATGCAATTCAGGGAGTTAGGCAAAATGCATTTCTTTTTGTTGGTGGGGAATCCACAAAAAATGACTACAAAGGAAGTGATTTCTTTTTTGATATATCGAAAAAACTTGAGCGCTCTGATCCTGTTTCTGAACTTTGGTACGTTGGTGACTTTTCCAGAAAGTCTTCTAGTCAAATCCCTAATAACGTAAAATTTCTGGGCCAGATAAAGGATTCAAACGAGATGCGTCGCATCTATACCTCAGTAAAAGCTACGCTAATTTTGTCAGGCTTTGAGAATTATCCAAACGTTGCTCTTGAATCCATGTCTTGCCTTACTCCCGTAATTGGATTTGATGTTGGAGGTATTGGAGAAATTGTTGTAGCAGGCTCTGGAAATCTGCATCCTTACGGCGACACTTCAGCAGTCTTTTCCTCAATGATGAATGTAGATTCGATTGCTCCAAACGAATTGCTTAAGGATGCGAGAGAAAAATTAAGGGTTGAGCAAAACAAATTGATTCACAATTATCTCCAAATATACCTATAATTCAACAGTCTTCTCAAATAATCCTTCGCTTTTTTACAGGCGCAGATATTTTCCAATAGTCCTTTCTTTCGCATTAAGAAATTTTATCAATTTCAGTCGATAAGAAACAACTAGTTTAATGCTAGGCGTAGAACTTATGAAACTCTGAAATTCGGTTAAGAAAAATAGTATCGTCTAATCCTTAGTTTGCTGAACTGTCCCTAACCTCAAAACGTTTTAGTTTAATCGGGGCTTTTCGAGAGCTTATCCCTTGGTGATTACATCTTAGAGCTCACCTCTAATTACTTTATGGTATGTGGCCAATACCCCAGGAAATCTATTCCCACAACTTATTGAGGCGTGGTACTGAGCACATTGGATATGTCACTAAATAAATCAATTTATTTGAATTTAAATCGTTTATACAGCTTCTTTTGTTCCTGGTTTTTGATTTCTAGAAAATGATATGAGGACTATACTAGGTTTTTCTAGGTATATACTAATTTGCCAATACTTCATTACATACTGTGTAAAAACAAATACTTAGGTCGATTTACTCCAAATAGTCGTGTTGGCTAATTGTTGCCAATTTAAATTCTTAACATTTTAATTTAGTGTCTACTCTGTGTAAAATTCTATATCCATTTATACCTGAACAAATAATTTCCATTTATAACGTTTTTCCACATCTCTTGAGCAAAACGCACAATTATGTACAAGGTGCTAAGAAATTTAAGGTTCGAAAAATGCTTAGATTGCAATGGCGAAATAGCACTCTTGCAAAATATCCAATACCATACTGGTATTGCAATCACCTACGGATAGAGAAAGTTTGAGATATGCACAAGAATGATTTGAGGCTTAGTCATCTATTCCCTCAGTTATCTCCTTTCTCTCAGAGAACAGAGAATTCGTCAATTATGCTTCAAGGTGGATTAGGAAATCAGATCAGCATTCTTCTTGCGGCATTCACCTCATGTACGAATAGTAAGATGGACGCCTACTTAGATATTGCCCATCTGCAACATCATAGTGCCGCTTGGGAAAACACTTTCTTGGGGTTTTCTTTCATTAATTCTGATTTATCCGCAAGGGAAAGGCAAAGGATATTTGATACTCGTGAGAAGACTTGCACTTGTGCTTTAAATTTCGTTTTTCGAAATAACCGACAATCAACAAACCTCTCAATAAGTGATTCTGGCTATGTGGGCATGATTCCACTAACGGGCAGCGGAGGCCAATTTACTGGTGATTTTCAGTCATATAGGTATTTTGACCAAGCAGTCAATTCCTTTGAAGGAAGTATAAGTTCATCGCCATTAAATTCTTCTCCAGCTTATCAAAAAACTATAGATATGATTTCGAGAAAGAGCACTCTTGGGATTCACTTAAGGCGTGGAGACTATCAAAATAACCCCAAACATTGGGGAATGCTTACGAACAAATATTATGAGGAAGCCTTAAATCAATTTTGTTTCGATAAGTTTGATTTAATTTTACTTTTTTCAGACGACAAGCATGTGGAGTCACCATTAGCAATAGACTCAAGACATCAGACAACTCTTGAAAGATCTAATAAATTTGGTGTACTTTCAGTCGTTGAGGAGCATTCTGTTTTCTCGCTTTGTAAATATCAAATTATCGCGAATTCTTCTTTTTCATGGTCCGCCGCAGTGTTATCAAAAAATACCGAAGTTGTTTATCCAAAACCTTGGTTCGCTGTATCCTGCAATTTCACCGATCAATTTCGACTAGATTGGAGATCTTGCCAATCGGGATTTTCATAAAATTGGTACCGTAGATTTTTTGACTGACTCGAGAACCTCCTCATTATCATTTATTTATCATGTTTATTGCTTGGCAGTCCAAGTCTTCATCCATATGTTCTATTAATTCCCTTTTTCTTCTCGGGAACTCTGTTTCCATCTATACTTGGGGTATGTGCGGCTTTGTTGGAAATGTTAATCGCAACCCGATAAATTCTAGTCCTGAACCTGACTTGGATTTGATCAAACACCGAGGGCCAGATGAGTCTGTGAATTGGGCCAGCGAAGATGGTTTTCTGAAAATTGGTTTCGTCAGACTTTCTATGGTCGGCCTTGACAATGGAAGTCAACCACTATTCAGTTCGAATAAACAATTTCTGTGTTTTATAAATGGAGAGGTTTACAATCACAAAGAGTTAAGGGAACTACTCATAAACAAGGGGGCCGTATTTAAAAGTGACTCTGATTGTGAAACTATTCCGAATATTATCCAGTTTTTGGGTTTTAGTGGACTTCAATTAGTTAATGGTCCATTTGCTGCCATTGTTTTTGATGTTTATGATCAATCTCTATATCTAATTCGTGACGCTTTTGGAGAAAAGCCAATTTACTATTCTCATAAACTCGATGTTTTCTATTTTTCATCAGAGCTTAAACCTCTTCTGAACTATTTGCCTCACCTTGAAATAAACATAACTGCGATGAATAAATTTTTCTACTATGGTTTTGTTCCTGGTAACGAAACAATTTTTAAGGAAGTTCTAGAAGTGCCCTCTGGCCACTTAGTAACTATAGGTCGAGATTCGCTAGTTCAAACAAAGAGGTGGTACTTTCCTGATCTGGATTCACATAAACTGGATCCAAAATCAGCACTGTGGGAAAGTATTGCCTTACAGTCATCAGCAGATTCCAGACTTTGTTTGGCAATAAGCGGAGGAATTGATTCCCAGCTAATCGCCCAAGTCGCTAGAAAAAGCAAGCATCTCATACCGGGATTAACAATGACCGACTTCTATGGGAAAGATTTTGAGAGTTCAAATGCATTTGAGTTCTCCAAATTCAATGATTCTGAAATACTTCCAGTTCCTTTGGGAAATCAAGAGCACCTGAAGTTAATTTCTGATATGCCACTCATGCTAGATGATTTGATTGCTGATCTCTCTTCTCCTTTTTACTTTCAACTTACTCAGGCAGCGAGGGATTATGGGTTTAAGGGAATGCTCTTTGGCCATGGAGGCGATGAATTAGATTGGGGATATGGATGGGTACTTAAAGCCTTAGGAGACAAGAATCAACAAAAAGGAATGCATCTTCGAGATAGGCTTTATAAATTTCGTCATTTTGAATCAACTCCCCGAGCACTTTCCCACCCGAAACATACAAACTGTAACCACATGATTTATCCCATATGGAAAACGTATCCTAATTTTCGAGCGGGCCAGTTAATTCCTATAACCAAAGAATTTCACGAGAACTTGGCAGACGTCGGGTGTGATTCCGATCCGGCTATTGCAAGTAAATTCTCACTTCTGCAAACACTCGAAGGTTTAACGCCAAAGCAATCCGCAGTTATTTCCTTGCTTGAAACTTATGTGCTTGAAAACGGCTTTAAGCAAATTGACCGAATCAGTATGTGGAACTCTATTGAGGCACGACTACCAATCCTTGGTGCAAGAGTAATTGAATCCTTCTTGAGATTGAATGGTAATTATAAAATACCCACTCAGAAAACTAATTTGAGAAGGTTTTCTCGGGATATAAATAGTTCTCATATAACATCGAATTACGAAAAAAAAGGATTTGCACCTACTCAAAATCTGAGTGGAGATTACGCTAATCTCTTGAATTATCAACCCTCTATGCTTTTGGATCTTAAAATCTTGAACAAGCATTCACGGTATTTGAGCCAATTACCTGATGCTGGTGTCGATTTGCCAATCTCTTTTCGGATCTATTTCCTAGACAAGTGGTTAAGTCAATTTGATGGAAAGATTACTACCAGATTCTAATGACAATTCCGACAGCTATAATTTGCTTCAATCGTGTCGAGGAGACCAAACGTCTAGTCAATGAGTTATTAAAATGCCCTCCCGGCCAACTCTATTTCTTTCTTGATGGGCCAAGAGTAAAGTCAGATATTTCATCTCAGAGAGAAATAATTTCATATATCCGTGAGATGCTTGGTGAATCAGACTTGATTCAAATAGTCAGATGGCCCAACAATGCAGGAGTAAGAAGAAACTTTATTCGCTCAATAGATTCTTTTTTTTCATTTCATTCTTATGGTGCAATCTTAGAAGACGACTGTATTCCCAGTCCACAATTCTTTGAGTTCTGTGAATGGGCGAACTCTAAACTTTCCCCAAGGACCAAAATATTCGGATTGGCTGGATCGAGATTTCCTCTGTCTGAGCATCTTTATATGGGGAAAATTCATTCATCCAGGTATATGAATGTTTGGGGTTGGGCAACTTGGCGAGACAATTGGGAGCACTTTAGGTTATCAATCGATAGCATTTCCCATCTAGATTCAAAAGATTTAGGAAATTTTCTTAGGTTTTATGAACGTCGATATTTTACTGTGGTTTTAGAGAACCTACAAAGTGGCACTCTTGATTCTTGGGCTTATTTGCTGCAGATTTATTTGTTTCAGCATAAGTATGATTGCTTATACCCTCCTGAAAATTTTGTACAAAACATTGGTATTAATCAACGAGCTAGTCATACGAAATCGATTTGTATGTCATATTTTAGTCCACCGATCTCAGCAAATTCTGCGCTGGACTTTGACCATGAAATTATCAATTCGAGGTTAAAGAGACTTCTATTCGATTTGGTTACATTTTATCGGAATCACCTGCTCATTTTTTCATTTCGCGACGTTGTTTATCATATACGGCACGTTATTTTACCCCGCAAGCTTTGAGAGCATTAAGCCTTTTTTGCTAAATATAAATATCGTCGTGTGTGATTGGCTTTGTTAGGATAAATTTTGAAGAGCCGCCCATGAGAATCGAACTCATGACCTTCGCTTTACGAGAGCGACACTCTACCGACTGAGCTAGGGCGGCGATGCTTTAAAGCTTCAAGCTTTGTAAGAATTAATCCAAGCGTACAACGCCATTAGGCGTTGCTAGGTGAACTGCTACAAGTCCGGTTTCTCCATCACTTGCTACTGAATCAACCCATTGGATTTCAACGCCATCAAAAGCCTTTGATAGATCTGAACCAAGCCACTCTTCAATTGTCTTCTCGTCTCCAGCAATCTCAATCTTTACTATTTCAGCAACTGCCTTTCCATCATTTGATGGGTGATCACTTGACATCCATTGAATAAAGAATGGGAGCTGAGAATCATTGAGAGTTCCAAGAACTCCAAGTTGCTTCCACTTTAGCTCGCTTCCATCAGGGCGCTTTCTTGAACCATCTATAGCTTGCCTGCCAAGACGGTTTTCAATTGGCGATAGATCATCTGTTGAAACAACCCAAGTGAGCCAGCCTCCGCCTTCATTAGCGCGTTGTGAAACTACACGACCAAATGCTGAAGCATCAGCTGCTGGATGATCCAAAGGACAGACAACTTCAAGATAGTGACCATTCTTAAGAGCGAGGGTGAAGTTGCGAGTTCCAAATCTTGGATGAATTCCGCCATCGGTAAAGGCCGAACCAATTCGAGAACCAATCCTTTGAACGACATCTACTAGTTGATCATGAGTTGCTGCATAAGAGATATGGTCTAGGCGCATGTGCCGATAATGCCGAAAGCTACTTCAAAGCGCAAAACAGAGCCTCGAGGGTAGAAAGGGGGGCTGAGTTACGCCCAAGGTTTATCCGGGCCTCTAGTAACGCTTCAATCCGCTCAATACTGCGCTTAGGAGTAGTTGTGCTGGCAAATTCTGCGACCTCGGCCTTCAAATCAATATTTAAAATTTCATCGCTGCCGCTTTGAACCACCAATACATCTCGGTAGATAGTGGCAATATCTAAAAGAGCGCTATCTAAGTTATCGCGCACTGACCTAGTTGCAGCTGACTTCTGTTCTTTTTCCAAATCTTTGATTGCTTTTGAGCCCCCGGAGACAAGTGAGCGCCCTGTTCCTTGATAGGCATCTTGTAATTGCTTTAGCTCTTTACTATCTCGCTCCGAATTTTCGCTCTCAGCTTGTTCTTGAGCAATATCCAAAAGGCGCGAGGCTGCTTTAAAACAGGAATC
>Ga0315902_10011066_pt1 | contig 11888 bp, 11 predicted proteins | sample LakEriMetagenome_9_FD_203523 | JGI IMG/M metagenome (GOLD analysis project Ga0315902, IMG submission 203523) | Freshwater fungal communities from buoy surface, Lake Erie, Ohio, United States - Buoy 12 MA117 | ecosystem: Environmental > Aquatic > Freshwater > Lake > Lake biofilm | place: USA... | reverse complement strand
CGGTGTGCCAGTCCACCTTGACGCTGCCTGGGATGTGCCCCGTCTCGTAGAGGAGCGTGTCTTCGTCGGACTCCACCACAACTAACCCTGGTGTGTTCAGGTTTGCGGCGAGCCACTCGGTGGAGACAAGTGCGCCTGGAGTGGCGTACTCCTGGAACTTTGGTGTTGGATCGAAAGGTACCTTGCTCATTTTGCTCTCCTTACTCATTGATGGGTTTCGTCATTAATCAGCGTTGGCGCGATGCGAGCGTCAACAGATTGACGGTTCACCCTCAAGTGCGCGGAGCTGCGTGCTGGTCATATACGCACGATACCAGAGCGGGTCTCTGATTCGTTAGCCAAGACGGGGGAGTTAGCCGAGCAGTGGGAGGAGGAGCCGCCGTGCGCCGTCCACAAAGATCCCGACCGCGAACGCGGCGAACATGAGTGCCGAGATCAGTGAGACGGCGCGGATCGTCCGTGGGCCCGTGAAACGCCGCGTTGCCCCCACCACACCGGAGAGGACTGCCGCATGCGCAACCGCCGCGGCACCAAATCCCGAAATGAATGGAACAAATCCGCCAAGGTCCGCAGCCTGCGCCGCAATGATGCTGCCGCCTACGGTTGCGGTCCAGAGGATGAGCGTGGGCGACCCCATCGCAATACCGAGACCGAGCGCAACCGCACGGAGGCCGTTGGCGCGACGAAGTGGTGAAGACTCATCAATGCTGCCGCCACGTACCGCGTCGAGAAGTGCGGCGGCGGCGAACCAGCAGAGGATTCCGCTCCCGCCGAGCCAGAGGAGCCAGGCGGCTGGTTCCCACGAAAGGAGCACGCTGACTCCAAGTGCGCCGGCGCACGCCCAGATGAGATCGCCAATACATGAGCCGAGCCCGATCAAGAAGGCGGGCCACGCGCCACGATCAATGGCGGTGCGCACGATCATGACGTTGACGACGCCGAGTTCAATGTTGATGGAGAAGGCGAGCGCTGCGCCAAGAAGGAAGAGCTCCACGGAGATCTACCTAGACGTGACTATTCGGACTCGACGACGCTCGTTGGAGTGTTGTGAGGGCTGGTATGCGCGGCAGGGATCACCCCGAGCTTTCCGGCTTTGTAGTCCTCAAACGCCTGAACAACCTCATCACGGGTGTTCATGACGAATGGCCCGAGCCAGGCGATCGGTTCGCGAATCGGCTCGCCACCCAAGATCAGCACGTCCAGGGCTGAGGTGCGCGCATCTTGCCGTTGCGCCGCCTTAATGATGATGCGATCGCCTGCGCCGTAGACCGCGAGCTGACCGGACTCAATCGCAACGGCCTCTGCGCCAACCGTTCCGCGCCCAGAGAGCGCGTACACAAGTGCGTTGAAGTCGGGTCGCCACGGAAGGTCAAGTTCTGCGCCAGGTTGGATCGTGGCGTGCACGAGCGCGATCGGCGTCTGCGTGGAGCCGGGTCCCGTTGCGCCAGCGACGTCACCCGCAATGATGCGCAACAGTGCGCCACCATCAGCGGAGGCGAGCAGCTTCACCTCTTTGGATCGAATGTCTTGATACGCAGGGGGCGACCACTTCTTCGCACGCGGGAGGTTCACCCAGAGTTGAAATCCGTGGAAGAGTCCACCGCTCATCACAAGAGACTCTGGGGGCGTCTCAATGTGCAAGATGCCGCCGCCGGCCGTCATCCACTGCGTGTCGCCATTGGTGATACGACCACCACCACCGTTGCTGTCACGGTGATCAAAGATGCCATCAATGATGTAAGTGACCGTCTCAAATCCGCGGTGCGGATGCCACGGCGTCCCCTTCGGCTCGCCTGGTGCGTACTCAACTTCGCCGAGTTGGTCGAGCATGATGAATGGGTCGATCAAGTTCAGCGGCGCACCCATAAAGGCCCGGCGGACAGGGAAGCCTTCACCTTCAAAGCCGCTCGGCGCAGTGGTGAGTGAGACCACAGGTCGCGGCTTCTCCGTGAGCAGGTCGGCAACGCTCGCGCGCGGAAGGAGCGTGATGTCTGGCACCGTGATTGCTGGCATGAGGAAACTATACAGGATTGGTTGCAGCGCAAACTAGTATGCTGCAGCGATGATTGGACTCCTTTCACGCCTCCGCCTCGCCGCAGATGATCCGTTTCGTGACGCGGATGTGCGTCTACTGTTTGGCGCACAGGCGGTCAGCATCCTTGGATCGCAGGTTTCGCATATCGCCTTTCCGTTGATTGCGGTTGACGTGATTCAGGCGAGCAACGGATCAATCGTGTTGCTCGAGGCGGCATTCTTGATGCCGTTCGTCTTGTTGAGTCTCCCCGTTGGTGCGCTCCTTGATCGCCGCGCCCGCCGGCCCGTGATGGTCTTGATGGATCTGTTGCGCACTGCTGCGTTGCTAATTGTCCCGCTGAGCTTTGCGATGAATGCGCTCTCCATGCCCGTCCTCTATGTCGTGCTCTTCATCATTGGCGCAGGGACGCTCATCTATGACGTGGCGAACCAGTCGTATCTACCAGAACTGCTGCGTGGGCCACGACTTGCAGAAGCGAACAGTCGCATCATGGTGATTGACTCAGGGGCGAGCGTTGCAGGACCACCAATTGCTGGCGTGATCATTGGGAGGCTTGGTGGCCCGCTGGCGATCTTCCTCGATTCATTCAGCTATCTGATCAGCGCGCTGATGCTGCGAAAGATCAAGCATGTTGAAGTGCCGCCCGTTGTGATCGAAGGAGCAGCTCCGTCGCGACTGCGGGATGAGATTCGTCAGGGCTTGCACTGGGTGCTGACACATCCACATCTGCGCGGCAATGCCGTCGCCGCACTCCTCTTCAACTTCTTTGGTGCGATCGCGAACGGCGCGGTGCTGATCGCGTACGGCCGCCGCGAGCTACTCCTCCCTGCAGAGTTGCTCGGACTCATCCTTGGCGCTGGTGTGCTCGGCCTGCTGATTGGCTCGCTCACCGCGCGCAGGATTGCTGCGCAGATCGGAGTAGGACGCTCCATCATTCTTGGTGGCTTCCTTCTTCCCACCATGCCACTCGGATTTGCACTGCTCGATGTCTCAATGGGGGTTGCCGCCATTGCACTCTTCTCGGTGCTCTTCCAAGTTGTCGCCTTCTTCGGCGCTGCACTCTTCCATACGAATCAGGTCACGTATCGACAGCTGGTCACGCCGAAGGCGCTGCTCGGGCGCATGAACGCCTCCATGAAGTGGGTGATGCTGATCGGCATGCCGCTCGGTGCCGTGGTGGGCTCAATCATCGCGGAGCGTTTCGGACTTCAAGCCGCGCTCTACGCCAGCGCGATCGGGATTATCGTCGGGCCGATCCCACTCTTCTTCTCTGGGATCGCCTCGGTCGTGCGTCAGCCCGAACACTCAGAGGAGTGAGGTAAGGGATATCCGAGCGTGCCCGTGGGGTGTCTGCCGACTTTGAGGGGCGGGCGTACAATCTTCGGGATGCGTAAACCTGCAGCGCTGATCGCCCTTCTCGCCGTGGCTCTCGTGCTCGGCGGCTGTCAGGCTGCCTTCCCGCCTTCAGCGGTGACCGAGGAGGGTCTCCTGATCGAAAACCTCTACGTGCTCGTCTTTGTGATGGCGGCAATCGTCTTCGTCTTGGTTGAGGGCCTGATCATCTGGTCGGTCATTCGATACCGCCGCAAGCCAACAGACACGAGCCTTCCGGCGCAGACGCACGGCAACCTCGTCCTTGAGGTGATTTGGACGGTGATCCCGCTCGTTGCTGTTGTTGGCCTCTTCTTCGCGTCATCACAGGTGCTCGGTGTTGTTGACGCCCGTAAGCCAGAAGAAGTTTCGGTAAAGGTGGAAGTTGTTGGCTACCAGTGGCAATGGAAGTTCGGCTACCCAGCGGAGGGGATTGAGATCTACGGCACCGCCCAGAACTATCCGGAACTCGTTGTTCCAATTGATGAACGCATTGAGGTCACGCTCGTGGCGCAAGATGTGAATCACGGCTTCTACATCCCTGAGTTCCTCTTCCAGCGCGACTTGGTGCCTGGGAAGGTGAACTATTTTGAGTTCACGCCGAACAAGCTCGGCACATTTACTGGACAGTGCTCTGCCTTCTGTGGCCTTCTGCATCACGCGATGGGCTTTACGGTGCGCGTGGTGACGCGTGAGGAGTACGACGCATGGCTCGTTGAGATGACCCCAGAGCCCGCCCCGAGCGAATCGCCAGTCGCGGTGGAGGCAGACCTGACGGCGGAGGTGAAAGAGTGGGCGATCAGCTTGAGCGGAGCTTCTGCTGCCGCGGGCGAAGTCACCTTCGGCCTGACGAACGCTGGCAACATCCCGCACGAGTTCATCGTGGTCCGCTCTGAGTTGAGCGGTGAGGAGCTACTCGGCCAGGTTGACGCCGCCACGAGTCGCCTTGATGAGGCCGCGCTCGATGCGATCGGCGAACAGCCCGAATTCTCGCCCGGCGAAACAAAGACGCTGACCCTCAGCCTTGAACCAGGTAAATACGTTGTGCTCTGCAACATTGCGGGCCACTTCAGTTCTGGGATGTACGCCGATCTTGAAATCACGGCAAACTAAGAGCTAGGAGAAGGAGGTCGTCATGGCTACCACGACAGCGCGAGCGGCGGGGCTACAGGGGTCGCGACTCTATGACTACCTGACCACAACCGATCACAAGAAGATCGGCATCCTCTACACCATCAGCTCGTTCATCTTTTTGGCAATTGGCGGGCTGCTCGCACTCGGCGTTCGTGCCGAGCTGGCGCAACCAGGCCTTCAGTACATGGACGAATCGGTCTACAACCAGCTCTTCACCATGCATGCGTCGGTGATGATCTTCTGGGTGATCATTCCGTTCCTTGCGGGGATCGGCAACTACATCGTTCCGCTGCAGATTGGCGCGGCGGACATGGCGTTCCCGCGCATCAACGCGCTCAGCTTCTGGATGATCCCGTTCTCTGGGCTGATCGCTGCGTCTGGCTTCTTCCTTGGCGGCGCAGCGGATGCCGGATGGACCGCGTATCCGCCACTCAGCAACATCACATACAGCCCTGGGCCCGGCATGAATCTCTGGATTATGGCGGTCATCTTGGTTGGAACCAGTTCGATCCTTGGAGCGGTGAACTTCTTAGTCACCATCTTCCGCATGCGCGCGCCCGGGATGACCCTCTTCCGCATGCCGATCATGGTCTGGACGATCATCGTCACGAGCGTGCTCGTCCTCATGGGAACCCCCGTGCTCACGAGCGCGCTGATCATGCTCTTTGTTGACCGCAACTTCGGGGGCAGCTTCTTTGATCCAACGACGGGCGGCTCGGCAATCTTGTGGCAAAACATCTTCTGGTTCTACAGCCACCCAGCCGTGTACATCATGGTGCTCCCCGGCATGGGTGTGATCTCAGAGATCATTCCAGTCTTCAGCCGCAAGCCACTCTTTGGGTACAAGGCGTTCGTCTTCGCCACTGCGGGGATCGGCGCACTCGGATTCTCTGTCTGGGCACATCACATGTTCACCACAGGGAGCGTCTTCCTTCCGTTCTTCTCTGTGATGACGTTCTTCATTGCTGTACCAACTGGTGTGAAGATGTTCAACTGGATCGCGACCATGTGGCGCGGACAGATCACGTTCAGAACGCCGATGCTCTTCGCCCTCGGCTTCCTCTCCATGTTCTTAATCGGTGGAATCAATGGTGTCTTCAGCGCTTCAGTGCCGGTTGACTACGCGGTGCACGCCACCTACTGGATCGTTGCGCACATTCACTATGTCCTCTTCGGCGGCTCCTTCCTCGCCATCATGGCGGGCCTCTACTACTGGTTCCCCAAGATGACCGGGAAGATGTTGGACGAAGGTCTCGGCAAGCTGCACTTTGCGATCGCGATGATCGGACTCAACCTGACCTTCCTCCCCATGCACACGCTCGGCCTCATGGGGATGCCACGCCGCATCGCCGACTATTCGCCAACCGCCGGGTGGAATGACCTGAATCTCGCCGCAACCGTTGGCGGGTTCCTCGTTGGGATCAGCACGCTTCCACTCCTCTGGAATATCTACATCTCGCTCCGCAACGGGAAAGATGCAGGTCCAGATCCATGGGAAGGGAACACGCTGGAGTGGGCGACCTCATCGCCGCCGCCAGCATGGAACTTTGATCGCCTCCCAGCGATCACCTCTGAGCGCCCACTCTTTGACGCGCGTCACGGTCGATCGGGTAGCGATCACGCATGAGTCTCGCCACAACGGAGCACGGCACACCTGAGGCGGTGAGTGGACACAGTTCGTCCGCACACGGTGCTGCGAGTCACGGCAAGAAGGGTCTCGGCAATCCCGTCTTGGGAATGCTTCTGTTTATCGTTTCCGAGATCATGTTCTTCGGTGGCCTCTTCGCCGCCTACTTCAGCCTTCGTGTGTCGGCCGGGACCTGGCCACCAGAGGGGAACGAAGCGTTCCTCATCAAAGAGCACATCCTCTTTCCGTCGATCCTCACACTCCTCTTGGTGATCAGCTCGCTAACCTGCCAGATCGCGGTCTGGCGCATCCGTCGTGGAGATCGGATTGGGATGAATCGCGCGCTGATGCTGACGGTGATCCTTGGGGTGGTTTTCTTGATTGGCCAGGTGTACGAATACACGCAGCTCGGATTCGGCGTTGCGGACGGCACGTTCGGCGGCACCTTCTACATCCTCACTGGATTCCACGGAGCGCACGTCCTCGGTGGCGTGCTGATGCTGGGTGTCTGCCTCTATCGCGGAAGCCTTGGTCAATTCTCGGCGAAGCACCACGACATGGTGGAGGCGAGCTCTATCTACTGGCACTTCGTTGACGTAGTGTGGATCTTCCTCTTCGCGCTCCTCTACCTCGTCTAAGCAGGGGACGATTGAGCTCCAGTAGCGAACGGATTGCCTGGCTCAACGAGCAGTACTCCCCGAGTCGCACCGCACACGATTTCAACGCAAGCATTCAGTCGTACAAGGCTGGGACCGAAGCGGCCCGTGCTGCAATCACGGGCAGTCGCCATCGTGTGCTCGCCTATGGTGCGCCGTCATCAAATCGCATTGAGTGCTTCTTGCCGCGCGCGGAGGGTGTCCCTGGTGAGACGGTGAGAGGTGGTGCGCGGCGAGGTGCGCCGATCTTCGCATTTCTCCATGGTGGCTGGTGGCAGGATCTCTCCATTGACTACGCCGCGGCACCAGCGGTAGCCCTCACGGATGCTGGCGCAATCTACGCATCGATCGGCTACACGTTGACGCCAGCGGTTGGACTTCGCGAGATTGTTGCTGAAGTTTCCGCCGCACTGACCACGATTGCGGCGAACGCAACAGGGATGGGGGGCGACCCGAGGCGCATCGTGTTGGCGGGTCATTCGGCGGGTGCACACCTCGCCGCAGCGCAACTCACTTCACTCACCCCAGAGGCTCCTCGATATACGGCTGCAGGGCTCCTCCTGATTGGCGGTGCGTATGACCTTGGACCGATCGCGGAGAGCTACGTGAACGAGAAAGCGCGCATGAGCGAAGCGGATGCGGCCGAACTCTCCCCAGCGCTCCTGACGCCGCTGCACGACGTGCCAGTGAAGATTCGCGTGGGCGAAGAGGAACCTGAAGAGTTTCACCGCAATGCGGCGCTCCTCCTTGAGCGCTGGGCGCCGAGCCTCAGCGCGATCGACAGCACCACCCTCAGCGGGCGCGATCACTTTGATGCGCTCGACGAACTCGCCGATCCGCACGGTCGTCTCTACGCCGACGCGCTAGAACTACTCGGGATTCCACTGCAGCGCGCCGCCGTGGGACGATAGCGGCATGAGTAACGTGAGGAGTGAGCAGGCGCCGTTGAGTGCGGCGGCACTCGATGCCGCGGATCCGCTCGCGTCGCTGCGCGACACCTTCTCCATTCCGAAGGGTGTGATCTACCTTGACGGAAATTCGCTTGGCGCACTTCAGAAGGGAATTGCCGAGCGGATTGATCGTGTGGTGAATCAACAGTGGGGCGAGGGGCTGATCCGCAGTTGGAATGACACCGACTGGTACGAGATGCCGATGCGCGTCGGCGACCGCATCGCGCCGTTGATCGGTGCAGGTGCGGGCGAAGTGGTGGTGGGCGACTCCACCTCCGTCTCACTCTTCCGCGTTGTTGCGGCGGGACTCGGGCTGCAGTCGGACCGAAACGTCATCGTGACCGAGCGTGGCAACTTTCCGTCTGACCTCTACATCCTTGAGGGCCTGCAAGGACTGCGCCCAGACCTAGAGATTCGCCAGGCGGAGGCGGGACAGGATCCATCGGAGCTTCTTGATGAGCGAACGGCGCTGCTCGTCCTCACGCAGGTGGATTACAAGAGCGGCCTGATCCGAGATATGAAACGGCTTACCGATGCGGCGCATGCGGCGGGCGCACTCGCCGTCTGGGATCTCTCCCACTCAACAGGGATCATTCCCATTGAGTTGAACGCGAGCGGCGCAGACTTTGCAATCGGATGTGGCTATAAGTATTTGAATGGCGGTCCAGGTGCGCCGTCGTACACCTGGGTTGCGCCGCGACATGTAGATCGCGTTGCCCAGCCACTCGCTGGCTGGCTGGGGCACAAAGATCCGTTCGCATTCACGCCCGGGTACGTACCAGCTCCAGGGATTCGCCGCTTCATCACGGGGACGCAGCAGGTGCTGAGCCTCGCCGCACTTGATGAGGCGATGAAGATCTGGGAGAAGATCTCCATTGCGCAGGTCCGCGAGAAGTCCACCCTCCAGACGAGTCGATTTATTGTGCAGGTTGAGGCTCGCTGTGCGGGGCTCGGCTTAACGCTCGCCTCTCCACGTGAGGCGGCGGTGCGTGGCGGCCAGGTCTCGTTCACGCATGAGCAGGGCTACGCCGTGATGCAGGCGCTGATCGCGCGAGGGGTGATTGGTGACTTCCGTGCGCCGAACCTGTTGCGCTTCGGCTTCTCGCCGCTCTACCTCAGCTTCGCCAATATTGATCGCGCGGTAGATGCACTCGCTGAGATCTTGACGACACGCAGCTGGGACGATCCGCGCTACACGGAGAAACGTCGCGTCACCTGAGCGTTTTTCGCTGATCGCCACCCGCGCACCTCTAGACGACGAGGGCGCCCCCTTCAATAAGCGTGGCGACCGCCGCATCAAGTGCCTCACTGTGATGATCTGCAGCGCTGCTCGGTGTTGCCGGTGAGAAGAGCGCCATATTGTGGAAGGGAGTCATGATGATGCCGCGATTCAGTGCGTGCAGGTGCAGGTAGCGCTCCATCTCATGGTGCACCGCCGCAGCCGCCTCACCACCGCTTCGCGGGGCCTCTGGAGTGAAGTGGTACTCGGCACGCGCGCCGAGGCGTGTCACGCTCCATCCGACGCTGCGTCGCGTGAACACCTCTTCGGCGCCATCCGCCCAGCGGCTTGCGGTGGCGATCATCTGTGGGAAGGCGTCATCGGTAAGAACCTCTCGGAGGGTGGTGCGAATTGCGACGGCGGAGAGGACGCTTCCAGAAACCGTGCCGCCGATGCCGCCCGTGTCGATCTCATCGCGCTTGAGCTCTGCAGCGATCTGCTCCGTGAGTTCTCGCCTCATCCCGTAGGCGGCGCCAGGGAGGCCGCCAGCGATCGCTTTCCCGATGACCAAAAGATCTGGCTGAAGTGACCAGGCGGCAGTTGCGCCGCCAGGACCTAACGAAATGGTGTGTGTCTCATCTGCAATGAGTAGTGCGCCGTATTTTGTGGCCAGGGTACGGAGTGCTGCGTGGTAGCCAGGATCTGGGAGCACGATGCCGATATTGGTCAGCGCCGGCTCAATCAGGATGGCTGCAACATCACCTGCGGCGAGCGCCGCCTCCGTTGCGACGAGATCGTTGATCTCAACAACACGCGTCGTGGTTGAAGGATCCACCTGTGGTCCGGTGTTCCCTGGCCGTGCCTGCGCGGCTCCATCGCTGCCGCCAGGTGCTGCGATGGCAAACGTCTCGTCAACGGTGCCGTGGTAGCACCAGTTGTGAACCAAGACCTTGGGGCGCTTCGTTACGGCGCGAGCGATCCGCAGGACGAAGCGATTCGCATCTGTTGCGGTGAGACAGAGTTGCCAGAGCGGGAGGCCGAAGCGGCGCGTCAACTCTTCCGCTGCATCAATCGCCGCCTCTGACGGGAGCATGGTGGTAGCACCGTTCTCGAGCTGCGCTGCGATCGCGCGTGTGAGTGGCGCTGGTGCGTGGCCGGCCATGGCGGCGGTATCGCCGAGGGCAAGGTCGAGATACCTGTGCCCGTCAACGTCCGTGATCGTTGCACCGCGCGCGGATGCTGCATACGGCGGAACTGGTGAGGCCCACCGCTGCATCCAGCTCATGGGAACCCCGCCAACAAGGCTGCCTCCGGCTCGTGTGGCGAGTTGAGCCGCGCGCGGATGTGCACTCGCGAATCGAGCTGACTCTTCCGCGAAAAGACGTTGCAGGCGTGCGTCATCAATGCGCGGCGCGTGGCTCATGGGCGTTACATTCGACTGCGGATTGCCCAGAGGTCAGGAAAGACGGGTCGGTGCAGGCTAGCCGCAAGATACTCAACTCCCGTTGATCCACCCGTGCCCATCTTGCGACCGATCGTTCGCTCCACCATCTTCACGTGACGGTACCGCCACTCTTGAAGTCCTTCATCGATGTCCACAAGTAGCTCCAGCATTGACGCAACCTCGCCTCCCTGGCGATAGAGCGTGAGGAGCAGATCTTGCAACCCTTCGTCGCCCGTGTACTGCTCCGCGTAGTCGCGTTTCAGTAAGTGTGCCGGTACGGCGTGGTTATTTGACGCGAGCCAGGCGATCACTGCATCCCAGAGGCTCGGCTGCTGCGCCGTCGCATGGACGCGAGCACGCGCGTCGGGTTCAGGAAGTAGATCGGCGAGCCGAGGGTTGCGCACACCGAGGAGCGCCTCGAGCTCGCGGAACTGTGCCGATTCGAATCCACTTGAGGTCGCGAGACGGTTTCGGAACGAGGCAAACTCAAGTGGGGTGAGCGTCTCAAGTACGTCAACCTGGGCCACTGCAATCTTCAAAATGTGACGCACGCGGCTGATTCGGTGTGCGGCACGCCAGGCATCCGCGGAGCCAAGTGCGCGTGCGGCACCGCGCAGCTCGTGCAGCATCTCTTTGAACCAGAGCTCATACGTCTGGTGGATGACAATGAAGAGCATCTCGTCGTGCTCTTCCGACCGAGGCGTCTGCAAGCTCAGCAGCTCGTCAAGGCGGAGGTAGCCCGCGTACGTTAGGCCTGGGTCAGTTCCCTTTTCAGTGTCACTCATCCCCTGATGCTACGCCTCTCTAGAAAAGCGTGAGGCTCCGTCCCACCCTGCGGCGGAACGGAGCCCCTCGCGCGCGTTTCGTTCGACTAGTTTGCTGGCATGAAGACGCCGGTCCACACCTGCCAGGCGAGGAGCGTCTTTGCCACGAGCGAGAGGATCATGTAGCTTCGCTCGCCGTGAAGGTAATCCGCCCAGCGGCCAACCTTCAAGCGCTGCAACACCATGTTGACGGCGAAGATATTGAAGCTCACGAAGAGGCTTACGTAGATCGTGATCAACACCGGCTTGAAGTCTTCGAGGCTTCCACCGTTCGGCGCGGTGCCCGTTGGCCAGTTCGCCAACGAGAGCCCGACCGTGGTGAACATGGCGATCCATGGCGCGATCCCCGCGATGCAGCCGAAGATGTAGTGGCTCCACTGAACGTTCTTTCGCCCAATGTTCGCCTCTTCCATCGACCAGCCGAAGAGGTTCATGGATGCGTTGCAGACAGCGATTGCCACAAGCGCACCCGCGTCCGTGATGAAGCTCAACGACGCAATGCCGATGATCATCAGCGTGGAGCTGAGTGCATACTCAGCCCAGCGCATTGGATTGAACTGGCGCGCGAGCCAACCCTCATAGCGCTCGCGGAGCGGATATGCCACGAGGAAGTGGGCGAGCGCGGAGA
>Ga0315902_10011061_pt1 | contig 11893 bp, 13 predicted proteins | sample LakEriMetagenome_9_FD_203523 | JGI IMG/M metagenome (GOLD analysis project Ga0315902, IMG submission 203523) | Freshwater fungal communities from buoy surface, Lake Erie, Ohio, United States - Buoy 12 MA117 | ecosystem: Environmental > Aquatic > Freshwater > Lake > Lake biofilm | place: USA... | reverse complement strand
CCATCTATCTCAGTGCACTGATCAATAACTGAACTTGTTCCACTTATGATGAACAACGCTGGTTCAGATGTTGAGACTCCGCTCCTCAAGGATATTACTCTGGCTTATAGTACTGGATTTCTCAAGAAAAAAACATCATTCCAACATCTCTTGTCACATCTGTGAATAGCAATAATTCAGGATGACTATGGATTGCAGTATTGCCAATTCTCAGGTTAATCACTGGCAGGATTCCTTTCAATACTTGAAGTGAATTTCCACCACCACGAAAAGCCGCTTGCTTCAAGTCTCGATGTCTTCAAGAAAGGATTCCAGAAGCTCCCTGAAAAAGTCGACAAATGTGTTATTTCTTGACGGAACTTGAAGTGTATACTCCGGCCAGGTTGACACAAGAAACCAGCGACAGTGCTCATGCTTTCAAGCAGGTAAGTTGCAAGTCTTTGAGCATTTGCTGTGCATTTGTGTTCTCATTTGGATCGACGATTTCTTGGTATACATAAGAAGCTTCGAAGATCTTTTGATTCGAGTTGGATTGTTTCAGAGGTTTCGAAAGTGCAATGTAATGATCAATCCTCAGAAGACGTTCCAAAGAGAGTGATCACCTGGTTTGGTATAAAGATTTCTACAGAATGAATAAAGCTTAATGATTGAGAGCTTGCAGAGTGTTCCTAAACTGACGAACCCAGCAGATCTTCAGAAGTTTCTGTAGCAAATTGGAGAAGATCGAGCAATTCTGAGAATGCAACAGAGGAAGCGCCTTTGCGAGTACTCATGGTAGAAATCACGAGAAGTACTGGATCGTCAAAGAGTTCCAAGTGGAGAGGTATTCGGCTGAAGAAATCATGGAAAGAAGATCACTTTCAGAGTTTCATGAAGATGCAGCACATCTTTGCTCACTCGGTGGCAATGGCTCATCCCAAGGATGGATACGAAGTTTGCCTTTTCACAGATGCTTCAGAATTGCACAAGGAGACTTGGTTGGCCTCGTACAAAGACACGAGCCTCTTGAGAAGGAAGCGATTCCTCTCGTCGAATCTGTTCAGAAGCTGTCGAAATTCCCTTGGTAGATCACAGGAATCTGATGTGTGTGTTTAGACAAGTTATGTCAATGGGCCAGCATACTCTTTGCTTTCAAACACGTCATTGAACACATTTCTGAGGAATCCAACAATTGGATGATGTAATCTCGAGATGAAAACGGATCGAAGAGGAAAAGGTCTCTAGACCGAGCTTGAAAAAATTACGACGGAATAGAGTCAGTCCACTTGCAAGTGAAGATTCTCCTGGCCATTTATGGAGGAAAGAGGTACACAGCCAGTTGCAGAGATGAAGAGAAACTGAAAGAAGACCCCATTGTTAGCACTGTGATAAACCCAGAAGACCAGCTTTGAATTCCTAATCCGAGGCATCTTCGTGAAAGAATTTGCATAGTTACTCATTGTGGTATCAATGGGCATCGAGTCAAATAAAGTCTACAAAGTGGAAGAGATAGAAAGTGCCCAAAAGAAGGGACATAAGTGGATGCTGCGCACACAGTGGGGAGGATATGACAAGGGTACATGAGATGAAGCAAGACAGCTCCATCCAGATGTTCCTGACCTTCTCAACACCTTTAAGAGTGTGAATATCTGTGAAAGGAAAAAGCGCTTGCTCGAAAAGTACTTAATGTCTTGAAATAACTTCAAGGCGAAGAAAGCTGTGGTTTTGCAAAAAAGAGTGACAACGATTGTCTGCAGGCCCTGCTGCCCCAGATCCCAAAGAGACCTAGACAGATCCTATGAGAGGCTTCAACTTGACTGTAGTATTAAAGCTGGCTGTAAGGGGTTGCTGCGCCTCATACTCTTTTTTCCAGAGTGATATACCACTCTTGCCAAAGCAACTCTGTACCTGACATTTGGACCAGTAGGCTATGCATTCCAAGAATTCGCATGTACTTATGCCATGTTAATGAATTTATAGAAGAGAAGATTGCACCATACGAGAGTACGTTGTCTACTTGATCAACGTGACTGAGGCGAGGTGATTATGTTTTACTGATATCTAGGTACAGTAACTTTTGTGACTATGCGCTGGTAAGTAGTGTAGTGCAGCTTGTTCCATAAAATCAAGTTCGTCTGAGTTGATAAATCAGTACACTCTAGACGACCCTATTGCAGATTTTGCGTGACCTTGGCTTCCAAATCTCGAACCAGAGCTTGTTGTTGAGCATTGAAGCGTCACTTTCTTGATCTTTCACACTAGGTGACAGATTGGCAATCTCGTAGGGGGAGGGAGATTCTCACCAACGTTTTCTCCAAGCTCGATTGTCAGGACCTTGAATTGATCATCCCTGGCACTGTCCTCGATTCTAACTCTCCCAGCACACCAATACCTTCCATTGAAGCATTGACTCGGTAGTAATCCAAGATATCCTGCAGAACAAGTCGAATCAGCACGTTTTTGTTTGAGCTTCGATGAGTACAACTTTTCTCGCATCCCTCTCCATCCCGAACGAGGAAAGCAGAAACCCTTCTACGATCGAGGAGCATGTTGGCAACGCTCTTCCATAGATCTTTTCCAGCTGGCTTGACGGCCTCCCTGATTCTTCTGTTCACTCGATGGGGCTTGCTTAGCCGCCATAACCACAGGCTCCAGTGCTGCTTTTCTAACACATATACCAAGGCTCTCTGCACAGATTCGACCGTCACTGACACTCCGGTATAATAGACATGTATCCCAGGTGGTATGTTGTAACTTCTCAGTTGGAAAGAGAATACAACAATGAATTCATACTCACCTTCTCCCATGTACCTAGAACGCATTGATTTGCAAAACATCTTGCTTGCTCTGCTCGTTCTTTGCTTGGGATAGAGCTAACCCTACGCATGTTACGTATCTCGCTAGTTCCCTAGCCAATCGGGTCTGTGATCAGCACAGAAATGGAACACTTCCCTCCCCCAGGAGCTTTGCATCTCTTCAGACGCCACCCAATATTACCAATTAATCGCATAAAGGTGAAAGTTCATGTATGCAAATCATCTCACCAATACTTGGAAAGTGAATCAGAACCATCCTCAATTACTTCCAAATTATAGAGAAACCGTTTCTCCGAAGAATGTGACGAGGAATTCTCAATTGAAGATCTTTTCCCCCTTCCTGTTGATTGGGATTCCAGCAATCCCGAAACGAAATTGGCAATAGAGAAGATCACCGATCATTAAATTCAGGACGATGTCGCTGAGGATCTGGTCAGAGGCAGGCTTGAACCAGGCCTTTGGCTCCAGGTCAACTGGAAGAAGTTTGAGGAGAAATATTGGCCAGCTCGATGGATCCATCTGGATTCCTTGCAGCCAGGCCACATCTTATTGATTACCTTGATACCCATTGCTTCTCTCATCCTTGGAGCATTGGGTCACTTTCTGTTGGAAATACTGGAGACGGGTAGTGTATCCGCCGAGCTGTGTTCAATTCTACCGGAGTAGAGTTGACTTCTGTGAACGGAAGCTTCAGATTAATAAGGCCAAAAAATCTTATTCAAGAAAAGGTTTCAGCTCAAGAAAGCTCCTCGAGGTTGATGGTACTCGGAGCCGTACGTGGTCATTGGGAGGGGTTCCCCCAGTGACGAGTGGCCCCGAAGGATATTTCGTAGGTACCACTATCAGATCGAGGGGGGCTGAACTCGCCTAGCTGGAACGGAACGCCCTTAGAAATTGGAACCATGTGACCAGTGCCTATCTTCTCATCATAAGTAGAACCTAGACTCCCTCCACAGGAATCAATACATCAAGGTTGGTCCAGGACTTTCATTCTACTCCGAGAAACTTTGTGAACCTCTTCTGAAGCTTCTCTGGCCTGATCTCCGACATGACCTTTTTCATCAGCTCGGGTACGTCTACCAACAAGCTGCCAGGCATCTTTCCAAGTTGTTTCTCCGTATCCAAGCCTCTTTGTTTGGACTTCCCACATCTTATCTTTCTGACGAGTGGAGTGGAGTTTCTGACAATTTGAACTTCCTGCCCGTCGTGGAAGATTTGGTCCTTGAGGTCAGCTGTAACATTGAGCGAAGGATCATGATACCATCGAAGCCGATTGATGTGTGCGCGTCTTCTTGCACCTAGTAAATGAGACGCTCGACTTCGTAAACAAAATCGTTACGCACTCTGAAAGTACCCCCCCCCCCTCCTCTATTTTGGAATCAGTTTGCTCTTTCCAGGCTTCTGGTCTGGATACGCTAAAAGGAGAAAGTCTCCTATTTCAAAGTTTGGTAACTTCAGATGAGAGAGCTTCTTCCTTCCGCGCTCCTTCTTTGACGCCTCTTTGACCTTTTTGTGCATCTATATCAAAGCCTTCTGTAGATGCTTTGTCATGCCCAAAATCTCTTCCGTGTGTCTTTCTCGTTTATCTCAGCTTATCGTTGACTGAGTCAAAGATCAAGTTGATTGGGTTGTGCGCAGGCAATCCAAGGAACACAGTAATTGGTGCTTCATGTGCAAGTGATTTCGACCTCGAGTTTTTCCAAGCACTCTGAATCAATGAAAGCAATTTGTACCATTGATTCTATGGCATCCGTAATTCCGAAGAAAGACTTTTCAGTATCTTCAGAATTGCCCTGTTGACCCTTTCAACTGTTCCGTTGCTTTGAGGCGAGTAAGCCGTAGTAAAGTGTTGATCCGTCTGAAAAGTACGATTGTGCTTCGCGATGACTGAGTTCTTCAAGTGTGTTCCGCGATCACTTACATGGATTTTTTCCCCATCAATCGCTTGTGCCACTTCAGCCAGCAATCCGCAACGACGAAGTGATCCTCTGTTGCTGCTGGACAGAGTTCAACGTAATGAGATATTTCATCCTTGATCACCAGAATGTACTGAGGCACTGAAGGATCTTTTGACTTCCTGACGAACATGAAGTCATAATGAAATACCTCATTTCTATCAGAAGATTTGATAGCTTCTCCCAAAGGCCTTGGAACCTTAGAGTTTTTGCTTCCGATGCAGTGTAAGCATGCTTTCGAGAAATTCGAGATTGTATCAGACATTGATGGCCACCAGAACTTTGATGCTATTGCTCTTTGAGTTGCCGGACTTCCACGGTGACCTGCTGGCCCTGAATGAGCAAAGACACAGATCCTTTATCTGAGATGATTCTTGTCCGGAACCCAGATTATTCCTGACGGATTAACCTTAACTCTCAGCTTTGGATCTTGCGCAAGGTCCTCTGGGCAGTTGAAAAAATTTTCCTGGTACAATGGCCTTACGGGAGATATTGACATACTTCTCTTAATGGAATTTTCAGACTTTCATGTTGACAAAATGTCTATACATTAGCTTCTCCTGGAAGATCCTGGACGACATATTTGAATGCATGAAGCTTGGCAGCCCAGTGACAGAGTTGTCCACCGTCTGTTTCTTGAAATCGCTGTCCCGAGACTCTGGTTCGAACATATACACCAGGTCTCGCTGATCTGTCAAGATCGTGACAGGTCTTTCTCTTATCAGGAAATGTCTCAGCTTATCCGTAGCTTCAACGATCGGATATGCTTCCTTTTCAATTACGTTTCACCGTTTTTTGGGATCCCTGGAAGTTTCTACTGAGGAATGCCAAAGGTTGATGCCCTTGCTCATCTGGTCGTTTCTCCAAATCTTCTGGAAGTATTTGTGTCAGAATCAAACCACAGTGTGAATCCGATGCGCTTGTAAAGAAGCAAAGCTCTCGGTCATCTTCTGGATGTGCCAGTCTGAGAGTATCTCCAAAGATTTCTTTCAGACGCTGAAAACATTCACTGTACTCTTTCGTCCAATTAGTCTAAAGAGGTATTGTACCAAGCTTTAACTTTTTCAATGAACCAATATATTTTTGAACTGAACTTAGCAGCTCCTGTAGAAGCGATACTTCTCTGGCATAATCTGGAATGCATGGTCTAATGCAGTTCGTTCCGCAGAGAAACTTCTGTAGCTGTCCCGCATTGGTTGGCACTGCGAAATTGGTCAAACCTTCAATCATGGATGGATCAAATGTGAGTTCTTCTCCCGCAATTCTTCGACCACATGAAGTTATTTCACGCGAGCATATATCGATCTTGTTCCATTTTAACTGAACATTCTTGTCCACTAACCTTTTGAATACCTGTCTCAATGTGTCCAAGTACGCTTCAAAGGTTCTATCGAAGACCAGAATATCATCTCCCCAAATAGGGATCTTCTGCCATACCATATCTGTGATGAATTCCATCATGCCATTCTGAAATGCATGTGTGCTGTCTATTCCCCTTGAATGAGCCTTGTGGGACTGTACATTCCCATGACGGTCATCACTGAGTACATCTCTTGACAAAATTCAGCATACGGAAATCGCCAGAATCCTTTGAAAGCATCCAGACTTCCAAACCAAGATGCCCCTGTCAGATGTTGAGCAATGACTTCTAAAATTGGAAGGGATCCCGCAATTCAAAGGACGTCCAGGTTTCGGAGCGATCATGACTGGAGAAGACCATTTGCTATGCGGGTTCCACTTGAGACAGCTCCGTCTGACAAGCACCTCAATATGATTCATCATGAACTTCCTGTGCTCTCGCGTGTCTTGGCATGGCGTCCTTTTGACCGTGACAGCAAAATGAGTCACCTTTGCTGGTCCGTCTTGGTTTGAAATAATTCTTCACACATTTTTTAATTCAAACACCAAAGACTTCAACTTCCTCAATTGTTCTGAATCCAAAAGTCGGCTTGCTTTTGAAACCGTTTCAATGAGAGCGGCGTCTAACGCTTCTTCAACATCATTTTCTAGAATCCAGTCTTCACTGTCTTCCTTCTCTTCATTTCTTCGCATAAGCCTCTGATGTCTCTTCGGGTTAACATTGCGATACGTTGAAAAATCATCTCTTCTTGCATCGCTTCTTCCTTCAGACCGACATCTTTCCTGATTCTTCCACTCTAGATTCCCCTTTCCAAAGCGCCTGCTGGGTCGATTCCCCATGCCTTTAGGGTGTCATCTTCAATTGGAATTTGAGCCATATGCTCATCTGAACTAATAATCTCAGGTTCGTTCTCCAGACTGATCCAACGATGGTTTGCAAGTCCATGGTTACATAAACGCAGCGTCTTGACTATCTAGTCACCGTGTCAACTGCCAGGCCATGTCTGATTGCTTCTTTCAGAGGCACTTCCTCCAGAACCCTCCCTCTGGCACACAACATCATGACCAGCTTTCTAAGCACGATAGTCATGAATGCTGCTGAATCTTAAATTTAGGGGTATTTCACCTTTCTCTTAATTACGGCTTCTGGAATCAACTCTGCGCCCAAAACTGAAGCAAGTCTTGGTTTGTTTCTTCTTCGATGCTCAATGATTCTCGCTTTCTCTTCATCATTGATTTCTTGACAATCTCGAAGGTGATGGTCTGCAGCACATCCCGAGAAAGTGAAACTTGGCTTGGATGTTTTGCCATCTTCTTTGTCTCTGCGCCTGCTGGGAGATCAGCCCTAGAAAATGACCGATTTCTTCCTCTTGAAAGACTTCTTACGAAACCTGTCTTCCTTTGCACTTGTTTCCCATTCTAGTTTTCTTGCTTAAAGAACTTCTCTTGGACTCTTGCCTCATCGACCAGACGAAACGCTCTGTCGAGTTCAACGACCTTTCTTTTGACATAATCATAGAAGTATGTGTCGTCTTCTCTCAACTTCTTTGCTTCTTCGTCCACTCCTGAAATGGCATTCATGATACCCAAAACCAAATCCCGATGGTTTGATTTTAGATATCATTTCTCGTCTCCATTCCTTTTTCCCTTTTGGATCTTCAAGGACGTATTCAAGGCCATACTAGCCGTTGGTCCACTTCATCCACAGGTCAATAACCCGGGGTCTCGGATTTATTGCATCATTGAGAACGTTAGCATCCTTTTTTAGCTCCATCACATAGATGTGAATCAAGAAATATTGTCCACATAAGAGAGCGTGGAGCTTAAAAACTGAATCTCTCCAGCTTGGGAGCTTTATGGGCCATAGTGAGGTAAGAACTCATTCCAAACGATTAGTGTAGGAAATTGATCACTGTTCCAACTTCTAAGTTGGAAAAAGAATACAACAATGATTTCATACTCACCATTCTCTCCATGTACCCAGAACGCATTGATCTGCAAACCATCTTGCTTGCTCTGCTCGTTCTTTGCTTGGGATAGAGCTAACCCTACGCATGTTACGTATCTCGCTAGCTCCCTAGCCAATCGGATCTGTGATCAGTACAGATACGGAACAACATACAATCTGTTATAGCTACGGCACCCACACAGTCTGACAGATAACTTCAGACCAGAGCCCATGGAGTGCAAAGCGACTGGATTTCAATTACAACCTCAAGATTGAGTGAAAAGCGATTTCAAGTGTTACCTCTTAAGCTCAGGAGTCTGAAGATCTTGTTGCTGGAAAGCTGGGGAAGATGCATTTTCAAGAACCTCTGTACTAGAAATTACTTTCGATTTTTTGTTTTGATAGCTTTATCGAAAAATCCTTCCATCTAGAAACTTTTCGATCCATTACTGCTATTTTGATTATTAGTACCGTTTCCAATAATTTGAGAGAATTCCTGTTACCATTCACACAGACTTTTGCCCTTATCTCCAGAAACGTTCAAAGCATTCCATTGTTAGAAAAGGAATCGCCGATCTGCAAGATCCAATGCAGCCGAAACTGGTCCAACACCAAATCGAACTTGACATTGACGTCTTACAGTAACAGCTTTTTACAAACTGGCTTCTTCTTCATTCTCCTCCTTGACCAGACTGAGGTTACTCGTGAGGCAAAGAGTGAGAGCTTCAGAACACGAGCTCGGTATCAAAAGTAGAAGACTTTCTGGGTTCCAAGAGCAATTAAAAAGCATACAGATCTGTTGAAGGCAAAGACTTGTGGGGAAGAAGATTGACAAGCTAGATTTAATCGTTTTTGAGAGAGGTTGAAAGAAAAACCTTGATTTTGAACTGCAAAACTACTGCACACGTAGAACAACAGCTGAAACAACTTGTGGTTTTTAAATGAGAAGAAGAAGAAGAAGCAGACTGCTTGTTGATTTCACAGGACAGCGGAGTCTGGTTGGAAATCCAACGTAGACACTTGTTCAAGTCTATATCGGTGTTGCAATTTGAGATTTCGACCATTGCATGGTGAACACTAGTGTGAGCAGGGTCTTCTTCCTCCTAAGGATCAAAATCGAGAAGCTTGTATATTTCTCCTCGGTTTTGTCATTTTCCATTATCATTCAAACTTCTAGATGAAAGTATCATCTTCAATTCTGAAAGAACCCATCTGAGTTTCAGGTAGCACATTGACCTAGAGAAAAACCATGCTTACTACAATCCGGAAAGATCGATATAAAAGAATAAAAAGTACATGTGTTTTGTGGTCTCGACAGATGTTTTGGCGTCAGAATCCAGGCATCAAGGTTTAGTTTACCTTTCGTTTTACAACAAGTGACTGCTTGTTTCTTGAATGATCGCATTGTGCAGACGCTGGATAGATCCAGTTTTCATTCATCTTTTTGCTTCCAGAGCTTGGAATACCAATCCGGACATGGACTTGACCAGCTTGGAGTACCAATCCGGAATGATCACATTCTTTACTTGCACCAGTGTCACTCAAGCGTGATCGACCGCAAGGCTTGCATCGTTTTCTCAAAACCCAAAGAAAACTTCTCCCTAAGGTGATCGATTCGTCAGCATTCCTCAATTTCTCCTCAATACTTTTCACTCTTTAGTAAGTCTTGCTCGCTTGCCTGAAGGTCTCGGGATCCCAATCCTTGAAAGTTTGGTTCCAGTTCCACTGAGTTTCGAAAGCTTTTCCACACCACAAATGCGAGGAATCACAGCGCTCTGTACTTGCACCAGTGTAACTCCAGATTGATCCCAGATTGCTCGCTTCGTTCTATGATTGATCTTAGTGGACCCGATGTCGTCTGTGACTTGGATTTCTTTATTCGGTGCATGTGTTCCAGTAGCTGACTCTATAGAGAGCTCGAAACATGGTCCAATTTTTTAATAATCATTCTGTTTTCACTCGGTTGCACAAGGGTTCTCCGATGTTTTTTTGTGAGGGTTATGAGTTGGGAGCAAGAGATCAGAAAAATCATGCTCGTACTCATAAAGCTCTTCCGTGAAGTATTGAACCACGGCATTTGATTTTTCTGTTCGGTCCTGCCTCCCCATGTTTGCATTGCATGCAGTGACCACAGCTAGCAGAAAACATGAATCGATAGTGACCCACCTTGACGAAAACAATGAGTGGTGTAAACAACATTACCATATGTTCCTGGTTCGGATGAGTTCAAAAGCTTGATTTAGAAATTTCTCTCATTTACATCTCAGATTGTTGTAACTTGATTCAATCTAGTTATTGGAATGTGTGAGAAGACTTTCTTACTTGTACACTATACAGAATGGAAGTAACTATATGCAGCTTGTGGCACTGGTACTACAGTCTACTCGGCTGTACGCATTGCTCTCCTCTAGAATCCAGTTCCTCGCAAGGCACGATGCTGGAAAGAGACTGTGTAGACGAGGTTCCTAGATAGAGGAAGGTTATAATGAATCACTTCTGATTCGTGTTTGCTGGTAGCAGTCTTCTACCCGGTACATTGATCAAATACCAAACGATGGAATACGGTAGTTTGGCATACATGGCGCGTAAGCTGAAGAAGCTAATTTTTTTTCTGTGACTCAATTCCTTAAAGATCAAATTGAATACTTATTCAATATCTATCAGGTGAATGCAATGCCAGCAGCGCAACTTGCTGCTGCTGCTGCTGCCAGATTTCATTATGAAGGCCAGACTGGAGTCTTGCATCGACAACGATCTTCTTACGGTCATCTGCAAGTTGGAATTGAAGGTATTCGCGGCTAGAGTCACGGACGGGGATTTGGAAAGTTACCTGAATCACTTTCTCAAGAGATCCTCGACTGACCTTGGCTGGTCTCTGGAGAAGTACTTTGAATAGATCAAGTACGACATGAACATCGTCAATCCCAGATCTCGTATAATGGATTTGGTGACGCAGACACTTGAGAGATTAGATTTTGAAGCAGAAGCTATCAAAAAGGATGATGTGAAGTTCTATGAATATCTCATAAGTACAACCATTCTTCATGACTGCGCCTCGCGCCTCTTTGAGGAGGCGCGAACTGGTTGGGGATGTAAGAAGAAAGACCACACCATTCCTGTCTGCAAAGACACTTGTGAAGATCAGAGACAGAAGATTTTTCAATCAAGGGCAAATACGCGAAAGATCGCAGCTATGATGTTCAAATCGCCGGAAGAGGATCGAGCTCTCCTTGAAGAATGTCTTTGGTTCCCCTGCTTCCTAGATTCAGGTGCCTTCACGACTGCCATTCCTCAAAAGGTTTTGAAAAAATGGAGGGATCGCTGAGTCTCGCTGGAAGAGAACAAACTTGATGAACCGATGCAGATAGACCAAGCTGTGCTGGTAGCACTTGCGTCGCAGAATCTTCTACTCACCTAACTCTGCGTCTTTATACCAGAGTGGGTCCCGTATTACTTCTTGGACTCCGTGTTTCAGTGATCCTTGAAGATATGGCCGCGATTCGTGTCGGAACAGGGCATTTTCTCGAAGGACACACTCCCCCTGAACTTAATGTCTCAGTCATTTCGAGCATTTCCTCGAAGTCAGGTATGAAAAGTATGTCATTTGATCAAGGGCAAGATGAGCATATAATTCTAACCGAAGGTGGCTATTCACACACCTTACGACAGTGACGACTGGATCGAAACAGATGAGAATTCTCCAGGAGACGAGTTTCAGGATATTGTGATGAGAATAATCGAGAGACCTGGAAGAGTGATAGATACTGAGCAAAAAGCCAAGCTCAGAAATCAGGTCTGTGAGTTCGTCGATGTCTGGAGAGTGGCTCTCTCTAGAG
>Ga0315902_10011058_pt1 | contig 11897 bp, 7 predicted proteins | sample LakEriMetagenome_9_FD_203523 | JGI IMG/M metagenome (GOLD analysis project Ga0315902, IMG submission 203523) | Freshwater fungal communities from buoy surface, Lake Erie, Ohio, United States - Buoy 12 MA117 | ecosystem: Environmental > Aquatic > Freshwater > Lake > Lake biofilm | place: USA... | reverse complement strand
GCCGATGCCAGGCCGTACACGCCCGCGGTGGTGAAGGCGGCCCGAACCATGGCGGTGGTCCGTGCGTTGGGGCACAGCGACTGCACCACCCACCGCCCGGTCGAAGCCAGGTCGAGCGCGGGTTGCGACGCACCGGCGCAGACGTGGATGGCCACGCCCGCTTTGGCCTCGACCAGCTCCGCGGCGTGGATCGTCGCGGCGGAGAGCAGGACCGCCGCCAGGAATCGGGGGAACACGCGTGTCACCATCGGTGGTCATCCTTCGGAGGAAGCGACGTGAAGATGATGGTCGCCGCGAGTGAAACGTCGTTGCAGCAGAGCAGGATAGAGCACCGTCGCCGGCATCACCAACGGCCGCCTTCCGCGGGGCGGCTTGGCGGTCCTTCGCCGCCCCGAATGACGCCGTGACGGTGTGCAGGCGGGCCTATCGGCCAGCCTCGGCATTGGCCTGGGCGAGCATCGCCTGCCGCGCCGCGACGATGGTCGAGACGAGGGCGTCTTTGACGTCTTCCTGGCTGCCATAGGCGTCGCGAATGGCGTTGAGCCGCCGTCTGGCCGCCTGCACGATCAGGCCCGCGTCGGTGGTGTCGGGGGGCAGTCCGAGCACCTCGTGGGGGGCGGCCAGAGGCTGGGAGCGGCTCGGCTTGGCCTTCCAGGCGGCAGCGAACGTGATCATACGGTCAACTCCAGGGGAGAGATGCCGACGGCCGGACGAGCCGCCTCCTGGAATCAATGGCGAAGAAAAGTGCCCGCAGGGGCAAAACCGCTTAAAAGTCGCAGAAAATCCCGCTTTTGCCCCCCCGCTGCCGTGCCCGTCGCCATGCCCATCCGGTGCTGAGCAGGCCGATGGCCAGCAGGACGCCGGCCGAGGGTTCGGGAACCGCGACGACGTTCACGAAACGGCTGTCGGGCAGGAAGTCGCCGGTGTGGTTCAGGCCGCCGAGGGGGGCGTCGTAGTCGATCCGCCACTGCTGATCACCGACGGAAAACAGGGAGTTGTCCGTCACGGCCGCGCCGCCGAACGTGAAACAGCCTCCGTTCCAACTCCCGCTGTAGTTGATCAGCGAGAGGATCGTCCCCTCGGCAAACGTCCCGGCACTGGCCGCGAGATCGTCGAGCACGAGCCCGACCGTGCCCGTCAACGTCAGATCTCCCATGATCGTCAGCAGGTCCGCCGCCGGGACCACGGACCGCACTTCAGCACGGAATACCGATCCGTCGAGCAGCGAGACGGGGCCGCAGGCCAGGCTGTCGATGCCATCGCCGGGGGACAACGTGCCGCCGGCCAGGACCGCCACGGCACCGCCGATGCTGCCGGATCCACCCAGCGTGGCACCGGCGGCCACCGAGACCACCGTGCTGCCGACCGCACCGTTGACCAGCAGGGTGCCGGCGTTGACCAGCGTGGCGCCGGAATAGCTGCTGGTCGCGGTGAGCCGGAGCGTGCCGGACCCCGCCAGCGTCAGTCCTCCCGCGCCGCTGACGCTCGTGGCCACCGTGCCGGAACCGAGCCGGTTGAAGATCAGCGTGCCATTGTTGACCAGGTCGGTGCCGAGGACGCCCGACGCCGTCGTACCGGTGCCGATCTGCAGCGTGCCCCCGGCGTCGAGGGTGATCGTGCCGGCGGCTCCTTTGGAGAGCGTGCCGCCGACGATCACGAGGCCTCCCGTGCCGCCGCTGCCGGAAATCGTCAGGCTGCCGGTGCCGCTGGTGCCGACGTTGAGGTTGGCGGAGGTGCTCCATGTGCCGCCGCTCACGGTGACCGAGCCGGATGCAGTCGCATTGGAGCCGATGTATGCCGTGGTGCTGGTGACGTTGCCGCCGGTCACGTGCAGCACGCCTGTGCCACCGGTCCCGCCCACCAGGGCGCCGCCCACATAGAGCGGGCCGCGGTTGTTCCAGGTGCCGCTGCTGACGGTCGCCGTGCCAACGCTGCCGGCGGCCCAGCCGAGATAGCCGCTCGAGTTGGTGACGAAGCCGCCCGAGACGTCGAGCACGCCGGTGCCTGAATAGCCAACGTAGAGCATCCGCACCGAGCTGCTGGTGGCGTTGGCCCACGTGCCGCTGCTGACGGTCGCCGAGCCCAGGCTCCCCGCCGCGAAGCCGAGGAAGCCGGCGCCGTTCCGCACGACACCGCCCGTCACGGCGAGCCTGCCGGTGCCGACGTCGCCCACGACGAGCGGATTGGTGCCCGTCGTGCCGATGGCGAGCACGCCGCTCGATGCCGTGATCGCCAGATCAAACCGGCCCGTGCCGGAGGTCAGGCCCGTCAGGAACCACGTGCCGGTGTTGGTCAGCGACAGGCCGCCGGTTCCGGAGATGGTGGCGCCGGTCGTCAAGGCCGTCGTCTGATTGAACTGCAGCAGGCCGTTGGCTACGACGTTGCCGGTGATGCTCGCGCCGGCGTCGAGGATGACGGTGTCGCCCGCCGCGATCGTGCCCCCCGACCAGGCGGCGGTATAGGTGGTCGTCGCCGCCGGCGCCGCGGTCAGGCAGGGCCAGAAAACGAGGATCAGCAGGCCGGGGGCGAGGCGGCGGATCGTCCGCTGGGGATGCAGGCGACGCATGTGACGACGAACTCCTCGGCGCGATGCCGCACGGTCACCGCTGCTGCCGACGGGCGGGCCTCGAGCGCGGCGGAGGGCCGAAGAGGCGGGAACGTCGCAGCCGCATGGGGCTGCATTGAAACCTGCCGCGCCAGAAGGTCAGCGTGTCGGGGAGACAGCGGTGACGGGTGCGTGCAGGAGCGGCTTCCGGTCGAAGGCGACGGGCTGAAGGGTGGCGGAGGATAGACCCGGCCGGGCAAGGTAGTCAAGAGTGTGGAGTGCCAGGCACATGGTGGGGAGCCTGGCCTGGGTCCCCCGGGCGGGCGGCCCGCGGGCTTCCCGAGTCGCGAAAGATTCCTATAACCGTTGCTGGTTTTCGGTTCGCGTGGCCATGGAGTCGGCAGCCGTGCATGACGCCGCGGACGTTTCCCGATTGTTCGCCGCGCTCACGAACGGCGACCTCGCGGCGCGGGACCAGATCGTCGAGCTGTGCAGCACGCGGCTGCGGCACCTGACGCACAAGATCCTGCGGACCTATCCCGGTGTGCGCCGCTACGACGACACCGACGACGTGTTCCAGGGGGCGATCATGCGGCTGCACCGCGCGCTGGGCCAGATGGCAGCGGCCGGCGAGTCGCCGCGGTCGTTGATGGCTTTGGGCGCCGTGCAGATCCACCGGGAACTCGTCGATCTGGCCAGGCGGTACACGCAGCAGTCGGCCTATCAGGCGAATCACGGCACGAACGTCTTCGACGCCGGGGACGGGCCGCGGTATTTCGTGGAGGATGCGGCGCAGCCCGAGGAGCCGCTCGATCGCTGGGAGCGGTTTCACACGGCCGTCGAGCAGCTGGCCGCGGAGCAGAAGGAGGTGTTTCGCCTGGTCTGGTATCTGGGCGCCGATCAAAAGACGATCGCCGCCGTGATGGGATGCTCCGAGCGGACCGTGAAGAACTACTGGCGGCAGGCGCGAGACGCGGTGAAGGCGGCCCTGGATGGCGAGCGGCCGGAGTGATCGGCATGGGAAGCCCCGACGATGCCATGCAGACATGAATCAGAAACCGGTGGCGACGCCGGGGCGGAGCGGGGCGCGGCGGCCGGATTTTCGCTGGTCGAGGTGCTCGTCGTGGTCGCCATCATCGGCGGACTCGCGGGGCTCCTGATGCCCGGCGTGCTCGCGGTTCGCGAAGCGGGCCAACGCACGCACTGCGCGAACAATCTGCGGCAGATCGGCATCGGGTTCCATCAGTATCACGCGGCCCGAGACTGCTTTCCGAACAACGTGTCGGTGGGGCCGATCCGCCATCATTGGTGCGCCCAGATCCTGCCCTTCCTCGACGAGCGTCCGCTGGCGGACCGCTACGACTACGCGGTGCGGTTCGACGATGCCACCAACATGGCCGCCGTGCAGACGCCGCTGGCCTTCATGACGTGCCCCTCCACACCCGGCGGGCCGCGGCAGCATCCGCGGTTCAAGACCACGATTCCGACATGGAGTGCGGCGGCCGCGGATTACGCGGCATCCGACGGCCCGAGTGCGGCCCTATGGAATGCCCCGGCCGTGGTGTCGTATCCCCGGCCCGACAACAGGGAGGGCTTCCTCAAGGGAGCGACCGTCCCCGGAGCCCGTGGCCGCCGGATTCGCGAGATCACCGACGGCACCTCGAAGAGCATCGCCGTCGTCGAATCGGCAGGGCGGCCGCAGGTGTGGGCGTTCGGTGGCCTGGTGCCCGATTCCGGGCGGTTCAACTCGAGCCCCGTCAGCACCAGGTACGCGCCGCTGTGCGGCTGGGCCGACACCAACCAGTTTGCAGCCCGTGGATTTCGTCGTGACGCGACGCAGGTCGATCCGGCCAATCGATACAAGTCGCCCGGGCCGACGATGATCAACGGCAGCAACAACTTCGGGATCTATGCGTTCCATCCCGGCGGGGCCGTGACCCTGTTCGTCGACGCCTCGGTCCGCTTTATCGATGCCGACGCCTCTGCGGACGTCGTGGTCGCCCAACTCACCGTCCAGGCCGCCGACGACGCCCTCGTTCGCTGACGCGGCGGAGTTCGCCTGCCATGCACCACCTGCGAGTTTCAGCCTGCCGGCCATTCGATGCCATGCGTTGCGGCATCCTGGCTGTCCGTGGCCAAAGCCCTCCATGGCCTTTGTCCACTTGGCCGACCAGTGGAAACGCCGGGGGTTTCCACGGTCGGTATTCCCTACATCCTGCTCGGGCAGACTTGTTCCACAGTCTGCTAGCCGTGGCAAGCGGAGTGGCATGGCTCGCGCTCGGCTTGGCTGTCGGGAGGGCCGCCGAACCGGCCCCGCCCGCGCAGCGTCCGCCGCGGCCGGAGCGTTCGGCGGCCGCGCGGGCGGAATCCGTGTGGCAGCTGCGGGAGGCCTATCGCCGCCCGCCGGCCGAGTGGCCGGCACCCCACGTCGATCCGGCGATCGAATGGCGGGAGATCGGCCTCGTGCCCGAAGTGGTGCATCCCGAGCGCAATCCCTACAACGCGGCGAAGGCGGAGCTCGGTCGGCTGCTGTTCTTCGACGCCCGCCTTTCGGCCGACGGCAAGATGGCCTGCGTCTCCTGCCACGAGCCGAACCTCGGCTGGGCCGACGGGCGGGCCGTCAGTCAGCCGCATGGCCGGTCGCCGGAGCGAAACACGCCGACGATTCGCAACGTGGCGTTTCAGACGCATCTGTTCTGGGACGGACGGGCCGGCAGCCTGGAGCAGCAGGTGGAGGAGGCGGTCACCAATCCGGCGGAGATGGCCGCCCACCGTGACGCGGTCGTCGGCCTGCTCGCGCGGAGTCCGGGGTATCGGCAGCTGTTTGCCGATGCCTTCGCCGGCCGCCCGCCCTCGTTCGCGGCGGTGGTCGAGGCGGTGGCCTGTTTCGAGCGGACGATCGTGTCGGGCCGCTCGCGGTTCGACCGCTTCCTGCGGGGCGACGCGGCGGCGCTCGCCGATGCGGAGATCCTCGGCCTCGATCTCTTTCGCCGCGACGCACGGTGCATGAACTGCCACCATGGCCCGACGTTCAGCGACGGCCGCTTTCACGACCTCGGCTTGAGCTTCTACGGGCGAAGCAACGAAGACCTGGGCCGCCATGCCGTCACCGGCGCGGCGGCCGACCGGGGCCGCTTCCGCACGCCGACCCTGCGGGACGTGACGCGCACGACGCCGCTCATGCACACGGGGATGTTCGAACTCTCCGGCGTGCTCAACATGTACAACGCCGGCATGGTGACGCTCAAACGCCAGCCCTACCAGCGGGACGACCCGGCGTTTCCGGTGAAGTCGCCGCACCTGAAGCCGCTGGGGCTCAACCGCCAGGATCTCGCCGACCTCGCCGCCTTTCTCGGCGCCCTCGAGGAGCCGCGGCAGCGGGTGCTGCCCCCGTCGTTGCCGGCGATCGAAGGCGAGCCCGTCACCGCGCGGCGGCAGCCGCCTGCCGGGCGCTAACGACGGCCGCATTGGACAGCCCGTGGATCCGCACGCCGCCCGTGGCTGCCGCGGTCACGAGCAGCGCGCCGTCGGGGCTCAACACGACCGCCCGCGGAAACGCTCGGGGGGCGGGCAGGATGCACAGCTCGTGCCCTGATTCGGCATCCCAGATGCGGGCCGTGCCGTCACGCGAGGCCGTCACGATCCGCCGACCGTCGGGGCTGAAGAGCACCGTCTCGACGACGCCTTCATGACCGCTGAAGACGCGGATGGCAGTCGCGGCATTGGGGCTGCTGCGGACATCCCAGAGGCGGACCGAGCCGTCCGTGGAGCCGGCGGCGAGCCGGCGGCCATCGGCGCTGAAGGCCAGAGCCCGTACGGCGGCCCTGTGGCCGATGAGCATGGCGATTCTTTTTCCGGTCGCAAAGTCGGCGAGATCGATCGAGCCGATGGCCATGCCGGCTGCCCGCACCAGGCCGTTGGGGCTGGCTGCGAGGCAGGTCACGTGGCCCTGGGGCCGCAAGGTTGTCGCCACCGCGCCGGTCTTGGCGTCGAGAAGATGGGGCATGCGGTAGGCCACCCGCGTGCCAGCCAGGCCGAAGACGGCGCCGGCGGCGACGAAGGCGCCATGGTAGCCCGATGCCACCGCCATGAGCTGCCGGCCCGTGCGCGGTTCCCAGACCGCCACCGTGGCATCGCCCGACGTCGTCAGCAGACATGAGCCGTCGGGGCTGAAGGCGACCCGCTCCACGCCCCGTCCGATGGCGGCGAGCGTGGCCAGTGGTTCGCCGGTGTCGGCCCGCCAGACGCGGACTTCACCCGCTGCGTCGCCGTTTTTGAAAGCGGCCGCGACGAGCGCGGAGTCGGGACTGTAGGCGACCTCCGTCACGAGGCCCGGGCCGCTCGCGAGCGCATGCAGCCGCTGGACGGTGCGCGGGTTCCACAATTCGACACTCCCGGTGCCCTGCGGCGCCACCGCCAATTGCCGACCGTCCGGGCTGAAGGCGGCGGCGGTCATGCCCCGGTGCTCGGGCAGGGTGGCGAGCGGCTGCTCGGCCGTGAGGGACCAGATGCGCACGGTGCCGTCGTGGGCGCCAGAGGCGAGCGTCTCCCCATCGGGGTGAAACGCCAGCGTCGTGACCCCGCCGTCGTGCCCCAGCAATTCCCGCTCGACCGCGGACGTGCGGGAATCCCAGAGCCGGATGGTGCCATTGGTGAATCCTCCGGCAATGTGCTTGCCGTCGGTGCTGAAGGCCGCCGCCGTGGCGATCCCCGCCGTGCCGGGCAGGCGGGCGACCCGCGTGCCACTGGCGACGTCCCAGACCTGGAGTTCGTGGTCTTCAAAATTCGTGGTGAGCCGATCGCCGTCCGGGCTGAAGGCGAGCAGGGAATCGATCGGCCCGAGGCTCCGCTGCGTCGAAACGGTGGAGAGGTGACGGCCGGTGCGGGTGTCGTACAGGCAGATCTCCCGCCGGCGATCACGTCGGTCGAAGATGGCCGCGATTCGTCCGCCGTCGGAGCTGAAATGGAAGTCTCCGAAGCGTGCGTCCGCGTCACCCAGCATCGCGATCCTCCGGCCGCTGGTCACATCCCACAGGCCGAGACTCCGCGCCGCGCCGAGGATGGCCAGCCGTGTGCCATCCGGGCTGAAGGCCGCGGCGGTCAGCCGGCCACGATGGTGTTCCAGGATGACGTCGTCCGCGGCGGATGCCGCGGTGACGACGCGGACGCGGCCCTCTGCCGTATGGATCGCACTCCGGCGGCCCGTCGGACAGGCCGCCAGCGGCAGGCTCGCCGGGTCGGCCACATCGTGGAGTCCGTCGGCGGCCGCCTTGTGAGTTCGCCATGATCTCGTCCAGTTGTCGGCGGATGCATCGCGCCGCGCATGCTCCTGATGGGGGCCGACGGCGAAGAACAGGAGCTCGCCCAGCCTCGACCGACGCCGGGAGTCTGCGTGCGACACGCGCCGGAGGTCGGTGAGATGATCCGCGGACGTGAGCCATTCCCTGATCAGGCCGCTGGCGGCGAGGATCCGACCATCGGGACTGTACGTCACATCCCGCACCGGCCCGCGTTTCCAATCGAGCACGACCAAGGCGTGGTCGAGGTCGGCGGCCAGCACGTTCAGTTCCAGCGGCGTGGGTGCGCCGACGAGGGCGAGGTTTTCGGCATGAAGTTGCCGGCCGAGCCGGAGATTCCTGGTGCTGATGGCGGCCTGCAGCGATCGCAGGTTGGCGACATAGAGCCGCTGCCGGGAGAGAGTCGCCTCCGCGTCGGCCCGGGCCGTCTCCCGCAGGGCCGTGGCCCGTTCCCGCGCGGCCTGCACCGCGAAGATCGACGCGCCGATGCCGCCCGCCACGATCGCCGTCAGCAGGCCGGTCGCCGTCAGCGCGGCGAGCTTGTGGCGCCGCGCCAGCCTGACGAGGGAGGCGCCGAGCCGCGGCGGGCTGGCGGTGATCGGCTCGCCGCCGAGATAGCGGCCCAGGTCGGCCTCGAGCTCGGCGGCACTCGAATAGCGGCGGGCCCGGTCCTTCTCCAGGCACTTCATGACGATCGTGGCGAGATCCCCGCGGAACCGCGGGTTCACGGTGCTGATCGGCGTCGGCTCGGCCTCCTGGACCACGCGGGCGACGGCGTAGACCGGCCGCCTGGTGACGTCGTAGGGCAGCCTGCCGACGAGGAGTTCGTAGAGCACCACGCCCAGCGCGTAGACATCGGCCCGGACGTCGACCGCGTCGGGATCGCCGGCGAACTGCTCGGGGCACATGTACTGCACGGTGCCGACGAGCTGCCCGAGTTCGGTGTGCATGGTGGTCAGCGCCACGTCGCCATCGGTGGTCCGGGCGATGCCGAAGTCGATGATCTTCGCCTGCCCCGCCGCGTCGACGAGCATGTTGCCCGGCTTCAGGTCACGGTGGATGACGCCCCGTTGATGGCCGTGGGCGACGGCGTGACAGACCTCGCGGAAGAGCTTCAGCCGATCGAGCGTGGAGAGGTCGTGGTCGGCCGCGTAGGCCGTGATCGGCCGCCCGTCTTCGATGTATTCCATGACGAAGTAGGGCATGTCGCCGCCATGCACCGGCTGCATCCCCAGCGAATAGATGCGGGCGATGCCCGGGTGGGTGAGCCGACCGAGGATGTGCGCCTCGTACTCGAACCGCTTGAGCGACGCCTTCGAGAGCACGCCGGGGCGGATGACCTTCACGGCCACGGTCCGGCAGGGCATGCCCTGCAGCCCTTCGTAGACCCGTCCCATGCCCCCCTCGGCGAGGAAGCGGACGAGCGTCACGTCGCCGAGGCGTGTCCCGGGCCCGAGGTCGGGGCCGGCGGGCACGGCGGGCTGCACGAGGAAGTCGGTCAGGCCACCCGAGAGCGGCAGGGAATCCGCGCCGGCCTCGGTCGGCGGCCCGGCGGCATCCGGTCCGAATGGCTGCATGAGTGACTGTCCACAGGCATGGCATGGCGCCGCGGTTGACGCCGCACCGTGGCGGCGCGGAGTGTAGCACGGTATCGGCCGGGCCGGCGGATCGGCTACCATGTCGCACCATGAAACATCGACAATCCCTCCACACCCTGTTCGTCGTGCTGCTGCTCGCTCCCGCCCTCCGGGCCGACGAGGGCATGTGGCTGTTCAACCAGCCGCCGCGGGAGCGGCTCGAGAAGGACCACGGCTTCCGCCTCGCGCCCGAGTGGCTCCTGCACCTGCAGCAGTCGAGCGTGCGGTTCAGCTCCGGCGGCTCCGGCTCCTTCGTGTCGGCCGACGGCCTGGTGCTCACCAATCACCACGTCGGAGCCGGGGCAATCCAGAAGCTCGGCGACGCGACGCACGACTACTACCGCGACGGCTTCGCGGCCGCGACCCGTGAGCAGGAGCTCCGCTGCCACGACCTCGAGCTCAACGTGCTGGTCTCGATCGAGGACGTGACGGCGCGGGTGCAGGCGGCCGTGAAGCCCGACATGCCCGCCAGGGAAGCGGCTGCGGCCCGGCGGGCGGCGCTGGCCGCGATCGAGAAGGAGTCGCTCGCCGCCACGGGCCTGCGGAGCGACGTGGTCACGCTCCATCAGGGCGGGGCGTATCACCTCTACCGCGCGAAGCGGTACACCGACGTGCGGCTCGTGTTCGCGCCGGAGCATGCGATCGCCTTCTTCGGCGGCGACGCCGACAACTTTGAGTTTCCGCGGTACAACCTCGACATCTGCTTCTTCCGGGCTTACGAGAACGGCCAGCCGGCCCGGGTGCCGCATCATCTCACCTGGGGTCGGCAGCCCGTGTCCGCCGGCGACCTGGTCTTCGTGTCGGGCCACCCCGGCCACACCGACCGGGCCAAGACGGTCGCCGAGGTGGTGGCGATGCGGGACCGACAGGTGCCGTTCGACCTGCAGGTGATTCACCGTCTCGAATCGCTCTACGACGCCTTCTGCGAAGAGGGGCCGGAGGAGCGGCGGCAGGCCATCGGCAGCCTGTTCAGCGTGCAGAATGGCCGCAAGGCGCGGTCCGGCATCCTCGCCGCGCTGCTCGACCCCGACCTGATGGCGCGGAAGCGGGCCGCCGAAACAACGGACCGCAGGCCGATCGAGGCGGGGCTCGAGGGCCGGCCGTCGCCCTACGTGCGGATCGCGGAAGCGCAGGCTGAACTTGACCGCATTGCCGTTCGCCACCGGATGCTCGAAGGGGCGGCCGGCTTCAACAGCAAGTTCTTCGCCACCGCCCGCACGATCCTCCGGGCGGTCGCAGAGCGGGCCAAGCCCGACGGCCAACGGCTCCGCGAGTATCGCGACTCCAACCGCGGCCCGCTGGAGCTGCAGCTCTTCTCGGAGGAGCCGCTGTACGACGGTTTCGAGGTTGCCAAGCTCGCCGATTCACTCACCGCCCTGGCGACGACGCTCGGTGCCGACGATCCGCTCGTGCAGTCGGTGCTCGCCGGCCGGCCGCCCCGGGAGCGGGCGGCCGCGCTCGTCGCTGGCACGGCCCTCGGGCGGCGGCATCAGCCGGAGGGGGCGCAGGCCCCGCCGCCCGACCGACGACGCGAGCTCTACGACGGCGGCGCGGCGGCCGTGGCCGCGTCGCCCGACACCATGCTCGCCCTCGCGCGGCTCGTGGACGAGGAGTCGCGGCGGCTGCGCGGGCTGGCGGAGGCGGCGCAGGAAGTGAAGCAGCAGGCCCATGCGGAGATCACGCGGGCCCGGTTCGCCCGGGCGGGAGAGACGCTCTATCCCGACGCCACGTTCACGCTCCGGCTGGCTTATGGAGTGGTCCGTGGCATCGAGGGCAGCGGCCCGGAGGACTGCCCCGCGATCACCACATATGCCGGTCTCTTCGCGCGGGCCCGCGGCAAGGGCGACGCCTTCCCCTTCGTGCTGCCGCCGCGGTGGCAGGCGCGGAGGCGGGAGCTCGAGGCCGACGCGGCCTTCATGGGCACGCCGTTCAACTTCGCCTCGACGGCCGACATCATCGGCGGCAACTCCGGCAGTCCGGTGGTGAACCGGGCCGGCGAGCTCGTGGGGCTGATCTTCGACGGCAACATCCACTCGCTGCGACTCGACCTGGTGTACGATGATCGGCTGGCGCGGGCCGTGTCGGTGGATGCGGCCGGGATCATCGCCGCGCTGCGGAAGGTGTATGCGGCCGAGGGCTTGGTGGCCGAACTCGAGGCCGCTCCGTAGAGTCGCGGGCGGAGGGCGATGCAGGGCGATCATCGCCCGGGGCGGCGCAGGAGACGAACGATGGGCATGCGGGGCTGGACGTTCCTGGCGGCGGTCGGGTTGGTTGCGGTCGTCGGTCGCGCAGCCGACGAGTTCAACATGCGCGTGACGACGGCCGGGATCCGGCTCGGCGGGCACGTCTCGGGGCCGCAGGTGTCGGCCGAGTCGCTCGCGCATCGAGTGGTGCTGCTCGAGTTCTGGGGCGTGAACT
>Ga0315902_10011056_pt1 | contig 11899 bp, 12 predicted proteins | sample LakEriMetagenome_9_FD_203523 | JGI IMG/M metagenome (GOLD analysis project Ga0315902, IMG submission 203523) | Freshwater fungal communities from buoy surface, Lake Erie, Ohio, United States - Buoy 12 MA117 | ecosystem: Environmental > Aquatic > Freshwater > Lake > Lake biofilm | place: USA... | reverse complement strand
CGATTCATGCTAAATGATGATGCTACGTTCTTCAGCGCTTTACAGAATTTTCAAAACAACTTTTCCGACAGCGTTGCAAAAGGAACAGATATCCGCGATGCACTTGGAACTGCAGGAAACATTGACCTAACAGATGTATTCGATCAATGGTATTTTGGTGAGGGATATCCTACCTATTCTTTGCGCTGGAACCTTCTAGGAAATAACCTTTACCTTGAAATTTCTCACACAACTTCAAAACCAGCGGTTACTCCCACCTTTATGAATCCAATCGAGATTCGCTTATCAAGGACTGGAGCTCCTGACACAACGATCCGCTTTGAAGTCACAAATAACATTGATCAATATTTTCTGGCGAATATTGGCAATGTAGATTACATAGTTGGCATTGACCCTAGTAACTGGATCGTAAATAAGGTAGGAACCATTGTGAATGATCCAAACTTTACTTCTCTTTCCTCTGTTGATGATCAGCTAGAATCGGAGTTTGGTATCTATCCGAACCCAACCGATGACTTGATCAACATTTTATTTAAAGATTCGGCGGAAGAAATTATTGTTGAATTAACTGATGCTGTTGGTAGACAAGTATTTCTGCAAACTATTCAGAAGAGCTCAGTAATCAATGTTTCATCAATAAGCGCAGGAGTCTATCTGATGACTTTGAGATCAAATAATCAAAAAACACTAAAAACAGAACGGGTTGTCATCAACTGAAAATCTTCATATCAAAGAGATTGGTTGCTAAATTAAGACTCACAATAAATCACTTCTTTCAGAAAAGCCTTTTCAGGTTATTGCGTCAGAAAGGTGATTTTTGCTTTGAAAAAAGAACAACGAAGAGGAAGATAATTACGGTTCGTTTTCGAGACACTTGTACTTTCGTTTCGCAACCTTACGGGAACAAGCATTGAAATGCCACCATTCCGTCGGAATACTTTGAAAATACTGTGAGTACATTACTCGCCTTAAGAGTTTCCGATTATCAATCTGGGCTTTAGTCAATTGACCATTCGCGAGAAATGTTGCTTCCATGGATGGGTATGCGATTTCCTTGAACTCGTCGAATGATGCACCCATATCGAATGGAATGCCCTTTGAATCACAGATAGTGAGATCTACAGCTGCACCATAATTATGCAAACTTCTATAGGCAGGTTCAGAAACATAATTTCGCCTTTCAGTTTGTGGAATAGTATCGAGCGCTTGCCACATCTTTTGCTGAACGCTGACCGGCCTAACAGCATCAAAAATCAATAAATGAAGCCCTGTATCTATTGCTGTCAAATAATCCTGACATTTTGAAAGCCGATCGGCCACATCCTTTTGAAGATAGGCCTTTTTTATATGATCATACATTCGTCTGCCCAGAAAATTTTCCGTGCCGGTATATTTGAGATCAACAAAGATTCGTTTGTTCAATGCATGTACATCAATAAGATTATGAAGAAGCAAAACCGAATCTTTTACCTGAGGAGATTCCAGCACCTCCGAGCCAATTGAAGATTTTGAACTTTTAGAACTCTGACGTTGCGCTGTTGGACCCTCGATACGTTCAGCATCCTGCTCACAATAACAGGATAATAGAACAAGTATCGGTAAAAATTGAACAATAATCCTCATAGTCAAAGTTCGAAAAAGAATTTAAAAGGCAAATGCATGTCCAACAATTGAAGTAAATTTGCCGAAAAAATAAAGTTATATGCCGAAAATATCTCAAAAGGCTGTCGAAATGCCTGCATCTCCGATCCGAAAACTGGTTCCCTATTCAGAAAAAGCGAAAAAGGATGGAAAGACTGTCTATCATTTGAACATTGGGCAACCAGATATTGAGACGCCACAGATAGCCTTGGATGCGATCAAGAACATGGATCGAAAGGTGTTAGAATACAGCCATTCTGCTGGATTTGAAAGTTACCGTAACGGGCTTTCAGCATATTATAAGAAAACTGGAATCAACGTTGCGCCGGAAGATATTCTAATCACTACAGGTGGGTCGGAAGCTTTGATCTTCGGATTCATGACAACGTGTGACCCGGGAGATGAAGTAATCATACCAGAACCGTTCTACGCGAACTATAATGGCTTCGCTGTAACTGCAGGATTAACAGTAGTGCCGGTTACATCAACAATTGAAACAGGTTTTGCACTTCCACCTGTTGAAGATATCGAAAAAAAGATCACCGCAAAAACGAAGGCGATCGTTATCTGTAATCCTGGTAACCCAACAGGATATTTATACTCAAAAGGGGAATTAGAGCAATTGCGCGACATCGTTAAGAAGTACGATCTCTTTCTTTTTGCTGATGAAGTTTACCGTGAGTTCTGCTATGACGGAGCTATTCCGTTCAGTGTTATGAACCTGGAGGGAATCGAGAATAACGTAATCATGATCGACTCCGTTTCAAAGCGATACTCCATGTGTGGCGCGCGCATCGGTGCGTTGATTACAAAAAATAAGGATGTTATGTCAGCAGCGTTGAAATTCGGTCAGGCGCGTTTATCTCCTCCCACTGTTGATCAGATCGCATCCGAAGCAGCATTGAATACCCCTCAATCATACTTTGATAATGTGGTGGCGGAGTATGTACAGCGCCGAAACATCATGGTGGACGGATTAAATAAGATACATGGAGTCTTCTGCCCCAAACCAAGTGGCGCTTTTTACTGTGTAGCCAAATTCCCTGTAGACGATGCCGAGAAGTTCTGTCAGTGGTTGCTTGAAGATTTCTCCTATGAGGGTCAGACTGTCATGATGGCTCCGGCTAACGGTTTCTATTCAACAAAAGGTGCCGGACAACAAGAAGCACGAATAGCGTATGTATTGAACCAGGATTCGTTGCGAAAAGCAGTAAAATGTCTTGAAGAAGCTTTAAAAGTCTACCCAGGAAGAACCAACTAATTGAGAAGAATCACCAAAGAAAAAGCCTCGATCTCTCGAGGCTTTTTTTATAACTCAGAGGTTTCTAAATAAAAAAAGGCGAACCAATGTCCGCCTTTTATTTTCAGTTTTCCATTTATTATCTCACGTAGATCTTCTTGGTAACAGATCCAGCTTCGAATCGAGCAACTAATGTGTAGATTCCTGTTTCTAATCCCTCATAAGTGATCTTCGCGTTGACATCACCGATAACTTGAGATTTTACTTCCTGACCTGCCATGTTAATAATCACTAATTCACCGCCAACCAGATCTGGTGTCACATTGATCAATGCCTCATCTAATTGCGTTTTTATTGAAACCTTGTTATCCACAGCAACACCTTCAAGGCCCGCAACCTGCTGACCTGCATTGATTCCACCGTCAGCAGTCGAATTGAATGCATATTCCTTGATGGTTAGTGCTAATAAATTTGAAACTCCATCCGTACAGCTTAAACGAACCCATCCGTAATGCGTATTTGCTCCGGCTGTGAACTTTGCTCCCAAATATTTATCTGTTACTCCCAGGAAGTTTCCAACAGCGATAGGTTGTGTAAAGCTAAATGCAGGAACATTAAATAAACCTTCAGCAGCTAGTAAAGCACCTGAAGACCCTGTTCCGCCAAAAACACCGGCAGCACCAATAGCATCTCCATTATTCAGTGCACTAACGTTAAAGGATGTACCACCCGATGACGTTGTGGAATTGACACCAAGTACGCCTCCACCAGCATTCACACCAACCGCTGCGTATGACGCATCAAGTGTGTAGGTGAAAGTGATACCCATTGTTGTCGCAGTTGCAGTACTATTGACTGCACCAACCTGCAAAACAAGATCAGCGGTAAGATCCCCATTGAAATCCAGCTGATATGGTGTAGCATTCTTGTCAATTGTCACATCCGTGATATCAGTATAGACGATCTGCGAATTCACAGAGCTGCTAGCAATAACAGCACCAGCAACAGCCGTATACTTCTTAAGATTAGTAGTTTTTTCTGCCATAATTGTTTTTTTTTGCTAATTTATTTTTTTTCGAATTAACATGCAAATAAATCTATTCATATATTAATCTTTAACTTTTAGAATTTCAGTCATCTTTTCCAATTCCATTTCTCTTCCTAAAAATTCTGCAATGACCTCAGCATATTCCTCAGGGTGCTCAGAGAGTTCACCAAAATTAACGTTCAAGGTCCTAATATTCGGCTGAGAACTGATCCACATATTGAATTTATCAAGTTGTTCCTGTAATTGGGAAAGTGCTTTTGCCGGTAAAATACCTAATTTCACCTTATCCTTTACGTTCGTCTGATTAGCAAGAACATCATGGATATCGCGATCGATGAAGATCACTTTGTAATCAAAAAAAGCAGGGAGATTGTTCAAATGTTGCAGGTAAACCATCGTGGCTTTGTTTCTTGCTTCTTGTATCCGATTGTCATCTTTCTTCAATCGGATAATTTCTTCAAATGCTCCTGCATTACCCTTTTTACCATCGGAGCCTTTCGCGGTGCGCAATACTTCTACACCACCATTTTCGAGCGCATTTAAGACCGTTTCCACTCCCGAACCTAACAATCCCGTTACAATAATCAGTTCCCCTTTTATGTTATTCTTTATGAAATCAATATGCTCTTTGGCTTTCTCTGGTTTTCCAAGTTGATTGGAATAAATATCTACTAACCATTTGTGAGCCCTCGTCATTCCTGGGGAGAGGCGGATAGCAACTTCGAAAGCTTGTGAGGCACTTTCAAAATCCTTTACACGAACCAAAGTCTCACCGAGGTGATAATGTACATTCGGAATGTAGAAATTCTGATCCACGGCAAGGAGAAATTCCTCAATTGCCTCGTTCATTTTATTTCTTCGAAGGAAAGACAAGCCAAGTCCGTAATGCGCAGAAGCATTTCTGTCATCGATCGCTAAAGCTTTAATGAAATATTTTTCTGCGTCTCTGAACCTTCTCCTTAGATTGAGAATTCGACCGATATTTACGGCAAGCTCTGCGTTATTCTTATTTTTTTTCTGCACCTTCTCCAGTATTGGAAGGGCTTTCCATGGCATATTTATAGCCATATACAACAAGCCTTCGAGGTAGTCAAGGTACATCGGTTCCTCCAACTCTTTGTTGCCAAAGGGATCCTTGTCTTTCTTGTGCATTTTCGAATTATCTTTCTTATTAAGCAACGTTTCCTTCGCTTCGCTGATCTTTTTCTGCTCAAGACTCTTTAACTCGTCAATAATCTCACGGCATTTCTTGTACATCTTGAGGCTGAGGTATGCGAATGCCAATCGCTGACCATATCTTGTGATCTTTGATTCTTCAAATATTTCCTCAAGTATATCAAGAGCAGGTTCTATTCGACCGCCATTGATCATGTTTCTGGCCACATAATATTTGCTTTCTCGCTTCGCCTTTTCAACCTGCTGCAATTTATCATCTTCCAACGCATCGATGTATCCAAGCTCAACCAATTGCTGCAGTGCTTCTTGAGCCGCCCAAGGATCTTCCAAAAGCTCTTTGCTGTGCATTCCGCTATCACCCTGTACATCTTCCCAGCTTTCTATGTAATCTACTTGGGTGGGATCTTCAAAAGCCTGATACAGTACTTTGCCTTCCATATCTTTTCCTACTGGCAATCCATAAAGAGCCAGAAGTGTCGGAGTAATATCTATGATACTGGAACCACTTATTTCTTGTCTCCCTTTCTTAATTCCCGGACCATTCATTACAATAATGCCATACGGACTATGCTCAACTGCAGGACCGGATGGTTCTTTAGGGATATAAAGCGGTCGTTGATGGTCTGAATGAAAACCATGGTCAGAAATCAAGATAACGGTCGTATCCTTATCGATCATTTCAAGGGTTCTTTCCAACATCATATCATGATAACGATAACCTGCCTCTACAACTTCCTTGTAATTGTTGTAATCCTTTTCATCTATCTCGGACCTTCTTGGGGGATGGTAACGCATTGCCAAATGACTGAAGTGATCGATAGCGTCATAATAAACAGCCATAAAATCCCATTTCGTTTTTTCCATCAGGTAAGTTGAGGCTGCATGCACCGTAGATGCTTCAGCAAGAACTTTTGTAACACTGTAAACTCTCTTCTCTTTTCTTAATTCTTTATCATTTACTACGTTTGGTATGAATGGTGCCGTCATGGAAATTGTTATCTCCTGCGGATGGATTCTCCATTCTTTCATTGATTCCTCCATTTCAACAGGGTGTATAGTCCCTTTAGGCATCGGCCACTCCTCGTCAAGAGGTTTGACTGCTACTTGATACAGATTAGAAACCATTACCCCATTGATCGGTTCAGCCGGATTACTGGGCCACCAAGAAACAACATTACTTTTCAATCCCTCTTGGTTCAATATATTCCAGATCGCTTTCACCTTTCGAGAAGTACTGGTTACCGGCCTTAACCCTGATCCATCCGGAAGAGGTTCAATGAAACCTCCAATACCATGTTTATCTGCACGAACTCCAGTAGCAATTGAAGTCCAAAGCATTGGTGACAAAGGCGGATCAAGGGTCTGAAGTCGACCGTAAACTCCTCCTTCCATTAATCGCTGAATAGCAGGCATTTTACCCTGTTGGATCAATGGTTCGATAACTTTCCAATCAGCAGCGTCCCAACCGATCACCAAAACTTTACCCGTTCTTTTTATTTTCATCACTCTTATTTTGAGATCCCTTGGACTTTTTTTTCATTTTTTTTACTTCCTCTCTCCAAGCTCTGAGTCCAACATGACCCAGCGCCAGAAGTCCTAATGAACCTTGAGCAGTGATCTTATATTCATTCGGGTTATTCTTTTTCATTTTCTGTTCCTGTATAGTTCCGGGCGCACTACGCCGATCAGTTCATTGAGGTCCGCGCTTATCCCACAGAAATCTATAAGTTTGGATATCTGGGATTCAGGATCCTCCATCAGTTCATTGTAATTGACTTCGATATAAGGGATATTGTTATCCCGGAAAAACTTATGGGTCTTGGTAAGATGTGTCTCATAGATCCCTCTGAATTTTTCACGCTCTGCCGATTGATCCTTGTTCAGCATGACCTCTTGTGAACGAAGTACCTCATCCATTTCACGCCGCATAAAGATCGCCCTGTAATTGTGTTTCAAGTTCATGAAGATCGGAAGTGGCACAACGATCTTGATCGCTTTACCAAAAGCTTCCTCAAGAAAAGAATTGTCACGGACAATCCCTTTTACTGCCTCTAGTTCAAAATATCCTTGCGGATTGCTTACATCTTTCTCTCTTTTACCATCAGACATAATGGGAATACCTGCCTTATCAATGATCTGCATCATTAATGACGTCCCCGACCTTGGTAATCCTGTGATCACAAGAATTTCTGACATAACTGTTTTTTAGCCTGTGAATTTAGTAAAAACAGTGTTATTCTATTTAGATAGAATGAAGAATGATCCTATTCCTTAGTAATTTTATCTTCCCTTTATTTTCAAGTTGTTTAAGCAATCTGGAAATAACTACTCTTGAAGAATGCAGGTCCTCAGCGATCTGCTGGTGAGTGTGATTAATTTCAAGACTTCCCAATAATTTTGCCTGATCCGTCAGGTATCTATAGAGTCTCTCATCAAGTTTCATGAAAGCGATTGCATCAATGGTCTCCATCAGTTCCTTTAACCTCGAATGATAACTCTGTAGGATGAACTCTCTCCATGTTTTATACTTGTTCATCCACGACTCCATCATCTCAATTGGGATCATCAGCAGTAAAGAATTTTCCATGCTGGTTGCCTTCACCTCACTAACAGAATGACGCATGCAACATTGCAGGGTCATAGCACAGGTGTCGCCTCCCTCAATGTAATAAAGCAGCAACTCGTCTCCGTTATCATTCTCTCTGGAAACTTTAATAGAACCTTCCAAAACCACGGGAATCATTTGCATGCTATCACCCACATTTAGGATTACCTCATCCTGAGCAACTTCTTTTAACTGCCCCAAATAGACAATCTCTTTTAGAAGTGCCTCCTCAAGAAGATATCCGAGGGATTCATGAATGAGCTTTGCTTTGGCTTCGTTTGAGAGCGTCCTTTTCATACCTTATAAACATGTTGGCCCAAATGATCTTGGAAAGAGCATAAAGATAAGGAGATAAAAGAATTGTCGCGGTAATGATCAGACCAATTTGCCAACCCACGGACACATTCTCAAAGAATAGATTAAAAGAAACCCAAAAAGTCACAAACAACGCAACACCCAAAGCGTAAGCAACATACATCGCTCCGTAATAAAATCCCGGTTCTTTTGCGTACTTCAATCCGCATTGATCACAATGTGTGTGAATGTCTCCCATATTTGCCAGATCATAAGGGTGAGAAACAAAGAACTCGCCCTCCTGACATCTCGGGCATTTGCTTTTGAAAATGCTGTAAAGCTTAGATCCTTTACCTACCATGACTTCTTTTTTCTACGAATCTAAATCAAAAGAAAGGCTTCAAAAGTAGCTTATGTTACAGAATAACCTCTTTCCTTTAACAGGATTCAATACTAAAGCAAAATTAACTAAACAGTCAGTTCATCAAGCCTTGAAATACATGACTTTTATCATGTTTTCGATTGAAAAACATCATTAAATAAGCATCGTTCTTTCGCTTTCTTTGCATCGATGATAGGATTTTTGGTCAGCATCAGAACTTAAGAATCAAAACCGTGTCGAAATGAATACGATAGCTACGTCCAAATGGAGACTCATTGAAAAATTCGAATCAAAAATCAAAGCAGAAACAAAAAAAGAATCAAATGACTGGATGGTAGAAGAGTATCCGAAACATATAATGCGCAAGACCTCTCTTCACACTTCCGAAGAAATGCAATTCAACCTGAAGGATTGGGAACCAAGAGTATTAACCCTGAGAAGAAAATGATTCAGGATTCAAACATACATTAAAACAAACGTTATGAACAAAGCGAGTCTGAAGCAAAAACTGATCGAATTGCAGACTAATGCAGTCGAAGAGTTGAAAGAAAAAATTGAATCCGCACTTTCACTGGTTGATATCGACGACCATGACACGATTGATCCGGAGGACCTTTCACATCAAACGGAATCTGCAGAGTTGATGCATCTATTTCATCAGCAACTTATAAAAGCAGAGGTAGAATTAGCGTTCTTAAAGCGCATAGATTTTTCCGAGAAGGACATCGCACTTCCAGGATCCATCGTTGCAACTGAAAAATTTTACTTCCTGTTGGGTTATGCTGCAATACCTTTTGAGTTCGAAGGAAAACGCATAGTTGGTGTTTCGGTTGATTCTCCGATCTATTCTGAGATACGAGGAAAAAAGGCAGGAGATGTTTTCTCTTATTCGAACACCAACTATGCGATAAAAGAAATCAACTAAATCGTTCACTAGAATATTTAAAGATCATGGTAACTAGAAATCTAAAACCACTGAAAAAAGACATCAAGCGAAAAAAAACACTTCGTAAATATACAAAACGTATTTTTCCATGTCTTGGCAGCAAACGAAAGACTTCCTCGTAAACAGTTAAAATCTTGTTTTTAAAACAAGACAAACACAAAAAACACAAGATCTTCTGCATTCTGAATATCCCAAAAAATGACTTTAGTATTCAACGGGGGACAGAACTTAAAATGCAATTCTTCCTTAGCGCGCTCCTGCTAACTGAATTAACTTTTCTTTATTTATGATTTCAAGCTTGCGCGTATGAATCTCGATCATACCATCATCCTTTAAGTCCTTCAATAGCCTGATAAGAGTCTCCGTAGCCGTTCCAACAAAATTGGCCATGTCCTCCCTTGTAAGATTGATTTGTTCCTTACCGTAAATATCACCCAGTATCAGTAATGCAAAGGCCAGACGCTCACGAACAGACTTCTGGGCAAGATTCGTAATAAAGATCGCTCTATCTCCTAATTCTTTTGATAGCTCTTTGATAATACCGTTCCTTAATGACGGATTCTCATCGATCATATTCAAAAAGTCTTCTTTGCCAATAAAACAGATATTGCTTTCTTCCAGGGTCGATGCTGATACTTTGTAAGGCTCTCCGCTGAACATCGCTCTGAAACCTATGATTTCTCCTTCTTTTGCAATATGAATGATCTGCTCTTTCCCTTCATCTCCCCTCGTGAAGATCTTCACCTTGCCCTGATTCATACAGAATACTCCGCGAGGAAAACTGCCTTCAAGAAATAATGGTTGGTTCTTTTTGTAAAATGCGCAAGACTTATGCTCATCGAGTTCTGAAACTTCATGTTCGCAAAAATTTCCGAACAATGAACTTTTCCTTGCCCCACATGTTGCACATGAGACGTGTTTGTGTGATTTCTCTAACATCGGTAATTAGGTTTTGTATTAGTAAATATAGGAATTCTAATTATTCAGAGAAAGATGACAGCTATTAATTTATGTCCATTGCTCATAATTTAGCTTTAACAAACAACTGAATTCTTTGCAAAACTCATTGCTTTGCGAGAACAAACACATTATTCGCCTTCAACATTTTTTTCTGACATATACATTGCAGAGATAGCAAGACTTCAAATTGAACCGAACATAAAGTTGGCTGTACACCGGCTAAACTTTTGTATTATGAAACGATTCTTTTCTGTTATATCAGCTGTCATCCTGATCTTCTCACAATCATTTTCTCAAATCACACCTGTTCCGAACGGAAGACGCGTACAGGTCGCCATTTTGTTCGATACATCAAACAGTATGGATGGTCTTATCGATCAGGCGAAGGCTAAGATCTGGAACATCATCAATGAAATGAGTGGATTGCGCTACCAGGGACAGGTACCTATGATTGAGATCGCTCTATATGATTACGGAAACTCCGGACTGAGTGAATCCGAACATTACGTCAGACAGCAATTAGCCCTGACAACCGACCTTGACCTTATCTCCCAAAAGTTGTTTAGCCTCACTACTAATGGTGGAAATGAATATTGTGGCGCTGTGATCCAAAAGTCACTTCAGGACCTAAACTGGTCCACTAACCCACTCGACCTTAAAATGATCTACATTGCAGGAAACGAACCATTCAATCAGGGTACGATCGCATATAAAGAAGTGTGCTCAACTGCATCCGGAAGAAACATTTATGTCAATACCATCTACTGCGGAGACTATGATCAGGGTGTACGGGAATTTTGGAAGGACTGTGCAACGATCAGTAAAGGGGACTATTTCAATATCAATTCAAATGAAGCAGTCGTTCATATTGCCACACCATACGATGAGTCGATCAACAGTTATAACGATTCATTGAACCGCACATATTACGGTTACGGAGCAATTGGTCAATCAAAAAAGAGCAATCAATTGATGCAGGATGCCAATGCGGCATCGGAATCTGAGGCAGTAAAAACTGAACGGTCCATTGTAAAATCAAAAGCAGCTTATTCCAATGAATCGTGGGACCTCATTGATGCAGTTGATAAGGGAGGGAAAGACATCACATCAATGGATGACGCAGAACTCCCAACTGAATTCAAAGGGAAAACAGACGAAGAAAAAGTTGCGTTGCTTGAAGAGAAGAAAGGAGAAAGGGAACGCTACCAGAAAAAGATCGCTGAGCTTGCCGTTGAAAGACAGAACTATATAACAGCTGAAAAAGCCAAAAGGACGGATCTTTCAAAGGATGATTTCGGAACCTCCGTAAACGGATCCCTGATGAAGCGGGCAAAAGAGATTGGTTATCAAAAGGAAAATGAATCAACAGACACGCCGAAATAATGAGTTGTTTTGACTTAAATCATTACCCGTTATGACATTTATCATATTTTTTCCTCCGGTCATTTAAGAGCTTTGTTATGTGGCAGTTCAAGATCACAGATTGAAGTAAAAACCAATTAAACACTTAACGGAGAACTTATGAGTACGAAAGATTCTATTTACAAGCAGCACGAGGAGAACACGGAATGGTTAAACAAATTGAGGTTCTACAAGGATGAAATCAA
>Ga0315902_10011053_pt1 | contig 11900 bp, 9 predicted proteins | sample LakEriMetagenome_9_FD_203523 | JGI IMG/M metagenome (GOLD analysis project Ga0315902, IMG submission 203523) | Freshwater fungal communities from buoy surface, Lake Erie, Ohio, United States - Buoy 12 MA117 | ecosystem: Environmental > Aquatic > Freshwater > Lake > Lake biofilm | place: USA... | reverse complement strand
TTCCCGAAGGACGTTCGCTTCCTTCGGAAAGCCGCCACCCCGCCAGAGGTGAAGCTTTCCGAAGGAAGCCGAAGGAAGCGAAGGACGCCCTTCCTTCGGGAGGAAGCCGAAGGACGGAAACAAGTTCATCAAGCCGCCAGAGGTGAAGCTTCTTTCAGAAACAAGTTCAGCTTCTTACAGAAAGCCGCCAGAGGTGAAGCTTCCCGAAGGAAAGAGAGAGCGCGTCTAGAAGAGTGCTGGTGCTACGCACCTTATGCTTGTACGTGCTGCTGGGTGATGCTTGATGGTGATCTTCGATCACCATGAAGAGTGCTGGGCTGTGCTTGATGAAAGAAGGCCGTGCTGGTGCGCCACACCTTATGCTTGTTGATGGTGATATAGAGTGCTACGCGTAACCTATGGGTGCTTCTTGATGGTGATCGTAGATCACCATGAAGAGTGCTTCTGAAAGAAGGCCGTCTTCCCGAAGGATACACGTCCTTTGGGAAGCCGCCAGAGGTGAAGCTTCTTTCAGAAACAGCGTGCTGGTGCTCCGCACCTTATGCTTGTTGATGGTGATCGAAGATCACCATCAAGAGTGCTGACGTTCACGTCCGCATGGTGATCTTTGATCACCATCCACGCGGACCAAGGAAAGCGTAGCTACGGAGGACATATTCGATGATTGTGACACCCCCGCAGTGTCAGCGTAGCGTAGCACAACCTAACTGAATGTACGAAGGATATCCTGAGGTTCTCTGGTAGACGGCGGAATAGTATGAGCATACCCTCCCGTGGTGACTAACGAGCGCGTCACCTCTATTGAAGGTAGGCATCAACTAGATTTACAAAGGATAGCCGTCTTTCGAGATCTGCGAAGCAGGTCGAAGATGATGAGACGCCCTTCCTGGTCATTAGCGTAGATGATGTTCAATCGGCATGAAAGCCCGCTCGTCCCCCGCAGGACATAGCAAGGAGACGCAATGATGGTGCTCCAATATCACCATCCGTCTTTCCGAAGGATGAGCGTCTTCCCGAAGGATGAGCGTCTTCCCGAAGGATGAGCGTCTTCCCGAAGGATGAGCGTCTTCCCGAAGGATGAGCGTCTTCCCGAAGGATGAGCGTCTTCCCGAAGGATGAGCGTCTTGATGAGATCGGGCTGTCCAGAGGACAGCCTTGTTTCATACATCCATGCTGATGGTCAAAGGCCCGGCGCTCCTCCGTCCTGTGGGGGACGTGCAAATCTCGGAAAGACGGCCGTAAAGTTGCAAATCACCTTTACAATGAACGGTGATCAAGAGACCATAACCTTCTGAGCATAAAGCCCGTTCCCTGTACACACACACCCGCAGGGGGTGTGTGTGCACACCCCCTGCGGGTGTGTAGGACGGAGGGGTTCGGAGGTTACACGAGCTTTTGACAGAACGACGCAGCCCTAACCTCGAATAACGGAGTGGATTACCCCCTCCCCCCCCCTTTAGGTGTATGGGCGTACTTGGTTACACATACTGCGTAGGTCACCATCATCTTCGATGATGTCCAATACGCTGAATAATGGCAGGGGCGTACTTGGGCAAGAATCGACGTAAAGACGCCCTAGGTTACCTGCTGTTGGTCAAATGATATTGAAGAACCCATGCATGAACTAGGTGCAGGCCCTTCCCTAGAAGATTGGATACCTAAGGCAAGCGAAACCGAGTCTGACGTCGTTCAGAAAGCACTTGACCCAAACTAGCGCTTTTTGAAAGAAGCTCTGAACGTACGTTTCGAAAAGACTGCTATCACGTGGGCTTGGCCGTGCTATGCAAAGGAAGGCGCTTGTACTTGTTTGACGCCCATCCACAACGTTGATAACCTGGGTTCTTCAAGACGCTTTATGAGCTTGTTGATTGCGATATAAGATCACCATCTTTGCGTCTCCTTCTCCTTCCTCCGTCCTGCGGGGGACGAGCGGGATCTCTGAAGATAATCAGAGATCTTGAGAGATCCCGCGTCCCCCCTTACTTCGGGGAACGTTCGAAGCGAAGCACGCACCACGTCCACACCCACAGTGGCTCGGGGGTCCGTGTCCACCATCCTCATAGATGCTGGTGTACAGGGAGGTGCCGTGAGTCGAATCCGTTGCCTCTTTCAGTAACCAAGCCACGCCTATGTTGGGTCAAGTGACGAAGGCCACCCATATAGAGGGCATCTAGTTGGTTTTTGAAAGACGCATTTTATTATGAAATACGGCCTTCTTTAAGAACCCTAGGTTAGGTTACCAGCATATAAAATAATGCTACGTACAGGCTGACTCCGTCTTTGGCTCAAATACGCAGTTCTATTCGTAGGTTCCCAAAGCACGAAGTCACCACTGCATGGGGCGCGACCGCACGCCTTGGCGGGCGTCGTACACTTGATCGTAGATTGCCATCAAGTGTACACAATCTTGGATTGTACGTCCTTTGTAAATCTATGATTACGATGATTAAGCTCTGCTTCGCGCCAGAGGTGAAGCTACGCGAGCGTTCCACCCCCTACGGGCTCCCTACGGGCTCCCTACGGGCTCCCTACGGGCTCCCTACGGGCTCCCTACGGGCTCCCTACGGGCTCCCTACGGGCTCCCTACGGGAGTGCGAGCTCGCCATGTCTTTTTTTTTTTTTCTTCCGTCCTTCGGGGACGGCCAGAGGTGAAGCTAACCTCTGGGCTACTTGATCATCATCTATGATGAGGGTCTGGGGTGCTATGCAGACGTGAACGTCAATACTGGTTGAGCTAAACTTAAGTCGCGCGGCGTGATACAGCTAAGCTCTGCTTCGCTTCGCTATGCGGAGCATAATGACAAGACTAACATTTATGTAGTGGCCTCCAGGTTTGGTATGGGATTCGAACTAGCTCTAAAACGAACGTCCTGCCTTCGGCACAGAAAGACATCAAAAAGCGGAGCGTTGACCTGCTTCGCAGATCTACGCCCTTCGAAGATTGGCGAAGCAGGTCATCTACGATGATGGTCAGCAACAAGTAACTTGTTGCGTGTAGGCGGGAGGTTTGCATACTAGTTGACCAGCCCAGCCGCCACCAGATGGAAAATCTTGGTAGAGAGCAGGCTCACACCCCCTTCGAGGGTGCTCAAAGTTGGCTCTGAGCTTGGATTGACTCCAACGGACGCACGTCGTGAAATAAGTGCAACATGCACCTCCTAAGGGTGAGGTAATCCCCTACGTGAAAAAAAGACTTGGTTTAACGCGCCGCGTCACCTTTAGCAACCTCTCGTTACCTCTGTTAACCTCGGGCGGGTTTATTCAAGACGCAACTGCCATGGAATACCTCCGTACCCCTACGTTCCCCGCTTTCCGAAGGAAGCGAAGCACGCCCTTCCCGCCAGAGGTGAAGCTTTCCGAAGGAAGCCGAAGGAAGCCGAGCTTCTTTCAGAAAGCCGAGCTTCTTTCAGAAAGCCGAGCTTCTTTCAGAAAGCCGAGCTTCTTTCAGAAAGCCGAGCTTCTTTCAGAAAGCCGAGCTTCTTTCAGAAAGCCGAGCTTCTTTCAGAAAGCCGAAGGAAGCCTAAGGACGCGCTTTTTTCAAAACAAGTTTACGTCCTCCCGAAGGAAGGGAAGAAGCTTCACCTCTGGCGGGGAGGACGCCCTTTCTGAAAGAAGCTCAGAAGGAAGCGAACTTGTTTCATCAAGCCCGCGTCCTTCGGGCTTTTTCCCTTCCTTAGGAAAGCGCGTCCCTCTTCAAGACGTACGTTCCCCGAAGGATGCCGCCAGAGGTGAAGCTTTCCGAAGGAAACCGAAGGAAGCCGAGCTTCTTTCAGAAAGCCGAAGGACGCGCTTTTTTCAAAACAAGTTGCTTCCTTCGGGAACCTATGGCGCTTCCTTCGTAAAGAGAGCACGCAGTAAGTGAACTGATGCTGACAGTTTCACGCTGGCATAGCCTACGGGATGCTCTGCTTTTTTTCCTTCGCGATACGTCAGGCATCATGAAAGCGAGGCCTCGACCATAAACGAATCTCGGCTTCTTTCAGAAACGTCTGGAATACTAAACGGTCCGACAAAAGCCCTCCCCCCTCTGAACGTCCTTCGGATTCCCTCGAAGAAAGGAGACGTCGCGGCTACGCGTTCCGTGGTCTCTGAAATCCGCGATCTTGAAGAAAGCTGCTTCAGCTCGGAACGGAGTGCGCAGCTGCTATAGCGTCCTTCGGCTAGCGTTATCTGTGCAGATCAATGCTTCACCTATAAGCTATGCACGCATCTACAAAGGACGGGCGTTTATTGCGGACAGCTAGAGTCTATGCAAGTGAATCAACGGAGTTGATGAGAGTCTCTCCAAACTTGGATCGAATTTGCCAGCGGCTGCGCCTTCGAAGAATGTGTACACATACTGCGTAGGTCACCATCATCTTGGATGATGTCCAATACGCTGTATTTATGTCTGGACTCGGGGCATTCCATTCCTACGGAACCATGTCAGAGGTCGGGGTCCTACTCTCCCCGAAGAGCGTAGGGCTAGTCTACACCCTTTGATGTAAGTACACGACCTGCGGCCTTTCTGCAACAAGGCCGTCCTTTGACAAGAACAGTCTTTGTATAAAGCGCTTTATGCCTTCCCCCGACAGAAGGAGGGGACGCGCACGTCTCGTTTAAACGCCTAACCTCGGGCCGTTACCTTGAGCGTGCTTTCTAAAAGAAGGCTACTGCTTCCCTCCAGTCTTCGTGGGAAGGCACTCCGTCCGCCGGCTCGAAACCTGCCGTCCTTTGAAAAGCAGGTTGACGTCCTGCTTTTCAAAGGACGGCAGATCTGCACTTCCCCTCCATCCTTCGGAGGGCGCCTGCCGTATCTTGAGCTGCGATGATGATCTTACGAGACGTAGGAGAGCGTGAACGTTGATGTCCGTCGCACCTACGCTTTACTTGGTCCGTGGATGGTGATCAAAGATCACCATGATCATCATCACCATCATCTACGATGATGGTCAGCACCCCTTGAAGGTGCGGATCACCTGCACTCTCTTTCCGAAGGAACAAGTTCGCTTCCTTCGGAAAGCGCCAGAGGTTCCCGAAGGAAGCAACTTTTTTCTGAACGTCCTTCGGGAAGCTTCACCTCTGGCGGCTTTCTGAAAGAAGCTCGGCGTCCTTCGGAAAGCTTCACCTCTGGCGGCTTGATGAACTTGTTTCTGAACGTCCTTCGGAAAGCTTCACCTCTGGCGGCTTGATGAACTTGTTTTGAAAAAAGCGCGTCCTTTGGCTTTCTGAACTTGTTTTGAAAAAAGCGCGTCCTTCGGGAAGCTTCACCTCTGGCGGCTTTCCGAAGGAAGCGCCAGAGGTTCCCGAAGGAAGCAACTTGTTTTGAAAAAAGCACGTCCTTCGGCTTCCTCCCGAAGGAAGGGCGTCCTTCGGCTTCCTCCCGAAGGAAGGGCGTCCTTCGCTTCCTTCGGGAAGCTTCACCTCTGGCGGCTTTCCGAAGGAAGCGAACTTGTTTCCGTCCTTCGGCTTCCTCCCGAAGGAAGGGCGTCCTTCGGCTTCCTCCCGAAAGAAGGGCGTCCTTCGCTTCCTTCGGGAAGCTTCACCTCTGGCGGCTTTCCGAAGGAAGCGAACTTGTTTCCGTCCTTCGGCTTCCTCCCGAAGGAAGGGCGTCCTTCGCTTCCTTCGGGAAGCTTCACCTCTGGCGCTTCCTTCGGAAAGCTTCACCTCTGGCGGCTTGATGAACTTGTTCCTTCGGGAAGACGGCCTTCTTTCAGAAGCCCTCTTTGACCATCATCGGCGATCTGCTTTCCAAAGGACCGCGCAGCACTCTGAATGGTGATCTTGGATCACCATCAAGAAGCCTACGATCAACAAGCATAAGGTGCGTAGCACCCGCACGCTCTCCCATAGGAAAGACGGTGAAGCACAAGAAGCCCAAGGTGCGGAGCACCTGCACGCTCTTTCTTTGGAAAGACGGCGTCGTTCACTTGATCGTAGATTGCCATCACCATCATCTACGCGCATGGTCATTGCGTGCTTCGCCGACGTGAACGTCATCACTCCTTGACCTTATGCTGCGCGATCCTTTGGAAAGCAGATCGTCGCTCTGCTTTCCAAAGGACCGCGCAGCACTCTGAATGGTGATCTTGGATCACCATCAAGAAGCATAAGATCAACAAGCATAAGGTGCGGAGCACCTGCACGCTCTTCCTTCGGAAATACGGCCTTGTTACAGAAAGCACGCTCTTCCTTCGGAAATACGGCCTTGTTACAGAAAGCACGCTCTCCCTTCGTAAAGACTGCCTTCTTACAGAAAGCATGCGATGCAGACCAATAAAACCAATAAAAACGTATGCGCGTCGGTAAAACGCCCTTCTTTCAGAAAGACGGACATCTTGGCTGTGGGTGACACACCCGCTGAGTCAGCGAAGCACCATCGACGGGGTGGCACGTGGGTGTATCCGTCTAGGCTACCGGAGCGAAAAAAACATAGAGTTGGTAGACTCGTGAGCATCCCTTGAGCCGCAAATGGATACAACGTTTTATGAAGAAGGTCACATATGTTGACCATCCAGGATCCGTACGTTTACCAAGGTCGGGCTTCCTTCGGAAACGTGAACGTTGATACGAAGCGCACCCACATCTCTTATGTGGGTGCTCTTCATCATCTTCGATGATGATCAGCTCGCTTTACAAAGGACGGCCTTGTTTCAGACATCTACGATGATGGTCAACGCTGCAACACTTGGTGGTGCGGGTGCACCCCCCACCAAATGACCAAATGAGGGGGTGTGTAGTTGACAATAAGCTACGTCTTGTTTACGTAAAGCCAAATAAATACAACTGACTTGACCCCGAGTGTCTCCCACATTACGCTCGCGTAGCTTCACCTCTGGCGCGAAGCCGAGCTTAGGGAAAGTGCATTTGAATAATGTGAACCTCTCTCACGGAGAACCGTACTTTCGGGTTTGACCATCATCGTAGATGTCCGTCCTTCTGTAAGAAGGGCGTCTCTCTTCCTTCGGGAAGATGACCGTCGCTTCTACGCTTTCCTTGGTCTCTGAAAGACGGCCTTCTTTCAGAATCACTCTGAATGGTGATCCTGGCTCACCATCAAGAAGCATACGGTGCGGAGCACCTGCACTCTCTTCCTTCGGGAAGACGGCGTAGTACACTTGATCGTAGATGGCCATCACCATCTTGGTATATGATGGTCACTGCGTGCTCTCTTTCCGAAGGAAGCCGAAGGTAGCCGCCAGAGGTGAAGCTTCCCGAAGGAAGCGAAGGACGCCCTTCCTTCGGGAGGAAGCCGAAGGACGGAAACAAGTTCGCTTCCTCCCGAAGGAAGGGCGTCCTTCGCTTCCTTCGGAAAGCCGCCACCCCGCCAGAGGTGAAGCTTTCCGAAGGAAGCGAAGGACGCCGCCAGAGGTGAAGCTTCCCGAAGGACGCCCTTCCTTCGGGAGGACGCCCTTCCTTCGGGAGGACGCGCTTTTTTCAAAACAAGTTCAGAAAGCCGAAGGTCGCGCTTTTTTCAAAACAAGTTCGCTTCCTTCGGCTTCCTTCGGAAAGCCGCCAGAGGTGAAGCTTCCCGAAGGACGTTCAGAACCAAGTTGCTTCCTTCGGGAACCTCTGGCGCTTCCTTCGGGAAGGGCGTCCTCCTGAGCTTCTTTCAGAAAGGGCGTCCTCCTGAGCTTCTTTCAGAAAGGGCGTCCTCCCGTAGGAAGGGAAGAAGCTTCACCTCTGGCGCTTCCTTCGGAAAGACGCAACTGCCAAGGAATACCTCCGTTCCCCGCGGGGAACGGATGAAGGTTACGCACCGCACTCTTCATGGTGATCTTGGATCACCATCAAGAAGCATAAGGTGCGGAGCACCTGCACTCGAAGAACGCGCGTTATGAACTTGTTTCGCTTCCTTCGGGAAGCTTCACCTCTGGCGGCTTGATGAACTTGTTTCTGAAAGAAGCTTAACCTCTGGCGGCTTCCTCCCGAAGGAAGGGCGTCCTTCGGCTTCCTCCCGAAGGAAGGGCGTCCTTCGCTTCCTCCCGAAGGAAGGGCGTCCTTCGCTTCCTTCGGGAAGCTTCACCTCTGGCGGCTTGATGAACGTCCTTCGGGAAGCTGAACTTGTTTCTGAAAGAAGCTTCACCTCTGGCGGCTTCCTTCGGAAAGCTTCACCTCCGGCGGCTTGATGAACGTCCTTCGGGAAGCTGAACTTGTTCCTTAGGCTTACTCCTGAGCTTCTTTCAGAAAGGGCGTTCTCCCGTAGGAAGGGAAGAAGCTTCACCTCTGGCGCTTCCTTCGGAAAGACGCGAGTATACGCGTGATGGCAATCGAGGATTACCCTCATCATCCTCATCACCATCATCTACGATGATGGTCAGTACACATACTGCGTAAGACATACGCAGTATGTGATACACTTGATCGTATTTGACATCATCGAAGATGATGGTGACCTACGCAGTATGTGTACACTTGATCGTAGATTGACATCACCATCATCTACGCTGATGGTCACTGCGTGCTTCGCTTATCCATCCTTCGTATTGCCGAGCGTGGTTAGACGTTCTATGAAAGAAGGACGTGCGTCCGTTTGAGTCTACCCGCTCTCGGCAATACGAAGGATGGATAGGCCTTCTTTCATAAAACACCCAGAGGATACCAGAGGTTACCATAGGATAGGCATTCTTTCATCAAGCCCATAGGTTAGCTCGCCCTGCGAGCTAACCTATGGGCTTATTGATCTTATGCTGCCCGATCCTTTGGAAAGCAGATCGACGCTGAACAAGTGCTGACCCTCTGCGTAGATGATGGTGATGATGATCATGGTGATCTTTGATCCACGCGGACGTGTACGTCAATTAGGGCGACAATGTCTAACTTGGACTATCTGGAGTACACCAGGAGTTAGACGGCCAGTAATATTTGAACCCCATCACTATCAGTTCAACTGACTTTACCATAAATTTAACTCCAAAAACACACCTCGATATACACGCCAAAGTTTACCCTACATGCCACAATACGAACGTAGGCCCTACACCCTGATACATATAAACCGCTTTCGGTAAAAAACTCTAACCACCTTGAGCGTAGATGACGGTCAATCAGTTTGTACAGGGGTGTATACACCCTAGGGTCCGCGTAGCACGAATAATCGAAACATCATCTCCTCTAGTAACCTCTGGGCGCATTCCAAAGGCCCACCGAATCAGAGGGAACCAAACGAGATGCTACGGCTGACCTTCATCCTATATGTGGGTGTACACAACCTACGTATGTGTACAGGTGGCTGTGTCTACTGCACAACCAAACATGTGAGCGTTTGATTCAGCGAAAACTCGGTTACACTCATACACTGTGTGGAGGTGTACCGAGTATCAAGTTGTTTAAACAACAAGTCATTTCATAATCCCCAAACGAGCCTCGTTCCTTACGTATACGGAGACGGTACAGAACGAAGGCAGCACTTGGTTTACTCTAGCATAACGTTCACTTAGTGAACCGCACCCCAACAGCACCCCCGACCCCGAAGGGGGTGGTTCACGTACTGCGTGCTTTCTTCAACACGCAACTGCCATGGAATACCTCCGTTCCTCTTCAAGACGTACGTTACCCGCTTCCCGAAGGAAGGGAACAAGTTCGCTTCCTTCGGGAAGGGCGTCCTCCCCGCCAGAGGTGAAGCTTCCCGAAGGAAGCCGAAGGAAGCCGAAGGAAGCGAAGGACGCCCTTCCTTCGGGAGGAAGCGAAGGACGCCCTTCCTTCGGGAGGAAGCCGCCCGAGGTTAAGCTTCCCGAAGGACGTTCAGAAAAAAGTTGCTTCCTTCGGGAACCTCTGGCGCTTCCTTCGGAAAGCGCCAGAGGTGAAGCTTCCCGAAGGAAGCCGAAGGACGTGCTTTTTTCAAAACAAGTTCGCTTCCTTCGGCTTTCTGAAAGAAGCTTAACCTCTGGCGGCTTCCTTCGGAAAGCCGCCACCCCGCCAGAGGTGAAGCTTCCCGAAGGAAGCCGCCAGAGGTTCTTTCAGAAAGCCGAAGGACGCCCTTCCTTCGGGAGGAAGCCGAAGGACGTGCTTTTTTCAAAACAAGTTCGCTTCCTTCGGAAAGCCGAAGGACGCGCTTTTTTCAAAACAAGTTCATCAAGCCGCCAGAGGTGAAGCTTTCCGAAGGACGTTCAGAAACAAGTTCAGCTTCTTTCAGAAAGAGAGAGCGTGCTTTCCGAAGGAAGCAAAGCACGGCCTCCTGAACTAAGCTCTGCTTCGCGCCAGAGGTGAAGCTACGCGAGCGGAAGGGCCGTGCTTTGCTTCCTTCGGAAAGCACGCTTTGCTTCTACTGGACGGTCATACGCCCGTCACTCTCCGTCCTTCGGGGATTGCAGTAAGGCTTTGTTCAGAAAGAAACGTGCGTCCTTCTGAAACCCTGTGAGTAGGTACACCCCACTTGTTGGTTCGCTTTCCGCTAATACAGCGTATTGGACATCATCGAAGATGATGGTGACCTACGCAGTATGTGAAGTACAGAACCCTGCTGGGGTTTACGTCCTCCTGAGCTTCTTTCATAAAGGGCGTCCTTTGGTAACCTTGAACACACCGGAAGGAGGTGCTACCTCGATGTGTAGCACCCCGCCGTATCGGCGAAGCAAAGCACACACCCCACCAAGGTTTGGTCTCGTGATATTGAAGCAAACAGGCCAACATTTGGTTGGGTCACGTACAACACGAAGCCAATTGGTTTCTAAAAGACGTGGGCCGTCGCGCGTGCTTGGCAAAAAAGAGGCGGGTTCTTGGCACGTGGTGTTGTGTTCATTCTGCGTAGGTGATGGTGATCAAAGATCACCATCATTATCATCTACGATCATCTTGGAAAAGGATGATCGGGTTCACTGCAGGCTTTGCCCTGGATGGCGTATCCTTCTGAAAGTGCGGGTTTACTCCAACGGACGCACGTCTGCGCTTCCTTCGGGGCACCGCGCGTCTTGAAGAGCACGCAGTAAGTGAACTATCCTCAGGGCTGTCTTAAATAAGCTGGTGCTTATTGATGGTGATCGAAGATCACCATTCAGAGTGCTACGCGTAACGTCCTTCCTTCGGGAGGCACTGACGACACATACCGCGTTCGCGCCCTCGGGTAACGACCTTGTTTCCGATACGTTGAGCTTGGCACATCTTGAAGGGTGGATCAATGGATAGTTCATAAACCAGGCCAGACCTTGGTCCAGACATCTACGGAGTTTAGAGTCGGCTACGCACGCTAGTGTGTGCGAGCTCGCCATGTCTTTTTCCTAAGGACGGACGGCCATAGGTGAAGCTACGCACTAGGGAAGGTGCCCGCAATTGTACACCAAGTGGTGCATATTTCAGAGCACCCACTTGTATGATGTGGGTGCCTACTCCTATGGTGGGACCTAAGTTGACATAATATCTCCGCTGCGGAAATCGCATATCAACTTGATACGCTGCATTTATCTCCCATTTGTATGGTAGACCCTCCAGCTGCTCTGATGATGGTGATCAAAGCGTCATGAAACTCCGTAGTGCTCCGAACCTCGGAAAGACGTCATGAGCTTCCCATGTTGAATAAAACCACCGTAACACTCCCAGTCTAGACGAAAAACAGGAACCTCCTGTATATGCCAAAGGAGACGGAAGCGTCAATTGCCCTAAACTAGCTCGCTTGCCGAAGGACGTGAAGATCATCATCTACGACCTGCTTTAATACAGCGTATTTACGCTCGCGTAGCTTCACCTCTGGCGCTTTCCTAAGGAAACACTTGATCATACAGCGTATGTGTACAAAGGACGGCAGATGAAGAGAAGGCGCCCGTCCTTTGGAGAGCTGATCTTGAAAAAAGCTCGCACTCCCGGAGGGAGCCCGGAGGGAGCCCGGAGGGAGCCCGGAGGGAGCCCGGAGGGAGCCCGGAGGGAGCCCGGAGGGAGCCCGGAGGGAGCCCGGAGGGAGCCCGGAGGGAGCCCGGAGGGAGCCCGGA
>Ga0315902_10011052_pt1 | contig 11900 bp, 10 predicted proteins | sample LakEriMetagenome_9_FD_203523 | JGI IMG/M metagenome (GOLD analysis project Ga0315902, IMG submission 203523) | Freshwater fungal communities from buoy surface, Lake Erie, Ohio, United States - Buoy 12 MA117 | ecosystem: Environmental > Aquatic > Freshwater > Lake > Lake biofilm | place: USA... | reverse complement strand
ATCAATCAATACTTTTTTTCCTTCAGCGGTACTTCCGTCTTTCAATCTTACATTGGGATTTCTCCAAGTAATTACGTAACCAACTGGATAACCTTGATATAAACTATCCATCAAATCACGGACTTTAGAAGAGTCCCAAACGAATGGGCGTTGAATTTCAGGGATGGCTATTTCACCACTTTTAACCCAAACCAAGAGGGTTTCAATTAAGTGCTGGTTTACGGAATATTTTTGTGTTTGCATTTAGGTTTAATTAAATTTATATGTTTTCATAGTGTTCGCCGCAATGGGTAATCAATCCGTTATCTCAATCAACCGTAAACCCTGATCCGAATAAATTTTATTGATTTCTTCAATACATTTTATCATGTTCTCTCCCATCTTGTTTTCATCATCTTCATTCATAAAATAATAGACATTACCCCAATTGAGAAGATCGATCAAAACCTCATCGTCTTCATCTTCTGGTAAATTAATTTCCCCTCCTAATTCTGCAAGTTCCTCTGCCGACAAATACAAAACACCGTTATATTCGAGTTGAACTTCAATTGTTTCATATGTTTCCTTGTGAATCACGTTACTTTCACGAAGTTCATCATAAACTGAAATCCCATTGAACTCATAAATTACCAACTCAGGTATAGGATCACCGAGTCTTATCAAACGATTAATTATTTCATTTTGTTGAAAGCACTCATCATATATAAATTTGGCTTGCTGATTATCACTATATGTTTCGTACTGCCAATAATTTAAATGACCACAGACAACATCCATTAAATCAATTGGATTATTTTTCGATACTAGGAATACATGATTTTCGTTAATGTAATCATCAATATCCTCTAAAAATCTATCATGATTCGTGTAGATGTTGTCGAGTCTAATACCCTCCTTGTCGATCACGTGCATAAACCCGATATTTTAGTAAAACGATAAGTCCTAGTTCTCGTATTAATTTCTGATTTTTTTAATATTGCTATCGTTTCAAATAATCTCAGGGAATTAGAATTATACTTTGAAACGGTGAATTGAATATTCACAAAGTTTGATATTAAATCAGTTACATATTTTTTAGCATATCCTTTTCTGCGGTATTCAGGAAAAATGAAAATTGAACAATCAATTATGTCATTGAATTGGGTAAAAGAACAAGCCCCAATTTGCATGCGTTCTACATCAGAAGATAAAATATCTAAACTATGAAAATTAGTGTTTCTTTGGTTGCTGATAGACAATAACCATTTCTTATCCACCCCTATTTTATTTAGTTGTGCTAACCAAACCTTCTTATCAATCTTACTTTGAGCCAATTTCATTTAATGTTATTTTGATCGGTGATGACGAATAATTAAAGTCTAAATAATTTTCATCACATTCCACTTCCCATAGAATTTCACACTCAAAATCAACATTGAAATCTGGAATGGCTTTTTCAATTTCTGACTCAATAAATTCGGTCAATTTTGCATGTTGAATACTATTAAGTTTAATTTGATGCCAATCGTCATGATAATAAAAGAGGTCCAACCGTTCAATTGGAACGTTTTTCCTTTTATATAGTTTTAAACTAAACTTTTCATTATCAAATGAATCATCCATTCCCAAGCGAGTCAAATCTATTTTTAGTTCATTAGTAATGAAATCTTCCTCAAATTCGATATATCTTCTATCGGAGGCGTCATATTCATAGCAGTAACCATTCAAGGTGATGAGGAAACACATTTCGCCATTCTCCAGGTAAATTTCTCCACTGAAATTATGTTGAACTCCGTGATCAATCAAAAAGTCTATGAATTTGTCATACCCCAACCATTCAGATAATTCATCGTATATGGAACCGCACTCCTCGTTTTTTTTGTCGCCAATTTTTAGCTCCACATTACATCCTTTGGTTTCATAAGTTAATTCATATTTAATGGTCTTATTTTCATTTAGTTTTTTTTCAATTTGTCTTTTTAGATTTGCATTCATGGCTTGAAAGACAGTGTTTAAGGATTAAATAAAGCGGTCAAGTTCAATTTGTATGGGTGATGAGCGAAAAACTCTAGTTTTAAATGCTTCGAATTATTTGGGGGAGGTCCACTCTACAAGATTCATAACAGTGTTAAATGATTCTTCATCATTGTGATTATGTTTTTGTGAAATATCAAATGAAGACATGGGTAATCTGAAAATATTAGCCAGATACTCATTTTTCAATTTTAAACTGAGAACTTTAAAAAATATACAAAGTGTAGTCAAACGTTGCTGACCATCAATAACTGTTCTTCTATCTCCGACACTTTGGGTAGATTGAGTGAGTTGTTGTTTTAGAATAACTGAACCAAGATAATAGGGCTTATTGGTTATTGAAACCATTTCCATATCTTCAAGAAATCGTTCCCACTGGTCTGTATTCCAAACATAAGCACGTTGGAAAAATGGTATTTCTAAGACCTTATTTTGATTGAATATGTCGTTGATTGTTGATCTACCTGCTTGCATTATTTTTTATTTATAATTATTATTTGTCACATTATAGTGGTGGGTTATTAATATTCTTGCCTTATTTCTCATGTACGACATCCAAAAAGTTAATGGGCTTTCCCTCAACCCAGTCCATAGTTATTACATATATTCCGTTATGGTTTTGGGCTGTTTTTTTTTCACATCCTTCACATGGTTTTTCTACCATTTTATCTTTCTCTTTACCAAAAAGGGTTTCAGCACCTTTTATGGTTACTTGTTCGGTTTTACAACTCATAGGAATCACATATTTTAAACCGTCCATTTGAAAGATATTCCAAATGATGATTTCAGCTATTTCTTTTTGAAGCTCAGAGCTTGGTGTTTCCTTAAATTTAGCTTGGTAATAATCAATAAATGTATAGAGCAAATTCTCTCGAGCAATGAGCAAACTATCTCCTTGCCATTCGTAGCCGTAGGAACTTTGAAAAGCGATTTTTACCCATTTTAACCATTCTTCATGCGTGGTACAGTATTTTGAAACGACACTCAACTTTTTATCTAAAAAACCAACACGCTCTGGTAAAGGCAGTAATTCCTGTTTTTCAGAAACAGGATCATAACGAGTAACAATAAAAGGAGCTTCGCCACAGGTAATTTCTAATTTTAGCAAAGCCACATATTCTTGCCAGTTATTTTTAGTAACTCGTTTGGTATCGCAAGCAGCATTCATTTGCTTAACAATAGATAAAGGAGTGAAAACCTCTGCCTTATCTCGTGTTCTGTAAAGTTGCTCTGTTTTACTCTTTAATGCCCTTGGTTGTATTATACTCCCTAACGTGCCTGTTATCAAATCAGTGGTAATATGCGCAGTTGGAGTAAACAAATGCCCATTAGAATCATACGAGTCTGTAGCCCACAAAATATTATTACCAGTGGTTTTATCTTGCAAAAGAATATTTAACAGATCATCTTTTTTTAAAAGATAATCTTCTCGGATGTCTATGCTTGGTATATCAATTTCTTGTTTCATCATTTACCGCTTTTAGTCCATTGGTTGGACTTTTTCCTCGATAAAGGAAATTTCTTCATTGCTAAGACCATATTTCTTATACAACTGCAGGTCTATTTCAGGAACTGATTTGGTCCAGTCGATGTCTGAGTTTACGGTAAAGTCTTGGAGAGGTACTTTTTGCCATTTGTCTTTTGGATTGTCTTGTGTGATCTTTAAAATGCCAAGCATAGTGCGAGCAAATTTCGATTTAATATACCTTAAACAGTTCTCTGCTTCTTCTCTTTTATTGAAAGACCCGATAGAAATAAAAGTTTGAGTAAATCCGATTAAGGGTTCCCCGATTAAGGGTTCCCCGATTAAGGGTGTGCTTAGAACTTCACCTATGGCGCCAGAACCGTTTGCTTTTGGTAAAACTACACGATATTTATTGTGTGCATACGGTTCATTTACATAGTCTTTTCTAATCCATCGATAAACTCTATCATTTTTATATCTTCCCAAAATTTGGGAATACTCATAATTATTATCTGGAATAGTTTCAAAAAACAAAATTCTATCTAGAGTTTCTAATACTCCTGTTCCAACATCATTTGGGTGACTTTTTGATAAAATGCTTTTCACTTGTGGGTTGTCAAGATGTAGGAGTAAACCTATATATTCCTTGCCCTGACATTATAGTATCAAGAGTTTCGGTAGTATGCTGACTAACTTTTATTGAAATTCCATTCAATTCTTCAAAACTTGTGAACGTATTTATTGCGCCAAAATCTTTTGATGCATCACGATATAAAATCGCTACACCACCCTTAATATCTGTATTTGGAAAAATGACTGATGAGTTTTGTTCATAATATTCTACTTTGATATGTTTATCTTGAAGCATCTTTTTATTCCAATCTTTATCAGTACTACCAGCATTAAATAAGAATCGAGCCGGTGAAATCAAGCAATATTTTGGTGCGATATTTTTAGCTAAATCATAGAAATAATTATAAATTGCTTCATCACGAGTATTATCTCTACTTTCCTGATAGGGCGGATTTCCCACTACGGCATCAAATTTCATGTTTTGGTTGATGTTTAAAAGTTCTTGTAATTTTTCATTGGCTTTGCCTTCTTTGGCCTCTGGGGTAATGTCGTGTTGGATAAAATTTTTGCGAGATATTTTACTCTCAACATCAAACCCAAAAATGTAAGACTGCGTTATTCCTTGTAAAATTGGCGTAGGTGCCAATCCATACACTTGGTTTTCCAGAATATGTTTCAAACAATCTTGGTCGCTGTTGTATTGTGCTCTGGTGTTTGCAAACAGTTTTTTTACGATCTCAGTAATGTACATCCCCGACTTCATATACAAGTCTATAAAGGTGCTGTCGGTGCGTGTAAACAAACTGGGGTCGTGTTCCTCCAAATGCTTAATCATCATTTGCACTACCTTTTTCGGAGTGAAGATTTGATTGGTTTTTTGGTTCGGAATCAACTCAAAAATATCTTCCTCTGTCGTAAAGTAGTTAGCTAATTGTTCTTTTTTAAGCCTAAATTCTGCTATAGAAGCATTGAACCTGTATTTGTTAAATACCCCTTGAAACGTTTTCCGTTCTCCATCTTCCTCATAATCAAAACCATCGCGTAGTTTATGAAATTCTTCTTTGGTTATACTGGTAAGTTCGAGAAAGTCGTTGTCGTCAATTTCTAAATCAAAATTGTCTATGGTAATTTCATCTTTTGAATCATTAGCCATAATGAACATAGGGATAGTACGCGTAAAAGAACGTAACCTATCTCTTATTTCGTCTTCTTTTGTTTTCTGTACTTTTTCTACCTTTTCGTCTTCTTTTTGCGTGACTTTATTCGTAACAAAATCCAATTCAATAGTATCAATCAATTTTTGCTTGAGTGCCTCACTGTCTTTAATTTCGGAATTATTAAATTCTTCGGCAAGAGCTTTTACTTTTTCTTTTATTTGATTTGTTACCTCGTTTGTTTCTGCTTGAGTTGCCTTATAGACTTCTTTATACTTTGCAATCAGTGGTTCGGCAACCTCTGAAACTTTTTGAACTAAGTCATCTGCTTGAATTTGTTCCGTATTCAATTCCAATAAATTGTCAACAACCCTTTCAGTATTTGTTTTAAATATTTTCTCACCAAGAATAATTTCCGTGTTGGTATTTATTTCTTTTGATTTGTTATTGTTCACAGATCGGGCATCATCTAAATCAAGTGTACCGCTTGATCTTTGTACACGCTTGTTTTTTTCTACCTGCATTTTATCTAAGATGTCCTCTACTTCCTTAGGGAAATTGAAAACACCCTTTAGGCTGTCATTGAATAAGAGATTGGTCATAAAACGAGCTTGCACAATCTCTGTCGCAGCCAAAGCATTCGGGAAAGTGAGCACTTTATTGGTATCAAGCTCAATCATTTCCCCATTAACATCTTCAGATATTACAGGAAAGAAGTTTAGAAGCTCTTTAATGTTTTCTTCTCTGTCTTTTTCGGTAATTTCACCACTTACTGCTTTTGGATTTAAGCCATTAGCAAACTGGTCATAAATCTCCAATACACGAGTTGGAGCAAAATCAAAAAGGTAAGCGGATTTTTTAAAGTACAATTCACCATTTCTAAACTCCTTAAAAGGATTTTGAGCCCGAAAAGCGGCTTGCATATACAAAGATGGCGTTTTAATATCAGTAAGCATTAAAACAGCTGTCCATTCTTTAACAGTTACCCCAGTGGTTAATTGTCCGCAAGAAAGTGTTATGGTTTTATCATTTTCAGCAATAGCTGTTTTTACTTTTTGAAAAGAAGATTCGTTGCCTTTAAAATCGTTTTCTTCTTCTTCAAAACTTCTTCCATCACCCGCTGCAACAATTACTTTGTAATCTTTGAAAATAGGGTCTTCCTTGAGCAGTTTTTCCAACGCTTTTACAGAATCAACTCTATTGCCTACATACCAAAATGTGTGTTTTAGTTCTTCCCTAAGTTCTGGCGTGGAGAAAGGATATTTTTTGTTTGTTGAAATTTTTATTAAAAACTCCTTTACGTCATTTTCGTGAACAAACTTTTTGTCTTTCGCTCTAAAAAACTCATTTAAGTCAAAAGCATAATCACGCGTTTCATTGTCAATTTCAATCCCCTCGTTTACTTCATCTGTAATCATTTGGGAAATACGATAAGTAAACAGTTTGAGGTCGGGTAAATCAGTATGTTCTCCTGTTTCTCCTTCTTCAAGCTCTATCTGTTTTATTTTTTGCTCATCTAAATAAGTCCAATTGTATATGGCTTCTTTGGAAAATTTCTCATTAGCCAATGCTTTGAAAGGAGTTCCCGATAGATGAAGTGTATGTTTACGTTTAATTACATCAAAAGCGGCATCTGTTCTTCCTGTATCAACTCCTTCGTGTGCTTCGTCAATAATCAATAAGTCCCATTCCAAGTCAGCCACCCATCGTAATTTATCGTAATTTCCTCCAAAGTATTTAGAACCTTTTAGGTCTTGCAAAGAAAGAAATGTAATAAGCGGTTTGATGGGTTTTATAGCAATATGCTGCTCTCTCGTAAGGGTAGCTCTATTCTTTAAAGAAGATGTCTCTGAAATAAAATTATATCCGTCAACAAACATTTCAAAATCATCAAACCATGAATTGGCAATGGCAGGCCTATTGGTTACAATAAGAACTTTGTTTGCACCCATTCGTTTTGCTAAGTCATAACTTGCAAGGGTTTTACCAAATCGAGGCTTGGCATTCCAAAGAAATTCTCCTTTTTCGTTCTTCTGGAAGTAGTCATTCGCTTTTTCAACAGCCTCATTTTGTTCAAAACGCAAGGTGTAATCTATTTTTCCTTTATCGTTTTGTAAAGCTGAAAACTTTTCTTTTCGAAATAAATCAAATAAGTCTTTTGACTTGAGCGGTTCTCCATTAAAGTAGAACCATTCTTGCCCTAGTTCCCATTTTCTTTCAATGCCTTTCTTTTCAAGAAATTTGTGGAATGCTTTATCTGTAAAACTTTCTTTATTGCCTTCAAAAAATGCAGCAGCGCTCCATAATTTCTTAAATTCTTCAATAAAAGCAGCAGTTCTTACTTGTTCTCGAATTCTGTCATCGACATTTTCTCTCTCAGTATATCCAATTTTTTCTGAGCCTTCCGTCTCTTCTCGTTTAGGTAGGATGTATGAATATATCTGAGGATATACAATTTTATAAGACTTAATGTTTTGTGTTATTTTACTCATTGGCTTTTTTTAAAGGAGATAGTTAAATTTAAATTTTATTTCTCGGTATGCTTCCCCTTAACAGTATCGGTTATCGATAGAGTTCCAAGTTTAACTAACGGGGAAGACTTAATTCGATTAAGTCTTAATCGGCATTTTCTAAAACTCAAGATGTTCAAATATTGTTTCTACCGCCCCAATGAATTTAAATGCAAAATAATTACATAATTCTCCTAGGTTTATAAATTGTGTCGTAGGACTTTGTATCTTATATTTTTCAATCATTTTGTTGTTTAGCAATGGATAAAAATCTTCCCAATTGACGATTTTAGGGTTTAGGTCTCGCTGTTGGGCTCCAATTTTTTTATTCAATTTGTAATAAGCTGGAAGGGTCGCCATAATTTTTTCGATCATTTTGATTTCAAATTTTGAGTCTTTCAAACTCCATTCCCCTTTTATATTAGTAGAGCCCGGTTTATTCTCGTAAAAAATTGAATTATGAAAATACCAGATCCATTCTTTAAACTCAGAATCTTGCACAACATCATTCAAAACATAGTGTAATATTTTTGAAAACAACCATAAATCCTTATTAAGAGAAACGCTGTTTGGTCGAGGAATAATATCTATCGCTGATGCCAAGTATTGAGGCAATGTATTTGAGGTGATTATTATCTTAGAATAATTAAGCGATCCGTTTGAAGAATTAAGAAAAAAGTTCGAATGAAAGTGCCCTAATTCAAAAGCTTTTTCTAAGCCTACTTTATAGTCTGATAGAATATTTCCCGTCTCTTGAACTAATAATATTGTCAATTTACTGTTCATTAACATGCCTCGTACAGGGTCAATGAATTTTAAATATCTATTACCATTGTCGAAAAAATTTGAAGAAATATTCTCTAATTCTAATGGTAGAATACTCGAATCTCTTGCTTTAGCATTAAAAAAAAATTCACGATATAGGTATAAAGCATTTGCTTCTGAAGAAGATACCTTCCCTATATCTTTAACAACTTTGGAAAGTGGACTTAAAATTTCTTCATTTTGGTTGACAACGGATAGCACAGTTGGAATCGCAGAATTGAAATAGGCTAACCCCAATATTTGACCTTGAGTTAAACCTAAATCCTTGCAATAGTCTGACCATTGAATAATTAAATTATTGCTTTGAATTTTGTCTTTTTTCTTAAAAATATTGAACATGGTTAAAAAATTAATTATCTAAAGAGTTCTCGGGCTTTGCACCGGCCCCGCTCTTTCGTCAAATAGTAACATAAAGTTAGAATAATTTTCTTTCAAAAATTCTTAACACGAAGTACAATCGGAGGGATTTTAGCTTATGCCCGCAGTTATCAGCGTCTTCACATATTTTACCATGCTGAGGTAATAAAGTAACCTCCCCCTTGTCACTCAAAAAAAGGCGCATGTCATATATAAAAAGCCATTCCTTCAGTTCTGATAATGGGGTCTAAGGGGACGTTTTGCTTGGCACATCCTGCTAAGCCATAAACACAATGGTTGGAAATGTCTTTTGGGCTTTTTTTACGTCAACCATAAATACGGGGTGGAAAGGAAAAACATCCTGTTCGGATTCTGCTTGGTTAAGCGATGTTTGGGGTGGCAGATAACGCCCCCGGGCTAGGCGCCGGGTCCGCTCTTTCTTAAAATCGTAACATAAAGTTAGAATAATTTTCTTTCAAAAATTCTTAATTCGAAGTACGATACGCGGGGCTGGAGCTTTAGCCCGCTGTTATCTGCTGCCTTGCATTTTCCACCCCGCTTAGGTTTCGAAGAAAACCTCCCCTATTCTCAAGTAAAAAAAGCCCACGCCATCCATAAAACGCCATGGCTTCAGTTCTGTTAGCGGGGTCTACAAGCACCTTCTGCTTGGCACATCCCGGTAAGCCATAAACACAATGGTTGGTTCTTTCTACCGGGCTTTTTTTACGTCATCCATAAATACGGGGTGGAAAGGAAAAACATCCTGTTCGGATTCTGCTTGGTTAAGCGATGTTTGGGGTTGCAGATAACGTTTTGCGTGTAGGCGATGATGCCTTGTGTTGCGCCTGCGGCAAGGCAATATTGCTTACACGCTGTTACCAGCTGGCATTTGTCATTTTGTCTTTTATTTTTGAAGTGTAATTATTCCAAAATTTGGTTGCTGCTGATTCAATGGAACAGGGTATACAATATTCCATCCGACTAATTCAGGGTAATTTAAAAATGAAGTTGTCATTGCGTTTATTTGTTGCAGTGTTGGCTTATTTGTAACAAATGCACAACAAACCAAATTAATGTTATGGCCAATAAATCCATTATTTCTTAATGTATCAAGCTTTTCACAGTCACCAACGATGCCAACTTTTTTCCCTTCTCTAGAATTGCTTGTATAAAAAGTAAGTCTCCGCCCTTGCCCACGATTTTGAGTTATTGAAAAATGCTTTAACTCTAAAAAAGTCTGAACATTATTTGTATCCGTAAAAGCAATGTCAATGTGTGCTCTTTGAGGATTTTGTAATAAAATAGTATGCTGGAAAGAATATTGGTTTATATGACCACCTGCCAATAAATTCTCAAGATAAACTCCTGTATGAATAGCAAAAAAATTCTCAACTCGAATATCATTAAGAAGAATTAGATTAATTGCTTGAGGCGGCAAATTTGCTACTAAATAATTGTAAAGTCCTGCTAATATTTGATCTTTATTCATTGTTTGTTTTTAATGTTAAAGTTTCACTCGCTTGCTGGTAACGGTTTCGGGCTTGGCGAAGGTGGCGATTTTCACCACAAATGTTGATGCGGAGAACCAAACTTTGATTAACCACAAATGTGTCTGCGGAGCACTGAACCGCCACTTTTGCCAAACCCGTGTTACCAGCTGTATTTATTTCAGTCATCAATATTTTGTCGTTACACTATTTGAAAAACTACCCGAATTGTCCTTACCCTTGTAGTTAATTTGAACTCTATATTGTTTACCTTTTTCAAAATTGTCGGAGCGAACAACAAAAGTATTTAGTCCGTTTTTAGCTTTTGATTTAGCACTTGCAATAACTTTGTCTGTTTCAAAATCTTGAATTTCTATTTCAACTTCTGTTTTGTCTAAAAAGTAGATAATTACTTCAACTTCATTCTTACTCTTACTTATTATATCTCTAATGTTGTTTTCGTTCGTGATGTATGTCCGTTCAAGTTTCTTGCCTTTTTCAATTCCTTTAATTTTCGTGTAAGTAATTATTCCTTGTACATTCCCAAATTCAATAAACGGCATTGGAAAAAATGGCAAAATGTAATACCTGTAAGGGTCGCTTTTAGCTTGAACAATTTTCGGATAAGTGTTTTCGTTGATGGTGTCAAACGTCACTCCTTGTAAAAATAGGTCTTTCCCGTTTTCTGTTTCAACTATTTTTAATTCTGTTTTATAGTCTTGAAAAGGAACAAATTGATAACCTACATAATAACCGCTGTCTGTAACTGTAACTAAAAGCTCTTGTGGATTATCATAAGAACCACTTAAATAATTGTAACCTTCCACTTCAAACTTCAATGCTTTTGTATTGTTAACGATTGTGTCAGTTAAATACTTGAAATTTTTGAATTGTTTGTCTTGGTATTCGGCAACATTGGTTGTGTCATCATACCATTTCCTGCGATAGAATAATTGGATTTCGTCACCTTTTTGAATGTCGAATTTTGTCGAAGCTGTAAAATTGTTTGTTAAACCGTTTGTTATGTCATTGTAATTGTCGCCCATTAACTGTTTGGTGTAAAACTGTCCATTACTTGAAACAACAAGGGATTGTAGGTCTGGAATAATTACAAGATAGATTTCAGAGTTATCTTTTTGATAATATTTTCTTGGTGTTTTTCTTGTCGCAACTAAACTGTCTCTTGGGTAGCTGTTTCGTGTGTCAATAAATTCAAGCAATATATTTGTCTGTTTGCCGAAGATTGTTGCTGTTTGTTCTTTGTCAATTTGGTAGTTGATTTTATGAACTACTTTTTTACCGTTGTCAAGCAAACAATAAATGTCACTCGTAAAAGTTTCATAGAAAGTTTTTGTTTCTCGCTTGTCGGAATAGTCTGTAAAGTCCGATGTTTGAAATTTACGATATTTTACGTTGTCAATAATTGTGTCGACTAAGTCAGTTCTTGTTTGTAGTCCGATATATTCGTTTTTCTTGTCAAAGTAGGTCGCCCTTACATAAATTTTAGAGTTCGCAA
>Ga0315902_10011050_pt1 | contig 11902 bp, 12 predicted proteins | sample LakEriMetagenome_9_FD_203523 | JGI IMG/M metagenome (GOLD analysis project Ga0315902, IMG submission 203523) | Freshwater fungal communities from buoy surface, Lake Erie, Ohio, United States - Buoy 12 MA117 | ecosystem: Environmental > Aquatic > Freshwater > Lake > Lake biofilm | place: USA... | reverse complement strand
AAATACCTGCAGGAGTTTCAGAATTTGATGTCATGTTGTGCTGGCTGAACAGCAGTCCGTGCAAAGCCGGTAAAAGAATAATCATAAGGCATCATACCACTGAAACTGCCGGATTGATTGTTAAAATTCTTTACAGACTTGAAATTGCTGAAAGGAGTGAGGATAAATCTGCTGAAATGCTTAGTGTGAATGATCTGGGTCGTGTTACCATAAAAACAGCAATGCCTTTGTTTACTGATCCCTTCAAAGAAAACAAGCTTACCGGCAGTCTGATGCTTATTGATGAAGTTACAGGTGATACACTTGCTGCCGGAATGATTTTATGAGAAATGATCTGAGTACTCTGCTTAGTCCCGTCCAATTGATGGCATTGTCTGCCGCCCGGAAGGCTGCGGATGCCATCCTTGAAATTTATCGTTCAGGTTCCTTTGAGGCTGAACGTAAGGCGGATGAATCGCCGCTCACTATAGCAGACAAAGCCGCACATTCAATTATCACAGGCATTCTGTCAGAGTCCGGGTTTCCTGTTCTGAGTGAAGAAGGAATGCAAACAGATTTTGAAGTGAGAAAGAATTGGGAAACTTTCTGGCTTGTTGATCCATTGGATGGTACAAGAGAATTTTTAAAACAAAATGGAGAGTTCACCGTCAATATTGCCTTAATGAAAGACAGTATACCCGTATTTGGTGTGATTGCAATTCCCGTTGACGGAACCGTTTATTTCGGACCTGCAGATGATGGGATGGTTTACCGAATGTCTGAAAATGACGGTATTAAAGCTTTAAATCCCATCATGGCATCCGGTGCTAATTTGTCAGGGATTGACGGTGAACTTAATTCCGAAATTCACACGCGTGTGGTAGCCTCCAGGTCACACAGGGATACAATGACGGATGATTTTATTTCAAGGTTGAGTAATCCGGTCCTTGTTTCAAAAGGTAGTAGTTTGAAATTTCTTCTGCTCGCTGAAGGACAGGCAGATGTCTATCCCCGGTTTGCGCCTACGATGGAGTGGGATACTGCAGCAGCTGATGCTATTCTGAGACCGTTGAACATCAGCATTCGCAGGACTGAGGACGGAAATAAACTGGAGTATAATAAAAGAAATCTTCTCAATCCTTTTTTTATCTGCAGGCCAGATTAAAAAAAATTAAACCGTACCTGCTGATTTTGGAATCAGCAGATTCAGACACGAAGGAATCACTGAACAGGAGGCGGATTGAATTTTACCCATGTACTCTCCATCCAGGTGGTAATCAATTTCCTGACTCAGTTCAATGGTACAATCCCTGAGTTTAAATCGTTCAATTAGTACTGAATCAGCTTTTCCGTTCATCACTTTATATATGAGCCCCGGAATTTGCAGGAGTTTAGGTTTGCGTACGATGACCAAATCCAAAATTCCGTCCGTTACCATTGAGCCGGGAGAAATTTTTGCTCCGTTGCCATACTCACTTGAATTGGCAAGGGCGATCACCCATGCCTTTCCTGAAATCTGCTGCTGATCAAATGAAATTTTGTACTCGAATTCATTGAACCTGAAATAGTTTTTCAGAATTTTTTGAATGTAGGTAGGTAATCCTCTCTTAGAGGACCTGTTGAATTCACGGGCTACCAATCCGTCAAAACCGATTCCACCTACATTCACGAAAGGCTTACCGTTTAGCTCCGGCATGTCGGCTTTGATCAGTTTGCTTTTTCCGACCAGCATTGCAACAGCCTTTTTCAATTTCATCGGAATCCGCAGATGCCTTGCAAGTCCGTTGCCACTTCCCGTAGGCAAAATTGCAAGTGCAGCACTGCCCCCCTTTAAACCGAGGGCAGCCTCATGTACACTGCCGTCACCACCTGATATGAATACAGGATGATCTTCGGTTGCAAATTGTCTTGACAACCGGGCTATATCGCCTGGTTTTTTCGAAATAACAGTTTCTATTTCTGCATTTAAACCGGATTTTATCTTTGATATTTTCCGGATCAGTTTATCGAAACCGGAACTTCCGGCGGCAGGGTTAATAATTAATCGGATTTTCTGAAATCTGGCCTGCATAGCACTAAGACCGGCAATAAATAAGATGTCGGTTAAGACCCTTTTACTTTTGAGCGGATATAGTCCACCGCTGAGCTAATGTTGGCGAGCTTTTCAGCATCATCATCAGGAATTTTAATGTCAAAGGTCTGCTCAAACTCCATGACAAGCTCGGCGTAATCTAGTGAGTCAATGCCAAGATCTTTTACAAAATTTGCGTCAGGAGTCACCTCAGTCTCCGGTATTCCGAGTTTCTCGGTGATGATGGTCGTGACCTTCTTTTCAATTTCGTCCTTCATATGCGCTCGCAAATGTATTAAAAATGCCGTATTCCGGCGGGTCCGGGGACCTGCGCATATATCATATTATTGCTTAAATTTGACTTTTAATAAAAACTGGCTGACATGAGTAATGCTGACCGTGGAGCAGAGCCGGATGATGATAATTTCGGTTTGCCGGAACCAGAATTCGTTCCACTGGAAGATCTGGAAAAAAAGTCTTCCCCCGTTAACACGGAACCCCCTGCAAACGAATTTACGTCTGATCAGGTGAACCCGACAGATAACAATGATGATGTTGTTTTCGCTGATGACCCTGAGCGTGAAATACCAGGAAGATCCTCCTCCACTTATAACAGCGGGGGAGATAACGGAAAATCTTCATATTCCAGGAATGCCTTTGATGATGAATCTGGCAAAAAACTGAAGGTTGTTCTGGCATTTCTTCTTCCTGTGATACTTCTTACTGCAGGGTATCTGGTGTATGAATACTGGTATGCAGCCCCTGCCAGACAGGAATCGGAAATTGAAAAGGCCCTTGAACTTGAAAGTAAATCAAGGAAAGAGAAAGAAGCTGCCATTTCCAAAAAGGAAGTTCCTGTTATCGAAGTCCCTGTCATACCAGAAGTCGGAACTATTGAAACCATTACAGCACCTACAGGAAAATTCTACATCGTGGCACATAGTTCTATCGATGGCGATCTGATTATGGATAGGGCAAAAGCTTTGAGTTCGGAAGGTGTATCAACCTCCATTATACCTCCGTTCGGTCGCTGGAAATTTTACAGGCTCGCCATAACAAATGATCAGACTTTTCCGTTAGCTCAGGAGAAAGCTGATCAACTCAAAGAAAAATATGGTAAAGACCTTTGGGTAATGCGTTATTGATGTCCCTATTTATACCTAAATAACTGAATGATAATTTTTGCTCAGATCTCAACTCAGGCTGCTCAGTCATCCGACTCTGTTTCTGTACTCAGCCTTGCTTTGAAAGGCGGACCACTGATGATTCCAATCGCTATTTCATCGATAGTGGCAATCTACATATTTATAGAGCGGTGGTTAACCGTTAACAGAGCAGATAAAAGTCCGGACTCTTTCATGGAAAATATTAAGGGTCTGGTCTTAAAGGGAGATATAAATGGCGCAAAAATCATTTGCAGTCAGTTTGATAACCCGGTGGCCCGTATGATTGAAAAGGGTTTGAGCCGTATCGGAAGTCCACTTAAAACAATTGAAGCTTCAGTTGAAAATGTAGCTAAAATTGAATTATTCAGACTTGAAAAAAACCTTTCCGTTTTGGCCACAATTTCCGGTGTTGCCCCAATGATGGGATTTCTCGGTACCGTAATGGGGATGGTTCAGGCATTTATCTCCATTGCCCAGGAGGAAGGTACCATCAGTCCGAAATTGCTGAGCAATGGAATTTATGAGGCTATGATCACAACTGTCGCAGGTCTGATTGTTGGAATCATTGCTTACCTGGGATACAATTATCTTGTTACCCGGGTATCGAAGCTTGTTCATAAGATGGAATACAGTTCAATAGAATTCATAGACCTGCTTCAGGAACCACGATGAATCTTCAAACAAGGAATAAAGTAGATACGGCCTTCAGCATGGCGTCCATGACGGACCTGATTTTTTTGCTGCTGATTTTTTTTATGCTCACTTCTTCCTTCATCACCCCATCAGGCCTGCCTGTGAACTTGCCTTCAAGTAAGTCAGCTGCCATTGAAATGCAAAAAGTGTCGGTGACCGTGACTTCAGATCTTCAGTATTTTGTTAATGAAAAAAGAGTTACGAAAGGATCACTTGAATCTGAACTTGCAGCCACGCTTTCAGGCAGTGAAGGCGTCGTTGTGCTCCATGTAGATGAAAGCGTTCCTACAAAGGAACTGGTGTATGTTGCCGGAATCGCTACCGGATTAAAAGCAAAAGTCACAATTGCCACCAAACCAAAATAAATGTCGGGCTTCAGTGAGACATATCAGGAAAGAAAAAACCGCTCCATTGCCGGCTTAATCGCCGTGACGCTTCATATCCTTGTTGCCCTTGGATTGTTTTTTCTCTCTGCCTGGAAAGCGCCCGATCCTCCGCTTCCTGAATATGGAATCGAGCTCAACTTCGGACTGGATGCTTCCGGTTCAGGAGATGAACAACCTCAGCCTGAAGCAACACCGGAGGCCGAAACACCGGAGGAAAGTCAGCCCGAAGAAGTAAAACCGGAAGAACAAAAACTTCCTGAGGCAGTAGTGTCTAAAACTGAAAGTCCTGTTGTTGTTGAAGAGCCGGTTAAGCAGATAAAAAAGGAGGAAGTTGTTAAAAAACCTGAGCCCGTTAAAAAACCCGTGGAAGTAAAAAAGGAAGAGCCGGTTAAAATAAAGCCCGTTATTGATCAAAAAGCAGTTTTTAATCCTGATCAGCCAAAGGAATCTAATAAATCTACAGGCCAGGGTAATGTTGTAGGTGCTAAAGGAGATCAGGGTGTCAAAGAGGGAAAAGTTGATTCAGATGCTCTTTTTAATGGTATTCAAGGCGGTGGTGGTGGAGGTGGTTCAGGTTCCGGGCTTTCAATGAGCGGATGGAAATGGGATAAAGAACCCGAGGTAACATTATCTAATGAAAGTCCCGGTAAAATTGTCTTTAAGATTACAGTTGATGATAACGGAGATATTGTGGGACTCACTACTCTGGAAAGAGGAATCAGCCCTGCTGCCGAGAAATTATGCCGCGAAGAAATTCTTAAAAGAAAATTTACGCCTTTGGGCGATAAAGTTCCTCCAATTTCTGAAGGAAAAATTACGCTTTACGTTAAGGCACGATAAGTCTTACTCAACCCTTATCAGGAAGTAATTTTTTCTGCCTTTCTGCGCAACCAAAAATTTTCCGTGTAACAGTTTAAATGAAGGTTTGAGCGAAGGGTCGCTGATCTTTTCCTTGTTTAAAGAAACACCTCCGCCCTGAATCATTTTTCTGGCTTCGCCTTTGGAAGGAAAAATTATTTTATCTGTCAGGTCTGAAAGCAGGTCGGTTACAGTTGCGCAACTTTCATATTTTTCACGTGAAACCGTTGCTGTCGGAACTCCCTCCATGGCTGATAATAATAATCCTTCCTCAACCGACTCAAGATCTGCTGCTGTGGCATTTCCAAACAGGATTTCAGAGGCCTTAATGGCTTTATTAAGTTCCCTTTCTCCATGGACCCTGGTAGTGATATCCCCGGCAAGTTCTGTTTGCAAAAGCCGCTCATGTGGTTTCTGGCTGTGTTCTGCAATCAGGCTTTCTATTTGTTCACGGGTTCTGGTAGTAAAAATCTTGATGAATGACGCTGCATCCTCATCCGAGGTGTTCAACCAGTATTGATAGAACCGATATGGAGAAGTTTTGGCAGGATCCAGCCAGATATTGCCCTGCTCAGTTTTTCCAAACTTGGTGCCATCAGCTTTCGTGATGAGGTTACAGGTAATTCCCCAGGCATCTCCTCGAAGTTTTTTTCTGATCAGATCTGTACCTGCGGTGATATTTCCCCATTGATCAGAACCGCCCATTTGCAGTTTACAGTCCTTGTGCTCAAAAAGCCAAAGGAAATCATAAGCCTGCATCAGGATGTAATTGAATTCCGTAAAAGACAATTCCTGCTCTTGTGCAAGCCTGTCTTTTATAAAACCCTTGCTGAGCAGGTAATTCACCGACAGGTACTTTCCGGTATCCCGCAGGAATTCTATCATTTTAACATCCGAAAACCAGGTATAGTTATTTACCAGGGAGGCAGGATTTGTCTTGCTTTCAAAATCAAGAAACTTCTGAAGCTGACCTCTGATACAGGCTTCATTATATCTGATCTGATCAATATCCAGAAGTTTCCTTTCCTCTTTTTTTCCTGAAGGGTCACCGATCATGCCTGTGGCCCCGCCTACAAGGGCAACCGGACGGTGGCCACAGCGCTGAAAGTGTACAAGGGTCATGATCTGCGCCAGACTTCCTATGTGCAGTGAGTCTGCTGTCGGATCAAAGCCGATATAACCTGTTGTCTGTTCTTTCATCAGTTGTTCCTCAGCACCCGGCATCAGATTGCTGATCATTCCGCGCCACCTCAGTTCTTCAACAAAATTTGCTCCCATGTTATTTTTTTTCGCCTGCAAATATAAAATTACCGGCTTAAATTGATTCTAAAGAATAAATTGCCGGTAACAACCACATAAAAACACATGAAGCAACCTGAATCACTTCAAATGGTGGCCGAATTCCACCGGACTTTCAAGCATCCTGTTCTGGAATCACCGGCCATTCCTGATGAAAAAAGGTGCAAACTCAGGGTAGATCTTATTGCCGAGGAATTAAAAGAGCTGGAAGAAGCCATACGGGAAAAAAATATTGTTGAAATCGCTGATGCCTTGTGTGATATTCAGTATGTACTGTCGGGGGCTATTCTCGAGTTTGGACTTGGTGATAAATTCGACAGGCTGTTCAGTGAGGTTCAGCGCTCCAATATGAGCAAAGCCTGCAATTCTGAGGAGGAAGCTGAACGGACTGTTTTATACTTTAAGCAAACAAAAGGGGAGGATTGCTACTACCGGAAGGAAGGAGATAAATGGCTGGTTTTCAGAACCGCTGATAACAAAACCATCAAATCAGTTGGGTACAGTCCGGCTGATCTGGCCTCTATTGTAAATTCTTAAACATAAAACTCAAGCTGAAATGCTATATCATTCTCCCTGATTTGCAGCGGACGAATAGCAAGAATTTCAAGCTCATTGTAGGCACGTATAAAATCCGATCTGCTTATTCTTAGCCTGGTATGACCCGGGCGTATACGATGGTATTGCATTCTTCCGGACTTGTTGGCCGTTGCCGTATAAATATATTCATACCTGAGTGGCACAGGTGAAGGAATAAATTTGAGCGGTAAGACAGACATTTAAAATGATTTTCAGCCTGAAGCCAATTTGTTCAAAGGTACAGGAGAAATCGGGATTTGTGCAATTTTGCACAAAAAAACGTTATTTTTGGCGAAATTTAGCTATTAATCCAATGAATTCCGGGTTACCCAGAAACGATATGCAATGATCAATTTTGAAAAAGAGGAAAGGCGACTAAGATCACGGTGGATAAAACTCGGCAACAGAATCCTGTTTAAACCTGCCAGAATGCGGAAGCATACTTTTCTCATAATTCAGGCGTTATAATTTGATTTGTTTTCAATGTAAGTTTACCATTTAAAATCTGTTCTATGGTCGCACAGTCGCCTTTTCTTGAATTTTTTTACCGGGCAATCATTGTTGCCTCTGCTCTGACCTTTATTGCTGCTTTTTTGATTTATCTGATTCATAAAATCAAGATTGGTTTTTTAATGACAGCTAAGGAAAAATATGATTTCTTACTGGCAAATGAATCTAAAACCTTTAAACGTGTATGGCTGCTGGTTTCAGTGACAGGAGGATTGCTCGTCAATCTCTACGGCATGGGTAAAGGAAACTTGTCAGACGTCGGCGTATGGTTCTTTGTACGATTATTTTTTGGTATTGCTGCTGCAACAATCATAGGATATGTGGCGCACCTGGTAATCGAATATTATTTTCCGACTATTCTGAACAGGAGACTTAACAAATGGAGGTATATGCCAAGGGTTAATCCCAAAACAGGCAACACCATGCGATTGCTTACTGAGGCTCAGGAGGATGTTCATCTGGATGCGGGTATGCAGGCCGAAGAAAATATCTTTTCCATAGATTATGATGTATGGCTGGATGATCAGACGAATGATGTTCAGATTGAGAAATATCCGGGACATCTAACGGCACTAAGATGTAACAACTGCACTTTTCACACTATGAAAATCAACCGTGAGGAGGTTGTTGCTACAAACGAGGATGGAACTCCGCTTGAACTACTCAGGCACTACCGGTGTTCTTATTGTAAAAGTTTAAGAGCAACTCAGTTCCATGTTTCAAAAAAAGAGGCGGAGGATTATAAAAACTATAAAAGAACAGCACGTTCATTTAAGGGAACGGTTGAATTGGTCAGGGTTGAAATTGTAACTGCTGCAGAAGGAAAAAAATCATGGGAGTTTCAGTCTCCTGATCAGGCTGTGACATTTCTGAATGAATATGGCAGCAAAAACTAAGTTTAAATTTGAAATTTGAAATCAATATCTAATTTCATGCGGAAATTTTTACTGGTGTTGGTGCTTTCGGGCGTGCTGACACCTCTGCTCGCAAACAGGGATACCCTGGCACTTGCTCCTTCAAAAGTGAATGGCCGGGAGGCCAAAATGGTTGCAACCCTGTTGTCCAGATACCATTACAGGAAGATGCCTTTCACAGATTCTCTTTCTTCGGTCTTCCTGGATGCTTACATTTTGAGCCTGGACCCGTCGCGCTCTTATTTTCTTGAATCAGACATCCGTTCATTTGATCAATACAGGTACAGGCTTGATAATTTGGTAAGCCAGGAAAATGTTGATGTTGGCTTTTCTATTTACCGGGTTTTCAGGAAGCGGTTTTTAAATCAGATGGACTTTGTTCTCAATGACCTGATCAGTCGTAAATATGACTATACAGGCGATGAATATTATGACAGCGACCGCGATCATGCCCCCTGGGCAAAGACTGAAAAGGAATTGAATGATGTCTGGATTCGTAACATCAAAAGCCAGACTTTGTCACTAAAGCTTTCAGGTAAGCCTGATACCGAAATAGAGTCAACACTGCGCACGCGCTATGAGCGTTACAAAAAATCCGTAGTTCAGTTTAATTCTGAGGATGTCTTTTCTGTGTTTCTGAATGCGTTGACAGAGTCCTTTGACCCGCATACCAATTATTTATCGCCCAAGGCTTCAGATCTATTTAAGCAGAACATGAACCTTTCCCTGGAGGGAATTGGGGCCCGTTTGCAATCTGATAATGATTATACCAAGATTTTCGAAATTGTCCCCGGCGGCCCTGCTGATAAAAGTGGGAAACTGCATCCCAATGACCTGATTATTGCCGTGGGCCAGGGTGAGCAAGGAGAAATGGTTGATGTAATCGGGTGGAGACTGGACGATGTTGTAAAGCTTATCAAGGGACCTAAAGGAACAATGGTACGGCTTCAGTTTATACCGGCAGCGACTGGTATAAACGGTCCTTCGGAGGTTATCACTATCACGCGTGATAAAATCAAACTGGAAGATCAGGCAGCCAAAAAGGAAGTCATTGAATATCGTAATGGAAGCTCGGTAGTAAAACTTGGGGTAATAAAATTGCCCAGCTTCTATATGGATTTTGAAGGCTATCGCAAGGGCGACCCAAATTACCGCAGTACCACCCGCGATGTGAAGAAGCTTATAGATGAACTGAAGACAGAGCAGATTTCCGGTTTGATTATTGACCTGCGCAACAACGGAGGAGGAAGTCTCACAGAAGCTGTTGACCTCACAGGTCTATTTATTAAGGATGGTCCTGTTGTACAGGTTAAAGGCTCAGATAACCGGGTAGATGTGCAGGTTGATGATGAATCTATGGTTGCCTGGGATGGCCCAATGCTGGTAATGACCAACCGTTTCAGTGCCTCTGCATCGGAAATATTTGCCGGAGCCATTCAGGATTACCGCCGCGGTGTGATTTTCGGGGAGTCTACGTTCGGTAAAGGTACTGTTCAGCAGGTGATTGATCTGAGCCGGATGCTTGGAGCCGCAGAACCTGTAGGTGAACTTAAAGTTACCCTGCAAAAGTTTTATCGTGTGAGTGGCAGTTCCACCCAGCACAAGGGCGTGGTGCCTGATGTTTTACTTAAGGGTGCCTATGATGCTGATAAGTTTGGAGAGAGCGCTCAGAAGACAGCTTTGCCATGGGATAAGATTCAACCTGCCACCTATCAGAGTGTAAACAAAGTCAGTGATAAGATGGTTGCTCAGCTTAACCGGACGCTTCAGGAGCATTTAAAGACAGATGCCAAACTCAGGGAGTATATGGCTGAGACGGAGGATTTAAGGTCGAATGTCAATCAGACTAAAATTTCCCTGAATGAAAATATCCGGCGTAATGAAATAAGTGAAGCAGAAAAAAAGAAGGCTCAGGCATCGCTTGATACGAAGGTGAAGTCGAAAGAAAATGCCTCAGATGATCTGGGCTCTATGAAAGATGAGGTCCTTCGCGAGGGGCTTTTGCTGCTTGCTGAAATTGTGACCAAACGAATAGGATAATTTAACCCTTAATTTATATCATATGAAAAAGATGTACCTCCTGGTTTTTATGCTGACCTTCATTTTCTACTCCTGTGCACCAAAGACTGAAAATCAAACTTCAGAAGAGCAATGGCCTGAGATGGATTCATTTCATGATCTGATGGCTGCCGCATATCATCCCGTCTATGATTCATCAAATCTTGAGCCTGCAAAAGCGCTTGCTGAAAAACTGGCGGTATCGGCTGCAAGCTGGTCACAGGCCGAACTACCTGAAAAGGTCAACAATGAAAATGTCAGGAACACACTGATAATTTTAAGGGATTCCTCTGCATCCTTCAGTGCTGCGGTTGCCTCCGGTCAGCCGGATTCAGTTGTAAAAGCAAGAATAACAGGATTACACGATATTTTCCATAAGCTCCACGGTGCCTGGGAAAAGCACGAGCATAAGGAACATTGATCCGATTTCCTGATCAGTTTATTTTTGGCACCAGTACGGCAGCTGCTCAGATTGAGACGGCGGCTGATCATGACTGGGCAGGAATCCGGGCGTTGGATGGTTCTGTTTTTCAACGGACGACTGACCATGAATTGCGTTGGGCTTCTGATGCTGAAATCATTTCTGAACTTGCACCCGCCTACAGAATGAGTCTTTTATGGAGCAGGCTCCAAAAAGGACCATATCAACAACTGAATGGCGAGGCTGTTAGTTACTACATCAGATTTATAGAAAACCTTAAAGGCAGAGGAGTAAAAATTATGCTCGTTCTGCATCATTTTGAAAATCCCTTTTGGTTTTCAAATATGGGCGGGTGGAGTAAATCAGAATGTGTTAATCTCTGGCTGGATTATGTGCGCAAGGTGGTCAATACTTTTGGCAGATTCATTTCTTACTGGAACACTTTTAATGAGCCTAATCTGTACCTGAGTATGGGTTATCTGTCGGGTCAGTTTCCTCCCAATAAAAGAAATCCGTTTTTAGCTTTCAGGACCCTTAAGCATATTTCCGAAAGCCACAGGGAGGCTTACCTTATTATTAAAACAGAATTTCCTGATTCACTTGTGGGGCTCTCTCATAATTCTGCTATCCTGGAGGCAGATTCATTCCTCGGTAAATTGCCTGCAGCCATTACTGATTGGTGGTATATGGATTTTATTCCCGGCTGGTATGGTGCATGTGATTTTTTTGGATTGAGTTATTACGCCAGGATAGGGTATAATCCCTGGCCTGTAACCCAGCTGTATTCACCTGACCGCATTGCTAAGAAAAAGAAGCCCCATGATCAAATGTGGGAATATTATCCACAGGGTATATCACAGATCATGAAAAGGTATTGGGAAATGTTTCGAAAGCCAATCATGATTACGGAAAATGGAGTGGCAACCATGGATGATAATTTCCGGATTCAGGCTATTTATGGTTACCTGAAA
>Ga0315902_10011048_pt1 | contig 11902 bp, 9 predicted proteins | sample LakEriMetagenome_9_FD_203523 | JGI IMG/M metagenome (GOLD analysis project Ga0315902, IMG submission 203523) | Freshwater fungal communities from buoy surface, Lake Erie, Ohio, United States - Buoy 12 MA117 | ecosystem: Environmental > Aquatic > Freshwater > Lake > Lake biofilm | place: USA... | reverse complement strand
GATTCCGCATCGGCGCACCGGGATGTCCATGAATACGGAGAGCGCCGAGGCGTTCATGCGCGACGGGTGCGGTCGGTGCGACCGTTACCGCACTCCGTCATGCAAGGTGCATCGATGGACCGCTCCCCTCGAGTTGTTGCGGGATCTGGTGCTGGCCAGCGGCCTCACGGAGACCATGAAGTGGGGTTCGCCCTGCTACATGGTCGACGGGAGGAACGTGGTGATGTTGGCGGTATTCAACGACCATTGTGCCGTCAGTTTTTTCAAAGGCATGGCGCTCGATGACCCGGAAACCGTGCTGGAATCGGCCGGGCCGAACTCGCGCTTCGTCCGCTTCGTGCGCTTCCGTACAGTGGCCGATGTGGAGCACCGTCGACGCGCGCTCGAACGTTTGCTCGATCAGGCCATCGCCCTCGAACGCGCTGGGCACAAGATCGTTGTCCCCCCGGCCGCGGAGCCGGTCCCGGACGAGTTGCAGCAACGGCTGGATGCGGATCCCGCTGTGCGGGACGCCTTCGCGCGACTGACACCCGGTCGGCGACGGAGTCACATCCTGCACATCGCCGGGGCCAAGCAGTCGGCGACCCGGGATCGGCGCGTTGAGGCCTGCGTGCCCGTAATTCTCGCCGGGCGTGGCTTCAACGAGCGATAAGCGCAGGTCGTCCACGGTGAACTTCGGACCGGCCATCCGTTGACGAAGTCTGTTCCATCGGCCAGCGTTAGTTTTCATTCAGTCCCGTTCGTTCCGTTCGCCGGTTGCCCATGGCCGTCACCCCGCCGAGAAAGAAGTCGTCATTCGACGAAGGATCACTCGACCAGTACCTCCGGGACATCAGTGCCTATCCGCTGATTTCCCGTGAAGAAGAGGCCGAACTGGCCCGGCGAATCCGGACCGGTGATCAGGAGGCGCTGGACAAGCTGGTGCGCTCGAATCTGCGCTTCGTCGTCTCGGTCTCGAAGAAGTACCAAAATCAGGGCGTCTCCCTCTCCGATCTGATCAATGAGGGGAACCTCGGCCTCATTCGTGCCGCGCACAAATTCGACGAGACGAAGGGGATCAAGTTCATCTCCTATGCGGTGTGGTGGATTCGCCAGGCCATTCTGCAGGCGTTGGCGGAACAGTCGCGCATCGTGCGCGTGCCGCTGAATCGGGCGGGTACGCTCCACCGGATCGGCAAGCGCGCGAATGCACTGCTGCAGGAGTTGGGGCGCGAGGCGACGCACGCGGAAATCGCCGATGGCATGGACATCACCGAGGAAGAAGTCGCCAAGACGATGTCCATTTCGCAGGTGCATCTGTCACTCGATGCCCCGCTGACGCCGGGCGAGGACAACCGGTTGCTCGATTACCTGCCGGATACGATGCATCCGACGCCTGATGAGCAGACCTTCGAGAAGGCGCTCACCGAGGCGATCGAGGACTCGCTGGGCAGTCTCAAGGAGCGCGAATCGAAGATCCTGCGCCTGTACTTCGGTATCGACGGTTCCGAGCCGATGACGCTCGAGGAAATCGGTGCAATGCTCGGCATCACCCGCGAGCGCGTTCGGCAGATCAAGGAGAAGGCGCTGTCACGGCTTCGACACGTCTCGCGTTCCAAGGCACTCGAAAGTTTTCTGGGATAACGATGGCTGGTTCGTATTCATTCGACGTGACGACCGGATGCGACTTGCAGGAAGTTGACAATGCCGTCAATCAGTCGCAGAAAGAGGTCACGCAGCGCTTCGACTTCAAGGGCTCGCATGTCCTGATCGACTTCGTGCGCAGCGAGAACCTGATCAAGCTCGAGGCCGAGGGGGAGATGCGGCACACGGCGCTGGTCGATGTGTTGCGCGGCAAGCTCATCAAGCGCGGGGTGAGCGTGAAGAACCTCGAGTTCACCGATCCGAAGCCGGGGAGCCATGAGATTCTCCGCTCGGAGGTCAAGCTCAAGATGGCGCTGGACACCGAGACCGCGAAGAAGGTGACCGCCGCCATCAAGGAAGCGAAGCTCAAAAAGGTGACGGCCGGCATCCAGGGCGAGCAGGTACGCGTCTCGAGCCCCGACAAGGATGCCCTGCAGGAGTGCATCGCGATGCTCCGCGGTGGTGACTTCGGCGTGGAATTGCAGTTCGGAAATTTCCGCTGAGGGCTGTTTCGGGGTAGCTTTCCGGGATGCTCAAGTTCGGACTGGTCACCCTCGGGTGCGACAAGAATACGGTGGATTCCGAGCGGTATCTGGCCGACCTCGTGGCGCATGGCGCCGAGCCGGTGCAGGACCTGCAGGATGCGGATGTGGTGGTCGTGAATACGTGCGGCTTCATCGATGCCGCCAAGGCCGAATCGATCGAAGCCATCGTCGATGCGGCGCGCCTCAAGGACGCGGGGCAGTGCAAAGCGGTCTTCGCGATCGGGTGCATGGTGGAGCGCCACAAGGCGGAACTCGAGGAGGCACTCCCGGAGGTCGATGTCTTCCTTGGGACCTCGGAAACGGATCGTCTGGTCCCGGAGCTCGTCGAACGGGGCCTCCTCGGCGGATCGCTGGTAGAACATCCCGGGGTGCGGCTGTTCAGTGGCGATCACGCCGCGGTGCGCTACCTCAAGATCAGCGAAGGGTGTGATCACGGCTGTGCCTTCTGCGCCATTCCGCTCATGCGCGGCAAGCATCGGTCGTTTGCGCTGGCTGATGTCGTTCGCGAGGCGCAGCTCCTCGAGGCACAGGGGGCACGCGAGCTGAATCTCGTGGCGCAGGATCTCGCCCATTACGGGCGCGATCGTCGCGACGGTACGGGGCTCCCCGAGTTGCTCGAGGCGCTGGCGCGCGAGACCAGCATTCCGTGGATCCGCAATCTCTATCTCTACAGCACCGGCATTACGCCGCGGCTGCTGGAGGTGATCGCAGCCAACCCGCGGATCGTCCGGTATCTCGACACGCCGATGCAGCATGGCAGCGATGCCGTGTTGGCGCGGATGCGTCGCCCGGAGCGGCAGAAGACGATTCGCGAGCGACTGGCGCAGTACCGAGCGATCGTCCCCGAGCTGGCGGTCCGCACCTCGGTCATCGTCGGGTTCCCCGGCGAGACGGAGGACGACTTCCGCATCCTCTGCGATTTCCTCGAGGAGCTGCAATTCGATCGGGTGGGGGTGTTCACGTACTCGCCCCAGGAAGGGACGCGCGCCCATGCCATGGACGACGACGTCGCCGAGTCGATCAAGCAGGAGCGGAAGGAGCGGATCGAGGAATTGCAGCGCAGTATTACGGCGGAGCGGTACGAGCGCTTCCTGAATCGGGAGGCGCGCGTGCTGGTCGAGCGGCGGAGTGACGAGGCCGGCGTCTGGCTGGCCCGCGCGCCGTGGCAGGCGGACGACATTGATGGACTGGTGCACGTCGTGACGGCGGGCGGGGAGTCGATCGCTCCCGGCGCGTTCCTCGACGTCCAGGTAGAGCAGGTGGTGGATGATTACGATTTCCGCGCGGTGCTGCGGCAGGTGGTCGACCTGCCGAAGACCGCGCCCCGACCGGTGCGCACGTTGCCGCTGGTCGGGATTGACCCGACATCCGTGGGGAGCTACGGCCGATGACCGCGATACCTGCAGGCTCGCACGTCCCGTACTACACCGCTTCGGCGCGCTCAGCTGACGTCATGGCTCGAGCGCGCTCGCGCTTTCCGGGCGGCGTCAATTCGCCCGTTCGCGCGTTTCGTGGTGTTGGTGGCGAACCCTTCGTGGCGGCGCGCGGCAAGGGCGCGTGCGTCTGGGATGTCGACGGGAACGAGTACATCGACTACGTCCTGTCGTGGGGCCCGCTCGTACTCGGGCACGCGCCCGACGTGGTGCTCGAGGCGGTCCAGCTGGCGATGCAGCAGGGGACGAGCTTCGGCATGCCGACCGAGCGCGAAGTCGAACTGGCGGATCGCATCGCCGATCGCATGCCGCATCTTGAGATGGTGCGGTTCACGTCGAGCGGGACGGAGGCGGCGATGAGTATCGCGCGTCTCGCCCGCGCCGTGACCAAGCGGGAGTACATCCTCAAGTTCGAGGGGTGCTATCACGGGCACGCGGATGCCTTCCTCGTGCGCGCCGGCAGCGGGGTGGCCACGCTCGGTTTGCCGGATTCCCCCGGCGTACCGGATGCGGTGGCCAAGCTGACGATCACGTGTGCCTACAACGACCTCGAGGCGGCCGAGCGGATTGCGCGCGAGGTGCCGCTCGCGGCGATCATGCTGGAGCCAATTGTCGGCAACAGCGGCTTCATCGAGCCGACCCCCGAGTTCATTCCGGGGTTGCGTCGGATCGCGACGGAGACCGGCGCCTTGCTGGTGTTTGACGAGGTCATGACCGGATTCCGCATTGCCTATGGAGGCGCCGCGGAGCGGTTCAACGTCACCCCCGATCTCACGGCGCTTGGCAAGGTGATTGGCGGCGGGTTGCCGGTGGCGGCGTATGGCGGCTCCCGCGCCCTCATGGAGCATGTGGCGCCCACCGGGTCGGTCTATCAGGCGGGAACGTTGTCCGGGAATCCCCTCGCCATGGCGGCGGGGCTTGCGACGCTGGGCGCCCTCACGCGCCCGGTGCACGATCGGATCACGGCGCACACAGCCGATCTGGTGCAGGGGATGCGCGACATCGCCGCGCGTCACGGGGTGCCCTTCGCCGCCAGTCATGCCGGCTCGATGTGGGGGTTCTTCTTCCGCGACGGGGTGGTGCGGACCTACGACGATGCGAAGCAGGCGGACGTGGCGCTGTTCAAGCGCTTCTTCCACGCCGCGCGCCGCCGCGGCGTCAGCCTGGCGCCGTCGGCGTTCGAGGCCGCATTCATGTCGGCCGCACACGGAGCGCACGAGATCGGCGAGACGCTGGTGCGTCTCGATGCCGCGTTGGCCGCCGCACTCGACGGGAAGGACTAATCGTTGGTGGCGGGCTGTGACGGGGGCGGGGTCGAGTCGTCACGGGTCGTGAACCCATGCATCCGATGATTCTCCTTCGCCCCTTGGGGCCCCTCTGCGCCCTGTTCGTCGCGGCGTGCGCCTCGCGCCCTGCGGAGTCGGTGCCGCGGGAGACCAGACCGGAGCCGGCGCGTGCGTCGGCGGAATCCGGCATCGTGCTGGAACGGGCGGGGCGCCTTGTCGCGGATCGCACGGTGCTGGTCGCGTTGGATGGGACCGCCGATGTGGTGCCGGTGAGTGCCACCGGGGCGTGGAAAGTGGACGAGCAGGGTAGCACCCGGGGCTTCGTTCGCGGCAAGGGGAGCGAAGCGTGGCGCGTCGAGCGACGCGGGCGCCAGCTTCGTCTCGCGGGTGATGGCGGCGACACGACCCCCTGGCGCAGTGGTCCGTTCGTGGCGCGGTCGATGGGGAGCGGTGTGCTCCTTCGCGTCGGCGGCAAGCGGTATCGCGGCGAGGTGGTCTTCACGGCCACCGATACCGGCCTCCTCGTCGTGAATCGGTTGCCGGTCGAGGAGTATCTGCGCGGTGTGGTGCCATTGGAGCTACCGACCCGACAGCTGTCGGATGCCCCCGCGCTCGAGGCCCAGGCGATCGCGGCGCGGAGCTATACGTACCAGCGGGTGACGGCAGGCACTATCCCACCGTCCGGCTGGCATGTGACGGCGACGATTCAGCATCAGGTGTATGGCGGTGTGGAGGTCGAGCACCCCGTCGTGGACGCCGCGATTGGCGCGACGACGGGATTGGTGCTGCAGTTCGCTGGGCGCCTGGTGGACGCGCCATACTTTGCCTCGTGCGGGGGGCGGACGGCTGGGCCGCGGGAGGCGTGGCACGACGGTCGCGACGCAGCCCATCTCCGTCCCGTCGACGATATGGATCCGCGGACGGGCCGTCCCTACTGCGACCTCTCGCCGCGCAACCAGTGGACGGCCGAGTTCGACGAAACGCAGCTGGGCGAGATCGTCGCGCGGGCGCTCAGGGCACAGGGGCCGTTGATGCGTCCGGCCAGCGGACGGGCGCCGCGCCTCCGCGCCTTTACCATCGGGGAGCGGACGCCATCCGGGCGTGCGTCGGCGATCGTGCTGCGGACGGATGCCGGCGAATTTTCGATCTCGGCGCGCGATATTCGTCCCCTGTTGCGCGATGCGCGTGGCGCCGCGCTGCCCAGCACGTATTTTTCCGTGGTCCGCGAAGCGCGCGCCGGGGGACGCCTCTCTGGCCTTACCCTCCGCGGGGTTGGTCACGGCCACGGAGTGGGAATGTGTCAGTGGGGAGCGATCGGCCGCGCACGCGCCGGCGCTGATGCCCGCGCGATCCTTCGCCATTACTATCCCGGGACCGTGGTCGGCTTCGCCGACTGAATTCGTCACTCTCGGAGGCAGTATGAAGGACGGCGTACGGATCGCCGTGGTTGGCACGGGCGCCATCGCCCAGCTCACGCACATTCCCGTGTTGTCGAAGATGCGCGGTGCCAAGCTGGTCGCGCTGTGCGACAACGACGGCGCCAAGGCGCGAGCCCTCGCTGACCGATTCGGTGTTCCCGACGTGTTCACCGACTTCGAGGAGCTGCTCGACAGCGATGAGCTGGATGCGGTGATCATTGCCACGCCCAATCATCTGCACGAGCCGCACGTCCTCAGTGCACTGCGCAAGAAGCTGCATGTGCTGTGCGAGCGCCCGCTGTCGCTGACGACGCGCGGGGTCGAACGGTGCCTCACCGCAGCGCAGAAGGTTGAGCGGACCCTGATGGTGGGGCACAACCATCGCTTTCGCGCCGATGTGCAAGCGCTTGACCAGTTCATCCGCAACGGTGAACTCGGACAGGTGCAGTCGATTCGCGCCGGCTCGTTGCAGCTCAAGAAGAACGCGGATGGGTGGCGCAATCGTCGCGCCGAATCCGGTGGCGGCGTCTTCCTCGAACACGGGGTCCCGCTCCTCGATCTCGCGATGTGGCTGGCCGATGGACCAGCCCCGCTGCGGGTGGTGTCGAGCATGCGGCGCGGGCGTGCCGCCAGCGCGGTCGAGGATGCGATGCAGGTGTTCCTCGAGTGTGAAGGTGGTCTCGTCCTGAATCTCGACGTGTCCTGGTCGTATGTCGGTGATGAGGACCGCTGGTGGTTCGAGGTGCATGCCACACGTGGATCCGCCCGCCTGGCGCCCCTCCGCGTCACCAAGGAACTCAACGGTCGTCCGGTCGATGTGTCGCCATCGGGCGCGGCCGCGCGCGAGGGGGCGTTCCAACAGAGCTATCGGGCGCAGCTCGCGCATTTCCTGGCCGTGCTCAATGGCGAAACGGCCGCCGATGCGCCCGCCGATCAGGTGCTGGTCCATCGGATTTTGGATGCCATCTACAAGGCGGCCGACGACGCGAAAGAGATTCGGTTCTGATGCACGCGTGGCGTCAGCGCGTGAGCCGGGGCGTTCGCGGCATTCGCTGCACGTGGTTGATGATGGGCGTCGCGACGCTCTTGCAGCTCGCGACGTCCGGCGTTGTCGCCGCGCAGGAGCGCGTACGCGCGGATAATGTCCCCGCCGAACCGCCACCGCTTGCACCGGGGGCCTCGCCAATGCTCGACAGCGCACGGGCCCTCCGTGGTGCGCCGTTGCAGGTGGCGGTCTACATCTACGGGCCGGGTGACTTCGTCTTCGAGAAGTTCGGCCATATCGCGCTGGCGATAACAGATCCCGCCACTGGAGAGGACATTGCCTACAACTGGGGCATGTTCGACTTCGAGCAGCCGAATTTTCTCGGGCGCTTCCTGACTGGTGACACGCGCTATTGGATGGCTGGCTATCCCACGTCGGCCTTCAATGCGGTGTATCAGGCGCAGAATCGATCGATCCGCAAGCTGACATTGTCGCTGGATGCCACCCAGCGTGGGGCGTTGGCGGACTATGTCGCATGGAATGCCCGTGAGCAGAATCGGTACTATCGGTACGACTATTACCGGGACAATTGCTCGACGCGCGTGCGCGATGCTCTCGATTGGGTGTTGGGGGGATCGCTCCGGCCTGCACTGGATCGTCCTGGGGCGGGGCGCACCTGGCGTGGGGAGACGGCGCGCATCACCGCGAGCGATCTCCCGGTGTTTGCCGGCATTCATCTGGCGCTTGGACGGAATGCCGATCGCCCACTGACGCAGTGGGAGGAAGGATTCCTTCCGGACTACCTCGGCGACTATCTCGTTGGAGCGCGTGGATCGTTCGAACCGCTGGTGACGCAGGATACCGTGCTGTTCAACGCGGCGCGCGAGCCCATGCCGACGGTGGCGCCAACGCGGGCGGTAGGCGCCCTCGCGCTCGGTTTGACGCTGGCGTTCCTGTTGGTGGCGCTCGACCGCGCGCCGGCACCATGGGGTGCGCGTGTCCTCAGCGTCGTGGGCAGCGGCGTATTCATCCTCGGGGGCGTGTTGGGGACGGCACTCATGCTCGCGGGCACCGTCACCAAGCACGCACCCTACATGGGCAACAACATGACCGTGCTGCAGCTGCACCCGTTATGGCTCGCCGCCGGCGCCCTGTGGCCGTGGCGGAATGCCGATACGCGCCTGGGGCGTGCGGCCGCCGCTCTCACCGTGCTCATCGCCACGCTGGCCACCGTGGGCGCACTCCTCGGCCTGCTTCCGATGTTCCGCCAGCGGAGCCCGGTCGTGCTCGCGGTTGTGTTACCCGTCACGCAGGCCCTGGCCGTCATCGTATGGGAGCGGCACGCACGCCTGACACGTGAACGCGCCCGGTAACGCGATGGCCAGTCGCTTGGTGGACGCCTCGGCAGCGCGCGAGACGCGCGTTGCGGTCGGCATTGATGTCGGTGGGACCTTCACCGATCTTGCCGCGCTGCATGACGATGGACGCGTGGCCACGACGAAGGTTCTCAGCGTTCCTGACGATCGGGCGCGAGGTGTGCTGCACGCACTCGAGACGGCAGGGCTTGATGGGACGCGCTTGGCGCACATCGCGCACGGGACGACGGTCGTCACCAATCTGCTGCTCGAGCGTCGCGGTGCGCGGGTGGTCGCCTGTGCCACGGCGGGCTTCACCGATCTGCTCGAGTTGCGTCGGCAGGAGCGCGCGGCGCTGTACGATCTCTCGCGGCATCATGTCGATCCGCTCGTCGAGCACGCGGACGTTATCGGCGTCGACGAGCGGATCACGCCGGATGGAGTCCTCACCTCGCTGTCGCCTGCATCGATCGAAACGGTCGTCGAGGCGGTCGTGGCGCGCATGCCGGACACGGTCGCCATCACGCTCTTGCACGCGTATGCCGATGCGTCGCACGAGCAGCGTCTGGCCGAGGCCCTCCGTGCGGCGATCGCCGAGCGTGGGGCGTCGATCGATGTCATCACCAGCCATGCCGTGCTCCCGGAAATCCGCGAGTACGAGCGGATGGCAACCACGGTGGCCGAAGCCTACGCGCGCCCCGCGGTGCGCCGATATCTCGCCGGGCTGACAACGCGGCTGGCCGACGCCGGATTCCCCGCGCCGCGCGTGATGACGTCGGCGGGCGGCACCCTCAGTGCCGATGATGCGGCGCAGCACGCGGCGTCGCTCGCCTTGTCCGGTCCTGCTGGTGGCGTCACCGGCGCGGCGGCGATTGCGCGCACACTGGGTGTCCTGCGTGCGCTCACCATCGATATCGGTGGCACGAGCGCCGACGTTGGGCTCATTGATGACGGCGAACCGCTGGTGGAGCGCGGTGGTGGTGTCGCAGGCATCCCCATTGCCTTGCCGCGGGTGCTGGTGGACGCCGTCGCGGCCGGTGGCGGCAGTCTCGCCTGGCTTGATGAGGGTGGGGCCCTGCGGGCGGGGCCGGCCAGCGCGGGGGCGTCTCCCGGACCGGCGGCATACGGGCGTGGTGGCGTCCAGGCAACTGTCACCGATGCGCACGTGGTGCTGGGAACGATTGCCGCCGGAACCTGGAGTGGCGGCGTGCAGATCAGCCGTGAGCGGGCCGAGGCGGCGGTGGCCGCGCTGGCGACTCCGCTCGGCGTGTCGGTTGCGCGTGCAGCCGAAGCGATCATCGCCACCGCTGATGCTACGATGGCGCGCGCGTTGCGGCGCGTGTCTGTGGAGCGTGGTGTCGATCCACGGGGGCTGCCGCTCATTGCCTTCGGTGGCGGCGGACCACTGCACGCCTGCGGTCTCGCCGATCAACTTGGCATGACGCAGGTTATTGTACCCCCGCACGCCGGGGTCCTGAGCGCGGTGGGACTGGCGTTGGCACCAGAACGTCGGGAAGGGCTCGTAAGCTGCGTGACGCTGGCTTCGCAGTGGCAGGACGCCGACATGGCAACGCTCCTCGATCATGCGGCGCGTGCGTTAGCCGCGGGGGCGCTCCATCTGGTGCCGCGTTGGTCGTTGCGGGCCCGCTATGTCGGTCAGGGGTATGAACTCGATGTGCCGGTACAGCCAGGTGATTCCGTACGTGCCGTCGCCGAGCGGTTCATGGCGCGTCACGCACAGCGTGCCGGATTCACGCTCGAGCGCGATGTCGAGTTCATCAGCGCGCGTACCACGCTCAGCAGTGCACCGTGGCCGGTGCGCTTTGCGCGGAATGCAGAGCGACGCGCCGATCTCCCACCGGACGTCGATGATGGGGGCGTGTTGGATCGCACGCTACGCGGTGCGGCCGTGGTCCGTCTCCCTGATGCCACCATGCAGGTGCGTCCCGGGTGGACCGCCCGCGCGTTGCCGATGGGCGGCTGGATGATGGAGCGTGACCGCTGATGCCGACGCGTCGGACGGCCGAGGCGGCCCCGCGCATCGTTGGGGCGCCGGTCCCGCTTTTCGCGCCCAACGATGGGGACGTTCACGTGTTCATCATCGGCGAGGCGCCGGGTCCGCGAGGCGCGGACAAGAGCGGCATCCCCTTCTGGGGGGATGCTGCCGGCCGGCATCTCTATACGGCCCTCGCCTCGATGGGGGCCGTCACGCTCCCCGCCGAGGTCCCGCAGCTTTCGTGGGACGGCGCCGACTTCCATGCGCGTGGGTTACGGCCGATGCCACATGGCGTCGCACTGGGCAATGCGTTTGATCGCTGTCCGACCGATGATGGGATGCGCTTTCGGGCGCCCACGCGTGGGGAGCTAGAGGGCGCTCCGAATGTGTCGCGGCTCGCGGCCGATATCACGGCACTGCGCCGGCGCGGCTTGCGTGGGGTGGTCACCTTGGGACGCGTGGCGGCACGCACACTCGGCGCCGTCGCACGCACTGGGGCGTTGGAGGGCATCACCGCACACGCGCTCGTGCATCCATCGGCGCAAGGGTTGTTGTCGATGGCGCCGGATCGCGGGCGTGGCGCGCGCATGGTCGAGCTGCAGGCGCAGTGGATGGCACGCTGTTGTCAGGCCGTGCGTGACGCCGGCTATCCCGGGGAAACTCCATGACCACGTTTGACGCACTCGAGCTGACTGTGTTCTCGCAGGGCGTGGCGATGCTCGCCGAGGAAATGGGCGGGCTCCTCGAGCGCAGTAGCATCTCACCCAATATTCGCGAGCGTCGCGACGCGTCCTGTGCGCTGTTCGATGCGGCCGGGCGCATGGTGGCGCAAGCGGCGCACATCCCGGTGCACCTCGGGGCGATGCCGGAGGCGGTGGCTGCCGTTCGCGCGCGCGGGGCGCGGGCCGGTGATGTGTACCTCCTCAATGATCCGTCCCACGGTGGCTCCCATCTCCCCGACCTGACGATGGTCGAGGTGATTCCGCACCCGACTGATGCCGACCGTATCATCGGCTTTGCCGCCGTGCGGGCCCATCATGCCGACGTCGGTGGCATGACGCCGGGGAGCATGCCATTCGGCGCTACGGAACTGTTTCAGGAAGGGTTGATCATTCCGCCGGTGCGCATCGAAGTGCGCGGTGAACCGGTTGACGACATCATGCAGCTGGTCCTCGCGAATGTGCGTACCCCGAGCGAACGCGAAGGCGATCTGCGCGCACAGCGGGCGGCGTGTGCCGCCGGGCGGAGCGGCTGGCAGGCC
>Ga0315902_10011046_pt1 | contig 11903 bp, 10 predicted proteins | sample LakEriMetagenome_9_FD_203523 | JGI IMG/M metagenome (GOLD analysis project Ga0315902, IMG submission 203523) | Freshwater fungal communities from buoy surface, Lake Erie, Ohio, United States - Buoy 12 MA117 | ecosystem: Environmental > Aquatic > Freshwater > Lake > Lake biofilm | place: USA... | reverse complement strand
ACAATAAATGGTTTAAACCAAAGATTTAAAGAACGTTTCTCCTCCTCCACACCCTCGCAGTCTGATACAGAACATAATGAACCAAGCAAATTAAGAGAACAGGTTAGAAGTGTAACAAGTTTAGTGAGTAGTAAGGGTAGAAAAGCGATTGATGATAGTAAAAAAATGTTGAAAAAAGCTAAGGAAAACGCTGGTAGGGTCATGACATCTATAGAAACGAAAATAGCATCAGTAACACCACCTGGTAATAATGCAGAAACAAATATTGCAAATTATACGAAGGTGCAAGATAGTATAGTTGGCGATCCTCTCGAATGGTTTGAGTGGGAGAAGGCTGACACCCGCACATCACATGATCACGATAGAATAAAAAGTATTGAGGCGAGGCGGAGAATGAATGCTATTATAAGATTAGTTATCAAGTATAAAGGACACCCTGGATATGATAAGATAAGAGAGGAAGGTAAACAAGAAATAATAAGTATGTATACTAGATGTTTTGGAAACAGAGTAATTTTAAGTGACATAGAGAATACTTACGAACGTTACACAAAACTCCCTGCCACTGAAGGGGCGTCTGTATCATCATCATCATCATCATCATCATCATCATCACCACAAGTAGCACCATCACAAGATGATGAAACAGGAATTAAAGATACACAAATAAAGTATAAAACGATGAATGGACATGTATTTAATATTTCAGTTAAAAATGGCGAGAATACTGTTACTCTATCTTTTGATAAAAATGTTAACGGGGGGTCTTTGGTTAATTTTATTATTGATAATGGGTTACTCAATACATCTGATGAATTTCACGGGGCTTTTGGAATTGGTGGCGTATTCACTAAATATCATGTACTAACAGATTTTAGTATAACTGTTTCTAAAAACGATTATACAAATTTTAAAGAAACAGTTTTAAATAAAAATAAAAATTGGGTTCTTACTTTATCCAAAGGAAGAAAAGTTACTATTCCAGGAACATGGTATTCCGATGAAATTGAAGCTACGAAAAAGGAAAAACCGTCGGAGGTTGCTGCTGCTTCAAATTCACCTTCCTCTTCCTCTTCTTCATCTTCTACTGATGATATAGATTGGGGAAAAGAAGAAGACGATCCTCTACGTGTTATTAGTTCAGGAAAATCACGATCGAGAGCAAAAGAACTTCTTGAAGATCAGGAGAAAGAACCGGGGGAATATGGAAGGAATGTTAAATTCTATAGGTTAGGAGTTGGATTCGATAATCATTTTGGCGGCGGCGGCGGCAAAATAAGACGACACACTATAAAGAAGAATCGTCGTTCCATTCGTCGAACTACGATAAGAAGGAGACAATATAAAAATAAGAATAAAAATAATAGTAGCTTCAAAAAATAGGAGCAATAAATATTAATGATTTTTTTCATATTACATTATACATAATATGAAAAATTGAAGTGAAAATATAGCAATAATCAATAGTATCATACAGAATCGCAACATACACTTCGTCACTTCGTCATCGAGAATGTCATTTGCATCCCCCGTTCCTTCGAAAAATGTATACAATGAAGAAGATAATACTAATATCACCAACAATCATCATTTGCGAAACGAGGCGAATAATAACACCAATAATATAAATAATATAAATAATGGCGCACCCAATAATGTGAAGCTTCGCCTAGTGATGTCTTGTGAAGTGTTCTGGGATTATGAAACGGATGTGTTGATAAATCGCGCACTATTTCATCCCAAGTTTACGAACCGATCAGAAGAGGAGGCATTCAGCACATTATCCAGAACCTTATGCTCTCAAATGAAGCGACACATCGAGGATACGCTTATATCGCAAGGAAGGCGTGATTTACTGTCAAAACTAGAGGAGGTCTTCCCAAAATTTCATATTCACGGACAGACAGTTCACGAAATCCTCTACCCGAACGACCCAACAAATTCTGACCATTGCCGAGGAGATGGGAAAATATTCATATGTACGCATTGTTAATACAATCTTACCATATTAGATCTATATAATATAAAGGGATTATTATGATATATTTTTACTTTATTTATTTATTTATTTATTCATTCATTTATTTTGAATATTTCGATATAAATAAAATTGAAAAGTATTAAATATAAATATATAATATCATATCATAACATCTATAAGAACAAAAATGTCGTCAAGTGTCGGTCAATATTTCCAAAATTCACAGTGTTACACTCCAATGATAAATGTCCCTACAATGAATCGTCTTCCCACACAAGGCGAGCTAGTTACATCAATGGAGCTATTAATCGCGCAAGTCGGCGAACTATCGCGCAAGATTGATCGCGTAGAATCGCGTGTAAATGATTTGGTAAATCTAGGTATTGCGGAGCGAATGATGATTGCTGAGAAATGTATTTCTGAACTTAATACGTGTCACAACGAACATAATGTCAAAATACATACATCTGAAAAGGAGATAGATGATTTATTCGGATATTTGAAAGAAGTTAAGGAAGACACAAAGGATAACTACCAATGTATCGACCGATTTTCTGATATATTATCACAGCATACATCCAAGCTACGCCGTGCCAAGCACCGATCACACGACCTTGCCAAAAAATATGCCGAAATCGGAATACTCCGTAGGCGCGTATCTAAATGCGAGGATTTTAACACCGAATTTGCCGAATGTTTTGAGGCACCGCTCCAGCTTAGGGGTGTTATTTCGAATATGAGTGACAAGGTGGATGAATGTGATAGGACGATATCATATATGATGAGTTATGGTAGCGAGGTTGGTTTTGGCGGGGATAGTGGTGATTATGCTTCACTTAATAATACGATACCAGAGTATTCTACATTTTGCGAGGGTTATGAGGGGTCAAAAATCGGGGAACTATTGCCATCTGCTGCCTTAGATGAATATTTCTCGAATTATTGTGACGTGGATGAAACACTAGAGACCAAACCCGAAAATGTTGCCATTGTTGCTACGGCGGAGGTGGAAGTCGCCCAGGAATCTGATGACGATTTTGTGGAGCTGTAGAGCTATAATCTTGCCATAAAGGGGCGATATAATACGATAACATACGAGATGTTATCGAATTATATATAGGTGATATTTTGCGATAATTCATTATGCCATATTATTTTTTATCGAGTAATGTTAATGCTTTTATGAGAATTTGTTCCTGATCTGACAATTTCTGGAATATAAGGACATTATCAAATTTTACGACGACGGATTGTCGCTGAGTATTTCTACATATAAGTATAACACCGTCATCATTTAATGTAGTTCTTACCATAAAAGCACCTTTTGTAAGTTTTATTTCCGCCGTTTCTACATTAAGAGGTATCCATCGTATATAACGCCCTTCTTGTAAGCCGCTTACTTCATCTACGTATCTATAATCAGCCAGTCGCGTATGAAAATCTTTTAGTTCTTCTTTCGAAAGTTGTAATTTTTGTAGGACGTCATTTTTTTCTTGTTTAATTTTCGATGCGGTTAAGCCGGCTACGCCTGTATTATTCTCGTTATCAAGTGCATAAAGCAAATCTTCGACTTTTAAACTCATTATGTGTGTTGTGAATATATTTCGTAATATATGTATATATACTATAAACTATTATTTAAATTGTAACTATTATTATTGACGAAAATGTATTAATGATTTGAATATAATATATAATACGGTTTTATAAGACAGCACAGAGAGATGATAGTAGGATATATTCACGTATGTCAAAAGGGAGATTGGGTTCGTTCATTGCGTATGTTAACCGACGCAATAAGGTCATCAGAATTGTATGAAAATACACATATTATAAGAATAGGTATTGTAAACGACGAGGGCAAAATAGTAGATAACGATATACTAAATGACGATAAATTCAAGATATATTATTTTGGGAAGTCAAGCAATTATGAGAGACCAACATTGCTACATATGCGAACAAAAACAATAGATGATCCGGAAGATACAATGTATTATTATTTACACACAAAAGGTATAAAACATTTCGGCACTATAAATGAGCAATGTATAGTGGACTGGATAAATCTGATGTTATATTGGAATATAGAGAAGTGGCGAATAGCAGTATCGATATTAAATACGCACGATACATATGGTTGTAACGATGTAGGGCACCATTATTCAGGAAATTTCTGGTGGACTAAAAAGAGTCATATAATGTCATTGCCCATTTATATTGGCGATAACTATACGGATCCAGAAACGTGGATTCAGATCGTCCGCGATAATAAATTCTGTATTTATAATAGCGGGTATCAAGGTAATGGACATTATTATACACCATTTCCAAGGGAACTATATTGTAAAAAATAGATATGCGCAACGTCGTTCCCGTCGCCCACCCCCTCTCATACTTTCTTTAAGTAGGTTTAAAATATACTTATTCAAAGAAACTTAAAGCCGCCGGTTGCGCGCCCAATTTTTGTATATTCAAAAGATCCCCCAAAAAAGGGTGTATACGAAATGCGAAAAAGTCGAAAACAAGCTCCCCCATTTTTGGGACATAAATCGAATTTTTCATTGGAGGACATTTTCTAAAAGATGTCCTGATTTTTGGTATTCTTAATATATTGAAATATATATCTATTAAAAAAGGAGAATAAAAAGTAATTCGATGGGATATAAAATCAAAAACATCCCTGAAAATAGCCATCCCTATATTATAAAAAAAGATATTCCCCAATTTCTACCCCATATTTCGCAAAATTGCCGCGATCATCCGATTGTGATCATAATGGTCTCGTCGTCGCGCCGTTGCGCTCCTCCACCCAAAGCATAAAGGTAAGCCGCATAAGATTGGTAGGGCGGACGCCGAAGTGAATGAAGTGAATCGTTTTTTTCAAAAGTATTTTGAGAAAATGGAAAATGGACATTTATAAATGTCCTTTTTTGGAAAACCCCCTCAGAGATTTGAAAAAAACATCGACTTCGTCACTCAGACCATAATGCTCACAATCACTTTTTTTAGTTGAAAAATTTGTTACGATAATTTTTTTCCAAAAAATCTTACAATATATATTGGGACAAAGGGCTCGGCAATTTTGTATACAAAAAAACGCCAAAAAACGCCATATTTTTTCTTTTCGAATATTGTGATGTCAAATGCTGTAAGAATCTGACTATCGCATTTAGTTCGCCACACTGAAACACGAAAAGTTTACAAAAGTTTACAAAAGTTTACAACAAAACGCCACAGCTAATAATGCTGTCGCGAGCGAATGTTCTAAAAATATTCGCGACGGGACTTTGGACGCATAAAAAAATGTCCATTTTTTAATGGAAAAAAATGACACGATAATATCATCAGAGTTAAAAATATCAATGGTGTGGACAACGACGATTTAATACAAAACTGTTAAAGACAATTACGAGATCTGTCAAATATTGAAAGATGTGAGCATAATGTTATCGTCGTCGCGCCGCTGCGCTCCTCCATCCAAATGATAAAGGTAAGGTAAGCCGCATAAGATTGGTAGGGCGGACGCCGAAGTGAATGAAGTGAATCGTTTTTTTCAAAAGTATTTTGAGAAAATGAAAAATGGACATTTATAAATGTCCTTTTTTTGAAAACCCCCTCAGAGATTTGAAAAAAACATCGACTTCGTCACTCAGACCATAATGCTCACAATCACTTTTTTTAGTTGAAAAATTTGTTACGATAATTTTTTTCCCAAAAATCTTACACCTTTGGACATTTAAAACGCCGATTTTTATATAGTGAAAATTATATAAAAATAATTTATTATATTACCTTAATGAATAACGAAGAACTTATTAAGGAAAATCTCTTATTGAGAGAAGAAAATGAAAAATTAAAAAAACAATTAGAAAATTATAATAACTCACGAAAATCTTATTATGAAAAAAATAAAGATATAGTAAATCAAAAGGCAAAAGAACGCTTAAAAAAGTTAGCAGAAGAGAACCCTGAAAAATTAAAAGAAATAAATAAAAAGGCGTATTTGAAAAGAAAAGAGAAACTTGAAAAAGAAAAATTGGAAAATATTTAGGAATATTTTGAAAAAGAAATTAATTAATATTTTGAAAAAGAACTTAAAATTATTTTCTTTAGTATATGTATAAATGGAACTTCCCAAAGTTAAGAAAAAGAGGAGCGATGTTTCTAAAAGGATTGAAGGAAATAAGGATACTGATTTTGTTTGTATTAAGATGTCTTGGAATAGTTTATGTAAAAATAATTACTTGAAACAAGGAATACAAGAGATAGTTTATAATATCAATAAAATCAGTTTCTTATCATATAAGTTGTTAAATTTTCATTTTACAAGATTATTGGAAGATAATAAGGAATTACCTGAAATTACACAAAATCTTTTTTATAATGCTTGTTGTTATGTTTCTATAATGAAAAATAGAAAATCTACAATTGATAAAGAAGATGAAATGTATAAATCTTTTTCACAATTTTATCATTTGATTAAAAATTTACCTTTTAGAGATAAAATGGGAGCATTGATAAATAATTTGACAAAACAACAATTTACTATGACAAAAAACCATTTGAAACTTAATTTTTATAAGCGTTTTTCAAAATATTTAGAATTAAGAACTGGTGAAACAAGAAAAAGCATTATTTATAAATGGTGTAAGGATATTTATGATGAAAAATATAATGGAAAAAATTATTTTATTCTTTCAATGAAACAATGGTTAAAATACATTCCCACAGAAACTAATATTGTTAAACATTCATCTCATTTTATTAGGATATATCATAAGATTTTGAAAGAGTTTGAGAAACATAAAAATACAAAAGGAGTAAGAGTATTTAGTTTATTACCAAATAAAAGTTCATTTACAATGGATAATATCCAAATATGTTCTACTGCACTAAATGATATAATTTCTTATTTAACCAAAGAACAAAATTGTAAAGACTTTGATGAAAAGAAGCGAGAATATTGGTTAAACTTATTTAACATTGAAAAATATGAAACAGAGCATAAGAAGTTTCACTATACTATTTTTACTGATGGAAAATGTGGGGTGATTACAATGGATAAACCAAAAGCAAAAGAGGTAAAAACGAAAGAAATTAAAAATATTGATTACGAACAATATGTTGGAATCGACCCTGGTATAAGAGCATTATTTACTTCTTGTAATGAAAATAATGAAATATTACAATGCTCTACAAAAGAATATAGACATAAAAGTAAAATGATTTATGCTTGTAAGAAAAGAGAGACATGGTATAAAGAATGGGAACATTATGCTTTATGGAAAAGTATTCCAAGTTTCAAAGTAAGCAATACAAAAAATATGTTAAGTTATTTTGAATATGTCTTACCAAATATAGATGTATTTTTTCAATTTCATTGTGATAAGAATTTTAGAGGATTAAACTTCAATTCTTATTGTAGAGGAAAAGCAACATTAGAAAAAATATGTAGAAATATTACAAAAAATAAAAAGACATTAATAGGATTTGGTGATTATTCACAACAACACGGATTAATCAAAAACCACCCAACAACTCCAATTCTAAAATTAAAGAAAGAGTTGAAAAGATTTTGTGATGTTGTGGATATAGATGAATGGGGAACAAGTAAAACCTGTCATAAATGTTTTGAAAGAATAACTCTTTACAGAAATAAAAAATTATGTAAGCCAAAGGCGACTAATGTTAAGGGAAAAGCAAGAATGTCTCAATACCATAGCGTAATCCGTTGTAGTTCCAACGAGTGTAAATTATACTGTATGGATAGAGACATTAATGCTTCCAAGAATATTTTACTTCTTTTGCAATGTGAAAAACAAGGAAAAAGAAGACCAAAATGTTTTAGAGAACAAAAAGAATAAATACCTACGATACTCCTTTAGGGAAGATAAGTATGGTAAGGTGTGAAATTCACCATTACACTTTTTATTTTTTAATGCCGTTAAAATCGGCGTTTTAAATGTCCAAAGGTGTAAAATATATATTTAGAAAAGGGTTTAGGCGTTTTTGTATACATAATATATATCTATGAATGTCACAAAACGCCAGATTTTTTATTTGTGAAGCTTGTCACTTTAAATGCTCTAAAGAGAGTGAATACAATCGACACCTCGCCACACTGAAGCACGAAAAGTTTACAAAAGTTTACAAAAGTTTACAAAAAAACGCCGCAGCTGATAATGCTCTCAGTTGTGAGTGCTCTAAAACATACTCAACACGTATGGGACTTTGGAAGCATAAACAAAAATGTCCAATTGTAAAAGATAAAAACGATACGATTATGTCGTCAGACTTAAAAGATATCAACAGTATAAATAAAGACGACTTAATATTAAAGTTGTTAAAAGATAATGAAGAGATTCGTCAAATCTTGAAAGATGTGATACCTAAAATGGGTAACAATACTATAATAAATAATAATAATAATACAACTAATAATTTCAATCTCAATGTATTTTTAAATGAGCAATGTAAAGATGCTCTCAATATTTCAGAGTTTGTAGATTCTCTTAAGATAACATTTGAGGATTTATTATATTCGAAGAAGAATGGATTAGTTGAGGGGATAAGTAACGTGATGATACGAGGATTGAAGGAATTGGATATATATAAGAGACCGATACATTGTACGGATAAGAAGAGAGAGACGATGTATATAAAGGATCAGGATAAATGGGAGAAGGACGAGACGCGCGAGATAATGAAAAATACGATAGAGATGATAGCGGATAAGGAACGGACGGCATTACAGATATGGACAGATAATAATCCTGATTGGATTGAAACGGAGAAGAAACAGATTGAATATTTGACAATGTTGCGTAGTATATCTGAGCCAATAGAAGATGAGGAGAAAAATGGTAAGAAGATTATTCGGGCAGTGAGTCGCGAAGTGATAGTGGATAAGAAGGATTAATGGAAGGATAGGGTCAGGAGATTCGATAAATGACAAGTATGGGATAAAATACGAAATTCGGCGAGTGAAAGTTAATATTATTAAAACAATAATATTAACAATATCAATACATTATGCATTATTTATGCATTATGCATTATTTATGCATTATGCATTATTTATGAATTATGCATTATGAGTATGTGTGGTTTCTATTCTATTAATTATACTTTTATATGAAACATAATCTTTATTTTTGATATATTTGTTCAACTTGTATACAATTTCATCTCTTGATTTCTTATCGGAAAATCGTGTATATAATTTTGCTATGATATTATCGTGGTGTAATGTTTCGCAAATCATATTATTAACATTTATAACCGAATATTTATCAAGTAATATATTATATAATATTGATTTATTGTATTTTATCTTAATAACATTTTTATTTATATTGGATATTTCGCGTGCTTCCATCATCTTATTATTATAATATACCTTATGGCGACTACTTGTTATAGTATCTTGTGAAGGTATATTTCTACCGAGTGAATCTTTAAAGAAATTAACTAAATAGTTGTCATTGTGTATAGATTGTGTAATAGCGACAATCTTATTATTATTTATTGTATGTTTATGGATATCTATATCTTCTATATTAATCATACCCTGATCTGTTAATATTGGAGTATTATTAGGGAAGCAAATATTGGATAATAATGTGGGGAGTAAAAGTTCTGTTATATTATCCCATAATGGAGTACCTAACCCTGTAGGAATATCGAAACCTACTTTTGCTTGGTATTGGTTTATACCTCCCAGAACAACATCATAAAAACATTCGGAATATAATTTTGGATTGTTATATATAGTATACAACACATCTTGTAAAAGGATGGAGTCTCCTTTATTAACAACAGTAGTAAAGGATGGGCCATTGTTATTGATAGAAGTTTGTATTAAGTTGGATAACATTCCAGCATTTAATGGAGAAGACAGTGATGTACCTCCATAATATTCGAACGACTTATTAGATATAGTGCTACCAGCAAATATAATAACGACTCCTGTATTTGGGTCAGCGAGGCTAGAAATATCTGGCGAACATTTAGTAGTAAATGAATTAAGTTCGTTTACATTAGATTGGTAAGATGGTTTGGGTGTATTAATAGATGGACCGCAACCACCTCCGTTGCCATTATTATTATTCCAAAATGTTTGAGTTGTTTGGTTTGAAATGTTATTATAGAGTGAAGTTCCACCAACGCCTAAAACATTTGCGGATGTTGATGGATAACCAACTATATAATGATCACCTGTTGACGCCAAATAACATATTTTATTATTAACAAATGATTTCTCACATTCATTAATTATAGTTGATGTTAAAAGATTATCATTTTTACCCCATGACATATTAATAATATCAGTTGGACCCCATTTATTTCCGATAAAATTTATAGGATTAGAAGCGTAGCTAACAGCATCACACAATTCATTAAAACTCGGTGATTTTGCTTGAACTATGCGTATATGAGCATTTGGGTTCATAGCGTATGACCATTGAGAATCTAATAATGTTTCAAACAAACTTTCAAGCATTAGCAAAGATAATTTTATTAACATAAATATAGCGCTTTTCTCTATCGGTGTATCTGATTCACTTATAGGAAAAGAATAATTTATATAATCATTTGAATTAAAATGACCACCATTTAATGTGTCTATATAAGCAGTAAGCATATTTATTAATACTGCATTTACAAGGTTTAATGATTCAGTAGATAGCGGTATTACTTCTAATTCAGTACGTGGTAAACTATATTCATCACAGAATAAATCCATACAAGATTGTAAATATAATTTTGGCATTGGTATATCGTTTACAATAGTAATTACTACTTGTTTTTTATTAGGTATGGGAGACACAGGGGTTGATTTATAAGTATTTCTAAGAATGTACGGGGAATATGGCCATCCAACTAAATTAGTTACATCGGTTAATATTCTTGTAGAATCATTTAATACTAAAGGCGTTCTATGACTTAAATCAGAATTATATAATTCTAAACCATTCAGTAGTAAGGTAGAATCATTTTGTATATTATAGAACCCGATAGTTTTACTATCTTCGAGTGATGCACTAATAACACCAGTTGTAGCATCAATAGTAGATAAAAATTGTGTATCTTCATTAACACCTGTTAATGCTTTTATTCGAGTTTTGATAGAATATATAGTATCACTAGTACTAATGTTACTTAAAGTATGTCTAACACCATAATAATCAATTAAAATAATTGAAATATGAGACATAATTAGGTTTATAATATAGTTGTATATTAAAAATACAAAATACAATAAAGTATAACAATATTATTATATAAAAATATTATTATATAATAACAGAGTGCTGTAATGGTTTTAGAAGATTTTTGTTATTACAATATATTCGAGAGTGTTAGTAAGGCGCCACCTGATGAAATAGTGTATCATAGGATGGAGGAGTCGTTATCATCGGCGATAAAGCGGACAGATAGTGGAGAATTATATTATGATACGGTATATAGTCCGCGTTTACCGTATACAACGGTGAGAACATATGATGATTATGTGGCATATAATGATGTAATAAAACATCATAAGATGTTAAACGATAAGAAAGAGATGAGTGAGAATAGTGTGCTTTTTTTTCTGAGGGAGATGTTTTGTTGTAGGTAAATACATACATATCATCAATATTGAACTATACCTTTCTATATTCCCTTACAAGAACGACGTATAGATACGTACCTAGTATAATACCAATAATATCTAAAGCAGGATGTTCAATTAATTCACCGAATACATTTTTGCTATAGTTTTTAATATACGAGCTTATGATTATAGCCAGAGAGGCGGATAATGATCCGACCATTATATCGCTATTATTAGATGTTATACCAATTTTACTAAAAATATTCGCAAGACCATCATTAAGGAAAATACCAAAAAAAAGCGAATCGATAAATCCAAATA
>Ga0315902_10011043_pt1 | contig 11904 bp, 8 predicted proteins | sample LakEriMetagenome_9_FD_203523 | JGI IMG/M metagenome (GOLD analysis project Ga0315902, IMG submission 203523) | Freshwater fungal communities from buoy surface, Lake Erie, Ohio, United States - Buoy 12 MA117 | ecosystem: Environmental > Aquatic > Freshwater > Lake > Lake biofilm | place: USA... | reverse complement strand
CCTTAGAGTTCCTGAATACTCTCCTACGGATCACGACATGCCGAATTCCATCGAATTCATGGACTGCCAAGGATGTGGCAAGCGGGTGCGAACCACTGCCCAGCAGTGCCATCATTGCGGTCGAGAATTCCAACCCGACAAGCTCGAAAGTCATCTGGAGACTCAGCAAGAGGAGGATTTCGACTACGAGGATTTTCTCGAACGCGAATTCGGACGCAAACCAAGCCACCGACGCAGGGCTTGGTGGTGGTATGTCGCTTGGGTCGTCCTTGCCGTCATGGTCTTGGGGATCGCATTCGATGCTCTGCGATTGATTCCACCTCAGAACCCTTAACGAAACTCCTGCCACAAGGCACCCACGCCTTGAAAGCCTCGCAGCATTGCTCAGCAGCATTGCTCAATTGTTGTGCTAGGCGAAGAATTAGCAGCAAATCCATTGAAATCGAGGGGCACAGTTCCCAAAAGAATTATGGCATCGCATTGCATCCCCTAACCGGACCGAGCAGGTAGGATTCTGCGCCCTAGTCGTCAGACGCCCGAGGAAACCGTGCCGGGCGTGACCCTAGAAATCGGCCCTCGGTTTCTTTGGCACGGTAGTTGCGACTTGGTGGTTGTGACATGGCGGATTCGAATTGAGAAACCGCCGCTCGTTGCCCAAATGCGATCTGCTTTGGCAACAGAGCGTTGAAATCCAAAACAACCAGCGAGAGCCGACGATGCCAGGATACCTGATCGATATGGATGGTGTGATTTACCGAGGTGGAGAGTTGATCGAGGGCGCGGACCGATTCATCGCCGAACTGCAATCGCAGGATGTTCCGTTTTTGTTTCTGACCAACAATTCGCAACGCACTCGCCGAGATGTTGCCAAGAAAATCGAACGGCTTGGGATCCGTGTTTCGGAGTCCCATGTCTACACCTGTGCGATGGCCACAGCCCGCTTCTTAGCATCCCAAAAACCCAACGGAACGGCCTACGTCATCGGAGAAGGAGGCTTGCTGACAGCGCTGCACAAAAACGGATTCTCGATCGTCGATAAAGATCCGGATTACGTGGTCGTCGGCGAAGGCCGGAGCTTGAATTTCGAGATGGCCGAGCAGGCCCTGCGGATGATCCTCGGAGGGGCCAAGCTGGTAGCGACGAACATGGATCCGAATTGCCCAACGCAAAACGGCTTGCGACCCGGTTGCGGAGCCGTCGTGGCGATGCTCGAAGCGGCCTCGGGGGTCAAAGCCTTCAGCGTCGGAAAACCCAGCCCGATCATGCTTCGAGCAGCTCGAAAAGAAATGGGGCTTTCGACCGACGAGACCGTGGTCATCGGGGACACCATGGAGACCGATATCCTCGGTGGAACGCAACTCGAATACAAAACGATCTTGGTTCTCTCAGGATCCACGAGCGAAAAAGATCTACGCAATTACGCCTACCAGCCCGATCTGATCGTCCCGTCTCTTGCCGAACTTTCCCACGCGGAGGTCCAGGCGAGGCTATTCGAAGTCAGTTGCTGCGAAACGTAGATTTTGCCTGCCGACTTCATTGCGGATGAGGTTCTCTCTTCCAGGGCGTTAAACGCAAAGGTGCAAAGGTGCAAAGGTGCAAAGAAAACCCCGAAGTGGAAAAACCTCGACGACTGTCCCCGAATTTCTCTAATGCCTTGCTTCCGTGTGTTCCGTGTTTTCCGTGGTTCCCTGCTCTTCGGGGACAAGATCAAAGAAGTGATCGCCGCACCACGAGCTTCCTGCCTCCTTCTTCGACTTGGCGAACTTGGCCCCTTTGCGGTCAGTTTAGGAGGCTTAAACGCTTGATTGAGGTCTAGTTTGCTTTCGTTAAAACTATTCAACCTAATCTGACCTTCCCCAAGATTGGTAGACACTGAATCGCACGATGTCATGATAGACTCAGACATCAATTCGGAAATTCAGTCGGAAATCTGAGTTGAATTGAATTCAAATGGCCGCTCGCCAAGTGCCGTGTACTTTACCCTACGGATACGAAGTGAGGCACTTTTGCTCCAGACGGGGCATGGATAGCAGACACTCCTTTTCCGAGGCGAATCATGGCCGTCGATCCTGCAAGAGCGAAAACTCTGTTTCTGAACGCACTAAAAATAGTCGACCCGGTCCAGCGTACCGCATTTCCCGATCGCGAATCTGGCGGCGACGCCGAACTGCGCCAGTGGGTCGAGGCCCTGCTGGCCGCAGACAGCCAGGGTGGATCAACGTCGGCAAGCGACTCCCAAGGCACGTTCGTGCCGATCTCGAACGAGACTATGGATCCGGCCGTTGCGGTCGAGGCGAACACCCATCCGTCTTCCGAAATGGCGACCGCGCAATACCGTCCCGAATCCGCCGACGACGCCGACTGCTCCTTCGCGCGTACATCGCCAGACGACCGTATCACCCGTTGCGTCGGGGGGCAGGTCATCGCAGGCCGGTATACACTGCTCGAAGTCATAGGCGAAGGCGGGATGGGCTCGGTCTACCTTGCTAGTCAAAGTCAGCCGGTCAAGCGTCAAGTGGCGCTCAAGCTGATCAAGACCGGCATGAAATCGCGAGACGTGCTAGCACGCTTCGACGCCGAGCGCCAGGCCCTGGCAATGATGGACCACCCGAACATCGCCCGTATCTACGACGGCGGTGTCACCGAAGCCGGCCAGCCGTTCTTCGTCATGGAACTCGTCGACGGCATACCGCTGACCAAGTATTGCGACCTGAAACGGCTGACGGTCAAGGATCGACTCGAATTGTTCGTCGCCGTATGTCAGGCCGTCCAGCACGCCCACCAGAAGGGGATTATCCACCGCGACTTGAAACCCTCCAACGTCCTTGTCACGGAGGTCAATGGTCGGCCCACGCCCAAGGTCATCGACTTCCGCGTCGCTAAAGCCACCGAGCAGAAGCTGACGGACATGAGCTTCGCCGACACCGGCGTTATCGTGGGCACCCCGGCGTACATGAGCCCGGAGCAGGCCGATCCGTCTTCGATGGATATCGACACACGGACGGACATATATGCCCTGGGCGTGATGCTGTACGAACTGCTCGTCGGCTCGCCGCCGCTGGATGCCCAGGATTTCAAACGCGGCGCCCTCCTTGAGATGCTCCGCATGGTGCGTGACGTCGACCCGCCGCGGCCGAGTACGAAGCTGAGCGGTTCGGACACCTTGCCCAACATCGCGGCCAACCGCAACATCGAACCGGCCAAACTCTCGAAGCTGCTTCAGGGCGAGCTCGACTGGGTCGTCATGAAGGCCATCGAAAAGGATCGAAACCGCCGTTACGATACAGCCAACGGCCTCGCCGCGGACATTCAGCACTACCTAGCCGATGAGATGGTCGAGGCCCGTCCGCCGAGTCGCGGCTACCGACTCAGAAAGTTCGTCAAGCGAAACAAGGTGCAGGTGCTTGCAGGGTCTCTCGTCATTTGGGCTCTTTTAGCAGGAATGGCCGGAACGACCTGGCAGGCGATACGGGCCGAACGGGCGCGGGCCGAAGCAACTGAGAACGCCGATACAGCAGTTCAAGTCGCCAACGATCTGAGTTCCTTTGCGGACAAAATTGCGTTCTTCGGCCTCCAGGCAACCATTTCCGATACCGAGCGAAAGAAGGTGATTGATTCGAACCTCGTGAGTTACAAACGCCTTCTCGAGCTGCAACCGGAGAATGCGGAGATTCAAGCCAGTGTCGGCCGGATGCATCGCTATCGTGCCAATCTTTGCCGAGGGCTCGATGAAACGGCAGAAGCCGAAAAATCTTACACTGACGCGATGGGTCATTACTCCACTCTCGCGCAGAAGTACCCGGAGGATAAACGATTCAAGCAGAGCCAAGCAGAGATTGCGAGAGACTTCGCCATGCTCCTCAAGCGAATCGGTCGGCTCAACAAGGCCAGTTCGCTCCTCCAGGATTCGGTTCGGGAATACGAGAAGTTGCAGCACGCAGAGAGTAGCAGTACGGACATCCAGCGAGTCCAAGCGAATATCCTGATCGATCAAGCGGATTTGGAATATGAGCTTGGTCGTTTCGTAGATTCGGAGCGAACGGCGCGAAAGGCCATCGCAATCTATGTCCGGCTGATCGATACACCACGGAGTCACCCCGATGTACTCGAACCGCTCTTCCAAAGCATGGCGGAAAATCGGCTGGCAATGTGCCTTCGCGAACAAGGCAGAATCGACGAGGCTTTGGTCGCCCATTCCGAGGCGGTCGGACGCTCAATGACATTGATCAAAACCAACCCGTCTCGCGATTTCTTGGCCTTCTCCTACCGCAACCGAGCGGAGCGAGCTTATACTCTCTCACGAATTCCTGACCAGCGTCAAACGGCGTGGGACGAATTCAGCGAATCGATCGCGGGGTGTGCGAAATTGAGCAAGCAATTTCCAGACTTCTCGTTCTACCGACACGGGCAAGCCTTCAATCCTTGCGAATTCGACCCCTCGACTCAACCGCGGTTCACCGGCATCCAAAATGTCGATGAGTTCCTTCAGCTTATCTTTCCCGAGCAGATGGATCATGCCCTTCAACTCACGGGTGATATGCAAGATGGCTTCAGCTGTTTCCATATTTGGGTTCATGAGACCCGAGTTGGTGCCCGGGGTCTGCACTTCCAATGTCCCGGCACTGTCTTCAGGCGAACCTGATTTCCTGTTTTTCGCTGCCATGTCGTAAATCTCCATCTGGGGTCGAAACCAAAACCTTTCAGTTGTATCACGCTTTATCACGATTCGCTAACCTTTTTTAGGTTCTTCAGCGATTTCCTCGGGTGAGTTGACCTGACTCGCATCACTGGCTTGAAGCGCTTTCCGTTAACCTAATGAAAAAAACTCGGGGACTGTCGCCGAGTTTCCTGCCTCCTTCTTAGACTTGGCGACCTTGGCGCCTTTGCGGTGAGTTTGGGAGGCTTATGAATAACCCCATTTGGCAAGTGATCTTAGGACCAAGTCGCTATCCCGTTTTTTAACCACCGAACACACCGAACACACGGAAACGAATTCTCGCACCGGTTATGTCATGCTTCCGTGTATTCGGTGTGTTCCGTGGTAGTGATCTAAGCAACGAAGGCTCCTACTACTTGCAGGTCACCGAAGATGATTTTGCCAGAGCGGCCGGGGCGAAGAAGGCGATGGTGGAGGGATGAGTCAATTGTTGGTGTGGGGGAGGGTACCCGGCGACGGGCATCCTTACCGATTGATCGGACGGTTTTAGCATTGAGTTCCCACGCGTCGGTCAGTAATGGCACCTTCAACCTCGATTTTGAATCCACGGTCCATCAAAGACGAGCAATATGGACCGAGAGGCTGACGATAATCTGGACAAAGATCTGCCAGAAAAACAAGGGTTTTTGAGCGGAGAGGACGGGAACAGAAATTTTGGGTGTTTCCGGAGTGTTTTTGCGGAAGTTCGAAAGGCACATGGACTTTGCTTGATTTTTACCGTTGTTTGGTCTTAGGTGATTGACGTACGGTGGATTTGGTGCCAGAATTTCCTTTTACAAAGTTGGCACGAAAACGACGCTACTCGTTTTTTGTGCCAATAAATATGGCTAGTTTTTAGGCACCAAAGCGACATGAACTCCTTCATTGGCCGTGATCAAGAGCAAGCTGAGTTTCGTGAACTCCTCGCGAAGAAAAACGGTTCGCTGGTGACATGCCATGGTCGACGACGGATCGGCAAGAGTCGATTCATTCAGGAATGCGCCAAACAAGCAAACGCCTTCTTCGAATTCTCTGGCCTTCCACCGCGTCCGGGTCTTACCAAAAAAGAGCAACTCACAGCGTTTGCCGAGCAACTCTCGAAACAGTCCAAGGCGCCGCGATTGGTTTTGGACGATTGGGCAACTGCCTTTCAGCTTCTGGCAAGTCAACTGCCATCTAAAGGGAGCGTCGTCGTTTTATTCGATGAGATCTCATGGATGGGCATGGGTGAACCTGATTTCGCCGGTTACCTCAAGAATGCCTGGGATGGCTTGTTCTCGCGTCGGGACCGAACCGTCGTCGTTCTTTGCGGCTCAGTATCTTCGTGGATCGAAGAAAACATCCTTAACAACACGGGGTTCGTAGGTAGATGCTCTTGGCAGTTCCATTTGGGACCACTCGCATTATCCGAGTGCCAGCAGTTCTGGGGAAGATCTGCAGCGAGAATCAGCACTACCGAAAAGCTTCGCTTCTTGGCGGTCACAGGGGGCGTCCCTCGGTACCTGGAGGAGCTCGATACCAAGAAAACGGCAGAGCAAAATATCGCTAGGCTTTGCTTCCATCCCAGTGGGATGCTCTTCAATGAATTCGACAGTATTTTCAGCGATATCTTCCACCGCCGAGCTCCCACTTATCGTGAGATCGTTCGCGCTTTGGTTGACGGTTCTAAAGGAGTCGATGAAATCAGTCAGAAGGTCGGTCGAGAGCGGGGAGGCAGCCTCAGTCAAGCACTCCTTGAACTTGTCAGTGCAGGATTTCTTGCAAAGGATGTTTCACCTAGGTTATCAGGGGGGCTCGCCAATTCCCAAAGTTCTCAGTCTCGTCAATTGCGCTACCGCCTATCGGATAACTACCTTCGTTTCTATCTGAAGTACGTCGAGCCCCATCGCGACCAAATCATCAAAGGGCGTTTTAAGTCAACCGCCTTAGAACAACTCGACCAGTGGGACACTATTCTGGGCCTTCAATTCGAGAATCTTGTGATGGAGAACCTGGGTGCGATCTTTAAACAACTTCGGATTCCCCACAATACTGTTCTTTACGCCGGCCCTTATCGCCAAACCAAAACGCAGCGGCAGCAGGGATGTCAGATCGATCTTCTAATCCAAACCAAGCGTTCGATCTATCTGTGTGAAATCAAATTCAAACGCGAGGTCAGCTCTTCAGTCATCCAAGAGGTCGACCGCAAAGTTGCCGCACTCAAACTGCCTAAGAATCAATCGATTCGAACCGTCCTGATTTACGACGGCCAACTGGCACCATCGATCGAAGAAGATCAGGCTTTCGATTTTCTCATACCCGCAAACGAGCTTTTTGTGAACTAGGGATAAACTTCCCCAAGGCGATCTTGGATCGTCATTCCCGGCAACGCTGACGGAACCTCGCGCCATCGGCTTACCATGCTTTCGATAGAATGCCGATCATTGTTGCAATTGCTCACGACTCTTAGCTCGTTCCAAGTTTACAGGGTCAGTCGAAACTCGATACTGATACAACAATGAAACATTTGCAAATCGCCTGGAACATGATGTATTGATCCACTCGTTGAAGGTCAACGAGTTTGTTTCGCGAGAACTGGTCGACAAGCTGATGAAGATGGCCAATCCGGTTTGGCAAGTCATCTTGGGACTGAGTCGCTATCCCGTTTTTTCACCACAGAACACACCGAACACACGGAAGCGAATTTTCGCTCCGGTTATGCCTTGCTTCCGTGTGTTCCGTGTTTTCCTTGGTTCCCAGCTCTTCGGGGACAAGATCAAAGACGTGATCGCCGCACCCCGAGCTTCCTGCCTCCTTCTTCGACTTGGCGACCTTCGCGCCTTTGCGGTGAGTTTGGGAGGCTTATGAATAAACCCGGTATGGCAAGTCATCTTGGGACTAAGTCGCTATCCCGTTTTTTAACCACCGAACACACCGAACACACCGAACACACGGAAACGAATCCTCGCGCAGGCGTCCCGCGTTGGCCACCGGCAGCCTTACCCGATTCTATGAGTGATGCCCTCCTTCCGTCTCAATGGCATTCGACGCTCGCCTGCGAATCGTTAAGCACTCATCATTGCAGAAGTTCGCGATAGTCATTGAACGCAAAGCGTCTTTTGAATGATGGTCTATCCAAGAACGGAGACAGTAAAGCCGTACCGTCTCATTCTTGTCACCTGTCCCAAGTTCCGTAATCCATCTCAAAGAGCACTTCAGGATTTATACATTCAATCAAGATTCGTTTTGCAGCAGAACCTCGTGCAAGGACGATCATTAGGTACTATAGATGTGAATATCGATCGTCGAAGCCAATCCCTCATGCCTTACCTCCGTGTGTTCCGGTTTGTCCAGTGCATTTCACTCTGTGGCCTCTGTGTCTCTGTGTTTCCCTGTGTTTCCCTGTTTTTTCTTTAGGTGGAGAGGTTTTTCTGGAATGGGTCCGATCCCGATGCCCCCCTACAAAGTTCCGGGAAACGAGACGCTAACACCCGATCCGAGCGCGTAGAGGACGCTTGCAGGTTGGACCTCTTTGAGAAATCCGAACTCCTTACCGTAGACGCTCGCGAAGTCGACGTCGATCTGATACTGATCGACCTGGCAACTGATCCATTGCGGATGCTCCACTCGGTACTCCCTTGTCCGAGTGCGGCCTTTGGAATACCCCCAGTAATGCTCGGTGATGAATTCCCCCAACGAGCCACCGGAGGGAAGTTCGAGCGGCCGATCGATTTGTGCGGCGATGCGGTGCTCAAGTCGTTCTCCCCAGCGGTATTCGACCGTCTGAAGAGGCCCCGAATCCACCCCGGCAGGCTCGAAGCGATGGCTCATCGATGTGGCGACATAGTTTTCCTCGAAAAGCGAATTAGCGATCACCGTGATCGCCCGTTTCGGGACAATCTCCCGAACAAAGGTAACGGCCCGCAGACTCGTGTCTCGTTGCGGTACGACGTAAAAGCGAAGATTCACTTCTTCGAATCGACGATGGAAGGGGATCGGTATCCCCAAAACTCGCGTTTGATCGAACAGAAAACCGACAAGACTGACGAAACACTGGCCTTGAAAAAAATCCAATCGAGTCTTGGCCGGCACCAAGGGTTCGAGCAACGAAGGCTCGACGGCGTAATTTGCAAGTATCAGGTGCTTCCAATGCGCAGATAAAAACTTCATCGCAACCCCTGCCAAACCTTTGGAACTAAAGGACCCCCGACCCGAGTCGGCCGAATTCATCGCGGAAACTGACACGAACACCCAAAACCCGGTCGATCGATTTCAGTATACTAAATCCTTTAACTGTCGCGCCACTGGGCTTGTCATGCCACTGGCACATTCGCTGGTTTTTAGGAAACGCGATCGAATGCTCAACGCCCCACTCCATTCCGATTCGAATCCATCGGTCAGCGTCGTTGGTTTGGGACTCATGGGTACGGCGATCACCGAGCGACTGTTGGATGCGGGCGTTCAGACCTTCGTTTGGAACCGCACCCGAGAAAAAGCAGACCACCTGATCGCCCAAGGTGCGACTTGGACCGATCGCCCGATGGCCGAGTCCCCCCGGGTGATCTTGAGTCTCTATTCAAGCGATATTGTCGGTGAGGTTTTGGCCCGTTGGAAGCACGATCTTGTCGGCCCGAAGATCCTCATCGACACGACCACCGGCGACCCTCAGGCGAGTATCGGCTTTGCATCGGCGTTAGACGATCAAGGTGTAGCCTATCTTGAAGCTCCGATTTCCGGTTCGAGCGAACAGACTAGGAAAGGGCTCGCGACGCTGATCGCATCGGGAAATCGCCAAATCTTTGACTCCTGCATCGACCTTTGGGATATCCTCGGCACAAAGCGATTTTATGTAGGGCCATCGGGCTCTGCGGCGAGGATGAAACTCGTGACCAATTTGGTGTTGGGATTGAACCGGGCGGCGCTGGCCGAAGGTCTCGCGTTGGCCGAATCGATGGACATCGATCTTGCAAATGCCCTTGAGGTTCTCCGAGGTAGCGGTGCTTATTCGCTTCAAATGGATACCAAGGGAGGCAAGATGATCGCAGGGGACTACGCGCCCCAAGCCCGCTTATCGCAGCACCTCAAAGACGTGCGGTTGATGCTCCAAAGCGCCGAGGGTTCCGGGTTGGCATTGCCGTTGACCCAAGCGCACCGACGACTCCTGGAGTTGGCCGAATCGCTCGGCTTAGGAGAACACGACAACAGCGCGGTCTTCGAGGCGATCCGCCTGAGGAGGCCTTGATGAACAGACCAGTGCTCGAATTGTCCGCTCCGATGCGTTGGCTGGTTCTCGCCTCGGCGAGCCTTGGACTGCTCTTCGACGGGATTGAACTGGGACTCATGCCCGTCGCCTCCCTGTCGGTCTCCCAAAGTTTATTGGCCGAGAGATACACCAAAGGGCTTGGAGCCGAATGGTTCGCATGGTTTACCGCTTCGTTGATGTTAGGGGCTGCTATCGGCGGGATCGCCTTGGGGAATCTCGGGGATCGAATCGGGCGAACCAAGGCCATGGGGATCAGCATCTTGTTCTATTCGGTCTTCGCGTTTCTGGGGGCTTGGACCAAGACGCAAGAGCAGATGCTCTTGCTGCGATTCCTTGTCGGCTTGGGAGTCGGTGGGATGTGGCCCAACGGCATGGCACTCGTCGCCGAATGCTGGCCCTCGGCATCGAGGGCCTGGGTCGCCGGGATCATGAGCGCCGGGCTCAATGCAGGGGTCTTGTTGATTTCACAACTCACGCGGCTTTTTCCGATCACCCCGGATTCATGGAGATGGCTTTTCCTCCTGGCCGGCATACCGGGATTGCTAGGGCTCTTTGTGCTGTGGGTCCTTCCTGAGTCCCCGACTTGGCTTGCCAAACAAATCGACTCACGGGAGTCCCCAGGGCTGCCGAGCGGGTCAGGGGAAGAACCGACATCTCTGTTTTCCGAGAGCCTTTGGAGGACGACAGTCCTGGCGATGGTGCTTTCAGCAATCCCCTTAGTTTCGGCTTGGTCGGCCAGCAAGTGGATGATCCCATGGGCCGATTCACTGGCCGGTTCGAGCGATGCGAGCTACAAATCAGTGACCCAGGGATGGTGGGCTCTGGGCGCGACGATTGGAAGTTTTCTGGGTGCTCAAATCGCGATTCGTATGGGTCCGAGACGAAGCTACCTTTGGATCAGTTTCGGCTCGATCGTCTCGACCCTTGGCATGTTTCTAGCGACGGGTCCTTTGCAGTCGGCATTTCATCCGACGGTGTTTGTCCAAGGGCTCTTGTCGACCCTCTTCTTCGGATGGCTTGCGGTGTATCTACCGGTTCTCTTTCCGACGAATGTTCGAGCATCCGGATGCGGGTTGGCTTACAATGTTGGACGGTTTGCAACGGCCCTAGGCGTTTTCGCGGCCGGGAGTCTTCTGCCTTGGTTTGATAACAGCTATCCGAAGATCGGAGCGACCTGTGCGCTGCTTTACGGTCTAGGCTTGATTGCCGCTTGGTTCATCCCCAGGAAGCTTTAAGACCCACTTCCCAGGGGATAACGGTTCGAAGGTTCGGCGAGCCTTATTTGTTTTTCAGGCCTTCGATCATTTTCATGACCCCTGGGCGTTGTTCGTCGATCGTTTTCTTTGGGCCGGTCATTTTGACGAAGACCAATTCGCCACCCTCGAGTTCCAGGATCACTCCGATCATGGCATGGTTTTCCATCTTCTTGACCGGGCCTGGGGCGAAGGGGCCACCACCCATCGAATCCTTGAACGTGCCTTGGAGCTCGACGATGTGCGCGGTGGTCTTTTGGACCGTTTTCTTTTCAATCTTTGCATCCGCTTTGGAGAGACCCTCGAACTGTCCGATCCAGCGAGTGATGTTCGCATCGATTCCACCGGTCGCACCCATGACCGTGACCCGAGCGGTCTGATCGCCTTCTGCCGGTGCACGGAATTCATACTGAACGATATTGGACTTCGGTGGAACAGTCTTCCAGCTCTCTGGTTTCTCGACGGTGACTTTACCACCGGCGAAGCTCAGCGTTTCAGCTTTTGCGGCAGCCTCTTGGGCCATGGCCGTGGCGATCAGGCCCGCCGATGGGAACCCCAATGCACCGAAGGCAATCGATAGGGTGGTAGCAGCCAGAGAGTTCCTTTGAAAAATACGCATTGCGATGCTCCGTGGGTTGGAAATAGGGGCTAAAAACCGGCTTGAGAATGTTACACTATATGCGGGCAGTTGCACTCTACAAGCCCATGGACAG
>Ga0315902_10011041_pt1 | contig 11906 bp, 9 predicted proteins | sample LakEriMetagenome_9_FD_203523 | JGI IMG/M metagenome (GOLD analysis project Ga0315902, IMG submission 203523) | Freshwater fungal communities from buoy surface, Lake Erie, Ohio, United States - Buoy 12 MA117 | ecosystem: Environmental > Aquatic > Freshwater > Lake > Lake biofilm | place: USA... | reverse complement strand
TCGCTTTGGACGCCTTAACAGCGATGATTCAATAGTCGTTTTAGGACAGTTTGGTTATGCAGATGCGGATCAGTATCGAGATCGTGTTACTCCAAGCAATGAATGGAGATCTGTAAATTCTCCAGACATAATTTTGATTAATAGTGGAACTCAAGGCGAATTCACGCCAAATAAAAGTATGTATGTGTCTTGTCTGCGCGATCGTGGGGTCATTCAAGGTTATTTAATTGTCGAATTTAAGAACCCAGTCGCAGATTCAGATAAAGCGCGCACAGCTGAAGCGGTTGAAGACCTCTGCGTTCCCATCGCCCTTTACCTCTCCTTCCAAAACCGAGGGGCAAGTTCGATGGCTCCCGGAATGACCATTTTGAACGATTCACGGGATTCAGGGGCAGGCCAGCTTTCAGCCCGCCAGCTGTCGATCTTGCGAGGCATGGTTGAGGGCAAGACCAACCACGAGCTGGCCACCGAGATGGGCTTTTCCGTCTCCACGATCCGGCACGAGACCATGCGGATCTACCAGGCGCTGGCGGTCAGTGACCGCAAGGAAGCGGCCAAAAAGGCGCTCATGCTCAGCCTAATCTAGGCTCTCAAACCCCGATCAGGGTCCCTAAAACGGGCCAGACACGCTCAAACTCTCAATACCAACTTTAGCCTTGGGTATCCCATAGACTAGAGATCTGATTCCGGCAGGCTTGTTTCTCGCTGCCATTCGGCGAAAGCCCTGCAACTTGTTCCCCCATCTACGCTCATTTCACGCTCAACCACCGCATCCAGGAAAACTTTCTAAAAAAAGTTTCCAAAAGGGCACAACATTTGGCCCCCAGCGGTGTCTTAACTATTAGAGGGCAAGACGTTGTCTTCAGAAAAACTCGCGGGAGTTACACAAATGGCACTATTGAAGTCGAAAGCGGCGAAAGCAGCTGCAGCGACCGATGCCGCCCGCCTATTGAGCGCAAATCCCGCAGACGCTCTTATTGATACACCTGCTCAAGGCTCTTCAGCTGACTGGACTATCGCTCAGCTAAGCGCAATCTACACAGAGCACCGCACACAGCTCGTTTCACAGGCACGCCGCATCACCCGCGATGAGGCTGAGGCCAACGAGGTCGTCCAGGAAGCATTTTTGAAGTTCATGCTTGCTGCACCTGATCTAGATACAGCTGATCGTGCAATTGCATACCTACGCACCTCAGTTAACAACCTTGCGCTCAACGTAATCCGCGCACGTGGTGCACGTCCTAACTTGGTTGCAATTGATGCAGATACAACTCAGGAGCGCCTGAACGAGATCGCATCTGAAAACCACATTGATCTTGATACAACTATTACTGCAGCAGAAGATGCTGCGATTATCCGCGAAGCTCTTGCTCGCCTAACCTCTGATCAGCGCACAGCGCTTGTTATGTGGGAAATGGAAGGCCGCACAACAGAAGAGATCGCAACAGCCTTGAACACAAGCCCAGCCAACGTTCGCCACATTCTTGTGCGCGCTCGCAAGTCAATGGTTCGTGTTCTTGAGGATTGGGTTGTCGACGAAAAGACTGGCTTAACAGCACTTAACGCGCTTTCAACTACATACAAGAAGTCAGTAGAGCTAGCTCAGAAATCATCAAAGGCTGCGCTTTCACTTCTTCTAGTTATCACAGCTTTCCTTGGCTTCAACTCAATGACTGGAAATGAGTCACCAGTACTGCCAATGGCAACACAGGTTGGCTCAGAGTCATCTCCAATGTCTCCAACTGCACCATCAGCTTCTGCAACAGCAACCGCTAAGGCACAAGCTGCTGCAACAGCTGCTGCAAAGAAGGCTCAGCAAGCAGCGATTAACGCAAAGATCGCAGCGCTTTCATTCTTTGGCCTCGATAACAACGGAATCCCAACAGGCTTCTCTGTAACTGATGAAGAATCAGTTGCAGGCAAAGGTCGTGTTACTAAGGGAATTTCAACCGTTGGTACAGCAGGAATCCTGATCAACAACCAGTTCATCACAGGCTCTGTTGGTCCAAACGTTCTTATCGATCAACTGATCACAATCGATGGAACTGGAACTAACTACAGCGTTAACAACATCAACGTTGGCTTTGGCGGTTCTTGGAACGCAGTTGAAGTTAACGCAGTTGATACCTCAATCGAGCGCCTTGCAAACGGTCAGCACCTGATCACAGCAACAGCAAACATCGGCTACTTGAAGCCATCTAACTTTGCGATCCCAACCGGTGCACGTGGTTACGACCTCGGTGATGCCCCAGCAACGATCACAACACGAGTTCTACTGAACTCAGGCAAGACCACCATCCTCGCGCAAGCGGTGCAGGTGACGAAAAAATAAATAGGTTTCCTCGCCGCGTCCGGATACACGGTGGGGAATTTGGTGAATCAGCACGTGCGATTCATCGAATCGAACTAGAGCGATCTAGTTCAAGCCGAGGGCGAGAAATTCTCGAACTCGACTAATCGAAAGGAAACAAATGTCTACAAAGACAACTTTCAAGCGCATCGCGCTTGTAGCAGTTGCAGCTTTGGGCTTTGGTGTTCTTACGTCAGTAGCTCCAGCTTCAGCTGTAGGCGCTAACGACAACATCACTGCTATCACAGCTGGAACTTCAGCACCAGCTCGTGTTGGTGTGTCAACAGGTGGAACAACAATCACAATTACACACCCAGAGACAGCAACACCTGGTTACTACGAGACTGTTACAGCGCAGATCACATCTGCTCCTGCAACATCTGTTGATGCAGCTCTCGCATTCTCAGCAGCAACTTCAAAGCCACTAACATCATCTGCTTACACAGCTTCTACAAAGACAGCTTGGACAGCAGCTTCAATGGCTGGAATTGCTAGCGCATACGGAAAGGTCGCTGCATCTTCAAAGACCACAAACATCACATTGAAGCTTAATGCTGACGTTGCTGGTTCATACACAATTCTTGTTACAGCAAATGCTGCAGCAGGTGGCGGATTCACAGCTGGAAAGCTTTCAACCAGCTACACAATCACAACTGCTGGAACTCCTACAAGCATCACAGCGGCTTCAGTAGCAGGATCTGTTACAACTTCAGGCCGTTACGGTCAGATTCACTCATTCACACTTAAGGATGCTGCTGGAAACGCAACAGTTCTTGGTACTAACGAGTCAATCGACATTTCCGATAACTCAACTGCTGTTTCACAAACTGACGGATTTATTTCTGCAGGAAGCGCAGTTACGGCATTCGGATCAGCTTCAACAAACGTTGGAGGAGTTTACTACTTCCGTACAATTAACGACGGCACAGCTATCGCGGCTGACGGAACAGCAGTAATCACATTGACTGGTGGAGGACTTCTTCCATCAACATTGACAACTAACACAACAGCAACACTTAAGGTTGTTACAGCTGCAACAGGTACACCTGTAGCTGCATGTACAACAGCTGCTAACTGCGTTAGCTGGGCAACTACTGGTGCACAGTCAGTAACATGGACTGGCCTAACAAGCGGATCAACAACTGCTGCTGTAGTACACGCAACTGAAATCAAGAATGGTTCAGGATTCTTGTACAACTCAACAGCAACGATTGCTGCTGCAACAACTGCTGCAACTAAGGTAGCTGCTACAGCTCCTGCAGTTTCTGCAACAATGACAGAAGCAAACGTCACAATCTCATTGTTGACTACTCTTAACACTTCAGGTACAACTGCAACACTTACATACGCTGCACCAGCAGCTGCGTCAGTCGCAGTTTCAGGTTCATCAAGCGTTCTATCAGCAACAGCTGGTTCAACAACTTGGAACGTACTTGTTTCAGATCAGTACGGTAACGGCATCCAATACGCTCCAGTAAGCGTTGGAGTTGCAGGCCGCAACACAGTAGTAACAACATCAATTGGTGTAACAGATGCGAACGGTTTCATCTCATACACACTTAAGGATGCTGGTACAACTGGTACACGCGACACACTTACTTTCACTTCAGGAAGCTACACAGCTACTGGAACAGTTACCTACGGAACAGTTACTGTTGCTAAGGTTTCATTCACAGGTGGAAGCACTACAGCTGGTGTTGCAAACGCAACAGCAACTGTTAACGCAATCGAAGCTGATGACACACCAGAGTCAGCAGCAGTTGCTGCTTCAGTTACATTGACAGATGCATCAGGAAACTTGCTTGCAGGGGTTCCAGTTACATTCTCAGTGGCTGCTGCAGATGCTGCTAAGTTGGCTATCGACTCAACCAAGGTAACTGTTTACTCAGGTTCAGATGGTAAGGCTGCTTCAAGCGTATTCGCATGGGTTGCTGGTACATACACAGTTACAGCAACAGCTGGCGGTCTAACAGGTACTGGTTCATACACATTCGCTAACTCACGCGCTGCAGATGCACGCGTACTTTCAGCTAAGGCTGAGGGTGGAATCGTTACAGCAACTGTTGTAGATCGTTTCGGTAACCCTGTTTCAGGTGTAACTGTTTACGCATCAAAGACAGGAACTGGTTTCTTCGGTTCAGGCGTGAGCAAGACTTCAACAACAACTGGTGTTGACGGAACAGCTGAGTTCTCAGTTGTTGGAACAGCAGATGTTAAGGTCTCAACACTTAGCTACGATGCAGTTGCAGGTACAAACGCACCAGGACAGACTTGCGCACTTGCAGGTAACTTGACTTGTGCCGTTGGTACTACAGCAGCTACAGCATTCACAGCTTCAACAGCTGGAACAGCAACAGTTGCAGCAGCAAACGTTGGTTCATCATTTGCACCAGCTGGTGTTTCAACTGTAACTGTTGGAGTTAATAATGACTCAGCTTCAGCAGCAGCAGATGCAGCAGCAGAAGCAACTGATGCAGCAAACGCAGCAACTGATGCAGCAAACGCAGCAGCAGAGGCAGCAGATGCAGCAACAGCTGCAGCACAAGATGCAGCTGATGCAGTAGCAGCTCTATCTACTCAGGTTTCAGAGATGGTAAATGCTCTAAAGAAGCAGATCACAGCTCTAACAAACCTAGTAATCAAGATCCAGAAGAAGGTAAAGGCATAATCTGCCCCCTTTGATCTGATAAAGATCTAGAACCGAAACCCGGTTCCCTCTTCGGAGGGGGCCGGGTTTCGGCTTTTCTGGGAGGTTTTTAAGTACGATAAAGTCATGAGTCAGGTGTCGAGTCCAACGAGAGCACTGAGTAAAACCTTTGCTGCAATACTTTTTATTACAACTGTTGCCGTAACCCCTTGGATGACCATTGACCCCATAAATTTGATTAAGTTAGTTTCATTGAGCACCGGAGCATTGGCCATCGCAGTTTTGCTCTTGGTCAACTTCCGGAAACAACTATTTCAGAATGCAAAAATGGCAGTAGTGCTATCAATTTTATTAGTTATACAACTTTTTCTAGTTTTTCTGGTCTCTACATTTGATAAGACTCTTCAATTTTTTGGCACGATGGGGAGAAATACGGGGCTTCTCTTTTACGTATCTTTGCTATTTGTCTTACTTGGCGGAATTGTCATCTCTGGGTCGGAGGAATACCGCAAATCAATTTATGTGATTTCGGGAGTTGGCGTAGTCTCAACTGCTTACGGATTAATTCAATATTTAGATCTTGATCCGATTAATTGGGCAAATAAATACAGTCCAATAATCGGCTTTCTTGGGAACCCTAATTTTCAATCTTCGATGCTTGGCTTGTCGGCGATCGGCGCATTAGTTATTCTCACTGACGGGTCACAATCGATGGCCATACGCACATTCTCAGTTCTTTTCATTGCCGCTGCTCTATTCACCGCTGCTGTTAGCAATTCTCAACAGGGCCTTTTAGTCTTTGCTTTAGGCTTTGCATGCCTAGGATTTTTCAAGGTTAGAGAACTCCAAAGGTCAATTTTTACATATGGATTTGTCGTCGCCCTGGCAACGGTTTCCTGTATCTCAATTGTTGGATTCTTTAATAAAGGCCCACTTTCAGGTTTGTTGTATCAGGCTTCAGTGACATACCGTGGTGACTATTGGCGTGCGGGCTGGAATATGGCCCTAGACAACCCAGTTTTTGGAGTTGGTCTTGATGCATATGGTGACAATTACCGAAAGTACAGAACACTCGAAGCAACTTTAAGGCGAGGGCCGGATGTAGTTAGCAATGCCGCACACAACGTATTCATAGATCTTGCTGCAAATGGTGGATTTGTCCTAGTAGCTATTTACTGTGGCTTTTTAGCCCTGGCTCTACATAAGGTAATTAAATATGTTAAATCCGGGCGTAGCGATATATATTTTCAAGGCGTCATCGCCGTTTGGATAGCTTTCCTCGCCCAATCGATTATTAGTATAAATCAGATAGGTCTTGCGATTTGGGGTTGGGCCTTTACGGGTCTAATTATTGGGTGGAGAACTACTCCAAGCGAGATAGAACAAAAAATTTCTCCAAAGAGAGGCAGCTCAAGCACTGTCGCAACCAAGAATTTGGATCCGAAAACATTAATGACTGTCTTTTTGGGAATGGCTTTAGGGCTTATCCTCTCTATTCCACCACTGATTACATCAGCAAATGAAAAGTCTGCGTTGGCTTCGTCCAAACTTGAGAAAATCCTAGCCGCCGAAAGAAAATGGCCAAGAGATCCGTCTCGATCTAATCAAACTGCGAGTATTTTAGTGGCTAACTCCTTAAACAATGAAGCATTAGAGATTGCAAAGTTTTCAACATCTCAATTTGAGAGCAATTTTGAAAGCTGGAAAGTCTTATCAGAAATTCCAATAGTTTCTGAAATAGACAAAAAGCGGGCTCTAAAGAATATGAAGATTCTCGATCCTCTAAATCTAAAGTTAAAGTAAGGTAATCTCATCGCATGCGAGTAGCAATCATCGGTCAGGGGTATGTAGGTCTGACTATCGCTGTTGGCGCAGCGGGTGCGGGACACAATGTCGTTGGTTTCGATCTTAATCAGAATCTTGTAGGGCGATTAAATTCTGGTAAATCTCATATTGAGGGAATCCTGGATTCGCAGTTAGCCGGATTCATCTCTTCCGGTTTATTTACCGCGAGTACTGATCCTTCTACTTTAGAGGGTTCAGATGTCATTGTTATTGCGGTGCCCACTCCGTTGGATAATGATCGAAACCCTGATTTGTCGTTTGTGCACGCTGCGGCTGATCTTATAAATCAACAGGTAAAGACCGCTGGGTTGATCATTAATGAATCGACAAGCTATCCAGGCACGTTGCGCAAAGAGATCGCAGCGCGAATTACAGCTGTGGAGCACTTGTTTGCTTCATCCCCGGAGCGGGTAGATCCGGGCAATACCCAGTGGGGGACTAAAAATACGCCACGTCTGATAGGAGGCTTAACACCTGCAGCCCTTGAGAAAGCATGTGAGTTTTATGGCAGCTTCTGCGATTCTATTATTGAAGTCTCCTCGCCTGAGGTAGCAGAGGCTGCAAAGATCTTTGAAAATACCTTCCGGCAGGTAAACATCGCTTTGGTAAACGAATTTGCTCAGATTTCAAGTGCTCTTGGAATCTCAAGCCGCGAAATAATTGAAGCAGCCGCAACCAAGCCTTATGGTTTCATGCCATTCAACCCAGGACCCGGTGTTGGTGGACATTGCATTCCAGTCGACCCAAGTTACTTGGCACATGTGGCTAATGAGGTTGGAGTTCCGGCAACTTTTATTGAGCGAGCCAATGAAGTTAACCTAGCTATGCCCGCTTATGTTGTAAAAAGAGTTGTTGCAGGTGCGGGTGGATCTATCGAGGGTAAATCTGTTGTTGTGATTGGCATTTCTTACAAAGCCAATGTGGCCGACACTCGTGAGACGCCGGCTGCTGCGGTGATTGATCTGTTGCGTGCCCAAGGTGCCACAGTTGCGTGGCATGATGATTTGGTTGGGAAATGGCGCGGGGAACTTTCAACTGCCTTAGGAGTCTTCGATGTCGCAGTTGTTGTAACTAAGCATAATGGCGTCACTGTTGAGAAAATCAAGTCATCAAACTATGTTTTTGACTGCACAAATAGTATATCTGGCGTTGAACAATTATGAATGTAAACCGTTATTCCGATCGCTAGCGCAACCGTATGAATTGGCTAAACTTTTCAGGAAAACACTATCCCCGCTCTTGAATTTATGTGAGATGACAATAGAATTGAAGTTATGACATTAATCTACTCAAGAATTAATCAGGACAAATTACTTCACATTATTCATCGGTCTAGTGAATTTAGCGGACGAAATGAATTGGTTTCGCCAGAGCACTTTTTACAGGTTGCTACTTTAGAGTTAGACAAAGGCAAAAATTTTGATCCACATAAACACATTTGGAAAACCCTAGAAAGTAATATGTCTATCGCACAAGAATCGTGGGTTATTATTCGGGGACAGGTAGAAGTCACTCTCTACGATCTTGACGACGAAGTACTGAGTTCTTATGTCTTGAATCCTGGCGACATCAGCATCACACTTTATGGCGGGCATAGCTATCGTGTCCTGGAAGATACTCTTGCGTATGAATTCAAAACTGGTCCTTATTTTGGGCAAGCGCTGGATAAAGAATTTATAGGCCGTGAGGAATGAATTCTAAATGATTGGCTTTAACGAGCTTGGCAGGAAAGGAAATTTAGGAAATCAACTTTTCCAATTCGCATCTCTGCGAGGAATTGCATCAAATCGGGGATACGGTTGGCAAATCCCACCTGAAGATTCAACGCGAATACATGATTATGCTATTTTGAGGCTCTTTCAATTAGATTCAATTTCTAGTTTTAATCTGGGGTACATACCTTTTGAAACATTCTTGCCAATGAATTGTGATGGGGAGAATTCAACAGATTATCATTTTGATTCAGGTTTCTTTAACAGTTGTCCCGATAATGTCAATATAAATGGTTTTTTTCAAAGTGAAAAGTATTTTAAGAATATTACAACTGAGCTCAAAGCTGATTTGACCTTTAAACAAAGCTTTATTGACTTAGAAAAAAGCAAACTTAATGATTTTGACTACGATTTCATAGCTTTGCACATTCGACGAGGTGACTATTTGCATTTTCCAGATCACCACCCCGTTTTGGATGTGAAATACTACCTAGAAGCCCTTAAGCGCTGTCCCGACTTACCAATCGTTGTTTTCACAAATGATAAGGAATGGGTTCGTAAATCTAATTTCATTCGTGATAGGGAATATGTGATTGCTGACTTTAAGGATTATGGTCACGATATGTATTTGATGACGAAAGCTCGATATTTCATTATTGCAAATAGCAGTTTCAGTTGGTGGGGAGCTTGGCTTTCACAAGCTCAGGAAATCTTCGCGCCATTGGAGTGGTTTGGACCGAAACTTGCTCACCAAGATACGAGCGATCTTTATCCGGAGACCTGGAAACTCATTTAGTTGGATTCTAACCACTCAAGATTAAGTAGTTCTCTACTTCGTTTGCGAATGCGTTTTGCAGGAACACCTGCATAAATAGTCCAAGCCTTCAAATCTGAGTTAATCATTGAAAGCGCTCCAACAGCCGAACCTTCATGGAGAGTAGTCTTAGGAAGTATGACAGAGCCAGATCCTACAATCACATGATTTTGAATCTCAACTAGCCCTCTAATTTCCTTCCTCAAACTTGCGGGCGTTGTTGGATTAGTCAGTGTTTTTCCGCTGTAGTCGTCGCTGGCCGAGTAAACTCTAACTCCTTGAGAAAATGTACAATAATTACCAATTTCTATCCCACCACTACAGCTAAAATGCGATAGCCCGCCAATATGGACGTAGTTTCCTACTGATATGAAGCCCGAGGCTGCTGCAAAGGTTACGTTCCCGTCGATACGTATATTGCTACCAAGGGATATGTTTTCAAGGCCAATAAACGTGGAGTTTTTTCCAATTTTGACATTCTTGCCAATTTCTCTAAATGGAAGAGCCGCTAGCTCATCATCCGAAAAATACCCGGGGTCCAGTAGTGGCATTTTATCGACCCTTTCCATTAAGGTTGTGCAATGCATACAGAAAAGCAAGCAAAAGCCATAGATGACTCATTATAACAGTTGGCCCTTAGGTCGCTTACCTAAGGAATGGCAACGCCCCGAACCCGAATTGATTAGAGAATCGGGATACAACTGGGATGATGCTCGAGACATTGTTGACATTTTTGAAGCTAAATTAGCAAAATATGCGGGAAGCAAATATGCAGTGGCGACGGACTGCTGCACTAATGGAATTTATATGAGCTTACGCTTCAGGGAAGTGAAAGGTTTCGTTTCAATTCCTGCAAATACTTATGTTTCAATCCCAATGCAAATTATTCATGCTGGAGCTACGCCTCGTTTCAAAAGGATTGAGTGGTCAGGAGTATACGAACTAGGCAACACGGGAATATTTGATGGTGCTGCTCGCTTTACCAGCGGAATGTACGTGGGAGGTGATGCTCTTCAGGTCCTTTCCTTCCAGATAAAAAAACGGTTACCAATTGGAAAAGGTGGTGCGATTTTAACTGATTCGCTCGAAGCGTATAACTGGCTCAAGCTCGCTTCATACGATGGTCGCGATTTGAATAGTCCATACGATTCAGTTTCCCATGTGAAAAGTTTTGGCTGGCATTCATATATGACACCAGAGGACGCTGCAAGAGGAATACTCCTTATGGATAGATTGCCCGAAACCAATGATGACACGATGGACTGGAAGCATTATCCGAGTCTTCAAAATATGGAGATATTTAAAGACATTCAAGGAAGTGAATAATCATGAGTAAGAAAGTTGCATTGATAACAGGAATGGCAGGGCAAGATGGTAGCTATCTCGCGGAATATCTCCTGGGCTTAGGTTATGAAGTTCATGGAATAGTTCGTCGAAACTCTGTACCTGAACATCAAGAATCACGACTAGACCACTTAGCAAACGAAATTAGTGCACACTATGGAGATGTTACGGACCAGGCTTCCATATCCAGAATTCTAAATAGAGTAAATCCAGACGAGATATACAACTTAGCCGCTCAAAGTCATGTGCGAATTAGTTTTGAAATTCCGGGATTCACTGCCGACACAAATGCGCTAGGTACTCTCGGATTACTTGAGGCAATCAGAAATACTGGATCGCAGGCAAAGTTCTATCAGGCTAGCTCTTCCGAAATGTTTGGTGATTCAGTGGATGGTGATTACTTTCAGCGTGAAACCACTCCTATGCATCCCGTTTCGCCTTACGGATGTTCAAAATTGTTCTCGTACCATATAACTAGAAATTACCGAAAGTCTTATTCTTTATTCGCCGCAAACGGAATTCTCTTTAATCATGAATCACCTCGCCGAGGCTCCAATTTTGTAACCAGTAAAATCATAAAAACCGCAGTTGAGATTAAGTTGGGGTTAAAAAACGAATTAATTCTGGGAAATTTGGATTCAAAGCGAGATTGGGGACACTCAAAAGATTATGTTCGTGCTATGCATCTTATGCTTCAGCATGAAGTTCCCGATGACTGGGTTGTAGCCACAGGACACACAAGATCAGTGAGAGAATTATTGGAGTTAGTTTTTTTGCAGTTGAATTTAAATTATGAACAGTATGTAAAGCAAGATCCAAGGTTCTTTCGGCCTGAGGAATTGCCCTACTTGAAGGGTGATTCCTTAAAAATTAGGTCAATTTTGGGATGGAAACCAGAAATTGGTTTTGAGGAAATGATTTCCGAAATGGTTGATTCTTGGAGTAAAAAACTTTCAAGTGGACTGAATTGAGAGAAGAGTTCTTTTTTTAATCTAATTTCATTCTATTTTGTTCGAGAACTGTTAACATGAATCTATGCTAGATGTGCTGATGCCAGTCTCGCGGGCTGAGTGGGTCGACGAAAGTGTAAAATCAATATTGGCAGCCGCTATACATGCAAATGTACAAATTCGACTTATAGTTATCGTTACGAAAAGCAACTTGGATTTAGGATCTGACATATTCAAATCTGTG
>Ga0315902_10011037_pt1 | contig 11908 bp, 5 predicted proteins | sample LakEriMetagenome_9_FD_203523 | JGI IMG/M metagenome (GOLD analysis project Ga0315902, IMG submission 203523) | Freshwater fungal communities from buoy surface, Lake Erie, Ohio, United States - Buoy 12 MA117 | ecosystem: Environmental > Aquatic > Freshwater > Lake > Lake biofilm | place: USA... | reverse complement strand
ACAAACCCGTGGAGCTGACCCTTCGGATCGGTGGCGGAGCCAAAAATGCGTGTGAGCGTCGTGAAGCTCGCATCCCGCTCGAAGATGATGTTCTCCTCGCGGAAGCCGAAGGTCTGCACGAGAAAGCGTCGCATGAGTGCTGCATCGCGTGCCGCGAAGTCCACCGGCGGGACCTCGCCCTTATACGTCTGGTTCCCGATAACCACGGCCACGGCATTCGGATTACGCAGCTCGGTCGTCGGGACCGTGATTGGGATCTCGCGCGCCGTTTGAGCCCCCGCACGCGCCATTTCGGCGGCAAGCGCCGCATCTGCGCGCTCTGCCGCCTCCCGCGTCCGTGTCGCCTCCAAGGCGGCTTCGGCATCCGCCACGGCGACGACCACCGCCGAGTCGAGTGCGGCACTACGTAGCGCAACCTGTCGCTCCCAATTCGCACGCGTTGTGGCATACATGGCTTGATCCTGCTGATACTTGGCCACCGCGCGCGTGTATCCTCCGACGCGCCCACGATGCAGTAACCACCCGCTCACTAATGCCGCCCCAGCGCCTATCCCGGCGGTGCACGCTGCGGACGCCGGCACGTCGACTACTTCGCCCGGGGCTACTTGCCGCCCATCGAGCGAAGCGCCGTAGGGACTGGGCCCAACAAATTGGGCCTTGCCGCATGCTGCCGCCGAGCCCACGAAAGCGCCTCCACCTATGAGCGCGCCGACAAACGCCGCACCCATGGCACCCGGGCGTCGCGGAGCAACAGGAACTGCAGGCTCTGGCGGGAGGGGGAGACTCACCTCGAGCTGGCGACGAATAGCTAAGCGATCGGGAACCTGCTGCGCGACGAGTGATGAGGACACGGCCGCTGCCAAAATGGGAAGAATGATCTTCCCCAAGACGAGACCTCGCATCACTCGCACACCCCTGTCCCGATTAGAAGAACCGTGAAAGGTCAATTTGCGCATTGTGCTAATATGGTTTTACCGATAGGGGAAGCAATGTGATCTTTGTTTCATTAACGACGTATAACGCTTAATAACGCGTTTTTGAGTCGCAGGAACCCGACGAGTGCAACCAGTAAATAGGGGAACGAACCTTGGGACCTGTAGTCGAACACTTGCCGGTGGGCCTGGGTGGTGAACTGCCTCAACATTTTGAGACGATCACACCTCCGCGATACTCGAGGTTGACTTGTACCGAAGGACGGCAAATTGGACGGGGTACCTCCGAGAGGTCGTCGCTACCAGACGGACATACCCCCCGGGGACTGGCGCCATTCTGGCCTACGCCACAGCTCGTCCCGCCCGTAGATCCGGTACGTCTCCTCATTCGCCGGCGCCCACTTTACGACGTATTGGGCAGCTTCTCGGGCGTCTTCGAATGCCGTGATGCGCGGACGGCTGAAGCCCGAACGCCAGGCCCGCTGAATCTGGGCCGTTCTTAGGGCCTCTGTGCAGCCCAGGAGGGCGTGGGCATGGAGATGGCCTGTCGTGGTCAGCTCGAGGGCCAGAAAGGCCCGTATCGGGCCCTGGGAGGCCCTAGAGAGGCGCCTGAGGAACCGTTCGAACTCCCGGTAGATTGCCTCGGGGGTATAGGAGTAGCGGGTGGTCAGGTCAATCGAGTGTGACCAGGCATACTGCGTTAGGTGATCTACCCACCCTTGGCGGTACTTCTGCGCTTCGGTTTGCATCTCTGGTTGGGTTCGGGGTACACGGGCGCCACAAGGCGTGGCTAGCCTTTTGTCAGGGAAACAGGACATCGGGAGAGGGTCCCGCCTCGGTGCGTGGGCCTTATGCCCTCAGGAGGCACCGTAAAGCGCTGGAGGACCCCCCTTTGTTTTTCAAGCAGCTACGACGAGTGGAACAGAGGTAGCGCGCATCGTGCGCTGACCAAGCCACGCATCGAGGTCGTGTCGGCGGTAGACCACTGCGCGACCAGCACGGGCGAATAGCGGCCCTTGGCCATTGACCCGCCACTTGCTGAGGGTGGCTACGGCAACACCGAGGTAGGCGGCTGCCTGTGGAGGGCGGAGATGAACAATGGCATCTGTCATTCTTTGAGTTCCTCTGGAGCGGTGAGCGTATCCTACTGTGGACAGAGAGTACGCTATAAGCTTGCATTTATGCGCATTAGTGCGCAGATTACACATATGCGCAAAAACCATCTTACGACGCGAGCGGAAAGGGCTACGGCGCGTACCAAGCGGGAGAAGTCAGCTGGCCAGCTCGTGCCGCTGAATGTCACTGCCGTTCAGGACCTACTTCTCGGACGGCAGCTGGCCACGGTTTCTCGCCATACCAAGGTGCCGAGGCGAACCCTAGACCATCTTCGGTCGGGACGGGTTGCACGTACCCGACTGAGAGTCCTCCAGAGCCTTGCAACACATTTCAAGCGCGACATAACGGCGCTCATCGGCAAAGCCAGTCATCTTGGCGATCCTACTCCCTCGGGGGACTACTCGTGCCGGGCCAGAGCAGATATGACCCTTCGGAGGCTTGGGGAGGCTGGGGTTGCATCCCCGGATGACGTTGGCCTCCGACTCCATTTAGAGCGAATTCACGATCTGGACACTGGACGGCGCGTGTTAGGGGCGGCGGGGCTGCCTGTGTGGCGCCTAGACGGCGAGACTGGATGGAGGCCTCAACGAGCCAATCGGCGGAAGCTCGAGAGATTCAAGGCGGAATACGCTGACCTCGTTCACCAGTTGTTTTGTGTTCTCCTCGAGGCATCCAGTCGTGAGGCGGGCGAGGGCATCAAAATGGAGCGGCTGACCGAGGCTCTTGCAGCTGTGGAAAGGGCGGCCGATGGCCCAACCCCTGAGGGAGCGGCGATGAAAAAAATGCTCTCGGAGAGCGGAGTTCTGGCCTAGCCAATTCCGCTGAGATGGACCCCCAGTGGACCCCAAAAGCAGAAGCGGCCCCGCCTAGGAGGCAGAGCCGCTAACTAAACTGCTGACTTTCAACAACTTACAACATCGGGACGGCGGGATTCGAACCCGCGACCCCCTGAACCCCATTCAGATTTCTATCGTTATCCTGAAATATCCTGAGATGCCTTAAGTGCAACAAAGACAAAAGGATATCATATATTTGTATTCATGACGAATCTCGAGATATCCCCATATTGGACCCCTGGTGGACCCCTGAATTGCCGATATCTCCAGTTGAGTCCCCTCAATCTCCAAAAGTCACATGAAGCAAAAACTGACCAAGCGGGCCATAGACAGCCTACAGCCATCTCACGAGCGATACGAAGTTTTCGACTCAGAACTGCCGGGTTTCTTGGTACGCATTGCCCCGGATGGCGAGAAGACATTCGCCGTCAGATACCGAGTCGGACCGGAGCACGGGGCCAGACGCAGACGCCTCACACTAGGTCGGTATGGGGTCATAACCGCCGAGCAGGCGAGGACAATTGCACGACAACGGCTCGCGGACGTAGTCCGAGGTGAGGATCCGGCCGGAAATCGGAGGGCTGTCAAAATTGCTCCTACTGTCGAGGGCCTTGGTGACGAGTTCCTCCTGGACGTCGACGCGAGGCGAAAATTGCGGACGGCAGTGGAATACCGCCGCCTATGGTCTAAACACATCCAGCCAGCAATTGGACGACAATTAGTGGCGACGGTCTCTCACTCGGAGATCTCGAAACTCCATAGGGGCCTCCGCGAAACCCCTACCCTTGCCAACCGAGTCCTTGCTCTTCTTGGGAGCTTTTTCTCCTATGCCGAACGGCAAGGAGTTCGGACGAGACGGACTAATCCAGCGCACGATGTTCAACCCTATGCTGAGAAGGCTAGGGAAAGATTTCTTACTCCCGCTGAGGTTGGCAGGCTCGGAGATGCCCTAAACCGAGCCGAGAAGGAAGGACTGCCACCAGCCTCAACATTTTTAAGGAAAACCCGAGGCATATCGCGGAAGCGACGCGCCAGGATGACCGGCTTGTCTCGAGGCCCCTACAAGACCGCCGCGCCACGTAAATGCTACCCTGCCAACCCCTATGCCGTCGCTGCAATCAGGTTCCTTTTGCTGACCGGCTGGCGCGAACAAGAAGCTCTGACCCTTCAGTGGTCGTTTCTAACAGAAGATTTCAGAACGGCCACATTACCGGACAGCAAGACGGGACGAAGTGTCCGAAAACTGGGAGCGCCGGCTCGGGAGTTGCTGAGTAGACTCCCACGCGTGGAAGGGTCTCTATTTGCCTTTCCAAGCTCTAACCCATCAAAGCCACTGAACAACATAGAGAGAACTTGGCATGCAGCTAGAGAAGCTGCCGCACTCACCGACGTGCGGCTACACGACCTCAGGCATTCCTATGCCAGCTCAATAGCCTCAGGCGGAGGGTCGCTACTGGTGATTGCGAAACTGCTCGGGCATAAGCAGGTAAACACCACGGCTAGGTATGCGCACCTCCTGGATGACCCACTTCAAGCAGCTGCCGATTCTGCTAGTAGCCAACTCGCAACATGGCTAGCATCGCCCCCACCCACGCCTATTACTGGCTCGCGCCCCTAAAGAGACTACGGCCTGAGGTTCAAGTTCTTCTACCACTTTTATAGAACGCGCGCGCGAGACACCTAGGTCCTCGGCGAAATGGCTAGTAATTATCGTGTATAATTTGGAACTAGAAGGCTCATGCGCTTGTGGTAACCCAATCTCCCGAGGCACATGGTCATGAGATATCGGCTCTATTTCGCACTGTTCATGATGGCACCGATGGTGCTGATGGGACAAACGATTCCACCTTCAAATGAGGCTGGATTAGCGACGAGATCTGTAGTACGAATCACGCCGAGGTCGGGGCGAGTTGTTGCCGGGCGATTGATTTATCAGTCGAAGGACACGCTACTGATTGATCAGCTCGGCATTGCCGGGCTGTCAAGTGTTGCAGTCTCGAATATTCAAAGCATCGATATTGGAGAACGTTCGATAAGTCGCGGGCTATTAATGACTGCAATCTCTGGTGGTGCCTTCTGGGTCTTGGCCGGTGCAAATAAGAACGTTCAGACGCGGCAAGTTGCGACTGTTGGTATCGCCACACTTGCTTTTCTCAACATGGTTTCCCCTGGGCAATACATATGGCGGTCGATAGCAAAGTGAGGCACAGACCAAACGCTCGGCGTCAGACATCTCAGATGCACCCAAGTGCTTGCATTTGAGGGTGGTGCCCGAGACCTGTAATAAGGCCGCAGGCGAATCGCTCCTATTCTCTGTGCTGTTGGCTTTCGAGGATTGTTAGCACTTACGGACTCTTGAACGTCAGCCCCCCGCTGACGGCCGTTGGCACCGTCCGATTGGACTTCGAACCGTCCCCAAGCTGCCCGTAGCTGTTTACACCCCAGCAAAACGCTGACTGGGCCACCGTAACCCCACAGGTCGACCCCGCCCCTGCCGTAATCGCCTGAAACGTCAGCCCGCCGCTTACCACGGTTGGGGTCAACCGAGCTGTGGCAGCCGTACCATCGCCGAGTTCCCCGTAGGCGTTTTCACCCCAGCAGACGGCAGCTCCGGCAGTCGTGAGGCCGCACGTGTGAATGCCAAGCGCCGTGATCGACTTGAACGTGAGTTCGCCGAACACGGTAGTCGGATTCCACCTATCAGTGCGCGTGCCGTCCCCAATCTCGCCGTGATAATTTGAACCCCAGCAGTACGCGGCTCCAGCCGTCGTAATGCCGCACGTGTGGAATGCAGCCGTGGTGATGACTTGGAAAGTGAGTCCGCCGCTCACGGCAGTTGGGATCGCCTTGTCGTCTCTCGTTCCGTTCCCAAGTCTTCCAGTGCCATTACCGTCCGAATTAACTCCCCAACAGTAAGCAGCCCCGGTCATTGTAAGGCCGCACGTGTGGTTCCGACCGGCCGCGATTGCCTGAAAGGTTAATCCTCCACTGACCAGCTTCGGGCTGGAAGTGCTGGTGTATCCTCCGTCCCCGAATTGCCCGTAACTATTATCGCCCCAGCAGTAAGCGGCACCCGCTGTCGTGAGGCCGCACGCGTGGCCTCCCTCGGCCGCCGCAATCGCCTTGAAGATAAGTCCTCCACTGACCGCCGTTGGGGTAAACTTGCTTGTCAGACTGCCGTTCCCAAGTTGACCTAACTCATTCCATCCCCAGCAGTACGCGGATCCGGCTGGCGTGAGACCACACGTAAAGTAGTTCCCAGCGGCAATCGCCTGGAAGGTCAACCCGCCACTCACTGGTGTCGGTGTACTCCTATCGATCTGCGTACCGTCCCCGAGCTGGCCATTGTTATTCCTTCCCCAACAGTATGCTGCTCCCGTCGTAGAGAGACCGCATGCGTGCACGACTCCCACTGAGATCGTAGACTTCTGGATGACTGGGGAGAAGATTGTCAACGCTGCCGAAGCCGTCTTCCCCTCGCTGGTCGCCGTGACGGTGGCGCTGCCTGCCGACCTTCCCGTGACCAAGCCGGTGTTCGATACGGTGACCTTGCTCGTGTCGGACGAACTCCAGGTCACCGCACGCCCGGTGAGGGTCACGCCTTCCCCGTCTTTCAGCGTTGCAGTCAGCTGCTGGGTCGAACCGATTGCCAGCGTCGTACTTGTAGGGGAGACCGTAATGCTCGCCACCGGCGCCGGGACGATCTTGATGATCCTTGGTGCCTCATCGTTCACCGTTGACGGCGAGAAGATCGCGGGAATGGCTCCCGCGTTCCCATCCATTAGCGAAAGTCCAGTCATATGCTTTATCTTTAGGAAAAGCGATGACGGTGCGGACTGCGCTGGGATTGTCGCCGTGTAACGGAGACGCCCGTCGGACAAAAGAACTGGAGATCCGGCGTACGCTGCATTGGGGCTATTCCCACCACAGAAATAGGCGTTGCATCCAACGTCGGGCCAAATTTCCGAGCCCCAATTGACCTCCCGGCTAAACAGCTCACCGATAATTCCAGTCGTGTCAGACACAGTCCACGAAATGGGGATCGGCACACCGACAGTCACCTCGACCGGCGCACTCAAGTCTGTTACTGCTACCCCATCTAGTGCGATAGAGATTCGAGTGGTATCCAAACCAATAGCACCAAAACCATTGAATCTTCGCAGTCCAACGAGCCTAGCCCAAGATCCAAGCGTCTGTGAGGGATTGGTACGCGAATCAAGACCGAGCGCCGTCACATTATAGGTGCCAGCTGAGGGAAGACCTTGTGTAAAAGTGGCGATGCCCTGGCTATTGAAGGAACTAATCGTCCACACCGGCGCAGCCAGGCGGTCGCCAGAGATACGCAAAATAGCTGTTCCGGCACGCAAGCCATTAGCTGCGACCGACACTTTTAGCTGAGTAGAAGACGCGCCCACAATCAACTCCCGTAAGTTCTCTCCAGCCACGGTGGAAGGTGAGAAAAGTGCGATTCTGCCAACAGGTGTTTCTAGCGCGTGCAGTACCCGCCAGTAACGAACACCAGCGGTGGTCTGTCCCGGTATTGAGGCCGCATAGGATCGACGCTGCCCATCGACAACCGTGACCACCGGAATGATTGGATTCGGCCCTAATCCCCCGCAGATTGTTTCACCACAGCCCACATCGGGCCAAGTTGAAGTTGCATGGTTGAGGTGCCGCGTGGGAAACTCAAAGACGAGCCCACTTGAGTCTCGAACAACCCAAGAGATATCACTTTGTTCGAACATCGCCACGTTAGTTGGGGCCACTACAGATTCGACGCTTACTCCTGTTGCACGGATTTCCCTACGAGTGACCCCTTCACTCAAAGCGATTGCATTCTGCCGTGTCGCACCAAGCATGCGCGTCCAGCCTCCGAGTGTCTGCAGCGGGTCCGTGCGAGCATCAATAGCATATACCCGAACCTGGTAGCTGCCCGGAGCCGGCAGCAGCACGCGGTGTGTCGTTGTGGTCGCCGTTCGTACGACTCGCTCCCAGCGATCGGCTGTTAGAGATCCTCCAAAAATGTGCAGCAAATAGAACCCCGTGCCGGTGGGACCCGACAGAGCCACATCAAATGCCACGCCAGTTGCCGTCACCTGAACAGTTGCCGACCTCCCCTCACTGGTAGCGGTAACCGTGGCAATTCCTGCATCATTTGCAGTGACGAGCCCGCTAGTTGAGATGTCAACTATCCCGGTGTTACTTGAGGACCAGAGAACCGTTCGCCCGCTGAGTACGTTGCCACTAGCGTCCTTTAGAATCGCCGAGAGCTGCTGTGGCGTTCCGAGCACGACGGAAACCGGAGACGGGATAATCTCAATAGAGTTCACCGGAGCCTGAGCTGTAATCGCGACGGTTCCACTCTTACCTTCGCTTGTTGCCGTGGCGGTGGCACTGCCAACCGCCCTTGCTGTCACCATTCCCGTGCTTGACACGGTAGCCTTCGTCGAATCGGACGTAGTCCAGGTCACCGTTCGCCCCGATAGCACAGCCCCCGTCGCATCCTTCGTCACCGCCGTCAGTTGCTGCGTCGCCCCTACCGCGAGCGTCACCGTCGCCGGCGTAACCTCGACCGATGAGACAGGTGGGCGATCTGATGCCAAGGTTGCCACCTCCGCGGCGGTCAGCGCGCGCTCATAGATCCGCACCTCATCGATATCCCCGACTAAGGCGTCCGATCCCCACGCGGTGCGACCGATCTTCGCGGCGTACCCAGTAAACGCCAGATCCGGTAGCATCCCTGTCCTCTCGGTGACGGCGATGCCATCGATGTAGATCGTCCCCTTGCTCACCCCATCAAAGACCACGGCCGCGTGATACCAGCGGCCCGCCTCGAGCGTCTGCGAGCAGGTCGCCGTCGGACCGGCCGTTCCGCGACTATGGAAGACGAGGCACCCGCCATTGAGCGGGGTGTAGAACTCCCATCCCTTCGAGTTATCGACGAAGAACCGGGAGACGATGGCGGATCCACCGCTCGTGGTGCTGGTCCGACGGAACCAACCGGAGAGGCTATAAGCACCAGTGAGATTGATGTCGCCAAGGGCGATCTCATTGGTCCCCCCGTTGAATCGATACGCGCGATTGGCGCGGCCGAAGCGGTCAGTGGTCGGGACGGCACCCGATACGGTGCCATGCTGAGCCGATCCGCTCGCATCTAGGGCGCTGCCGTCAAGGGGGTAATAGGCTCGCAAGCCGCTCTCGAGCCGGACCTCGACGCTCGTATTGCCGATCTTTCCCTCGCTCGACGCCGTGATCGTCGCGCTCCCGGCGGCCCTTGCCGTCACCAGTCCCGTGCTTGACACGGTAGCCTTCGTCGAATCGGACGTAGTCCAGGTCACCGTCCGCCCCGATAGCACAGCCCCCGTCGCATCCTTCGTCACCGCCGTCAGTTGCTGCGTCACCCCTACCACGAGCGTCGCCGTCGATGGTGTCACCTCCACCGTCGTCACCGGAATCACGATAGTGAGCGTTGCCGAGGCTGACTTCCCTTCACTCATTGCGGTGATAGTCACCGACCCAACTGCGACGGTCGAAACGAGTCCCGTCGCGGAGACCCGCGCCATTGACGTGTCGGACGAAATCCAGGTCACAGTGCGTCCCGCGAGCACGGCCCCACCGGCATCCTTAACAGTCGCCGTGAGTTGCTGTGAGGCGGCACCGGGGAGATTGAGCGCCGTCGCGATCGCCGGCGGATAGAGCGTCGCCGTCGCTGGGCTCACCTCTACCGTCGCTACGGGCATCTGCACCGTAACCATCGCCGAAGCCGTCTTCCCCTCGCTGGTCGCCGTGATCGTCGCGCTCCCAGCGGCCCTTGCCGTCACCAGGCCCGTGCTTGACACGGTCGCCTTCGTCGAATCGGACGTAGTCCAGGTTACTGTCCGTCCCGTCAACACGGTATCCCGCATGTCAAATACCTTCACGTCATACGATAGGCTTGTCCCAATTCTTAGCGTTGTATCGCCTGGTGTCAGCACCACCCGCGCTACCGGATTCGCCATCGCCGTCGCGCTGAGCGTCGTGCTCGCCACCGTACTGTCGTTCCCGATCCGGAACGCGGTCGCGGTGAGCGTCTGCTCCCCGGCTGTACCGCCGAGCTTCCACGGCGCGCGCAGCGTCGCCACACCCCCGGCATTCGTCGTCGCAGTATCGCGCGTCGCGGTGAGTCCCCCGCGCAGAAAGCCGCCCCCCGCGCTCACGTCGAAGCGCACGAGCACCCCCGCGACCGGACGCCCCTGCGCGTCGCGCACCAGCACCGCGGGCGCCACCGGGACCTCGTAGTTCACGAATTGGATCTGCCCACCCCCGGCATCGACCCCCACCTGCGAGGGATCGGTCGGCACGAAGATGCCATAGGTCGAGAAGTGGGAGACCGGTGCCGTGACGCGATTTCCGGCGAGGTCGACCGCGCTCCCCGGCACCGGGACCGCCGCCCCTCCCTCGAACAAGCGGAGCTCCAGCGCCGCCCGCTTCCGTACGGGAATCGTCGAGGGATCGAAGCGTAGGCCGACCGTGATCGGCGTTGCGAACTGCGTCCCGGCTGGCCCGAATGTATACGCCAGCGCCTTGGGCATCCGGTCGTCCGCCGGCGTCGTCGTCACCGGGGCCACTGCGAGCGCCGGTACCGAGGTAGCGCCCGGCGGAATGGTGAGCGCCACCGCACCACCCAGCACCGAGGTCACCACCGGGGTGGTAGACCCCGCCGCCGGCGGCAGGACCGGTACCGGGAGCACCTGCACTCGCACGCTGTCCCGCGCGACCTCGGCCGAGGCCACCGCCCAGGTCACTCCGACCATCCGCGCCGTCACGCGCCCGGTCGATTCGATCGTCGCAACGAGCGTGTCCCGAACCGTCCAGGTTGGCGCTACGGTCACCCCAGGATCCGCCGTCACCACGGCGGCTAGCGTCTGCTGCTCCGCGACAATGACCCCGACCGAATCCGGAGCGATTGCCACTGTCTGAACTCCAATCACCGTGACGGTCGTCGTCCCAGAGACCCCACCAGCACTCGCCGTGAGCGTCACTGTTCCACGTGCCAACGCTGTGGCCTGCCCCGAGGGGGAAACGGTCACCTTCGCCGGATCGGCGCTCGTCCAGCTGACTCCGACCGTCGGCATTGTCCAGCCCTGAGCCGACTTGAGTGTCACCCCGAGCTGAGTCCCCTGACCGAGCCGTAGACTCGCTCCTCCCCCGACAACCTCGACCGTGGCAACGGTAAGCGGCTCGAAGACATTCTCTTTACAGGAGAGCCCAGACAGAAGAAGGGCGCCCCCCCACGCAAGGGTGCGGAACCGAGGGCGCGTCAGGCGTAACACGGGGTCGAGTCGCAGAAAACCTTGACCGGTCTATGGTCGCTGAACGAAGGGGAGCGGCGAATCCACTGCCGTTCCAAAGAGCTGCGGCGACTGTTCCCGCTGCCGCAGCCGGCGTGAGAGGCGCTGCACCTCCGGGGCAATCTTTCCCGCGAGCTCCTTTGCCGTCGGAATGCTGCCATCGCGGAACGCCGCCGACACCGCATCGAGGAAGACATAGGTGAAGAGCCCTTGCTTCTGCGCGTCGTACCAGCCGCTGACCTCGTTCGCCTGCGAGGCGGTGAAGACGACCGCATTGGGATGGGTCAGCACCGGGTTCTCAACCCGCACCGAGAGCGGGCTCACGCCGCGAAGCAACGCGCCCCGGTCGGCGAGTCCGCTAAAGCAGGCATCGAGGACCATCGTGATCGAGCGCGCCGGGAGCTGGGCGAGATTCGCCTGCAGCTGTCGCATCGAATAGCCCGTCAGCCGAATCGTCTGGGGATCCGCATCTGAAGAGACCAGGTAGGCCGACCCACTACCCGGGTCCGGCGCACCATGGCCTGAGTAGAAAATGAACACGTCCGAGGAACCATCGGGCTCCACAAACCCGTGGAGCTGACCCTTCGGATCGGTGGCGGAGCCAAAAATGCGTGTGAGCGTCGTGAAGCTCGCATCCCGCTCGAAGATGATGTTCTCCTCGCGGAAGCCGAAGGTCTGCACGAGAAAGTGTCGC
>Ga0315902_10011035_pt1 | contig 11909 bp, 19 predicted proteins | sample LakEriMetagenome_9_FD_203523 | JGI IMG/M metagenome (GOLD analysis project Ga0315902, IMG submission 203523) | Freshwater fungal communities from buoy surface, Lake Erie, Ohio, United States - Buoy 12 MA117 | ecosystem: Environmental > Aquatic > Freshwater > Lake > Lake biofilm | place: USA... | reverse complement strand
CTATACCCCCCCCTACCCCTATACATTTAAGAGAGCGTAGCTCCATTGACTCCAAAGGACTGCGCTGGAAGGGGAGTCTGAGTCCAAGGTTGCCTCCATTAGGGTCCAGATTGCTGGCTGATTGACTCCACCCGTTTCAGGTTCCCGAAAGGGAAAGGAGCTGCCTCCGTTGCCTCCGATGTATTGCTGCAACAGAAAAGCCAGTCTCCGTGACTGGCTCCATGCTGACTCCATTGCCGTCCGGGGGCTAAAAGTCCAGATCGTCGAGTGGGGGCTGAATTTCGGGCTGATTTGGGGGCAACTGCTCGGTTGCATCCGAAGTGCGACGACGGCGGATGCCATAGATCACAGCAGCCCGGCTGGCATCAGGGAGGCGAATGGACGTTGTGGAGGGGATGACTTGACGGAGGCGTTTGGCAAGATCCTTGGGTGCGCGAACCGGTTTATCGCCGGAGTCGCTGAATGCCAGCTCCCAATCACCGGTGCGGGTGTTTTGGATCATCCACCCGTTTTCCTGATACCAACGCTGCAGGTCTTGCCAGAGGGTGCGGTGTAGTTCGTAGTCAGCGGGGTCACCTTTTTCGTAGCCCTCATCACGAAGGAATTGATGAAGGTGGCAGGTTTCCTCGCGTAGGGCCTGGAGGCTGTGGGCAACAGAGGCGAGGCTGAAGCCCTGCTGTGCAGCGCGTGCGAGGCCAGCGATAGCGAGGTTGAGCAGACCGGGGAGGACGTGATCAGCCATCCATTCGGGGTCATGCTTGAAGCGTGGATCGGCTTGCAGCTGACCCGGCCGTGGATTGGTGCTGTAGCTGTAGGGCAGGTTGATGACGCCGTAACGACTGAGGACGGCATTGGTGCCGCCGTCGAGCAGTGGCATGGAGTTGAGGAACCAGAGCATCAGGGCTCTAGGAGTGATGTGACTCCCACCGGTGCCTTTGCCTTCAACAAAAATTGGCTCCCCGGTGATTGCAGCTTTCAGGGATTCCAGGTTGTCGAGCTTGAAAGCACCGGAGTTCTCAGAACCGATCGACAGGCGTGCGGTTCCTAATTGCCCGACACTGAAGCGGCCGCGACCGTCACCACGTTCGTATTGCTGCCAATCACGGATAGAGATCAGAGCAACAGAGCTGGTGCCATGAATCCAGGTAATGACCTGACGCAGGGTGTCTTTTCCGTTCTCGCCATCACCGATCAGCAGTAGGGCGGGGATGCGATGCCCGAAGGCGCGGATGGTGCAGATAGCAAAGGATGCCCCGATGCACTCCAGTAGCAGTGGGCGGGATTGCTCTGGAATGCACTGCAGCAGGCGTTCAGCTTCAACGGTGCTGGCGTTGGGGTCATAGGAGACGCCGGGTGCGTCGGTGAAGAGGTGAATGGTGGGGTCATGTGGCACCAGGACCGGCTTAGGGGTGCGGCCTACCCAATCAATGCGCAGCACCCCATTGCGGCAGTTGATCAAGCCATCGGGGTTGATCTCGATGGAGTCCCGTTCGGTGACCTGCTGAATCCACTTGAACGCCTCCTCAATAAAGCGAGGCTTCATGAAGGGGTGCAGCTCAGCGCCTTTACGTTCGACCTTGGCGATCCTGGCAATATCGACAACTTGCCGCCGCAAGGCGCTGGTCGAGATAGCTGCGTAGTGGTTGTCAGCCCAGCGGAAGGATTGCCCGTTGACGGTGATCCAGTGTTGGAGTTCCCCGGTGATGGGGTCTGGCTCCAGCAGGGCCTGTTGCACCAGGGCGGTGAAGTGCTGCGCGAGGTCTTCTTCGGTGAGCCGTCTGGCTTCCTCCAGATCGTGGTGACCGTTGCTGGTGGGTTCGGGCAGGTCGATGGCTGCCAGTGGGGTGATGGGTTCAGTCATCGGATGGATGCAGCGGCCAGGCGAGCGAGGTGAAGGTTGCGGGTGATGCGTTGGTGTTGTCGTTGCCTGCGGTGTTCGATTGGGTGCTGCCAGCCGTTTGCTCTGGCGGCTTCGATCAATGAGGCGATACCTGAAGGGCGATCGTGATCACCGATTGATGTGGCTTCATGAGCTGGGTCCCAGTAGGGGCCGGCCCAGTTGGCATCAGTGGTGATGGCAATGGCTTCATGCCGTCCGAAGTGATGGATGAGGCCAGCGAGGATCTGAATTGCCTTGTGGCGCGTACCGGTGCCGGGTTGTTGGCGGATGGGTGCGACGGCGAGCATCTCAATGGCAAAGGCGCGTTGATCTGCTGGTGAGAGGCGCGAAAACCACCCGTTGCCGGCGGTGTGTGGGATGGAATCAAAGAGGGGGCGGCTGGTGGTGGTAGAGCCGCCGCGGCCGGCCGGATCGGATAACTGAGGCAATAGGGCATCGAGCTGATCGAGGTTGAACAGCTCACCGGTCACGGTGGTGGGGATAACGGTGGTGGCGTTTCCGGTTTTGGGGTGATGGCCACCGGGTAGGCGCATCACGCGGCAGGGATTGTGGAGTGATTTATCCATGCCGGCCTCGGCGTTAGCGCCTTGCATGGCGATGACGAGCCGTCGCTGGATATTGCGGAATTGATCTGGCGTCAGGGTGTGCCCGGGCGCCATCACCCAGTAGTGATGGATGGATTTACCGCCGGTATTGACGGCAAAGGATGGTGCTGGGAGCCCTGCTGCTGCCGGTAGGGCCAGCTGTTGCTCAATGGGTAGGCCGCCGTCACCTTCAGCCCAGCAGGCAATGGCGTGGCTGATATGGGCGTTGCTGGCGCCCCATGCTTTGGGGTGTCCGGCTTTGTTGAGGTGCTCGGGGAGAGTGCCCCAGTTGGTGGGTTGCGGCAGGGCGGGGTTGATGATCAGGCCCAGGCTGTGGGTTGGATGGCGCTGCAGGAGGCGCTCCAATTCAGCGGTAGGGATGCTGGCGTCAGTGCCGGGGACGTGGATACAGGGCTTGGTGGGGTCTTGTGGGAAGACGATGAAAACGATTGGGCCGGTGCGCTGTAGGAGCAGCAGGAACTCGCCAATGGCAGCGGTATTGATGGCTGATGTCACTGCACCTCCCACTGACCGGGGGTGAGCTTGTGGATCAGCGCCCTGGCGCGGCGACCACGGAGGCGATCGGGGGCGTAGTCATCGCGCAGGCGGTTCTCCATGTCGGAGTTGCGGCCGTATGCACCGATGAGTACGTCGAGAGCGTTGATGAGATCAGCGCGTTCCTTTTCTGAGATGACCATCACCACTGCCCTCCGAACGCTTCAGCGGTCAGGAGCAGGCGATCCACTGCCTGTGATGAACTGCGGTGACAGAAGGGATCGGCAAGGATCAGCGCTTCGATCACATCGTCGAGGTGGTTCCAGTCCGGCGGTTCTGGGATGGGTGCAAACCAGATCGGATCTGATGCCCAGTCGTACGGCTGAGGTGTGAGTGCCGCGGCCTGTTGCTGCAGGGCGCGAAGTGCTTTGGCCTTTTGATGTTGTTTCCTACCTGCGCGATTAATGGATGCAGGCCCGGAGTTTTTGGTTGTCACTTAATATGTGGGCAGGTTTTTCTGACCAAGCCGCCCCCCAAGGCGGCTTTTCTGTGTGTGCCCTCACCCCCCGCTGGGGGCGGTGTGACTCGGAGAGAGGGCGGACGTATTACTTGCGGTTGGCTTCGCTGACGGTGCGAGCGGCTGCTGGGTCTTCGATTGAGACACCGAAGGCATCACGCCAACCGCGATCAATCAACTCGCGCAGGAGGGTTGCGTTTTCGCAGCCGAGTTCATCGCGCAGGGTGGTGAACTTGGCCATGGCGGTAGGACTGAGGCGAACGCCGATGGTTGGGCAAAGGGCTGGAGCCCTGCCGAAGTTGAGGGTGATTCCCTCATGCATTGGGTAACTCCCCGATAACTGCCACAGCAAGCTATTGGGGTTGGGGGCTTGGGCAAGCAGATTTCGGTAGCGAATTGTGACCGGGAACTTGATCCATCGCCCCACCTGGGGTCTCCCCCTGTGTTTGTGACACCTGCCCCCTGCAATTAAGGGTCGACCCCTGTGCATAGGGGAGCGCCCCCTACGCTTTGGCGGCCGCCGTCGAGTCACCCGGCTGCACACTCCGATGACACCTGATCAACACCTCATGGAGCGACAGCTGCAGCGATCCGCTAACCAGTTCGCCGCGGCCCTTCGTTATCAAGAGTCGATCGCACGGATCAACGCAGCAGCAGTTGTCTCGTGCCTGGATGCCTTTGATCACAGCGATGTGCAGGAGCGTCTTTACGCCCCTGAAGCGATCGCAATGGGCATCGCCAGCCTGCGCCTGTTGATGGTGCCTCTGACCTGCCACAGCATCGATCTAGAGATGATCGGGGCAGGGTCTGCCGACCTGCTTGAGGTCGAGGGCTAGCCCGCCCGGGGCCACGGCCCCGCAGGCCCAAGGTGGGCACGTGCCCACTTCTAGCGACACTGCGCAATGCAGATCCGGGCTCACCATGCTGCCCAGCGGCGGGCACACCAACCCCTTGGGGCTGCGTAGCGGTGGTGGTTGAACACTCCGAGGGGGGAATCAGCTGCAGGCAGCCACCAGCCCAATCAGCTGTTGCTTCGGCAGCTTGCGCCGCGTGCCAGCCAGCATCATCAGCTGTTTGCAGCTCAACGCTTGTAGGTCAGTAGCGATGGTCTGCAGCGGATGGACGAGCGGCAGATGCGGCAGCACCGGCGCGACCGTTTCCGGTTCAGCAGGCTCTGGCTCAGCAGGCTCAGCAGCGGGCTCAGCAGGCGCTGTAGCGGGCTTCTGCTGGGCAACGGTCAGTAGCAGTGCAACGGCAGGCACCAGGACAGCGCGGGCGATGGTGATAGCGGCTTCCAAAGCCAACAGGATCACCACCAGCAGCACTTCAATCGGGTGCGCTTCTGTGCGGTTCATTGTTCACAATTCCAAAGGGCTTGGCAGTCGGCGCATCGCTTCCAGCGCACGACCACCAGGAAGCCCCTCGGAGTGTTCAACCAGTCTTCAATTGTCGAGGTAATGAAGCGGGAGTTCTGCTCTGCCTCCTCCCTGGTCTGCAGCAGCGGCAGGGAGTTGAGAACTCAGGTTCTGTGAAATAGGAAAGCGCCAGCGGCTGCTATTTCCCCTTCACTGTTCCAGTATAGCACAGGGGGTAGACCCTGCATCCCCTAAATGGGGGATTAGCCCTCCACCAGCGCCTGCCCGTCGCCGCCGAGCGCACGCTCCAGTGACGGCAGCAGGCCCTTCACCTTGCTCACCTGCCCATAACCAACCACCACCCTGAAATACCGCTGAAACAGCAGCCGCATCCCTGCAGGCTCCTCTGCTGTCACCTTCAACAACGCCTGGGGATTCCTAAATGCCGCGGCCTCTTTTAAAAACTGACCTGTCGTCGCCCCACCCTGCATCAACTCAAGCTGTAGCTCCTGCCGCTTGCTAGCGAGTAGCTGCTCTGCACCGCTAATACCCTCCAGCCTGCTGATCTCCTCTCGCAGGCGTAGTACTTCAGCCGATGGTTCTGAATCGCGTGTGGCTTGTAGCTCGTCAAAATCGCGTGCTAACGCCTCAGCACAGACCATGACTGCCGCCTGAAATGCCATCACAACGGTCTCTTCGCGGATGGCGTTACTGGTCTTGACGCTGCAGCCAGGGTGCTGACAACGCAGCTGGATATAGGGCTGCTTGGTCATCACTGCCCGTGAAACGAGGTTGTGACCGCAGTGCTCACAGGTCACCAGTCCTGTACAGATACGAACGCGACCAGGCAATAGGGCACGACGTTCAGCCAAGGCATTGGCATGGAACACGCTCATCGCATAGGCGTGCTGTTCTCTCGTGATCAGCGCAGGGTGCTGGTCAGGATGCACCTCGCGGTAAGCGCCAGGTTGATTGTCGATGCGCTTGCGTTTGCCGTCTTCCCCGATGGTGTAGGTGCTCTGCCCGTAGCACCGGCAACCTGTAAGAGCAGGGTTCACCAGCCATCGCCTGAGGCTGTAGTTGCTACCCCAGACCACGCCATGAGCATCACGGGCGTAGGTAATGGTGCCGCTGAGGTTGGCGTGTTCTAGGAAGTGCTCAGCGATGGCTTTAGCAGCAGCCCAGCGCTCAGGGTCGGGTTCGATGCTGTTGCGATCAGCCGTGAACTGATAGCCATAGGGTGCCTGCCGTCCGAGGGGCGCCAACTTGCTGCGGCGATAGGCCGCACCATGCCTGACACGCTCAGCGAGACGGTCTGATTCAGCTTCAGCCCATGAGATGAGCAGACGCGCCATGAACCTCCCGCCAGGTGTCGAGAGGTCCAGCGAGTCATCCAGCGCGATCAGGTTTGGCGTGTGGTCCTGCTGGAAGAAACGCAGCAGCTCTGCACCGTGACTGCTGCTACGGCTGAGCCGATCCAGCCTGGTGACGATCACCGTGGCGAGACGACCTGCACGGGCATCGCTGAGGAGGCGCTGCAGCTCTGGGCGGTCATCCTTGCTGCCTGATGCGATGTCCACGTACCAAGCCGGTGCAGTGGCGCCATGGGCTGTGGCGGCAGCTTCTAGGCGTGAACGCTGCTGCTCTAGGGCGTTGGCTTGCTCGTCAGAACCACTGGAGACACGGGCGTAGGCGGCAACGGTCAACGGAGCAGTGGCGGTCCTGCCCTAGAGGGTATAAGATTCTGGGTGTCACCGCACGTTGTTCTGGCTCACTGAGACCAGACACCCATGGGGTGACAGCCCGTCGGGGCACCCACCAACCCAGGGCACTGCCCATAGCCACCATGAGACAACGCCTTCACCCAGAGGCTTTAGCGACCTGTCTGAAGCAGCACCTAGCCGCAGACGTCCGCACTGCCCTCGATACCAGCAGCCAATTCCTGGCTGAGTATGAGCTATCAGCACCGGCGCTGACCAATCTGCAGGCAGCGCAGCGGAACCTGCAGGCAGCACTGAGCTACGCCAACGCCGCCACCCTCATCACCGAGCAGGAGGTGGGCTGATGGCTGACGTCATCACGCACCCCACCATGGGGACCACAGCGCCGATTGCCTGGACTGTTGCCACCAAAGCCGGCGAGGTCGCAGCCGTTAAAGACCGCTTCGGCTGGTGTTTCTACCTGCTGCCGCAGCAGGAGCTGATTGGGCTGGTATTCAGCGGGGCTGGCTGCAGTCGGATTGTGCGTGAAATCCACGTCGGCCCATGGAGCCGGCCGATCGAAAAGGGCACCCGGCTTACCGGATCCACCCTGGCGAACATCGCCGTGGAGATCGGCAACAAACACGCTGAGCAACGCGCCAGCGGTGAATGGGCTGCCTACGTCATCAAGCGCGATGCACGCCGGCTCGGGATTGATCTGGAGCAGGAGGCCGCGGCAAATGGCTGAGTTCAAAGGTTTTGGCGAAGAGCCAAAAGGACCCTCCCCAATGCTCGTCACCCTCCACAACACCTCAGAAGCAGAGATGGATCGCGCCCTGCGCGGCTATCTCCGCCAAGGGGTCAGCAAAAGCAGGGCCATGAACCTCGTTGCCACCAGCGTCATGTTTTGCATGGCGCAGGAAGAAGGAATGGAGGCGGGAGTCGATTACCGCTGGCACCCAGATAACGGCATCTTCTTCTCTGCTCGCATGACCCAATGGGTCAAGAGCACCCTGCCTGAGCAAGCGTGGAATCACATGAAGATGGAGGGCTTTATCACCACGGCCAACGCTCCAGAAACGGAGGAGGAGGAACTGGAGCGCACGATGCTCACCGCCAGGGGCGCTGCCAAGTTCCTGCTGTTGACCGCGCAGGACCCTGCAGACACCAACGACGGGGGCGAGGCAGCCAGGCGCCATTCCATCGAAATGATGGTGGCCGGTGGGCTGCCCCAATCCGATGCCGAAGGCAAGCTGCGCCGCTTCCTCGCCGGCGATGAGTCGTTGATGGAGGGGATGCTTGACCACATTGAAGTGGCGTTCACCGCGATGGCCCGCCAGCAACAGGAGGGCAGCGCTGATGGGTGAATCACAAAACCCAGACCCCCGCAGCAGGGTTACAACGCTTGAAGCAATGGCTAGCCAAGCCAGAACGCTGGAGCGCAATCTCTCTGATTACCTCCACCGCCATCGCATTGGTGACCCAACAGCACTCCATGAAGCGCGGAAGCACTTCATCGAAGGCCGTAACCACCTGCTGCGTATTGCCCGCCGCATCGAGCAACGGCATGGCACTGAAACCGTTATCCCCCCTGATCGGTGGAGGCGAACTGATGCGTGAGCAACGTCGGATCTAGCCCACACCCCGCTACGGCGGGGTTCCTAATCCACACCTGTATTGCCTGCCAATGAAACCCGGTCCTAAACCATCTGCATCCTCAAAGCGCAACGACCCTGCATTCACCGCTGGTACTTGGTATCTCCGCACATCCACCCGTGATGCATTGCAGTGGGCTGCAAACGCCAGCAAGCTCACTGATAACCCCCTCGATCAATCAGACATCCTCCAGGCTGCTGTTGAGCAATACCTGGCAGGCATGACGCCACAGGCCGCGGCGAAAGTACACGAGGCAGCGCATCAACGACTGACTGGTGCCAGCCTGCCGAACATCGGGGGAGAGCAGTGAGCACGACATCCACCGTGCAGGTGAGCGTTGCACTGCTTGCCGTGCTGCTCAGCCTGGTGCCTGCTGCCAAGCCGCTCACCGTCGCCCAACTACGCAGACAGGCGGCATATCAAGGCATCAAGGGTTTCCACAGGCAGGGGAAACGCCTGCCCATCAAATACGCCAGCAGACGTGAGCTGCTTGAAATCCTCTCGCAATCCCCCACCTAGGGGATGCACGGGGTCAACCCCTTGGTAATGATTACCCCATGAAATACCGCATCCCAATCACCTGTCTCGCCATCGCTGGTATCGCCGCCGCTGCAATCACCCTTCGACCTAAACCACCAGAACACGGCATCAGCGATCAAGGCGTCCGCGATTGCCTCGTTGCTGTAAGCCAACTCCCAACCGAGTTTGCCGCCAGCCGTGGCTACACCGAGTGCTTAGCGGTCAAGCGTGAAGCGGAACGTGTCGCACGCTGGCAGGAGCATGGCAAGGCCGTTGCCGCTCGCAATCAACGCTGCAGTGATCTTGGCTACTGGAAGCCAGGTTCAAAGCTTGGCTCTGAATGCTCAATCCCAGAACCACGCAAACCATTGAACTGACACCCCATGGACAAACACGACCTGATCAAACTTGCCCAGCCAATCGCAACACTTACCCTGGCCGCGGCAATTATCTACAGCGCCACCATTCTCCGTGAGCCATACCATCGCGGTGAGATGAAGATCAACCTTGGCGGTGGCGTCAACGTTGAAAGCACCTTTGGCCTGAGCCGCTGACACCACAGCAGGCACTAGCTAGCGCTCAGACCAATCCACTGCAGCCCAGCCACCTTCAATCAGCTGCTTGGCACGTTGCTGGGCCTTGTCCGCTTCAACTGGGTCAACGCCTGCCCATTGCCGCCTGATACCAGCCCATGGTGGTTCAAGTTCCTGCGTCTCTCGGTTACGCCTGGCACGAGGCTTGCCAGCCATCGTCAGGGCATATGTCGCAACAGCACATGCGCCAAGACCACCGCAGTGCCTGTTGAAATCATCAACGGGGCATCACCATCAACCTGATGCGAGACCTGCTCCAGCGCTGCATGTAGGTCTGCAATGGCACCAGCAACCTGCCCGCGTCTGAACACTGGGCTGTCTTCCATTTGATCCAACAGCACGGTCAGCGATGTGCAAACCGCTGCGTCTTCTGCTGTATCGGTCAACAGCTGCCACAGGCTGGGCAGCTCTGCATAAGAAAGACCACCAGCAACGCCCCCGCTGCTGATGGCAGAAGCATCAGCTGATTGCTCGCCCGCCCCCGATGGCGATGGCGGCGCCGCCGATGCAGGTTCAGGTTCAGGCATTGGTTCAGGTTCAGGCTCTGCCGATACCTCGGGCTCAGGCTCAACTTCACCGTGGGACCGTTCCCACTGCAAAGGGGTGACAGAGACAGGCATTGGCGGTGCTGGTTCCTCTGCCTGAACCTGTGCCAACAGCAGGTCAATCTTTCGTGAAAGCTTTTCCCCGCAGGTGCTCCTCGCTCTGCGCGTGACGACCTTCTGGCCACCAGCAGGCGGTTTGTGGTCAACGGCAGCAGGTGCTTCGTATGCGGCTTCCAAAGATGCGGTGTTAGTGCTCATGGCTGGTTTGGCTGGCAGTGAGTTGGCAATGCGTTCGCGGTGTTGTTGTTGTTCCTGTGCACGCCGCGTATGTTCCTCACGGGCGCGTTGATACAGCATTTCCTCGCGCTCACTGCGGGTTTCTAATGCCGCAGCTGAATCCCAAAAATCTGCCTTTTCTGCTTTGAACTTCGCCCGCGCATAAATCAGCGCCCTGTCGTAAAACGCCCGCGTTTCCGCTAACTCGTCTAGGTCATGCCACTGCAGCCCCACCAGCCGCAGCAACAGCAGACGTACAACGCCTTCAACGCCGCCCAGTGCATAAGCAACCTGAGCAGTGGATCGCGCAGCCTGAACGCCTTCTATGCGGGCAGGTTGATAGAGAAATCGCTCAAATAGCGCTCTTGAACGCAGGCATTGCTGCTCGGGCGACAGCCGGACAGATACCTTCTTGGCAGGTGCTTCAGAGGTTGCACTCATCCACAATCCCCCGCCTCAGTGTTATACCCCAGGGCCTCGTTAAGCACCGCTAGTGTCACCATATGCAGCGTTTGCAGTTGGGCAGCATGAGCCGCCTCAATCACCTTGGCTAACCGCTCGCTGGGATGACTCAGCGCCAACCGCACTTTCGCAGCCTCAATCTGGGTGCATTGCTCACGGATGACTGACTCAATCTCAATCTGAAGACTGCTCTGCAGTCCCCAATCAATCGGTCCATCCTCGGCTTGCTGTACCACGCTCATGGAATCGGCACCCCTGTGGTCGGGTCACGCGGCACTGATGAACCTGCGCCATAACTGCCGCCACTCATCTTCATCTTCACCTTGCTCATATCAAGGCGCATCGGTGCATTAGCCCGTGCAATCTCCCGCTGGTTCTGCAGCTCCCAGCCGTCAACAATGGCGTTCCAGGTAGATGCTGCCAACAGTGTGGGGTCAGCAGCGGGTTGCTTCTGTTTAGCCATCAGGTCCACTGCCACAGCGGGGTTTCACCAACCTGATTCGCAGGAATCGCATTGCCCTGTGCGCTAAACGCCCACAGCACAACACCACTCAACAAGAACTGAGTGGTAGTTACTGCACCACTGCCAGGCACAGGCACCAGTCGCCCAAACACCATCGTGGACGTTGCGCCAGTCGGCAGGCTGCCGGTAACACCAGCAGGAACAGGCGTAGCAGTTGAACGCTGAATCGTGAGCTGCACGGTGAACGCGTTGGAGATGTCCCCAATCAGCGCGTATTCAGTGAACTCGGTTGTCGAGGGCTCCCACACGAAGCTGAGCGCTGCGTAGCCCTTCCGGCCCTGCAAGCTGCCATCGGCTGCCGTGTATTCAAGAAACAGCTGCCCTGCAGTTGGGTCCTGTGTGGTGTTGCGCCAGTTGCTGCTATCAGCCAGCTGAACTGAACCATTCACTGGAGCAACACGCGAGCGCAGCTTCTCACCGCCGCCAGCACCACCGCCACCACCACCTGTGATCGTCTGAATCAAGGTGTTACGCGGTGCCATGTCCAGCACGTTCTGCTGAGCATTGATGAGCTTCGGCGCAGGTACAAGTCGAGCTGGTTTGCTCCAGTTGCCATCAGCGTCCAAATAGCTCAGCTGAAAGCCTTCAGCCTTGGTGTCCAGCCAGCTGTCGCCTGGTGCCCATTCGCTGCCATCAGGGCGTACTTCAGGACGCTTGCCTGCACCTGCAATCAAGCCCTGCCCAACCCGCCCACGGTCGCCCTTCGGACCACGAAGCTGCGCTGCCTGAACCTCAAGCTGCGTGATGCGCTTGCTGATGGCGGTAGCAGTTGCCGCTTTCATCT
>Ga0315902_10011033_pt1 | contig 11909 bp, 8 predicted proteins | sample LakEriMetagenome_9_FD_203523 | JGI IMG/M metagenome (GOLD analysis project Ga0315902, IMG submission 203523) | Freshwater fungal communities from buoy surface, Lake Erie, Ohio, United States - Buoy 12 MA117 | ecosystem: Environmental > Aquatic > Freshwater > Lake > Lake biofilm | place: USA... | reverse complement strand
GCTATGGTAGGTAACGCAACAAGCTTCGGTGGAAATGACGGTTTCGTGGACCTCACTGTAACCAACCAGACAGAACTCTCTTACTTCTGGTCTGCACCAGGAATGCCGGATGTCACCATCATGGACCCAAATACTGAAGACCAGAGCGGATTGGCAGCGGGAATCTACGCGGTGACCATCACAGAACCGAACGGCTGCGAAACGTACAAAAGATACATCATCGGACAGCCAGACGGAAGCATAGACCCATCAGTTCCTTCCTTTGTCCCTAATATGGACTCTTCAGAATCTGGAAACATCAACTGATCAAAGTAACGGAAATCAATGAAATAAATAACCAAATTTTACAACGGATCAAGGGTGAGCAAACGTCTCACCCTTTTTTATTGTTTGGATCAAACAGTTAGATTTTCCTCTGTAGATGGTCACAAAAACAGAGTGAGAAGTTCAATTCGATAAATAGTCCATTCAAGCACTCGTTCCAAATCACTTTAAATACTAGATTTTACGATCTTACAGATCACAAAAACAGAGTGAGAGTGAAAAGCGAGTGCGATTTTCTTACCCCAGTTTTCTTCGCTCTCAAACTGACTCTCGCTCTGTGAGAAGCTCAATTCGATATATAGTCCATTCAACCACCCGTTCCAAATCCATTAAAAAGTTAGATTTTAAGATCTTACATTATTGATCACAAAAACAGAGTGAGAGTGAAAAGCGAGTGCGATTTTCTTACCCCAGTTTTCGTCGCTCTCAAACTCACTCTCACTCTGTGAGAAGTTCAATTCGATAAATGGTCCATTCAAGCACTCGTTCCAAATCACTTTAAATACTAGATTTTCGATCTTACAGATCACAAAAACAGAGTGAGAGTGAAAAGCGAGAGCGATTTTCTTACGCCAGTTTTCTTCGCTCTCAAACTCACTCTCACTCTGTGAGAAGTTCAATTCGATAAATAGTCCATTCAAGCACTCGTTCCAAATCACTTTAAATACTAGATTTTCGATCTTACAGATCACAAAAACAGAGTGAGAGTGAAAAGCGAGAGCGATTTTCTTACCTCAGTTTTCTTCGCTCTCAAACTGACTCTCGCTCTGTAAATAGAAGAATGTTCAAGGATTCGTTCGATTCCAATACCTAGTTTGTATCCTTGTAAAGTTAGATTTATTGACCTTTAAGTTCACAAAACAGAGTGAGAGCGATCCACTCCACTCTTTTTTTTACTCTCACACTCATTCTCACACTTTACTTACAATTATTGTGGTATTCGACCCATTCCAAAACATTCCCTAAATCTTTATAAAAGTTAGATTTATCGACCTCATAGGTCTGCGTGAACGACGACGTATTCATGCAACAGAGTGATGGGCCAGATCCGGAAAGATGTCACTCCCTCTTCACTCATTCCATACCATGAGAGTTATTTCACAGCACAGGTAATCCAGTCTTTTTTCTCAATAATCCCTGAACTAAGTAAAACCACGTATATCCGCATTCCGATTTACGCTCAATTGATTCTGCAAGAGGTCAAAATAATTGATTGACTGCTTCAACTGCCGCACCTTTGTCTTGTGAAAACGAATAAAAAACATTTAAAACTAAAGATTATGAAAACAAAAAATTTAATGCTGTCGCTCTTCGGAACTATGACTATTTTGGCGACGAACAACACCTCAATTGCTCAGCAAGGAGACACCACAACACAAACACCTGTAACTTATTCCATTGAGGTAACCGATACGTGGTGCAGCTACACGAATGATGGAATGATCAAGATCACACTCAACGGTGGTTTGATGCCTTACAAAGTGAACGGTCAAGACATCCAGGGAAATGAACTCATTATCTCTGATCTGGTTGGGGGGGACTATTCCTTCATGCTTCAAGATGCCGGAGTGTATGTTGAATCAACGGTTGTATCTGTCATAAGTCCTGCAGAGATCGAAGTAACCGAAGCAATTGATAACGTCACTATTTTTGGCGGTCAGAATGGTGCTATCGATGTGACTACGACAGCCTTGAATCCTACATTCATGTGGACAAGCAACGAAGAAAGCAATCTCATTGATGGCGCAGAAGATCAGAGCGGATTGATAGCAGGTGTGTACAATCTCAAGATCACAGATGAGAACGGGTGTATCGCTCAAAGAAAGTATACGATCAAGCAACCCGGAAAACCATTGTTGAATGATTTTGAACTGTCAACTTTATATGCTCAATCAAGCGCTGCACCGGTAATTTATCCTAATCCATCGAATGGGAAGATCGATATCCTATCTGAGGAAAAAGAAGGAACTGTAAGTATCACGAACGAGCTCGGACTGGTTATCAAGCAGTGTAGCGTAGCAGAAATCCAATCAGTTGACCTCAAGCCCGGATCGTACAACGTTTTGATCGAACTCAGTAATGGAAACATCAGTTCACAACAGCTGATGGTGAGATAACACCCCTTAACAAACCACATACAACTAAACCCAAAAGTCGTGAGATCGGACCCTCACGACTTTTTTGCGTTGGTAATTTTACCAGAATTTGACAATTCTCGAATTCGCATGTTCGAAATATATCGAACACAGCAACGCTTTCCATAGCCGTAATTAAGAATCGGCAAGATGGAGCGAAATATTACACCCAATGGATTAGTCCAGTGTAACGAATAGACCCATTGAAATTGAATATAACCAATAGGCGATCGGCCGTCATTCATAATAGTAGATAATACCTGATCAAATACTTGATTTCTCAAACGTGTTATTCAAGTCTTTATTCGGAAAGTTTCCATTTGGAATGATATTAAGTTTGTAAAAACAACGTAAACAAGAATTTTCGAATTCGCATGTTCGAGATATTTCGAACACTCCCTACCCGATTGATCCGACCATAGATGAAACCCAACTATACTTCTTACTGAAAAAGACAAAAGATTGAGTTTAGATCCAGCGCAACAATCAATAACAAGATCTCCAAGAAGATTTTCACACAACTGAATAGACAAGAATCGGTTAACTTGATACGACATGATTTCGCTGCATATTCTTGACCGGTTCAACAATATTCTGATTAGCAAGCTTGTATTTGATTAGTATTATTCTTTCATGGTAGAGCAATAAAATTTTCGAATTCGCATGTTCGAAATATATCGAACACGTTTTGAACTATCTCTTTATTTTCCTGCTTTCAACTCCCCACCCAAAATATTTATCCACTCCATTTTGAAAAGAATCTCGCAATTGAGCACATGCTCCAGTGAATATACAATAGCTCGCTTCGCCTTTTTAGCCATCAATCAAGTACAAAAAGAAAAGGGGAGACTCTCGCCTCCCCTTTTCCTTCGGACCTAAACTTTAACGAAAAAACAGCTTGATTGTTTGGGTTTTCGCTTCTTCATCGGAGATCTTCAGGTAGTAAACTCCTGGTGCAACCTCCGGTAAACTTATCGTGTACTGACCGATACCACTTTCCGGCGCGTAGTCAGCAGCGTACATTACTTTTCCGGTAGCGTCTTGGATCTGAACCTGGTACGTGGCAACTGTATTCTTGTCGTTGACCAACTCCAGGGTAAAGGCTCCGCTGTTTGGATTCGGGTATGCGCTGTGCGTTACAATATCCTGCGCACACTTCACACTCACCGGACCATAGACTTCATAGGCACCATCGTTATCGAACTGCACCAATCGGTAGTAGATATTCTCGTAATCGCGTGCGTCATTGTCGATGACATTGTAGTACTGAACCATTGTGCTGTTACCCGCAGCCGCCGTAATGTTCAAATGCTCCCATGCACTGCCATCAATACTGCGCTCGACCACAAAGTGCGAGCTGTTATGTTCGGTGGCTGTTGTCCAGTTCACATACACTTGATCCGCATTGTCTGCACAATTAGCGGCAAAAGAAATGAGCTCAACAGGTAGACCTTGGATCGGAGTAAGTATGACTGCACCCGAACCACCAGAAAAACTAGTGATACCTGATAGCTGGGCGTAATTGATTCCGTTTGGCGTAGATGCAACACTCGCTTGCTGTAAGTGGACGCCATCGTAATCAGGTGCAGTGTATGCTGAACCTTCATTCTTGAACCAATAGAATCCATCCATAGCCAGCTGCACTGGAGTATACTTGTAACTGTAGCCACATGCAGAATTTGCCTGGATCCAGTTAACAGCAGCAGTCTCTATTGCCTGTCTTTCAGTCGGATCGTAATAGAATCGGACATTGTAAGTACCACTTGGAGTTCCCCCACCGAAGTTGAGATCCCACCCTCTTTCCATTTCAAATCGCTGCTCACCGGGGTTTTGATTTGAACCGCAATTTGCAGATGGATTCTCCGTTTGGGAATAATAAGCTCCGTTATCAAAAATAGATGCTACCGGGAAACCAACAGGAGCTCCGGAAAGATTACCCTGTACAGAGAAGATGATGTTATCCCCGTTGAAGAAATGGTTCCAACCGTCGTTACTCGTGCAATAACCGTTAGAGCTGGTGTTGTTTGCTGCATATGTAAACCCTTTCACGTTTACAGCAACTGTGGCATCAGCAGTAGTATTACACGTTCCTGCTCTACGAACGTAGTAGGTTGTATTTGATAGCGGAGCAACGTTTGCCGAAGCACCCGCTCCCAAGTAAGTTCCTGTTCCGTTTGGTCCAGTATACCATTCGATCTGTGACCCTGTACCTGCAGTTCCACCGGAAGCATTCAAGGTAACAGTCGAATTAGGACAAATTGAAGAAGTAGGACCTGAAACTGTTGGAGTAGTCGAAGTTGTATTAATATCTATAGTTGCTGGAATACAAGCAGTCGTATTACAAGAACCCGAATAACGCACCCAATAGGTTGTGCTAACAGTCGGTGTAACGTTTATCGAGGTACCCGTTCCGATAACCGCACTTCCGCATGTACCCGCAAACCATTGCGCAACACCATTAGTTCCAGGTGATCCCCCTTGTAATGTAAGGGTTGTGCTTTGACCAGGACAAACATTAAAAGATGTTGCTGATATCGCCGAAGGCGCAACTGCCGGAGTATACAAAGATGTACCCACAATATTAAGTGAGTATGCACCGGGCCAAGCAATGTTATCGATTAAAATAGGGTAATAATAAGTACCCTCCGGAACATTGTTCCAATTTAAGGTAATGCTACCGTTTGGACAAGAAGTGAAATTCCAGTTTGTCGCACCTGTTAGAGTAGGATTCGCTCCACAAGTAGAAAACAAATTGATGTAAGCATTATTTCTTGCAGGTGTACTTCCGCAGAAGTTCATTGAAACATTCATCCCACCACAAGGAACAACGATTCTTACCCATGTCTGAGAATACTGAGTCAACCCAAGTGTATTTGTAGAGCCAACTCCCGTTCCGGTATGCGTCTGATTGGTATTCACACCAAGATCAATTATCGGTGCATTTGCACATAGGTCATTTGACGGTGCTGCCGGACAAGAAGCCCCGCCAATAGTAAACAATGTGTTGAATGGCGCAGCATTAGGAGCTGATGCAGAAGCATAAGTAGTTCCTCCATTTGTTAAACTCCAACCAATTTCGCTTGGAGTAAAACCTGCTGTTAAGACAACTCTGTAGCAACCATTAGGTAAGCAGATTTGTGTTGAGCCTGAGAAGCCAGTCGCAAGGGTGTATGGCCCGAAAATTGTACCTGTTGAGGAGACTATTCGCATCTCAGCGGTTTCCCAACCATCTCCCCATGAGTCGGTCATATTGAGTGTAACCAACGTTCCTGCACAGGACGGAGGTGTGCCGCATTGAATAAATCGAGTTCTATTTATTTGTTCAGTTCCGCAAGAAACGTTGTTATGTAAGTTAAATCGAACTGTACCCGTCACATTGGATGTCCAGTTTAATGGGCTTGTTCCAGATGCGAGTATAGTTGTTCCTGTTGCATTGCTGATAGTAATGTAATCTGTTGCAACCGAACTTGAAAAAATGTACTGAACACCAGATGTTAGATTCACATTTGAGTATTCACCAGTCCAACCATCTGTTACAATACTTTCAGGTGAACCATTACAAATAGGAGTGTAAGTAGCGCCTGGCCATAAACCATTGGGAACATTGAGACAACCAGCCAGACCTGTTGTAAAACTCCAAGTAGAACAACCTGAGGCAGAACCAACACTATTTCTTGGAACAACTCTCCAATAATACATAGTTGATGCACTTAATGTACCAGGGTTGTATGTGGTACCTGCTTGATTTGTTGCTACCTGCGGTGGTGTTGGAGAAGTCCCGAAAAACACATCATATCCAGTAGCACCAGCCACTGCAGGCCAAGACAAGGTTGTTGCTGTAGAAACACCTGTTGCGGCATTCGCAGGAGTTGGAGTGCTGGCGCATGATGGAGGCGTTGAAGGAATAAAGCAAGAAATACTCGCTTGCCAACCTGAAGAAACCCCACTTCCGTCGGATCTAAATACAATGGTTAAGGAGCCATCAGCGGCGGTTGAAGTTACCGTCCCTGGACTTCCTGTTCCCCTCCATGAACCAGCTGGACAAGTTGTAGCATTAGTACCCGCGCCAAGACCTGAAGAAATCAAAGGAGCGGCAGTTGAATTACCATTGTAAATCATCATGCCATCATAATTGTTCTCCGTTGAAAAGGATGTAAAATTAATTTGTATTTTTTCAGTTGCCGTATTGTTCGGGAACAATGTAATTTGATCAAATAAACCGTTCCAATAATTAGCACTCGGCCCACCAAAATCAGTAAAAGTTGCAGAACAAGGACTACCTGTTAGAGATATGTTAGCCTGCCAACCTGTAGAAACCCCACTTCCGTCGGATCTAAATACAATGGTTAAGGAGCCATCAGCGGCAGTTGAAGTTACCGTCCCTGGACTTCCTGTTCCCCTCCATGAACCAGCTGGACAAGTTGTAGCATTAGTACCCGCGCCAAGACCTGAAGAAATCAAAGGAGCGGCAGTTGAATTACCATTGTAAATCATCATACCATCATAATTGTTCTCCGTTGAAAAGGCTGTAAAAGTGAGGCGAACCTTCATAGTACTTACAGCAGGCCTTAATACTATAGTTGTATTGTGGCTATTAGTGTAATTTCCAGTCCCGCCGTTGTCTCTGTAAAATCCACTAACTACATAGGGACTTGCATTTTGCTGGTTAATTGCAGTTTGTGAAGACGCAGTATCTACTACACCGAACAGGGACAGGAGTATTCCTGTGATTAAATATATCTTTTTCATAATTTCCAAGTATTAAATCCCTTACTTCGTCAACATTCCGTTGAGTGACACATTTAATAAATCGATAGCGTAAAGCAGCTCTTGCTTGTCCATGTTGGATGAAGCAGTGAATGGTTCATTGCCAAACATGAGTAGAAGCAAGTCCATGTTTGGACAAACTTTTCCTGACCTATTGATTAGGCTTTTCTCGAGGTGCTCATTAAACCATTGTTTGTTGGATGCATCAGCGAGTTGGATGCGCACCTCTTTCAATAGGGTATTGATCTTTACCTCCAACTCTTTTAAAGCCGCATGGGATGAAGAAAAATCCGCAGCTGAAGTTGTGCAGGAATTAGCAGAAAGAACTTCTTTCTTCTTCACGGTTGGATTATTGCTTTCTTGAGCAACGGCACGCACAGAAAAAGATAGTGCTGCCAATAAAATAAGTGAGCCATTTTTTGCAACATTCCATCTCCGACTGTTAGGGTTTGGCAATGCGTGCAGTGCATTTAAATTAAATCTTTTCATAACCTGTAGTTTTTGGATTAGCAGAACAAAGATGCAGTCGCGCCTAAAGAAATTAAGGAATTGTGGCTCTTAAAAGAACAAAGTGAGTATTTCTGTGCAAATGCACCTACGAGAAAACTCGTAATGCTTTTCAACCTGGCAGAATCTGGCTGTATCCTAAAACTCTTATTGTAACCAATGGAAATCATGCTCTTGCTGTTTCGTTAGTAAAAGGTTGCTAAAACGGTCCGAATGTTTTAGACTTCAATACCTAGTCATGAACAATACCAAAATAATATATTCGATCATTCATTGGAAATATTCAGTGAAAACCTTGCTTTAATCAAGAAGTTACGCAATTTATTTCCCAAAATGGGATAATAAGTTTCATTTTGAAACACTTGTGCTGTCCGCAATTGAGGGTTGGAGGATTTGAAGATTTGAGGATTCAAAGATTTGAAAATTGGTTTCCGTAAAAGTCTTGGAATTAATCTTTAACTACTTCGGCGCAGAGCAGATCAATCTTCAAATACCGCAGCGAAGCGCAGGTCAATCCTCAAATAATACACGTTAAATTACACTCACATCCTTTGAAATGACTTACCTTTGCCGCTCAATTTTAATTTGCAAGACGAAAAATGAGTACAGCTTTAGGGAACCATATTCTTGTTGAGTTCATGAACTGCGATCCAAACATCATGAACGATGTTGCCGCGATCGAAAGAGACATGGTGGCTGCAGCACAGAAAGCAGGCGCAACGGTCATCAATTCCACCTTCCACCATTTTTCGCCGTGGGGCGTATCGGGTGTTGTGGTCATTCAGGAAAGTCACCTCGCGATCCATACTTGGCCGGAATATGGATATGCTGCCGTAGATCTTTTTACGTGCGGTGAAATGGACGCCTGGATCTCATTCGATCACCTGAAAGAATGTTTCAGATCAACCTCGTATTCTGCTCTTGAAATGAAGCGCGGAACTGTCAACCTGCTCACCCGAAACGATTTCGACATGTCAACCATGCGTCAAAAGGCAAATGAGTGGAAGAATCCGGATTTCTACACGCGCAATGTGTGGTTCACTGACAAAGATGAAGATCAGGCGCTTTCCCTGCGTTTCACCGGTGATGTTTTCTACGATGTTCAATCGCCTTTTCAACGTGTGCGCATTCTTGAATCGTATAAGTACGGAAAAATGCTCGCGCTGGACGATATGGTGATGACTACCGAAAAGGACGAGTTCCATTACCACGAAATGATCTCGCACCCTGCGCTGTTCACCCATGGAAACGCGAAAAATGTTCTTGTGATCGGTGGTGGCGATGGTGGTACAGTTCGTGAGATCCTTCGCCATGACTCTGTCGAGAAGGTGACCATGGTCGAGATCGATGGCGAAGTGATCAACGCCTGCAAAGAATTCCTTCCCGCTATCGCTGCTGCTTTCGATAACCCAAAGTTGGAACTGATCGTAGACGACGGGATCGCTTTCCTCAAGAATGCCGCACCGGAATCGTACGATATCATCATTGTGGACGGTTCTGATCCGGTGGGACCTGCAGAAGGATTGTTCTCGGTTGAATTCTATACCAATTGTTACAAAGCCTTGAAATCCGGTGGCATCCTAGTGGCTCAGGGTGAATCTCCAAAGTTCAACGAAAAGGCCTTCTCTGAATTGAACCGAACGCTTCAACAGATCTTTGGAAAAGACAATGCACCGATCTCCTTATTCTTTGTGCCTACCTACCCTACTGGCATGTGGAGCTTCCAATACGGTTTGAAAGGAGCGCAGCATCCGAAAAATGTATCAAACGAATCATCGATCGATGCTTTTGTCGCAGCGAAAGGTCTTCGTTACTACAACTCGGATATCCACAAAGGAAGTTTTGCCACGCCTAATTTTGTGAAGGAGCTGGTGAAGTGATTGGATAGTAAAGGTTGAACCTCGATACGTTCCTTTGTTGATCGAGTGGTCAGCCTTTTGGCTGAGTGTATCGAGATAAACAAAGGAACACTCGGTCAACCTTTACCCTCAAAATAAATAAAAACCACACAACATGTTCGATCCAAACGGTGTTGGAATTGCCAACGGAAATATTTTCGGTTTTCCTGTCTCTGAAGAGGAAGCGGATATTGTGATCATTCCTGTTCCGTGGGATGCCACTGCGTCTTACGGTAAAGGAACAAGTGAAGGCCCCTCGGCGATCCTGGAGGCTTCGACACAACTTGACTTCTTCCATCCAAAACTGGAGCAGGCCTACAACACCAAAGTGTTCATGGCTCCCATTTCTGCTGAATGGCAAACCATCAACAGAGATCTTTGTGAAAAAGCGATCGATTACATTGAGTTCCTCGAAAACGGGGGCGACATTGCGCAAAATCCTTCCTTCAAAACACTTGTTAATCATATCAATGCGACGCAAAGCGCACTGAAAGAAAATCTCAGAGAACGCGCGCTGTCGCTGCTGGAAAATGGAAAACTTGTCGCTGTGTTGGGCGGAGAACACTCTACCCCACTCGGATTGATCGAAGCGATCGATTCCAGAGGTGACGCCTTCGGGATCCTGCAGATCGATGCGCATGCCGATCTCAGAGATGCCTATGAGGGTTTCGAACAGTCGCATGCAAGCATCATGTTCAATGTTTTACAGCGTTGCAAGAACATGATCCGGTTGGTTCAGGTAGGCATCCGCGACGTATCGGAATCTGAGGTGAACCTGGTTGCTGAAAGCGAGGGACGTGTTGTTACACACTACGACTGGAATATCAAGGAGGCCATGTTTCGTGGATCCAGCTGGGCGGAACAGGTAGATCGCATCATCAGTGATCTCCCGCCAAATGTGTACATCTCTTTCGACATTGACGGTTTGCGGCCGGAGCTTTGTCCCAATACGGGAACACCCGTTGCGGGTGGCTTTGCACTCGAAGAGATCAATTATCTCCTTTTCCGACTCGTAGAATCGGGCCGAAGGATTGTTGGCTTTGACCTGAATGAAGTTGCACCGGGAGAATCCGGTGACTGGGATGCTAACGTAGGCGCCAGGGCACTTTGGAATCTCGTCTGTGCAACTGAAAAAAGCCGAAAACTTCAATTGAAATAATTTACAGTGATGCTGAAAAACAAGCCGGCACTTATCAATTGGATCTTCCTTCTGTTTTCAGGAGGATTGTTGCTATTTTCTTTTTGGAAGACGGTGATGCAATCCGATTTGATCCCGTATTTGCCGATTTTGATAGGTAGTGCTCTGAGCTTTCTGTTGTTCCTTGCATTGATCGTGGCAGCCTGGAGATCGCCTTACGCAATTATCTGGACGATTCTCGCTCTGGCTACTTCGGGGATTTCCTTTCTGTATTACTTTTATCCAGCAACACTGAAAGAGCTTTACCCCTTACAGATCTGGCTTACGATCACCATACTTATCGCCTCCCTTCAGAACGCCCTCGACAGGAAAGGAAAACGCTTTCATCTCCAGATGCGATTTGCCAACTACGGACTGATCTTATTGTTGATACCTGCAGTCATGCTGAAAGCAGGAGCACCATGGATCTGGTCACTTTTTTCATTAATAACGCTGCCGATTATGGCGTTGAACCTCATTCTCTTTCTTCTTCCGACCAATTCGGGTCATTCGAGGTAAGTACCGAAGCCGTAAAGTCGGGCTTTCCAATAATTGGAATTATCAATTTCCGAGATCATAATTCCTTTTGATGAACTCGCATGGATCATAACGACCGGTTTACCTTTATCAGAAATCACCATCCCAACATGTGAAATGCCCGATCCATTGTCAAAAAAGACAAGATCTCCCTTCTGCACACTTTTGATCTTCAACTTTTTCGAAGCGTTGTACTGATCAACTGCTCTTCTGGGTAATTTGATCCCTGAATTTTTCATGACGTAGCTGGTAAATCCGCTGCAATCAAAACCGCTCGGATCATCACCACCCCAAACATACGGGACACCAATGAATTTCTTGGCAAATGTAACCAGCTCCTCTCTTTCAGCAGAAGCCTTTTCTGCACCTGGATCAGCCGGCGGCGGCGTTCCCTCCTCCTCAAGATCAGGAATATCCTCGAAAAGTCGGGTGATCAGTCCCTGCACCTCACTGAATTTATCGGTATCTTCTAAACGTTTGAGGTCTTCCGCCCATGCGATCAGATCCTTCTTCAGAGCCGAGACTTCGAAGAGATGAGCCGTAAGCAGCTTGCGCCCATCCGGA
>Ga0315902_10011032_pt1 | contig 11909 bp, 8 predicted proteins | sample LakEriMetagenome_9_FD_203523 | JGI IMG/M metagenome (GOLD analysis project Ga0315902, IMG submission 203523) | Freshwater fungal communities from buoy surface, Lake Erie, Ohio, United States - Buoy 12 MA117 | ecosystem: Environmental > Aquatic > Freshwater > Lake > Lake biofilm | place: USA... | reverse complement strand
CGTAAATCTTTTCCCGCTCATTGAACGCGTACATGAAGGCCGTCGCGCCACCCAAATCGAGCACGCAGGTGCCAGTGCACAGCAAGTGATCATGGATCCGCATCAGCTCAGCAAAGATCGTGCGAATGTACTTGCAACGAGGCGTCAACTCGATCCCTAGCATCGATTCCACCGCATGATGCCATGCGATTTCATTCGCCATGGGAGAAATGTAGTTCATCCGATCGACGATGGTGACGTACTGGTTGTAGTCCAACACTTCAGCCAGTTTTTCAAAACCGCTGTGCAAGAACCCAATGTCGGGTTCGGCGCTGATCACCATCTCACCATCGAGTTGGAGAACCAGCCGCAGTGTGGTATGCGTCGCAGGGTGCTGCGGGCCGAAGTTCAGCGTCCATAGCCCCTCACGCTGATTTGGCTCTAAGCCTGGGTGATCGATCAACTCCAATGGCATAATGAATGGTCCTTGATAGGTTCCTGGTTCTTTCGGGCTAGCTCTCAGCGCGAGTGATCACTGGGAAATTGTGCCGCTCGCCTCTGCCTTTGACCGGGTAGTCCTTACGCAATGGGAACGATTCGAACTCCTGGGGTAAAAGCAATCGCTTGAAATTCGGGTGGCCGTCAAAAACGATCCCAAACATGTCGTAGACCTCGCGTTCCAACCAATCTGCACCGAACCAAATCGGCATCGCCGATGGAAGTCTCAGCTCGGGCTCGTTGAGATACGTCTTCACAATCAGTCGTTCGCCCGACTCGGTATTGAGCAATAGGTAAACCACTTCGAAGCGGTCGGTGGCGCCAGGGTATTCCAGCAAATCGACGGCGGTGATATCGATCAACTGATCCATACCCGCGTCGCGGGCGGCAGTGAGAGCAGCAGTCAGGTCCGAGGCTTTTACGGCTACGCGCTGTTGGCCTCGGAACTCGCTCCAGGTCAACGAGGCATCTGCCAATCGCGCTGCGATGAGCGATCGAGCGGTGGATTGACCTGCAGTGGTCTGTCCCGCAGAGGCTTCCGACGGCGAATTGCCGGCGGGATTGGAAGTTGTGTCGGCCATAAATGCTTAGTGGATAGGGTCGTATTTTTGGTCTTCTAATTTCAAACCATTGCGCTCACGAATACGCAACAGTTCGTCTTCATCGAATCGGGATGGGCCATCGGACAGGATTCGCAGTTTGAACTCGCGGGCGTCGTAAGTCCCCGTCTTCTTGATTTTGTCCTGGAGATCGAGAATCGATCGGATCAATTGTTCTGGGCGCGGGGGGCAACCTGGAACATAAACGTCGACAGGGATGAATCGATCGATCCCTTGGACAACCGCATACGTGTCGAAGACACCGCCTGAGCAGGCGCAGGCACCCATGGAAATGCACCATTTCGGCTCGGGCATTTGCAACCAAATGCGTTGTAGTACCGGGATCATTTTCATCACCACTCGGCCGGCGACAATCATCAAGTCGCACTGGCGTGGAGAGAACCGCATCACCTCGCTGCCAAAGCGCGATAAATCGTGCTTGCTCGCTGCGGTGCTCATCAACTCAATTCCACAGCAGGCGGTTGCAAAAGGCATCGGCCACAAACTGTTGGCACGCGCCCACGAAGCCGCAGCGTCCAACTGGGTCAAAAAGATATTGTCACCCAATTGCTTGTTTACTTGCGTCGCCAATCGAAGACTCCTTTGCGGTAAGCCACCAAGTAGGCCAAGCCTAGGGTGGCGAGCAGGACCATCAACACAGTAAGGACGATAGGGTGGAAGGAGACCGGAATGCCATATTCCGCTTTCAATGCCACCGCCCATGGATAGACAAACAAAAGCTCAATGTCGAAAACCAAAAATAGAATAGCGATCAAATAAAATTTGATATCAAATGGCTTTCGAGCGTCCCCAATCGGATCCATCCCGGATTCGTAGGGCATGTCTTTGACACGCGTCGGACGCTTGGGTGCTACCAAGTGGGGTAGAAACAGAGACACAGCGGCAAATCCAATCACCGCGATTAAGTAGATCAAAATAGGTAGTTGCGAGGCCACAATCGAATCCTGCGTCAGTGCATTTGCTGAGTCAGAGCGACTTTGTGAAATCTTTCACAATCTCATCGGAGTATTGTAGGAGTTTGCGACGATTTGTCATCGTCAGTTGCTCGATTTTGTTCTGGCTCTTTCGAAAACCCGTCGTTGGAAGTTTTTCCGTGTTGTTTTCCTGTGGTTTTCGTTACAAAAGGGAAATTTAACACCAGGAGGTGTGAAAAATAAGCTTTGCAACTTCAAATAGCGCCCCATAATTCGTTGGAAGTCGCCCTGCAGTGGAGCCGATGGGAAAGTGGAGCCGAAGGGAGAATTCTCCAACGCAGTCATGTTTACGCGCTGGCTGACTGCTGGCCGAATAGCTGCTGCCCGGCTGACTCCTGGCCGAATGACTGCTGCCCGTCTGACTGCTGGCCGTATGTTGTTGGTTCTGAAGTCCGATCACCGCTGTGTTTTTTAAACTTTTCTACCCAAACCCTTACCCGCGTTAACAATGCTCAAGCAAGTGCCCGACTCTGATTCTCGCAACTTGGATCCGTATCGGGATTTGATGAGGAGCGTTCTCGGAGAGCTTTTGGTCCGGCTGGAGTTGCCGCACGAGAGTTCACGGACGATCCAAGCGATCAACGATGCATCGCTCGATCGGGGGGAGGGTTCTACGGATGCTTCGTTGCTGACGATGATGCGGGCGGGGTCGGCCGTGGGGTTGAGGTTGGCACCGGTCGATCTGACTTCGTCGGACGTATGGGAGTTGCTGCTCGATGGATTTGCGGTCGCCATGCTGGAGAGTTCCAACCAGAAGGACGCGACGGCGTGGGTGTTTTCTGGAGTGTCGATCAGTAGGGTCGACGCAACCTGTTTGACGGGCAAGGAGCAGCGGGTCGAATCTTTATCGCGTCGCGAAGTTGCCAAACAGATTCGAAAAGCTCGCTCGCCGATCTTTTTCATCGCCGAACCATCTTTGTCCTGCGAGGTAATTTCTGCGAGTCACGAGCCCGATCAAGTTCGTATCGCGAAGGTGACGGATGATCATGATCCGGATCACCATGCGAAGCATTTGTCACCTCAACAACGACTACTGCGTTTGTTGTCGCTCGATTCCCGCGACATTTGGACGTTGGGTGTTTTTTCGATTGTGGTTAGTTTCCTCGATTTGGCGACGCCGTTAGCCGTCGAGCAAATGGTAACTACGATCGGTTTTGCCAGCGTGATTCAGCCGCTTATTTGGATCGCGATACTTTTGTTCGGTATTCTAACGCTTTCGTCCGTGCTGAAGGCGCTGCAACTTTTTGTTGTGGAAATTCTTCAGCGGAGAATGTCGGTACGGGTTATTGGAGATCTTGCCGAACGACTGCCGCGATTGGAGCGGACGGCGATGGATGGGGTCCATGGCCCTGAAATGGCGAACCGATTTTTCGATGTGATGACGATGCAAAAGGCTACGGCTTCGCTTCTTATCGATCTGCTGGCACTCTCTATCCAAACCATTACGGGATTGTTGCTATTAGCGGTCTATAGTCCCTTCCTTTTGGCCTTTGATATTGTGCTCATCATTTCGATGACCATCATCCTGTTGTTCCTGGGCCGAGGTGCTGTTCGTACCGCGATCGAGGAGTCGTTGATCAAGTATCGCATCGCGCATTGGTTGCAGGACATCATCGGCAATCCGAATGCTTTTCAGGTTCACGGTGGGAATGGACTGGCGGTCGATCGCACGAACAGATTGGTCGTTGAATACCTAGCGGCTCGCCGAAAGCACTTTATCGTCCTCATCCGGCAGTCGCTCTTTGCGTTGATGCTCTACGCGATTTCGATATCCGCTCTCCTTTCTTTGGGAGGTTGGTTGGTGTTGAGCAACTCGCTCACCATTGGGCAATTGGTCGCCAGCGTTTCGGTGGTCGCCGTGATTGTTGGTGCCTTCTCGAAAATCGGTAAGTCGCTGGAGTCCTTCTACGATTTGATGGCAGCCACGGACAAAGTCGGTCACCTGATCGATTTACCAACGGTCCCTCCATCGCGGGCTCTGGATGCAGGTATTGGCCCGGTCGAAGTCCGCTTCCGGGATCTCAAGGTGGGCACGGGCGAGCATGAGTTTGCCGTGCCAAATCTCACGATCCAAGCTGGTCAGCGGGTTGCTATTACCGGCGAAGGTCGATGCGGAAAGTCGATGTTGATCCAAACGCTATCAGGGCTTCGATTCCCCGTGGCTGGACTGGCAGAGATCGGTGGTATCGACTCGCGCGATGTGAACCGATTTGCCGAGGGTTCGATGGTCGCGGTTGCTGCGGACATTGAGATCTTCCATGGAACGATCTTGGAAGGGATCACACTCAATCGTCTTTCGATCCAGCAAAGCGACGTGCGCGAAGGAATGGCGAACACTCAATTATGGGATGAGGTTCTGGCCCTTCCGCGAGGGTTGGACACGATGTTGCAAACCGGAGGTTATCCGCTGAGCCATTCGCAAGCCAACCGGATGATGATCGCTCGAGCGATCTCATCGAGACCTCGGTTGCTATTGATCGATGAGACCCTAGACCGACTGCCTCCAAAGATGCGTTCGGAGCTTTGGCAAAACCTGTCAAAGTCAACACAGCCATGGACCATCGTGATCGTCACCCACGATCCCGAAATCCTCGCTGCGTGTTCCCATGTCATTCCAATGCAACCCCACCATTCGTAGCTTGGCAGATCGTAGCTTGGCAGACTGAACGAGATTCCCGTAATGCAAACCACAGACGCATTGAAATCCAACCCATCAGTATCCTCCGCCGAGACGACTCGGCGCATGATCCGATTACGCCCTAGCGAACAGCTTGGGGAACGTTTTCCAGCGATGCACCTGGTCCGTTCGAGCTGGTTCGCGCGAGCGCTGTCTCGGGTTTTGCTCTGCCTGATGATCCTTCTGATGTTCGCCGCGATTTTTCTGCCGTGGCAGCAGTCGTCGCGAGGCGAAGGCCAGGTCGTCGCGAGGATGCCGCAATTGCGGCTCCAAGCGGTCGAAAGTCCTGCCAAAGGGATCATCTCGTCTCTGCGGCCCGATCTGCGCGAAGGTTCGTTGGTCGATGAAGGTGAGATCATCATGGAGATCAAACCCTTCGCCGAGGATGCGGTTCGACTGACCCGTGAACAAGTTAAAGCCCAGCAGGATAAACTCGATTCATACCAAATCATCTATGAAAATATGGTTCGGCAGGTCGAATCGGTCCATATGCAGGTAGCCCAAGAGATCGCGAGTGCTGAGGCTGAAGTTCGTTCCGCAAGCAATGCATGGGAAAAAGCAACTGCCGAAGTGGAAGAGCAGTTGCCGAAGTTCAATCAGGCCAAGCTCGAACGAGAACGTTACAAGGATCTCAAGGTCGATGTTATCTCCGAGGTAGAGTTTTCAAGCTTGGAAAACAAAGAGCTCAGTGAACTCAAGAAGCTTGAAGGCGCCATGGCAGCCGCCAAAAAATCGTACAACGATCTCGAGTCCAAGGAACGTGATCTGGAAGGGAAGCGTCGATCGCTCGAGCAAAAAGTCCTTCAGGCACAGAACTACCGCGACAAGGCACAAACCGATGTGAATGCTGCCCAGAAGGAACTCAACGAGGTTTTGACCAAGCAAGGTGAACTCGATCGTCTCCGCGTTCCGAGCCCAAGCCGCGGGCGCATCCAAGCCATTCGCGGGCAAGTCGGCACCAATACGGTCAAGGAAGGGGATAAACTTTTTGAAGTTGTTCCCGAAACCGAGGACCTCGCTGTCGAGTTGACCGTTCGAGGTGTCGACACACCGCTTATCCACGTGGGTGACCCAGTGCGTCTCCAGTTCGAAGGTTGGCCCGCGATTCAATTCGTCGGCTGGCCCAGCGTAGCGGTCGGTACTTTTGCCGGAGAGGTGATTGCTATCAATCCCACTGACTCCGGGAAGGGGATCTTCAAGATCATGGTAGGCCCTGTGCCAGGCGAAAAACTCTCCAAAACCGGCGAGGATGGGACAAACCATCCTGAGAATCGTTGGCCCGACAGTCGATACTTGAGGCAAGGAGTTCGAGCTAACGGATGGGTAATCTTGAATACCGTCCCACTGGGCTATGAGATATGGCGACAAATCAATGGTTTCCCAATAACGATCAGCGATTCCGAGCCGACGGAGTCAAAACCCAAAGATCCCAAGATGCCCAAGATCAAATAGCTAGCATCAGGGGCTTCTGGGTGGTTGTTGGTTCGTGCGTACTTGCCCTCTGCATTTCATCTGAAACGGTTGGGCAGACGCAACCCCAGGCCGCAGGGAAGACCCTCGATGAGCTTGAGGCATACTTGAAGGCGAGCCGCGCAGAACTCGGCGCAAGGTTGTCGAAGGAAGATCAAGAAGCGAAAACCCCTCCCACGGTTCAGCAAGGCGAGATCAGCGACGGCGAAAAGCGTTTCCTTGAAATCGAAGCCATCATCAATGAGCGTCGCTTGCAACGCGAACGGGAGTTGCTAGAAATTCCAAAAACGCCCGAGCGAGTACCTGGCGCGCCACCCGGGGTGATTCCCCTTCGAATCGATGATCCGCTGGAACCGCTCCCTTCCACGCTTCCATCGCCGAGCAGCGATGCGGTGGCTATGGGTGAAGCGTTGTTGCTGTCGGATGTTATTGCGTCGACCTATCGAGCTTATCCGGAGATCGAGATGGCGAGATTGGAGGCGCGCGTCACTGGTGGTCAGACAACGACAGCGTATGGTGCTTACGACACGCATCTTGATTACTACACGTTGAACAAACCGGTGGGGTACTACGAGAACAGCCGAAATGGAGTGAGTTTATCGCGGCAGCTCTGGTGGGGTGGTTATGCGATGGCTGGCTATAGGATCGGTCGAGGAACATTCGAGCCATGGTACAAGGAACTTCAGACCAACAAGGGTGGTGAGTTTCATGCTGGCTGGGTGCAACCGTTGTTGCAAGGCCGAGCGATTGACCCATACCGCGTTGAATTGTTTCAGGCGAATTTGAACCAACAAGCGGTGAAACCCGAAATCCAGCAAAACATATTGTCGGCGAGCTTTGATGCTTCGATCGCTTATTGGAAGTGGATCGAGGCGGGAAATGTGTTGCTCGCGCAGGAGCGACTTCTCGAGTTGGCAGTAAAACGCAACGATGGTTTGCAAAAGCTTCTAGACCGTGGACTTGCGACTCGCCAGGAATTATCCATCAATGCGCAAGCGATCTCGGAGCGTCAATTGAAGGTGTATGAATCGCGGTTGAAGTTTCGCGATACGGCATTCAAACTCGCGATATTCCTGCGCGACGAGGCGGGCAATCCGATGCTAGCCAACCCCGATTGGTTGCCGAGCGATTTCCCTCGTTTGATCGAGTTGCCCCCCATGAATTTCGATGAGGAGTTTGCAGGGGCGCAGGAGCGTCGACCCGAACTCGCACTCTTGAATATCGAAATTCAAAAGCTCCGCTGGGATGTGCAACTCGCGCAAAACCAAATGCTGCCGAATGTCGATTTCACGGTTCGAGGTGTTCAGAATGTGGGTGCTCCTGCGACCGTTATCGACGACAAGGGAGAGTTTATTCTCGAGTCGGGGTTGGTAGGTGGTGTCCCGATCCAGCGACGCAAAGCGCGAGGTAAAATCGAAAGCACGTTGGCAAAGATTCAGCAGGTCGAACAAAAACGTTGGTTGCAACTGAACAAAATCGAAGTCGATTTGCGTGCTGCACGCAATGCGGTTGATGTCTCGCGGGACATGGTGATTCGATCGGAGCAATTGCTTCGCGAGACCCAGCAGACACTCGAGTACTTCCGTAAGGATTTTGCGGCGGGCAATCGAGATTTTATCTTCTTGTTGGGACAAGAAGCCAAGGCGACCGAAGCGGAAATCAAGCTGCTCGACTCCGAGCGCGATTACTTCATAGCGCTCTCTTCGTTGCAAGTTACGCTCGGGTTGGATCCGTTGGAGCAGTCGCTCAACCTCGATGCGTTCGCGCAGCAACCTGAATCGAAATAGCTTTACCGTGCGAGTAATCGCTATTCGATGAACTCGGGGTTATTCCGGGTGATTTGGCCTAGCTCAGGATATCTGTCGCAACAGCCGCAGGGCCGTTTCTGCGGCGACCTCTGGTACGAGCGCGGTGGTTGCAATCCCTGAGACCACCTTGGTGATGTTGTGGTCGACCTTGGAAGGAATGCTCCATACCTCGCTCTCGGCGGATGTCAGGTAAATCGACAACGTGCGATGGCCGCTACCAGGTCGTTCTCCAATAACATGCACAATGTTGAGTCGACGGGCGTTTGATGGTTTCTCAGATAAGGCAGGGGAATCCGGTTGATTCCCTTGGGGCGTGACACCTTGATGCTTGAACATGGTTTCACCGATACGGTATCCGGCACGTACTCGTCCCGATCGCACGATCAGCGTTTCTTTGGCTACTCGATATCCGCCATCGGTTAGTTCTTTTCGGAGTGCTGCTATCAAGCGAGAGGATTGCTCGTCGGTGGTGGAGGCGAGCGCATTGAGACCATCCGAGAGAACGATCACCGTATCGATTCGATCCTGGTACTGAAGTGATAACTGCGAAAGCTTGATGGCTGATTCTTCCGAGAGTTCCTCGCCACCGCTCGGGTGCAGGATGTAATCATTGCGATCGATGGAACGCGTTGTGACGACGACTGCGTTGGGTATATGCGATTCGAAGTTCGCTGGAAGTTCCGCCCAGATACACTTTTTCGCATCGTCGTAAATCCGATGGACATGATCGTTGAGATCGGCAGCTAGTTTCGAATAGTCCTTGCCATAACGCTCTGCCAGAAAGACCCCGCGAGCGCGAACACGAGCGATTGCAGCTTGGCCATCCGCTCGGATCTCAGCCTCCGAGCGGGTATCTCCAAGAGCTCGCAAGTATGCTTGAAAGACCCAAATCGGATCGCCGAAATGCTGGGTGGGTTTTCCGTCGTGGTCGATGACGCCCAAGCGTTGGAAAAAGGCCCACATCGCGTCGTTCACCCGATAGCCAAAGGACTCTCGTACATGGACGTGGTCGTGGTATCCGGTGGTGAGGTATCCCAGCATCGGATCGATTCGGGTGGGGAGGGCCATCAAGTAGCCTGGATTGGCTGGCATGATTTGATCGATGCACCACCCGAGGTCGTCGAGCGAGACATCCATATGGAGCGTAGTGCAGATATCGAGACCGATCATTAATCCATGAAGCTTTCCCATCACGATGTCTTCGAGGCAACATCGGACGAGTTGCTCCTTGGTTCGGAAGACTTCGGGGCCGATGAAACCTGCGACATCGTTCACGTGAACCCAGGCATACGAACCCAGGCCTGCTCTCTGCCGGGCTTTTGTAACGACGCCGGTCAATGCTCTCGCCAAACCGTATTTGCGTGACTCATGGATTACCATATCGGTTCCATGACCATGCCCATTCGTGAAATCGGCTCCTTGCCCGGTCTCGAAGTAAAGGGCAAAGGGGCCAAGTCGGTTCTCCGAGTGGCGGATCATTTTTTCTAGAGTGACATCAAAGGTTCCATTCGCGGTATCGGATCCCGCGATGCTTTGGAACCAGAGTGCAGTGGAGCCTGGGTCGTTTTTCTCAACCTCGGCTTGGACGTCGATATGTGCGAGTACACAGTAGGGAAGGATATCTGAGATTCCAAAGGCTCGAACAATCTCTTTCAGGGTTTTCTCGACGGTGGCAACCGATGATGCTTCGCTCGATACAGGATTAGTCCCGATCAACACATCCCCGACTCCATACGCGAATGCATCGAGGACTTGCCAAAGGATATCTTCGGGGTCATCGGTGGGAGAATTGGGTTGGATGCGAGCTCCCATGTATCCTTTGGCACCCAATTGGGTGCCTGGGAGCGGATTGAAGACTTTGGCACCGACCCGCCGAAGTTCGTCATCGCTCATCAGCTTGGTGACGCATGCGATCGCATCGCTCGAAAGGCCTGGCCGAATCCGATGGATATCGCTTTCGGGTTTGTCTAGCAAGAACGCTTTCAGTTCCCCCAGAGTCATCGAGCGGATCGATGTCGCCACCGATGGTGAAAGCGAACTCTGGATCCAATCGAACATGCTGTCTTGAAAAGGAGGGTGGGCGTCGATTTGTGAAAGGGTTGTTCTCCCGAGCAGTTCCCTGGCCCAGAGTCGCTCCTGTTCGGATTGGGCGGCAACACCGAGGCTGGCGTCTCCTTCCTTGGGGCTATTGGCAGCGCCGAGCATTCTGCAGTAGAGGTGGGGATCCCAACCGTTGGAGCAGCGGCGAACCCAATCGATCAGATTCTCATCTCTGTTCGGCGGTAGAATGTCGCTCGCCTGAATTCTCACCAACGGGAGGGTTGCGAGCAAAGCGCCGTTGGCACCCGCTGCTAGGAATTTGCGTCGGCCCAACATAGGTGCACCCTTTCGTTTCGCCGGTTTGGGCGGATCAATTTGCCGCTTTGGGGGGAATCAATTCCAGGCAGAGGAGTTTGTCGCTTCCGCGAATGAATAGCAAGCCGTGCGAGAGGACCGGTGGCGCCCAACTGGGCGGGTCTACCAAAGGCTTGCCATCGTTCGGATCGATGATCGAACCAAGATCCATCTCGGCAGTCACTTGATAGGTTTCAGCGGCCGTCGGAATCAATTGTAGTTTTCCGGTTTCTCCTAGCCACAAAAAATGGGAATCGACAATCAACGCAGTTCCGCGGTCGCGGTTGCGATGGCTCCATCGAACTTTTGGGCGATCGGTCCCTTCGATTTGCAAGGCTCTCAGGTCCGTATCCGGTTGGTTTCGACCGCTGCTGGCGAAGAGGGTGTTTCCATCGAGAAGCGGAGTGTTCCAGTGCGTTCGCATGCTTTGGCTGCTGCGAGTGCCGCTGTCCCGCCACAGTTCCTCGAGTTTTCCATCGCGCCATTGAAGCATAGCGCTTCCGATTTCGTACGCTTCGGAGATAAAAATCTTTTCATCGAAAACGAGGGGAGATGCGGCGTTGACGCTTTCCAGCATCGCTGCACGCCAGGGGAAAAACTGCTCACCGGATCCATCGATCGCTCGGAACACCAGCAATCCTTCGCGGACCAGTGCGACGCAATGATCCACCCCATCGAGTTTGGCGATCACCGGTGCAGAGTAGCTTGCCAAATAGTTTCCGACGCGGTAGACCTCGTTCCCTGTTCGCTTATCGAAGGCAACGATTGCGGATCCATCGGGGGACGCCCCTGGTAAATCATTGACCGTAGGTGAGCGAGAAAAAGCCGATCGCTTGGGGCTGCCGCCAACCATCGCCAGGATGAAATCGCCGTAGATTACGGGAGACGCACCCACCCCAAAGAAATTGGGGACCACGCGGTACTCGGTGTTGATATCGCGGGACCAAACCGGCTTTCCGTCGGCGATCCGCACGCACGACAATCGCCCCGCGACGCCGTAGGTGTACACATAGTCGCCATCGACGACGGGACTGCATCGTGGGCCATTGTTGTAGCCGTAAGGATCTCGGTAATCGACTTGAGCATCCCATGACCAAAGGGACTCTCCGGTCTCAGCGCGGTAGCAACTTAGGCGTTCGACATCTCCAAATCGGTCGAACTGAAACCAGCGTCCTTTAGAAGTGACGCCGTTGCCATAGCCAATTCCTGTGGGTTTGGACCAGACCAGAGGCAGCCCTTTCGGCCCCCATTGAGTTCGAATCCCTTTTTCGGAACTTCGAGAATCGAAGTGAACCCCGAGCATGCGAGGCCAGTCTTCTCCTCGCTCGCGCGTCCAAAGGGATTCCACCGACGACGATCCTGTCGGCGATGCTGTTTGCGATGCTGTCTGCGATGCTGTCTGCGATGCCGACGACGATGCTACCGTCCCGGTTGAGGTGACTTGGTTGGTGATGGTTGGGTTCGTGGAGTCCGATTTTCCCGGCACCGC
>Ga0315902_10011029_pt1 | contig 11911 bp, 7 predicted proteins | sample LakEriMetagenome_9_FD_203523 | JGI IMG/M metagenome (GOLD analysis project Ga0315902, IMG submission 203523) | Freshwater fungal communities from buoy surface, Lake Erie, Ohio, United States - Buoy 12 MA117 | ecosystem: Environmental > Aquatic > Freshwater > Lake > Lake biofilm | place: USA... | reverse complement strand
ATACGCTGGCTTCATCGCTCAGAATATCACCAAACATATTTTCAGTCAGTACTACATCAAATTGTGAGGGATATAGAATAATCTGCATGGCAGCATTGTCGACGAACATATAATCTACTTTCACATCGGGATAAATGGGTGCCATATCTTGTACTACCTGCCGCCATAATCTGGAAGATTCCAGCACATTTGCTTTATCAACCAGTGTTAGTTTTTTTCTGCGCTGTCGCGCATATTGAAAGGCAAGCTGTGCTACGCGCTCAATCTCAAAACGATGATAGGTACAAGTATCTGAAGCAGTATTTCCGTCTTCACTCTTTTCCTTTTTACCGAAATAAATACCACCTGTCAATTCCCGAAAGATTACAAAATCCACTCCCTTGAGTTGCTTGTCTTTCAAGGGAGACAAATGTTGCAAGCTCGCATGGGTGGTAACGGGACGGATATTGGCAAATAATTGCAACTCCTTACGTAATTGTAATAATCCCTGCTCAGGTCGTACTTTGGCGGAAGGGTCATTGTCATATTTGGGATGACCAATGGCCCCAAAAAGAATCGCATCAGATTGCAAGCAGCTGTCAATGGTTGCCTTAGGAAGCGGCTCTCCCGTTTGATCAATGGCATCAGCTCCCATAAGACAATACTCATAGTGAAAAGTGTGTCCATGAACACTGGCGATGGCATCGAGCACTTTTACGGATTGAGCTGTTACTTCCGGTCCAATGCCGTCACCATTAATTACTGTAATCTTTTTTTCCATGTATTATTTTTTTATCGAGTAGTACCGGGAGATAAAGAAGAAATTATTTACGGGCAGCCTCGAATTTTTCTATTGCGGACTGAATACTGATGAGGTAATCAATGTCATCATAACCATTCAGTAAACAGGTCTTTTTATACGCATTAATGTCAAATGATTCTTGATCGCCTGTAGCTACGATGGTGATTGTTTGTTCTGCCACATCAATATGCAATTCGTCTTCAGCACTGAGCTGAAATATTTTTGCAAGAAATGAGTCGCTTACTTTCACAGGTAGCACCCCATTGTTGAGTGCATTATTCTTGAAAATATCAGCAAAGAAACTAGAAACGACTGCCTTGAAACCATAATCCTGCAATGCCCATGCAGCGTGCTCGCGGGAGGAGCCACAACCAAAATTTTTTCCTGCAACCAATATAGCTCCGCTGTACTGTGACTGATTCAAAGCAAAGGAAGGAATGGGTTGTTGTTCATCATTGTTTTGATAGCGCCAGTCGCGAAAAAGATTTTTCCCAAATCCATCTCTGGTAGTTGCCTTTAAAAATCTGGCAGGAATGATCTGGTCGGTGTCGATGTTTTCTATCGGCAAAGGAACAAATCGGCTGTGTATTTCTTTCAGAGGTTGCATTTTCTTCTTTACTTATACGCATTAAATGAATTACACCTACTCAGGAAAGCAGGGTTCTCACATCAGTGATCTTTCCCGTTAAAGCAGCGGCAGCAGCTGTGAGCGGACTAGCCAGTAACGTTCTGGCACCTGCCCCCTGTCTACCCTCAAAATTCCGATTGCTCGTGCTGATGCAATACTCACCTGCAGGAACTTTATCTTCATTCATACCCAGACAGGCACTGCAGCCGGCCTGCCGCAATTCAAAGCCCGCTTCTTCAAAAATGGTATCCAGTCCCTCACGTCTAGCCTGACGTGCCACTTCCTGTGAGCCGGGTACAATCAGTACCTGCACATCAGGATGTTTCTTTTTTCCTTTCACCAGTGAGGCTACCAATCGCAGGTCTTCTATCCGTGAATTGGTACAACTGCCAATGAACACATGCTGCACCGGCATGCCCAACAAGGGCTGACCTGCTTCTAGTCCCATATAAGCGAGTGACTTCTTTAAGTTATTTTTTGACGCCTCATCTGACAGGCTTTCAAGACTGGGAATATGTTGGCGAATCGACATCCCCATACCCGGATTAGTGCCATAAGTTATCATGGGTTCAATCTCTTCTGCCCGGATATGCAATTCGGTATCAAATACGGCATCCGTATCAGAATACAGTTGTTGCCATTTTGCTAACTGTTGATCCCAGTCCTTCCCTGCAGGCGCAAAGGGACGTCCCTTCATGAAGGTAAAGGTGGTTTCATCGGGTGCTATGAGTCCGCCTCTGGCGCCCATTTCAATACTCATATTACAGATGGTCATACGAGCTTCCATAGAAAGCTGGCGAATGGCAGAGCCTGCATATTCTACAAAATATCCCGTAGCACCACTAGCCGATATTTGAGCGATGATGAAAAGAATAATGTCTTTTGCCACTACCCCCGGCAGCAGGGTTCCTTCAATATGAATTCGCATTTGGCGAGGCTTACTTTGCAAAAGACATTGCGAAGCGAATACCATTTCAACTTCACTGGTACCAATTCCAAATGCGATGGTGCCAAAAGCTCCGTGGGTGGAAGTATGGCTGTCGCCACAAACAATGGTCATACCAGGTTGTGTTACGCCCAATTCCGGACCGATCACATGAACGATGCCCTGATTCGGGTGCCCCAATCCATATAACTCAATGCCATGCCTGCCACAATTTTCAATCAATTGTTGCACCTGTAGTCTTGAGAGCTCATCGCGAATGGGTAAATGCTGATGGAGGGTTGGCACATTGTGGTCAGCGGTAGCCACGATCTGCTTTGGACGAAAGAGTTGTAAGCCTCTCTTCTCGATACCCCGAAATGCTTGTGGACTGGTAACCTCATGAATAAAGTGCCGGTCAATGTAAAGTACGGAAGGGCCATCAGGTATTTCCTGCACAACGTGGCTATTCCAAATTTTATCAAATAATGTTAATCCCATACGTATGAATTACGGCTGATTACCCGGTTTATTGTGTTGCTACTGTTGTTTCTTTATAAGCTTTTGCAAGTTCATGTAAATTTTCCTCCCCTACTTCTTTTTGTCGGTCTGCAACGCGGAGAAACTGCTCATATAAAATATCGATGTCATCCCGCGTAAACTCGTAGCCAAGTTTCTGGAAACGATAGGCCAATGCACTCCGACCACTGCGGGCGGTGAGTACGATTTTACTGCCCTCAGCTCCTACTTCTTCCGGACTAATGATTTCATAGGTCTGCGCGTCTTTTAAAAATCCGTCCTGGTGGATGCCCGAGGAATGTGAGAAGGCATTCGCACCCACAATGGCCTTGTTGGGTTGTACTGGTACGCGCATGGTTTCAGAAACCAATCGGCTGATGGGATTCAGCATGGGCGTTTTGATGCGTGTGTACAATCCGAGGTCTTTGTGTTGCTTCAATACCATGACTACTTCCTCCAGGGAGGTGTTGCCGGCGCGCTCCCCAATTCCGTTGATGGTACATTCGATCTGACGCGCCCCATTGATTACGCCTGAAATCGAATTCGCCGTAGCCATGCCCAGGTCATTGTGGCAATGACAAGACAGGATAGCGCGATCGATATTGGGTACCTGGTTCATGAGGAAAGCGATTTTTGCGCCATATTGTTCTGGCAGACAATAACCGGTGGTATCCGGAATATTTACTACGGTAGCACCAGCGGCGATTACTGCTTCTACTACCTGAGCGAGATAGTCATTATCTGTTCTGCCGGCATCCTCAGCAAAAAATTCTACATCATCGGTAAACTGACGGGCCCACTTGACAGCCTGTACGGAGCGACGCAAGATCTCTTCCCGGCTTGTATTGAATTTTGCTTTGATGTGGAAATCGGAAGTGCCGATACCAGTATGTATGCGGGAACGGCGAGCGCCTTTCAGGGCTGCACCTGCCACCTCAATATCTTTTTGGACGGCCCTTGTCAACCCACAAACCGTAGCATCTTTGATAATTTTCGCGATCTCACTCACCGACTCAAAGTCGCCCGGACTGGAAATAGGGAATCCGGCCTCGATCACATCAACCCCTAATGCTTCCAGTTGCAGCGCAAGGGATACTTTTTCACGTGTATTGAGTTTGCAACCGGGTACTTGTTCTCCATCGCGGAGGGTGGTGTCAAAAATGAATACTTGTTTTTCCATGGCATTTGAAATAAGGTCAAAAAATGTTAGATTTCAGCTGATTATTGCTTCCTGCGGCAGGTCCGAGGGAGAAAATAAACGGGAAATAGTCGAATTTAGTGATGAAAAAGCCAGTAATGGGGTCAAAATAGGGCGTATTTTACAACAGATAAACAGGTGACAGAGCCCTGAAACCCTTGATTTTATTGGTTTTACGAATAAATAAAATACGATGCCCAACCGGTCTGCCGATACCCTTTTTCAGCTGATCCAGTCCCTAGAAAGGTCTGAAAAAAGGAATTTTAAGCTTTACATAACGCGCAACACCGGTAGTGCCGACCTCAAGATCGTTCAGTTATTCGATGCCCTGGATGCCATGAAGCAATACGATGAAGAATTACTGCTGAAAAAAAATCCTTCCCTGCAAAAACAGCAATTATCGAACCTGAAGGCACACCTGTACAGGGAGATATTGGCGAGCCTGCGGCTGCTAAAACAAGATGACAACGTTGACCTGCAGATACATGAGCAACTCGATTTTGCCCGGATATTATACAATAAGGGACTTTATCTGCAGAGCCTGAAGGTATTGGAGAAGGTAAAAGAATTCACGAAAAGCAATAACCAGGCAACTTATCTGCAGCAAATTCTCTTCTTAGAGAAAAAAATTGAGGCGCTGCATATTACCCGCAGTCTGCAGAACCGGGCAGAGGAACTAAGCTCGGAAGTTGATGAAGTAAACCGAAGGGTGCAACTTATTGGAGACTTATCAAACCTGTCACTCCAACTCTATAGCTGGTACATAAAGAACGGACATGCCAGAAACGATGAGGACCGGAAAAATATGGAGCTTTTTTTATCGCATCCTGCGATTGAAGCAGCGCAGGCAGAGAAGGGATTTTATGAGCGATTGTATTTATACCAATGCTATTGTTGGCACGCCTTCATCACCCAACAATTCTTATCCTATTATCGCTACTGTCAAAAATGGGTTGACCTGTTTCAATCAGATGAGAAAATGATTGCCATAGAGACTGCCTCGTACATCAAAGGATTACATAATTTATTGGGGGCTCATTTTGACCTGAGAAATTATCAAAAATTCAATGAGGTGATTCAGCAGATGGAGGAATTCATGGAAACATCGATTGTACAACATAATAAGAACAACCAAATTCAAATATTCATCTATCTGTACACCTCCCGTATCAACAGCCATTTCATGATGGGTACATTCACGGAAGGATTAGACCTGGTTCCATATATAGAGGAAAAATTGAAAGAATATGAGTTATTTCTCGACAGACACAGGGTGCTCGTATTTTACTACAAATTTGCCTCCCTATATTTTGGTAGTGGTCTGTTTGAACAAAGCATCGATTACCTGAATAAGATCATACAATTAAAAGTTGATTTACGTACCGATCTGCAGTGCTATGCACGCCTTTTACATCTTATAGCACACTACGAACTGGGTAACTATGACTTGCTGCAATATCTATTGAAATCGGTATACCGATTTATGTATAAGATGAAAAATCTGAGTATTGTTGAAGAAAAAATATTTGCCTTTTTGCGGCAAGCACTTCGGTTGACGCCTAAACAGATTAAACCTCACTTTGCATCACTGCTCGCAGAGCTAAAACCGTTAGAAAAAAGCAATACCGGCAATAGGGCTTTCATGTATCTCGATATTATTTCCTGGCTGGAAAGTAAACTGTCGGACGAACCTGTTCAACAAGTGATCAGAAAGAAATACCTGGCTGCCATCAAGGAATCAAGACATCCCGCTTAGCTATTTCGTTCCTCCTCCGGCAGCGGAGCATAAGGGAACTTAATATGAATTTCGCACCCATTCCCTGGTGACGTTTTTATTTCCAGTAAGCCATTGTATACATCTGTGCGGCTACTGATATTATGAAGTCCGATTCCCTTTCTTGGCATATTTACATCGAAGCCTACGCCATTGTCGGCAATACTAAGCAGCAAGTGCTGATCATCTCTGCTCAAAATAATTGTTACCTCATCTGCTTTTGAGTATTTAATAATATTACTCATCTGCTCCTGTACTATCCGGAAAATATTGAGCTTGAATTCGTATGGAATATCCTGTTCGTAGAAGGTCTCACATCGGTAGTCAATATCAAAAGAATTGACGGCATTTACATCATCCAATAATCCCTCAATCGCTTTCGACAAACCAAAGTGGCGGATCAGCGGAGTTACCAATATTTGCGACAATTTCCGGATCTCTTCGATGGCATTGAGAATAAATGATTGCGACTGTTTCAGCAACTCGGAATCAGTGCCCATTTGCTGTTGTGCCGAGGCAATATACATCATCGCTACAGTGAGTTGCTGATTCACATTATCATGCAATTCGGTACTGATTTCATTTCTCTCTTTCTCTTGCACTTTGATGATGGCTTCATTCAGCTCCTTCTGCTTGAGCAGCTTTTCCTCCTCCAGTTTTTCCTGCAACTGAATGGTTTCGGTAATATCGTTGTGGATTGCCAGGATGGCCAGATTGCCCTTGTATTCAATTTTATGAGAGGATATATCCATTATCATCAAGTCCCCAGCCTTATTCAGGTGTGTCCAGAGTGCGGTCTCCTTCATCAAGTCGGTATCTCTGAATACCCGAGCAGTTTCCAGTAAGCGGGTATATTCACTTTCATGGCCAAGTTCTACGATTGTTTTGGTTAAGAACTCTTCACGGGAAAAACCATATTGGGTTTGAGCTGCTTCATTCACTTCCAGCAACCGAAAACTTTGGATATCCCAAATAATAATGGGAAGAGGATTATTGAAGAAAAGATTGCGATAGCTTTCACTGCTTTCCCGAAGACTTTCCAGGATGCGATTCCGCTCAACACTATATTGAATAGATTTGAACAACAGTCGCTCATCATATTCGCCTTTGATGAGGTAATCCTGGGCACCATTGGCCATTGTTTCCAATGCCAAGTCCATATCTGCCAGACCGGTCAACACAATGATCGGTATACCGGCTGCATACTCGTTGATGTGAACAAACGAATCAAATCCGGTGCTATCCGGCAGAGAAAGGTCAAGCAGAATCATGTTGATATAATACTCACTTAGCAGGCGGATAGCTTCCTGAACACTGCGCGCTTTATAGATACGTGCCACCTGTAATCGGGTCAATGCGAGACTCTCCTCCAAGAGATACAGGTCTCCCGGATTGTCTTCAACGATCATGATGGAAAGTGGCTGTTGATGAAGCGACATGGTATTGTTTTGTCAGGATTTAGTTGTTCAGTGTATTTTCAGGCAAAAAGCCCGGTGCATGTTGTTCCAGTTTTTTACTGATGGTAAAATAAAATGTACTGCCCTTATCAGGCTCGGAAGTAACCCAGATCTTCCCTCCATGCTTTTCCACAATCTTCTTACAAACCGATAAGCCAATTCCCGTTCCACTGTATTGGTGCTTGTGATGTAAACGCTGGAAAAGAACAAATATTTTTTCAAAAAACATCGGCTTGATGCCTATTCCATTATCCTGAACTGAAAACAAGAAGTGATTTTCCTCCTCGCTTCCGGTTACGGTCACGAGGGGCTTCTCTTTTCCCACGTATTTCAGTGCATTACCCACCAGATTTTGGAAGAGCTGGAATAACTGGGTTTTATTACCCATGATAACAGGCAGGTGATTCGTTACAATGGTTGCTTCGCATTCAGCAATCCGGTTGACGAAGACTTCCTGCACTTCTTTCATCAGTACAGCAGTATCAATAGATTCAGCCACGCCTTTATTCGATCCAATTCTGGAATATTCAAGCAGGTCGGTAATCAATCTTTTCATCCTATCGGCGCCATCCATTACAAAATGCAGGTATTGTTCAGCTGTTTCGTCAATCTGATCCTGGTATTTTTTTCGGAAAAGCTGCAGGAAACTGGTAATCATGCGCAGTGGTTCCTGCATGTCATGAGAAGCCACATAAGCAAACCGTTCGAGCTCAACGTTGGAGGCAGCTAATTCATCTGCCCTTTGTTTCAGCTGCTTATTTAGTTCTATCAACAAGGCTTCATCTTCTTTTCTGCGCGTAATATTTTGTGTTGCGCCAAATAAACGAATGGCTCTACCATCTGCATCTCTTACGATGAAAGCCTTATGATAGAAATAATTATACTTTCCCGATTGACCTGCCAAACGAAACTCATCCTCCCAATACTGATTTTGTTTGTTTCTTAACGCATCATTTCTTTTTCGAATGACTCTTTCATAATCATCCGGATGTAACAAAGATTTCCAGGACCTGAACTGAACCTGCTCTTTCTCCATATCTGCACCAAAAAAGTCAGCTAGCCCTGAATTAGCTTTAACAAGCAATCCTTTTTCTATGTCCCATTCCCAAATGATATCATTGGTAGCACGTGAAATAAGATCATACCGCTGATTACTTAACCGGATGTTTTCCTGTGCTAATTTACTCTCCAGTAAGATGGAAAGCAGATTAATCATTTGCTGAACGTGGTCGTTCTGCGTAATTAATTCCCTTCGGCTTTCCTGTATATATATTTCGAGAACACCCCAACATTCCCCGGCTGCATTGATGAGCGGGTGCGCCATCGATGCGATGAAGCCGTTGTCAAACAGCAGCTTTCCAAATTCATTGTCTTGCGCATACACGCCGGAATCATCGGGTACGACCGATTGTTTCTCATTAACAGCTTTGGCAGCTGGCCACATTGCCTGCTGAATCGGAAAAGATGAAATTATATCTGTGAGTGCGCCAGGCACATTTGCAACCGAACAGGCTTGCAGATTATTTCCCTGTATTTGCCAAAGTACCAACGGTAACCCATTATAAATCTGCGCAACGGAGGAGATGTATACATCTAATACCTCTTGTAATTCCTTGAAAGGATTGGCATTTAAAGCCAATACTTCACGCTCGAGTAATTGGAACTTTTTACGTTGAACCAATTCAGTAACATCTTTAAAATAGATAACCAGGTTCTCATCCGAGGGATATACCGATAATTCGATCCAGTATTTAAAGGCAGGGAAATATTCTTTAAATCGCAGCGACCGGTTGTCTTTCATGATGGAGGGGTACGCTGGATATTGCTTGAGCACATTTATTTCAGGGAAAATGATCCAAACATTTTTCCCGATCAGCTCCTCCGGACTTTCCAACCTGACCAACCTGGCAGCGGGCTGGTTACAAAATAAGATGTCACCATTTTTATTCATTACCAGAAAGCCATCTGTAATGCTTTCCAGTACTTTTTCCAGGTACAGCGAATTCTCTTTTCCTATAGTTGGCAAAGGAGCAGTAGCTGGTTCCTGGGGAATCAAACGGATCTGCCAGCTATTCCCGGCAGCACCAGGTAGTTGAATCAGAAAAGAAATGGATTTGACAACTATCGTTTGCTGAGTAGCAGTAACGATGGTATGCACAAAAGGAGATAATCGACTTTTTTCAATCAGCGCATCCCAGCTTTTCTCCTCTCCCAATAGAAGTGATCGAATTTCCTCTGGAGCAGGTGTAGCTGAAAAACCCAGTAACCGACTCAGCGACTGGCTCACAGCAAGCACATGCCCCTGTTCATCCAGTAATAAAATTGGATCTCGGGATGAATCAATCATTTGGGTCAGCATAGGCCGCACATCGGTTTCTGATACATTCATCTGGCCATAATTTTCCGCGTCAGCCGTCGATAGGACGGGTGAAAAGTATTCTAAATTCGGCACAAATTATTAGACTTCCAACTTTATTCATCTCGAGTCATCATTTTCGATGCTAAAGACCGGTTAAAATAAGACCGCCCGGCTAATGTCAGTCGGGCGGTCGTGTCTTGTTTTTCTCTAAAACTATTCTGCATAAATGCGCTCAATCGCATCTTTGTATTTTTCCATTACCACCTTTCGCTTGAGACTTAACTTGGGTGTCATCTCACCCGTATCGATGGTCCATTCGCGTGGCAGAAGTTCAAATTTTTTAATCTGCTCAACATGATTAAAATAAGTATTGAAACTCTCGACAAGTTCTTTGAACAATTCAAGTACACGGGGGTGATGTACTACATCCTCATTGGTTGTATAGGTCAACCCTTTCTCCCGCATCCAGTCTTTTAAGGTGGCAAAGGAGGGTACAATGAGCGCCCCTACGAACTTTTTGTCGGCACCTACCACCATCATCTGCTCAATGAAAGCACTTTCCTTGAATTTATTTTCTATGGGTTGGGGTGCAACATATTTGCCTCCGCTGGTTTTAAATAATTCTTTTTTGCGGTCAGTTATTTTAAGGTATTTCTTATCGACCCAAACACCAATATCACCCGTGTACAACCAACCATCTATCACCACTTCGGCAGTCAAATCCGGCCGAAGATAGTAACCTTCCATAACGCTCGGTCCTTTCACACAGATCTCACCATCTTCAGCTAGCTTCACTTCCTGCCCGTTCACGGGTGGCCCAACAGTACCGAAGCGCATTCCACCGGGGGCCTGGCGATTCACCGTGATCACCGGACTATTCTCCGTTGGTCCATAGCCTTCATATACCGGAATACCGGCTGCATTGAAAATACGCAGCAGTTTTACCTGACAGGCAGCTCCGCCCGTGATGATGAATGAAACCCTGCCACCTAATGCTTCCCGCCACTTCGAAAAAATAAGTCGCTTAGCCAACGCCAGCTGAATATTATACCAAATGCCGCCCGATTTGTAATTGTCATATTTCTCTGCCAGTTCAACTGCCCAGAAAAATAATTTTCGCTTGGTGCCTGTCAGTTCATTCCCCTTAGCCATGATCTTTTCAAAAACTTTTTCCAATAAACGGGGAACAGTCGTGAATCCGTCAGGCTTTACTTCCCGAAGATTATCACCAATGGTATCAAGATTCTCAGCATAGTAGATACTGATGCCACTAAATAGATATATGTATGTACAGGCTTTTTCAAAAATATGGTTCAAAGGCAGAAAGCTCAATACCCGGGAGCCCGGAGCATCCCTGAAAGGAAAGCTTTCCTTTGACATCATAACGTTGGAGTAAATATTTTTATGACTTAACATCACTCCCTTGGGCGTACCCGTAGTTCCTGAAGTGTAAATAATAGTAGCCAAGTGACTCGTGGGTATCGTTGGCTTGATAGCAGCTACTTTTTCCAATAGCGGACTATCAGCGGGTTGCAAAAGGGTTTTCCAATGCGTTGTGCCTGGAATCTCATCGAAAACAAAAATTTCTTTCAATGAAGGTATCTTACTTCGAAGGGCATTGATCTTATCAAACATCTCCTGATTGCTGACGAAAACATGTTTTACCGCAGCATTATTAAAAATAAACTCGATTTCCAGTGGATTGGTGGTTGGATATAGGGGAACTAAAATGGCACCAATCTGCTGCACAGCCAGATCGGTAAATACCCACTCCGGTCGGTTGTTGCTGATGATGGCAATTTTATCACTTCCTTCCGGGGTAAAATCATGTCCACTCACTCCCATTTGCAGCAATCCGGCAGAAAGTGAATTCACTGTATCGGCTACTTCTCGGGTGCTATGTTTCACCCAGGTTCCGTTTACTTTAGACACCAGCATTTCATCTGTAGGAAAATGCTTGAGCTGGTGTTCAACACTATCAAATAGTCTCCTGTATTCCATATGGCTGATTTATTTTTTTAATAAAGTCTTTTAATGCAAAATCGTTAGCGTATATATTTAATTAACAACTCTTTGCCTCGAAGGTTCTCCTTTGTCATTCGCATCAGCATTGCAAAAGCTGCTATGGCATTGATTGCTGACTGCTTGAACGAAAGTGAACCCGTCAGGCGAACGGAAGATAAAACATTTTTCTAATTGGCGGATGGCAAAGGGCTGGATAGGACAATATAAATCCCCTTTAAAACCATACTTCAACTGGTCTCAATGAATGG
>Ga0315902_10011028_pt1 | contig 11912 bp, 23 predicted proteins | sample LakEriMetagenome_9_FD_203523 | JGI IMG/M metagenome (GOLD analysis project Ga0315902, IMG submission 203523) | Freshwater fungal communities from buoy surface, Lake Erie, Ohio, United States - Buoy 12 MA117 | ecosystem: Environmental > Aquatic > Freshwater > Lake > Lake biofilm | place: USA... | reverse complement strand
GCGTTACATCATTGCACCTACCGGAATCAAAGTAGGTCAAACTGTGGAACAGGGACCTGGCGTAGCCCCTGAAATTGGAAATGCACTTCCTCTCAGAGAAATTCCTCTGGGTTCATTGATACACAACATAGAAATGTCACCCGGACAAGGCGCAAAAATTTGCCGCAGTGCCGGATCATATGCCCAACTTTTGGGTCGTGAAGACAAATATGCTACCATCAAACTTCCCTCGGGAGAATTGCGCAAAGTGTTGAGTATGTGTCTTGCAACCATCGGTTCTGTAAGCAACAGTGAGCACAACCTGTTGCGTAAAGGCAAGGCCGGACGCAGTCGCTGGTTGGGTATTAGACCCCGAACCAGAAGCACTGCGATGAACCCTGTGGATCACCCAATGGGTGGTGGCGAGGGCCGCAACAAAGGTGGACAGCCTCGTTCGCGTAACCTGATTTACTCGCAGGGTCAGAAAACCCGTGCTCCTAAGAAGGCGAGCAACAAAATGATTATTGAACGCAGAAAAAGTAAGAGGAACAAGTAATTAAGAAAAGAAAATGGCAAGGTCAGTAAAAAAAGGACCATTCGTAGACTATAAGCTGATGCGCAAGGTGGTTGTGATGAATGAGGGCAGCAAGAAATCTGTGATTAAGACATGGTCTCGTCGCAGTTTGATTTTACCCGATTTCGTGGGTCACACTTTCGCGGTGCACAATGGCAACAAGTTCATTCCGGTATATGTTACCGAGAATATGGTAGGGCATAAGCTTGGTGAGTTTGCTCCCACGCGTACATTTAAAGGTCACAGCAAATAATTTTAAAAGGAAACAGCAAATGGAAGCAAAAGCTATTTTGAGAAATTGCCCTATGTCTCCCCGCAAAATGCGCCTTGTGGCCGATTTAGTGCGTGGACAGAAAGTAGACAGGGCTTTGAATATCCTTCAATGGAATCAAAGACCCGGTTATGCGCTTTTCCTGAGTAAATTGATTCGCAGTGGCATTGCCAACTGGAGTCAGGCAAACACAGGGGAACGCATTGAAGACAGCAATTTGTATGTTAAATCTATTCATGTGGATGCAGGCATTACAATGAAGCGACTTCGCACGGCGCCTCAGGGCCGCGGTTACAGACAGCGCAAACGCAGCAATCATGTAACAATAGTGATCGATACAATGAACAACAACGCTAATAACGAGTCAAACAATTAATATGGGACAGAAGGTAAATCCAATAGGCCTGCGTCTCGGTATCATCCGCGGCTGGGATTCAAACTGGTACGGCGGCAAAGACTACGGTGACAAGCTCGTAGAAGACGAGAAAATCCGCAAGTATCTGAGAGTGCGCATACCCAAGGGTGGTATAGCCAAAGTGGTAATTGAACGCACATTGAAGCGCATTACCATAACGATTCACACTTCTCGCCCTGGCATCGTGATTGGTCGTGGTGGTCAGGAAGTGGACACAATTCGTGAAGAAATAAGAAAAATCACCGGTAAAGATGTTCAAATCAATATCAACGAGATAAAGCGCCCCGAGTTGGATGCAAGGTTGGTAGGTGAAAACATAGCCCAACAGATTGAAAACCGCTTTTCTTACAAACGCGCTGTAAAAAGTGCAATTCAAGGTACGATGAAAATGGGTGCTGATGGAGTAAAAGTAAGAATCAGCGGTCGTTTGAATGGTGGTGAAATTGCTCGTTCAGAAATGTACAAAGAGGGAAGAACTCCATTGCATACACTTCGCAGCAATATTGACTACGCCATAGTAGAGGCACAGACTGTATATGGTAAAATCGGTATTAAAGTTTGGTTGTGCAGAGGTGAGGTTTATGGAAAAGTAGATCTTGCCCCTCAGGTAGATACAGAAAGAAAAAGAGAAGGCGGCAGAGGTCGTGATGATCGCGGCAGAGATCGTGGTCCCCGCGGAAATAATGACCGTCGTAAGCGTAAATAATAGAAACTAGAAATGCTAAGTCCAAAAAGAACCAAATACAGGAAACAGCAGAAAGGCCGTGTGAAAGGTATTGCTACTCGCGGTCATAGGGTTGATTTCGGAACTTTCGGTCTGAAGAGTATGGAGCCACACTGGATTACCTCCCGTCAGATTGAAGCAGCCCGTATTGCACTGACTCGTTATCTCAAAAGAGAAGGTCAGGTATGGATACGGATTTTCCCCGACAAGCCCGTAACAAAGAAACCCGCAGAAGTTCGTATGGGTAAAGGTAAGGGTGCTCCTGAATATTGGGTGGCCACCGTTAAACCCGGTACCATCATGTTCGAAGTAGCCGGTGTTCCCCTGGAAACTGCCAAGGAAGGAATGCGCCTGGCGGCACAAAAACTTCCTGTTACCACCAAATTTGTTGTTAGTCCCGATTACGCTGAGGAGGCATAAAAATGAAAAACGAGGAAATCAAAGGAATGTCGAACAAAGAGCTGGTTGAAGCTTATCGTGAAGAACGCAAGCGCTACCAGAAAATGAAGTTCCAGAACGCTGTTTCTCAAATTGAGCAGCCTCACAAACTTGGAATTACGCGCAAGGCAATTGCCAGAATGCTAACGGAATTGAACGACCGTCGCAGGCAGAGTGAACTTGCTGCATTTATCAAAAAAAATAACGAGGAAAACTAATGGAAATTTCAAGAAACGCACGCAAAGAAATTATAGGCACGGTTACTAGCTCCAAAATGGATAAAACCATTGTTGTAGCGGTGGTAAGAAGCGTAAAGCATCCAAAATATGGAAAATACTTTAAGAAGACCAAGAAGTATACTGCCCATGATGAAACCAATCAGTGCGGAGAGAATGACATCGTCCGCATTATGGAAACACGCCCAATGAGCAAGACCAAGTGCTGGAGACTTGTAGAAATAGTAGAAAAAGCTAAGTAAGATGGTACAACAGGAATCAAGATTAAAAGTTGCAGACAACAGTGGAGCGCGTGAAGTCCTTTGCATCCGTGTATTGGGTGGATCGGGCAGAAGATATGCATCGGTTGGAGACAAAATTGTAGTGAGTGTTAAAGATGCTCTTCCAGGTAGTGGAATGAAAAAAGGAGCTGTATCTAAGGCAGTTGTAGTGCGAGTAAAAAAGGAAGTGCGCCGCCCAGACGGATCTTACATTCGTTTCGATGAAAATAGCTGTGTATTGCTGAATGCCAATGACGAACCAAGAGGTACCCGTATTTTCGGTCCTGTGGCTCGTGAACTGCGCGACAAGCAATTTATGAAAATTGTATCACTGGCGCCTGAGGTGCTGTAATAAAAGAATAAAGTGGCAACAAAACTGCATATTAAAAAAGGAGATACCGTAAAGGTGATTGCCGGAGATGACAAGGGCAAAACCGGTAAAGTACTTCGTGTTATTCCAGCCGAAAACAGAGCTGTAGTAGAAGGGTTGAACATTGTAACCAAACACCGCAAGCCGTCTGCTCAAAATACAAGTGGCAAAATTGACAAAATTGAAGCGCCGATTCATGTTTCGAACCTGATGGTGGTTGTGGGCGGTCAGCCTACCCGCGTTGGTCGCAAGTTGAATGATGATGGAAAGCTGCAGCGTGTGGCAAGAAAAACCGGAGCTTTTATTAAATAAGGAAAAGAAAAATGAGTTATAAACCTCTGCTGAAAACCAGGTACGAAGAAGTTGTCGTGCCTGCGCTGAAAGAGAAGTTCGGGTACAAAAATGTGATGGAAGTACCCCGCTTGGTAAAAGTATGCCTGAATCAGGGCGTTGGAGCCGCAGTGAACGACAAGAAAATGGTTGATTCTGCTGTGGAAGAAATGTCGCGTATTTCAGGCCAAAAAGCCCAGGCAACAATTTCACGTAAAGCAATCTCAAATTTTAAGTTGAGAGAAAACATGCCCATCGGCGCGAAAGTGACATTGAGAAAAGACAATATGTATGATTTTCTACATCGCCTCATTTCAATTGCCCTGCCTCGCGTGCGTGATTTCCAGGGACTGACTGTAAAGGGTTTTGATGGCCGCGGCAATTTTACCATGGGTATCACTGAACAGATCATTTTCCCTGAAATTGACATTGACAAGGCTAGCCGCATTACCGGTATGGATATTACAGTAGTCACTACGGCTAAAACGGATGAAGAATGTCTAGAGTTTCTGAAAGCTTTGGGTTTCCCTTTTAAAAGTAAATAACAAAATGGCAAAAGAATCAATTAAAGCCAGACAGCGTAAGCGTGAGGCAATGGTTGCCCGCTACGCAGATAAGCGCGCAAAACTGAAAGCTGAAGGTACGCCTGAAGCTTACGAAGCGCTGCAGCGTATACCCCGCAACGCATCTCCTGTGCGTTTGCGCAATCGTTGCAAATTAACCGGTCGTCCCAGAGGGTATATTCGTACCTTTGGCATTTGCAGAAACCAATTCAGGCTGCTTGCCAGTGACGGAAAGATTCCGGGAGTAACTAAATCAAGTTGGTAATTTTAAAGACAAAAAAGAAATGACTGATCCTATAGCAGATTTTCTCACCAGATTGCGCAATGCCGTTAAGGCAAAGCACCGCATTGTGGAGATTCCCGCAAGCAACCTGAAGAAGGAAATCACCCGCGTACTTTATGAAAAAGGGTATATCCTTAAGTACAAATTCGAGAATACCGAGAACAAGCAAGGAGTGATTAAAATTGCTCTTAAGTACGATCCGGTTTCCAAAATGAATGCCATACGCAGCATGACCAGAGTAAGTTCTCCGGGATTGCGCAGGTATGCCAATGTTGAAAATATGCCCCGCGTTCTCAATGGTCTCGGTGTTGCGATTGTTTCTACCTCAAGGGGTGTTATGACCGACAAAGAAGCCAGAAAGTTGAATGTTGGCGGTGAAGTATTGTGTTTCGTATCATAAATAAAAATATAAAATGTCACGCGTAGGAAAAGCACCCATTACCATTCCGGCAGGCGTAACCGTTACTCAAAACGGAGATCTCGTTACAGCCAAGGGTCCTAAAGGAGAAGTGTCGCAGGTAATTAACCCCGATATCACATTGACCATCGAGGTTGGCCAGCTGACAGTCAATCGCCCAAGCGACAGTAAGCAGCACAAAGCCCTTCATGGACTTTACCGTGCACTGATTAACAACATGGTGACCGGCGTTAGCCAAGGTCACACTGTTAAACAGGAACTTGTTGGCGTAGGTTACAAAGTATCTAATCAGGGCAACCTGCTTGATTTCACCCTCGGTTTTTCACACAAAATCATGTTTGAAATTCCGAAAGAAATTAAGGTAACCACAGAGACACTGAAAGGTCAGAACCCCAGTATCACCATGGAATGTCCCGACAAGCAATTGCTTGGTCAAATTGCTGCGAAAATCAGATCATTCCGCAAGCCTGAACCATACAAAGGAAAAGGTATTAAATTCTCAGGAGAAGTTCTTCGTAAGAAGGCAGGTAAATCAGCCTCTAAATAATTAAGAAATGTCAAAGTCAACAGTTGAAAGAAGAAGTAAAATTCGCAGGCGCATTCGTGGTAAACTCAGCGGTACAGCTGCGATGCCAAGATTGAGTGTGTATCGAAGCAATAAAGATATTTACGCCCAGATTATCGATGACAGCAAAGGAATAACCCTTTGTTCAGCATCTTCTCGCGAAGATCAAATCAAAGATGTAAAGGACAATAAGGTATCAAAGGCAGGTTTGGTTGGCAAATCTCTCGCGGAGAAAGCCGTAGCTGCAGGCATAAAATCTGTGGTGTTCGACAGAGGTGGCTATCTTTATCATGGCCGTGTGAAAAGTCTTGCAGATGCCGCCCGCGAAGGAGGTTTGGAATTTTAATAAAAAAACAAAATGGCTGAAAATAATATGAAGCGCGTTCGTCCCGGAGAATTGACTCTAACCGAAAAGGTTGTGTCAATCAACAGGGTGGCTAAGGTTACAAAAGGTGGTCGTACATTCAGCTTCAGCGCCCTGGTGGTTGTTGGAGATGGAAATGGTACTGTCGGTCACGGACTGGGTCGTTCGAACGAAGTAATGGATGCAATTAATAAAGGGATTGAAGACGCGAAGAAGAATCTGATAAAGGTTCCCGTAATCAACGGTACAGTTCCTCACGAACAAATCGGAAAATTCGGAGGAGGTCGCATATTTCTGAAACCGGCAGCTCACGGTACAGGTGTAATTGCCGGTGGTGCGATGCGTGCGGTTTTGGAAAGTGCAGGAGTAACGGATGTATTGGCGAAATCAAAAGGATCCTCAAACCCTCACAATGTTGTTAAGGCAACGCTGGATGCGCTGGTTAACCTCAGAGATCCATACTCGGTTGCAAAAACAAGAAACCTGGATTTAAAAACTGTATTTAATGGTTAATCATATGGCTAAGGTAAAAATTACACTGGTAAAAAGCGGAATCGGATATCCCAAAAACCAAAAAGCAACCCTCAAAGCTTTGGGATTGCGTAAAATGAACGCCTGCGCTGAAGTTGAGCTGAACAATCAGATTCAGGGCATGATTAACACTGTGAATCACCTCGTAAAAGTAGAAAAGGCTTAAAACAATGAACTTAAGTAATCTGAAACCTGCAGAAGGTTCAACCAAAAATAGAAAACGCATTGGTCGTGGTGAGGGCTCCGGTCGCGGAGGCACTTCAACCAAAGGCCACAAAGGTGCTCAATCGCGTACCGGCTATTCAAGAAAAGTCGGATTTGAAGGTGGTCAGATGCCCCTTCAACGCCGTATTCCAAAAGGCGGATTTAAAAACATTAACCGTGTTGAATACGCAGCTATTAACCTTGATGTACTTCAAACCCTGGCCGATTCTCTGAAGGTGAGCAAAATTGACCACGAACTCCTGGTGAAAAAACATTTGATTTCCAAGTCAGAGAAGTTCAAAGTTCTTGGCAGAGGAGAATTGAAAAGCGGAATAGAGGTTTTTGCGCACAAGTTTAGCGAAACAGCCAAAACTGCTATCGAAAAAGCCGGAGGAACGGCGAATCTTATTGCCTGAAACCTATGAAAAAACTGCGCGAAACCTTAAAGCATATTTGGTCAATTGAGGAATTGAGAAAAAGAATCATTTACACAATGGTTCTGCTTCTTGTTTATCGTTTGGGATCTTTTGTGGTTCTGCCCGGAATCGATAGCGAGGTGCTTGAAGCCGGTTTGAGCCGTCAGAATAAAAACAACATCCTCGATCTAATCAATACTTTTGCAGGAGGTGCCTGGAACAGAGGAGCTATTTTTGCTCTGGGTATTATGCCGTACATTTCGGCAAGTATCTTTATGCAATTGGTTTCAATAGCTATTCCGGCATTCCAAAGAATGCAGAAGGAAGGGGAAGAAGGCAGAAGAAAAATCAATCAGTATACCAGAATCCTGACCATCGCTTTTACAGCAGTACAGGCATTTGGCTACCTCAAGCAATTTATGGGCAATCCCCAATACGCAGGAGCCCTGTTGTTTAATACGAATCCGGATGCCATGAGTGCGGAAATGTTCGTATTTGTCAATATCGTGTTGCTTACTGCAGGTACCATGTTTACAATGTGGATGGGTGAAAGAATAACTGATAGAGGTTTGGGTAATGGTATTTCGCTGCTTATCATGGTGGGCATCATAGCCCGTCTTCCGAATGCTTTAATTTCGGAAGTAGCTTTCGCAGGAACCAGGGCAAGCTTCATTCCCTTACTCATTGAAATGGTTATCTGGGCCTTCGTGATTCTAGGTGTAATTCTGCTCACACAGGGAACCAGAAAAATAACAATCAATTACGCCAAGCGTGTAGTAGGCAATCGTCAGTATGGTGGGGTGAGGCAATATCTGCCAATCAAAATTCTGTCAGCTGGAGTAATGCCAATCATATTTGCCCAGGCTATTTTGTTCCTGCCGGCATCCATAGCAGGTTTTTACGACGCGGGAAATGCACCTGGTTGGCTGATGAGCATGACCAATCCGAATAGTTTTGGTCACAACGCCCTTCTGGTTTTCCTGATTGTGCTGTTTACCTACTTTTATACGGCTATCATATTCAATCCCGTTCAGATGGCAGACGATATGAAACGGAACAATGGTTTCATTCCTGGAATCAAGCCCGGAAAGCAAACTGCCAATTTCATTGATGATGTAATCAGCAGAATCACGCTTCCCGGCGCGGTTTTCATATCTCTTGTGGCTGTTCTGCCTGTTTTGGCAACAACATTCAATGTGAACCCTGAATTTTCGCAATTCTTCGGCGGTACGAGTCTTTTGATATTGGTAGGTGTGGTATTAGACACCTTACAACAAATAGACAGCTACCTTCTGATGAGAAAATACGACGGATTGATGAGCAGTGGGCGTTTAAAGGGTAGAATGACCGCTAACGCACCTCAAGTTGATTATTAAGAAAATAAACACTAATTTTGCAGCCCTTTTGAAATGCCGAAGCAAGACGCAATAAAACAAGATGGAGTAATCACCGAAGCATTGTCAAACGCAATGTTTAGGGTTCAGCTTCAGAATGGGCATGAAATTATTGCGACCATTTCGGGAAAAATGAGAATGCATTACATCCGCATACTCCCAGGTGATAAGGTACAGGTTGAAATGTCGCCGTATGACTTGACAAGAGGACGGATATCCTACAGATATAAATAAGATATGAAAGTAAGAACTTCGGTTAAAAAACGCAGCGCTGACTGCAAGATCGTTCGCCGCAAGGGGAAGGTGTTCGTGATTAACAAGAAAAACCCCAAATACAAACAAAGACAAGGTTAATTAGAAAATGGCCAGGATAGCAGGTATAGATTTACCCAAGAACAAAAGAGGCGTGATAGGACTGACCTACATTTACGGTATTGGTCCGAGCACAGCAGCAAAAATTCTTGAATCATCAGGAATTCATCAAGACAAGAAAGTGAACGAATGGAATGACGACGATTTGTCGAAAATTCGTTCATTCATCACCAACAACCTCAAAACAGAAGGTGAGTTGCGTAGTGAAAATCAGTTGAACATCAAAAGATTGATGGATATCGGATGCTACCGCGGACTGCGTCATCGTAAAGGCTTGCCTGTCAGAGGACAACGCACCAGTACCAATGCAAGAACCCGTAAGGGCAAGCGTAAAACTGTTGCAGGTAAGAAAAAGGCCACCAAATAATTAAATTGAATTGAGAATGGCAACCAAAAAAGTTCAAAAGAAAAAAGTAAAAGTAGATCCTCACGGACAGGTGCACATACATGCTACCTTTAACAATATCATTGTTTCAGTGACCAACACTGAAGGACAGGTAATTTCATGGTCTTCAGCCGGTAAAATGGGCTTTAAGGGATCTAAGAAAAACACCCCTTATGCTGCTCAAATGGCTTCACTTGACTGCGCAAAAGTTGCATTTGATGCCGGTTTGCGTAAAGTAGATGTATTTGTCAAAGGACCCGGAAGTGGACGCGACAGTGCAATCCGCAACCTTCAAACTGTGGGTATGGAAGTTTTGTCGATTACAGACATAACCCCATTGCCTCACAACGGATGTCGTCCTCCTAAGCGTCGTAGGGTATAATTATTAAGAAAAAGAACTAATGGCAAGATACAGAGGTCCAAAATCAAAAGTAGCCCGTCGTTTCCGCGAACCCATTTTCGGTCGCGACAAGGCGCTTGAAAAAAAGAACTACGGCCCAGGTCAGCATGGAAACAGCAGACGCAGGCCGAAACTGTCTGAATACGCAATTCAGCTGGCGGAAAAACAAAAGGCTAAATACACTTATGGATTGCTTGAGAAGCAGTTCAGAAATCTGTTCAAAAAGGCTGCAGCTAAAAAGGGAATCACCGGTGAGAACCTGTTGAAATTCCTTGAGGCGAGACTGGATAACACAGTTTTTCGCTTAGGCATTGCACCTACAAGAAGAGCAGCAAGACAACTCGTTGGTCACTGTCACATTTTGGTGAACGGAGAGGTTGTGAATATAGCGAGCTATCAGCTTCGTCCCGGTGATGTAGTTTCAGTTCGTGAAAGAAGCAAAAGTCTGGAAGTAATCGAAAATAGTGTAACCAATGTGAAGAAACGCTTTAACTGGCTTGAATGGGATGGTTCTGACTTAACAGGTAAGTTTGTTACTTATCCTGAAAGATCTGAAATACCTGAGAACATCAAGGAACAGTTGATTGTGGAACTTTACTCTAAATAATAAAAATAAAAAATTAAAAAAATGGGAGTTATTCCTTTTCAGAAACCAAATAAGGTGGTAATGAACAAAGCCACCGATTTTCACGGAGTGTTTGAATTTTCGCCTCTTGAAAAAGGATATGGTGTGACCATTGGAAACGCCATGAGAAGAATTCTGCTATCCTCCTTGGAAGGTCATGCGATTACTTCGGTGAAAATTACCGGTGTAGACCATGAGTTCACAACCATCAAAGGTGTAGTTGAAGATGTGCTGGAATTTATCCTGAATCTGAAGCAGGTTCGCTTCAAAGCCAACTCGGCTGCTGAAGATTCAGAGAAAATATTCATCTCTCTCAAAGGCAAGGATCAGTTTATCGCAGGTGAAATAGGAAGATATACCAATTCTTTCACTATTCTCAATCCTGAATTGGTGATATGCAACATGGAGCCTACTACCAACCTCGAGTTGGAATTAACCGTAGGCAAAGGCAGAGGTTATGTTCCTGCAGAGGAAAATAAATTGAAAGATGCCCAAATTGGCGTTATTGCTACTGATAGCATCTTTACACCAATCAGAAATGTAAAATACAGCGTTGAGGATTTCCGTGTTGAACAACGCACAGATTATGAAAAGTTAACCCTTGAAGTTACTTCGGATGGAAGCATCCATCCTGAAGATGCTTTGAAGGAAGCAGCAAAAATTCTGATACAGCACTTTATTCTTTTCAGTGACGAGAACATTATGCCTGAGGCTAAGGCGAGCAAGACCGTTGACGAGGTTGATGAAACTTATCTCCAGATGAGGAAGATTCTGAAAACTCCACTCGCAGATCTTGACTTGTCAGTTCGCGCTTACAATTGTCTCAAGGCTGCTGAAATCAAAACCTTGGGAGAGTTAGTGGGTTACCACATCGACGACCTGCTTAAGTTCAGAAATTTCGGTAAAAAATCTCTCTCTGAACTGGAAGAGTTCGTTCGCGATAAGAACCTGCATTTCGGAATGGATATCAGCAAGTACAATTTGAATGACGAGTAATTGAAATGAGACACGGTAAAAAAGTTAATCACCTTGGTCGCACGGCCTCACACCGAAAAGCGCTGATGGCCAATATGGCTTCTTCGCTTATAAAGAGCAAGCGCATCACAACCACTGTTGCCAAAGCCAAAGCATTGCGCACATATGTAGAGCCCCTGCTTACCCGCAGCAAAGATGCCTCTACTCACAACTATAGAACGGTTTTCTCTTATCTAAAAGATAAAGAGGCTGTAAAAGAGTTATTTACTGTAATAGGTGAGAAAATCAGCAACAGACCCGGTGGATACACTCGTATCTTGAAAATTGGGAACAGAATGGGAGATAATGCGGACATGGCTTTCATCGAACTGGTTGATTTCAATGAATACTTTGAAGGTTTCGGGAAAGACAGAAAAGCGGCATCCAAAAAGACTCGCCGTGGAAAAACTGCAAAAGGAACTGCTTCTGCTGTTGTTGAGAAAAACCAAACGCAGAAATCGGAATCTAAAATAGAAGAATCAGTTGCAGAAGCAACTCCCGTTATCGAGGAGGTTTCTATCGCAGAAGATATCCCTGCGGTTGAAGAACCAACAACTGAAGTCTCGGATGTAGCTGAAACTGCTTCTGAAACCCCGAACACTGAAGCGGTTGAAGAGTCGCCCGCAGACAATACTCCTGAAGAAGGAGATGCTCAGGACGACAAAGAAAACAAAGCCTAATATTAAATTGATACATGAGAAAGCGTTCGGAAACGAACGCTTTTTTTATGCTCAGAACTATCGATATCTTCAAATGCAATAAAAAAGCCGGGACCTTGGGT